>Ga0209573_1000167_pt1 | contig 166853 bp, 159 predicted proteins | sample TNRBio252014_DNA_FD_185870 | JGI IMG/M metagenome (GOLD analysis project Ga0209573, IMG submission 185870) | Wastewater treatment Type I Accumulibacter community from EBPR Bioreactor in Madison, WI, USA - TNR Reactor_6/25/2014_ DNA (SPAdes)... | ecosystem: Engineered > Bioreactor > EBPR >...
GCAAAGCGTTCCGCCACTTGCGCAATCGTCAGCTGATCCCGTTCCCGAACCGCTAACACGTGTCGTCGAAAATCCAGTGAATAGGCCATCCCTTCATAATAATCAAAATGGTTCGGTTTTGCTATAGATAGTCTTCCGTGATCGTTGTACTATAATTTTTCACTTGACACCGCCGTTACCTTGTTGCGGCGAAATTTCAAGCTTAACAACGTCCTTGCGGAAGATTTCCCTGAATCATGGCTAACGCCGAAGTGACTCATCGCTATCGCGAATTTACCGCGCCGACTGGCGACAGCGGAAGCTCTATGCTGGAGTTGCCGCTAGACGGTGCCCGTCCTGCTGTCGAAATCAAAGCCCATATCCAGCGTCCCGATCTGGTGCGCGATGGCCTGCTGGTGCTGGGCGAAGTGCTGCGCAGCGATCTGCGCCATCAAGCCCAGGATCGTGCCGACTATCTGGCCTATCTGCTCAAGCAGGGTAAACGCGCCAATCAAGCGGTGTGGGATGCGCAAAAAGCCTTCTTGGCCGCTAAATACGGCGAAGCGACTCAGCAGGAAGCGCCGCTAGACCCGCTGTTTACCGTCAGTGCGGACGGCATCGCGCTGGAAGTGTTCTCCCGCGACGAGTCCACCTATGCCCGCCTGCACTTAAAAGCCGGTAGCGCCTATCAAGCCGATGCGTTCACGGCGGGCACCTCGCATCTGCGTTTCACCCCGCCGCTGTTGGAGGCGCTGGCCGGAATTCGCTCCTACCGACCACTGACGCTTCACGGTCAACCGTCCGAGGCGGGCGATGCCAAAACGGTGCGCGTCCCCTATCGCTGGCTACGGGCGTTTGGGCAGGTGCAGGCGGCTTCAACCTTGCCCGCCGAGCGGGTGCAGCTTGCGCCAGTTGACCTCTATAACGTGCTGCTCAGTTTGCGGCTGCGTAAAGCCAAAACCGCGCCGCGTGCCTTGCGCTACGAGCTGGTGCCCGGCGAGCCGCCGCGTCTGGTGCTGGAACCGTGGGAACAGGTGTTGCCCGCCCGTGGTTCACCCTACCAAGGCGCAGTACCCCAGGTGGTGCGGACGTGGGGTCGGCAGCGGTTAAGCCTGCTCGGTCGCTTGTTGCCACACACCCAAGCGGTTGATGTGTATTTGCTCGGTGCGGGCTTGCCTGCGTTCTATGTGCTGGATTTGGGAGCCGCTACCCTGACCCTAGCCTTGAGCGGCTGGACCGATAGTGGCTGGGCCGGTATCGCCACCTTCGATTTATTCGCACCCGGTAATACCGATGAATTGCTTGGCAAGCGTCTGGTTAAACACCTGGCGGATCAGCCGCAAACGCTGGACGCACTGACTGAAACCTTGCGTCAACCGCGTCAAGCCGTGCGAACCGCCGTACTGGCGGAATTGCTCAAGGGAACGGTGCTGCACGACATCGCCAGCGGTTTGTTCCATTACCGCCCCTTGACCGCGCAACCGCTGGATTTAGACCAATTACGTTACCGTGATCCCCGCGAAGAACAGGCGCATCGGTTGCTGGCGATTGCCGAGCAAGTGCAACTGACCCGTATTCATGACCTCGGTCTGGAGGGTACGGCGATTGATGGCGAGGTACAGGATCGGCAGGCGCATCGCCAGTATCAAACCTCGTTCACGCTGGACCGGGAAGGGCGCACAGTCAAAGCCAGTTGCACCTGCCATGATTTCCGCCGCGCCGGGTTGAAACAAGGCCCCTGCCCGCACATGATCGCGCTACGGTTGCGCTACGCCCGTGAACAGGCGGCGCTGGAAGAAGCGCGTGATACGCCGGAAGGCCGCAAGCTGATTCGCGCCGAAACCCGGACGCTGACCCGCCGTCAGGGTGAGCGTGTCTTGAGTTATCGCGTGTCCCTGGATGAACGGCAAATCGTGCTGCGCTGGGGCAATGATCCCCAGACTTTACGCCAGCAACGCTTGCTCTTTAACCGCGCTGAAGAGGCTCGCAATGCGTATTTCGAGCGATTGGATGATCTGGCGAAACAGGGATTTATTGATGCTAGCGTGGCCTAACGAGTGATGAATCAACAGCCAGCCATTCCTGACCCTTCCCTCTCGCTGTTATACGAACAGGATGCCTACACTTGGGCTTTGCGCAATGCAGAGCTGATCCGTGCTGGCCGTTTTAGCGAAGTCGATTGGGAACACGTGGCCGAGGAAGTCGAAGCGGTGGGCAAAAGCGAATGGAGAGAACTAGAAAATCGGCTCATCGTGTTGCTGGCCCATCTCCTAAAATGGCAATACCAGACTGAACGGCGCGGACGTAGCTGGCAGGCTACAATTAAGGAGCAACGTCATCGTCTGAGGCGGGTACTGGAAGCGAATCCGGGCCTAAAACCGCACCTTGACACGATTCTGAAGGATGCTTTCGCCACAGCGGTACTGGTGGCTTCCCGCGAAACTGACTTGGACGAATCCATCTTCCCGGCGATTTGTCCCTTTAGCTATGAAGCCATCATAGCTAATGATTTCTGGCCGGAGTGAGGCTGTAACCTGCGTACGGCCGATAGCCGAAAAAATCGATTGAAACGGTTTATTTCAAATAACCATCTTTGACAAGGGAGCGAAAAGTCCGTAGCGTAATGAATGCTGGAGCGTGAGGCGTTGCTCCATTAGCCTTTTGGGCGGCGTTGCGCCGTCTTGGAATTCCAACGCCACACACGCCACAAGGTAGGCTGTTCTTGGCCCGCTTCGCTAGTATACGGCCCGATGGCCCGGCGGAGCTGGGCCAACCACGCCACCGCGGTTTCCGCCAGGCCATCGGGCCGTATACTAGCGGCGGGCCGGTGAGCCTACCGTGTCCCTTGTGAGAAGTAGCGGTTTACGTCCTCACGCTCCAGCACTCCTTATGCTCGGTCTGAAAACGGCATGAGCGAAACACCCCCCACCTGGGAAGCCATCGCCCAAGTCGGCGACATCGAACGCTGGGTCGTCGCCCGGTTGCAGCAACTGGGCCTGCTCGACGAAGCCACTGATCCCGCCAAACTCAGCGGTAACGCTTTGCGCCAGTTCAAAGCCCGCCGCGAGGAAGAGCGCAAAGTCCGTAAGCAATTGCGGCAACAGGCGTGGGCGGCGTACCGCAAGGCCCATCTGGTGCATCTGGGCGCAGACGTGTTCCATCACGATACGCCTGACCAGGACCGCTACGACCTGCCTGACCCCGAAGCCCGCCGCGAAACCAACAACCTGCCTGCCTTCAAGGATGTGCAGGGCTTGGCCAAGGCGCTGGAGTTGACCATCCCGCAACTGCGCTGGCTGGCCTTTCACCGGGAAGTCGATACCGGCAGCCATTATCAGTATTGGACCATCCCGAAGCGCGACGGCGGCCAACGGCTCATCAGTTCGCCCAAGCCGCTTCTGAAAAAAACCCAGCGCTGGATTTTGCGCCAGATGGCCGAACGGCTGCCGGTGCATGGTGCCGCGCACGGTTTTCTGCCCGGACGTAGCATCTTCACCAATGCCGCCGTTCATGCCGGTGCGCGGCTGCTGGTTAAGCTGGATATTCGCCATTTCTACCCGACTGTCACCTGGCGACGGGTCAAGGGGCTGTTTCGCAAAGGCGGTTACGGCGAACAAGTGGCGACCGTGCTGGCGCTGCTCTGCACCGAAGCACCGCACGAACTGCTGCAACTGGAGGGCAAACCCTACCACGTCGCCAGCGGGCCACGCGCCCTGCCGCAAGGTGCCCCGACCAGCCCGGCCTTGAGCAACACCGTGTGTCTGCGGCTGGATTGCCGCCTGTCTGGCCTTAGCCAAAAGCTCGGTTTTCGCTATACCCGCTATGCCGATGACCTGACCTTTTCCTGGCACCAGACCGAACCGCCGCCGCTGGGTCGTTTGCTGCGCTGTGCGCGGCTGATTCTGCAAGCGGAAGGCTTTACGCCGCATCCCGAAAAGACCCGCATTCTGCGCCACAGCCGTCGCCAGAGCGTGACCGGTTTGATTGTCAATCAAGCGCCTGACAACAGCAGTCCGGCACGTGTGCCCCGGCTGAAAATTCGCGAGCTACGCGCCGCCCTGCACAATCGTTTGCAAGGCAAACCCGGCAAAGCGGGCGAAAGTCTGGCGCAATTGCGCGGCTGGGTGGCGTATCTGCACATGACCGACCCGGAACGAGCCAAGCCGTTTCTGGCCCAACTCCAGCAACTAGAGGCGCGGGGTGCCCATGAGTGACTGGCAGGTTTCCCTGATTTTTCAGGACGATAAATCCAATAAATTCTGGCGGGCGCGTTGCCTCGGCAACAGTCTGGAAGTCAATTTTGGCCGCATCGGCACCCAAGGCCAAAGTCAGGCCAAGCGCTACGATTCGCCGGAAGATGCCGCCAACGAATTGCAAAAACAGGCCAAAGAGAAATACAAAAAAGGCTATGTCGATGGCGAGGGCGGGCCGAGTGATGCCGCCGCACCTGCCGCGTCCGGTGAAGCGGCTGCCGCCACACCCGCCGCCTCGCAATGCGCCCTGACTTTGACCATGGGCGAGCGCCGGTTAGAACTGCGCCTGAGCGTGGAAGGCAACGCGCTCCACACCCACAGCATCGAACAGTACTCCACCCCCGAAGCCGCTGAAGCCGCGTTTGCCCAGATTCGGGCGGCGCTGGAAGCGGACGGTTATCGGTCTCGATAGGCGCTGCCCATGGCTACCGACCGCTCGATTTTATTCGCCGATCTGGAACACGCCGCTGCCCGCCGTGACCCGCAGTTTGTGGCCTGGACGCTGGATTTCCTGAAGCAGCCCGACCCGCCCGCCGGTCAGCCGGAAGACCCGCCCGACGACTTCCAGCCGCAACCGCTGCCCGCCGATGCCTGGTCGCTGGAGCGTCTGCGCGGGGCGCTGAACCCGCAAATGCAGGGGATGAAAACCACTGAAGAGCAGCAAGCCGCGCGGGCGAGCGCCTGGGCTGCGCTGCTGGCCGCGCCCAATCCGCCGCCACGCCTAAAGCTCGGTCAACTGCTGCTGGATTTATACGCCGCCGATGATGAACCGGCCCGCGCCTTGCTGCTGGAGCTGTTCCCGCAACTGCCGACGAGTGCATTGAACTGGGGCATCTGGCAAGGCTTCAAGGGCATCTACAAACAGGCCGAACAGCGTCATGATCTGGCGATGCTGGGTGTGCTGTGCTATCGGCTCGATGTGCAGCCGGTGACCGGTAACCCTGAGATTTCACGCGGCACCTGGCTGTACATGCGTCGCCGCGCCTGGCGTTATCTGCGCCAACTCGGTCAGGCGTTGCCGGAGTTATTCCCGGTGTTCGCCGGACAGGTGTTGCGCCACTACCCGGCCACGCAACGCTTTGATACCTGCTGGATTGCTAACCAAATTTGGCGGCATCAGGATTTAATCGGCACGACCGATCAGGGTCTGGTGGGCCGCGCCGGATTGCCAGACAAGCTCGACCGCCGCGCTTTTGATGAAGCCTGGAAAATCAGCGCCGCGCCACTGTTGCGCCTGCTGGAAGATGCCGGTAATGCGCAGGTCTGCGAGTTTGCCATACGCAGTCTGGAGCAGGATTTCAAGGACGCCTTGCGCCACGTCGAACCGGCCTGGCTGGCGCGGCTGGGCGTAAAACCGCTGGAAATCGTTCACGATTTTATTCTGCGCCTGCTGCGTGATAACCCGGAATTCCATCAATCCAAGCTAAAACAACTCGGCTTGCATGACATGGTGCTGGGGCTGCTGTACAGCAACAACAGCCCGGCCCGCCGCTATGCCATCGACTACGCCCGCGCCTATGCCACCGATTTGCCGGTGGCCGACTTGCTCAATCTGGTGCTGAAAACCACGCAGGAGGTGCAGACCTTCGCGGTGGCGTTGTTGGAACAGCGCAAACCCGCTGACATCGGCTTGCCGATTCTGCTCAAGCTGCTGACCGCGCCCGCCAGCGCCAGTCTGGCCAAAGCCAAATTGCGACAGGGCTTCAAACCCAGCGACATCAGCGCCGACTTGTTTGTTGAGGTGGCGCTAGCCTCAGCCAGCCGCCCGCGTTCCGGCGAAACCCCGCTGGATGTCATGCTGAAATTTTACAGCGACGCCAAGGTGACGGTGCCGGCGGCCTATTACCGGCAGGTGCTCGACGACCCGCGTTGTGTGTCCACAGTTCGGCAGCGGGTGTTGACGCTGCTGGCTGACTATCCGGGCCGCGACATCGGCGCAGAATGGCTGCAAAAAGCGTTTCTGGACCCGCAATTGAGCGGCACGGTCGCGAACTGGCTGCAACAGGGCAAGCTGCAAGGCGATGATTTGAATGTGGATTGGCTGAAAGGGTTGGCGCTGCGTCCAGCGTTGCGACCCTGGGCCTTGCAAATGCTGGGCGATACCCAACTGATTACCCCCAGCCGGATTGGCCTGCCGTGGCTGCTGGCGATGGCCCGGCAAGCGGACCCGACCCTGCACCACTTCGCCCATCGCTATCTGCTGCAAGCGTTTCAGCCGGACGATTTCGCCAGCGGTGAGCACAGCGGCGTCGAGCATCTGTGGGAACTGGCCGCTGGAGCGAATCAACCGGAGCCGGTGCGCCAGTTTGCCGCCGCTTATCTGCGGGCGCAGCATCCGCAGTTGGGGCTAAATGAGCCGGATACCCGCCTGCTGCATCATCAGCCCGCGCTGACCTCCGCCGATTATCCGTTAAGTCGGCTGCGGCCCTTGTTTGACGACTCACGGCCTGACGTGCGCCGGTTGGCAGTGGCCATCGCCCGCGAGGAAGTGCGCAATTGGAACGAACCGGCCTTGTTGTATCGGCTGGCTGACAGCCCGCACCGGGAGCCGCGCAGTTTTGCTATCGAAAGCCTGCTGCGATTGGGCGATACCGCCGTTGAACCGGCCTTGCCGCTGGATTGGCTGTTGCCGGAACGGGTGTTTCAGTTGGCCGACAGTCGGCATAAGGTGGTGCGCGAAACTGCCTTAACCCTGATTCGCCGCCATGCCGACCGGCTGGGCGATACCGCGCGGCTGGCGTGGCTGATGGAAAGCCCGCACCGTGAGGTCGGCCTGTTCACGGTGCGGCTGTTGTGGGAGCGGCAACGGCCTCGGCCTGCGCCTGCCTCGGCCCGCGTTGCGGCGAGCGAATCGGTGTCACCAGCGGCAGAGTCCCTTACCGCGCGGGATGAGTTGCGGCAATTTCTACGGAAAACGCTGTTTGGGTTGCCGCCCGGTCGGCTGGAGCGGCGCGAACTCGATAGCCATCAAGCCGCCCCTGAGCGGCCCTGGCCCGCCAGCGTCGGCAAGCGGCGTCTGGTTGAGGCGATTAAAACGCTGGCGCTGGAAGATGCCGCCTTTGCTGAACAGGTGACGCCGGTGTTGGAAGAATTCCGCCATTCTCGCGCCAAACATGAATGGCAGCACTGCGTCGCCGCTCTGGTGCAAATTCGTAAGGCGCATCCGGCGGTGCGGGTGGATTTGCCGGTGGGGACGGTAAATACCAGAGCACACAGCGCTTGATTTCTCAAAAGGGTGAGTCCATTTGCTCCTATGAAAGTCAGCGATATGCTCAAGGTACTTAAGGCGGATGGCTGGTATCTTGTCGCTACTGTTGGAAGCCACCGACAATTCAAACATCCCAGCAAATCAGGACGTGTTACTGTGCCAGGCAAACCAAGCGATGATTTAACCTTGGGCACCGAGAGCAGCATCATGAAGCAGGCAGGTTTGAAAAAGTGATGAGGGTTTTTCCATGCGTTATGCGGTAGTGATTGAAAAGGCCGAAAACAATTATGCGGCTTATGTTCCTGATCTTCCGGGTTGTATAGCAACAGGCCAAACCGTGGAAGAAACCGAGCTGCAAATACAGGAAGCTATTCAATTTCATTTGCAGGGTATGCGAGAAGATGGTTTACCAATTCCAGAGCCTTCTAGTCAGGTGGAGTATATTGAAGTGGTTGCCTAAAGCCTGAGAACAAAAAATGAAACCAAGTGACCCATATCATAAATGGATTGAATGGAGCGAAGAAGATCAAACGTACATCGGCAAATGTCCCGATTTGATCACAGGGATTCATGGCGATAATCCCACCCAGCTTTACACCCAGCTATGCGAAGTTATAGACGATGTGATTCAGCATTTTGCCAAGGAAGGGCAAGAATTGCCCCCTCCTAAAATTCGTCCCATGCGGGAAGTGGCCTGATCGTGCGTTATGCGGTAGTGATCGAGAAAGCTGAAAACAATTATGCGGCTTATGTTCCTGAGCCTCCGGGTTGCGTAGCTACAGGCCAAACTGTGGAAGAGACCGAAACTCAAATTCAGGAAGCCATTCAATATCATTTACAGGGTATGCGAGAAGGTGAGTTGCTGATTCCAAGGCTTTCTAGTTAATACTATATATCAACATAGCCTCTCAATGCTATTCTTACCCTTAAGAACAAACCACATACAGAGCTTATGAATCAAGCGGACTTTCTATGGAGCTTAATCTTATTGCACTCATAGTTGTTGGTGTAGGTGCATGGGTTTTCATATCTTTTTATCTCAAAAAAAAGCGCCAGCAGGCACTTTTTAAAAAATATGGAGACATGCAGATAGTTAATATGATTATGAAACAAATATTCTGGCAAGGAGAAACTCCAGAGCAAATCAAGGACTCTCTTGGAGAGCCAATTGATATTGAACAGAAAGTTATGAAAAGAAAAACTACAGAAGTATGGAAATATAGATCAATAGGCAAAGGACGCTATTCTCTCCGTATTATGTTTGAAAATGGCACCGTTGTAGGTTGGGAAAACAAATCATCCTAAAATTGCGTATTCAGATAAGAGTCTATCAACCGTGCCCAAACAATACGCCCCTCACATCGAACGCCTTTTGGCCGTCGCCGCCAGCGGCAAACTGTTGGCCATCGGTGGCCGCCGCGATGCCGTGGGCGTCGCCCAATCCAGCGTTCACCTGCTGCAACTGCCCAAGCTCAGCACCCGCTTCAGCGCTCCGCTGGATGCCGCCACAACCGCGTTGGCCTTTAGCGATGACGCCTTGCTATTGGCCGGAACCGCTGACGGTGCCCTCAACCTCTGGCGCACCGATGGCACCGGTGCGACGCCGGACGCGCATCTCAGCGTCCACACCGGCGCGGTGCATGCCTTGGCGACGGTCGGGCAACAGGTGGTCAGTGTCGGCGAGGATGGCGTACTGAAGTTGCATGACATCGCCGCCAATGGCGAGGCGTTGCAACTGCGGGAACGCGCCCAACGGCGCTTAAGTGAGCAGCCGTTACGCGCGGTGGCGGTCGATGTCGCCAGCGCTAGCGTAGCCGCCGCTGGAGCCGATAACACGATTTATGTCCTGCCGCTGACGCAACTGGCCGATGCTGAACCGCGCATCATGCCCTGCGGCGAACGCGGCATCTTCGCGCTGGCCTTCACCGGCGATGGCCGCATCGTAGCCGGTTGTGGCGATGGCTCGCTGCGGGTCTGCTTTCTGGAAGGCGCGATTGACGCAGAAGACCGCAGCGGTGACGCCGCCCATCAAGGGCCGGTGCGCAGTCTGCTGTTTAGCGCCGCCTTGACCGACGAGCAGAACCGCCCGCTGCCGCGCCGCTTGTTCTCGCTGGGCGAAGACGGCGAGCTGAAAATCTGGACGCTGGATCAGCGCTGCAAACCGCGCACGGTCGCCATTGGTCGCGATGCCAGCGGCTTGGCGTTATTCGCCGCCCATCCGCAAGCCAAGCCGGAACAGCGCGGCGGTCAACTGGTCGCCGTCACCGAACAGCGCCACATCTGGATCAGCACTCTCAATCAGGACGGCAATCCGTCCGGCAACCCCGAAACCTGGGATTCTCGCCTGCAACGGCTGCTCGATGAGGTGAAAACCAATCGTTCATCGTCAGCCACGCTGGAAGCCTTGGCGCAACTGGCCGAGGACGAAGCGCGGGATGGGCTGGAATGGGTGCTGGCACAGGATACCCGCCCACAGCAACGCATCGAAGCCGCGCAATGGCTGGGCAAAACCCAGCGTCGTCGCAGCCGTCCGGCGCTGATTCAGGCGCTCAATGACGACCATCCCAACGTGCGCAAGGCGGCGTTGAAAGCGCTGGAACAGGTGGACGCCGCCACCCCTTTGCAGGCGTTGCAACCGGCGCTAACCAGTCGCCATGCCGACCTTCGGCTGTACGCAGTTCAGCAATTGCTCCCATTGCGGCAAAGCTCACCGCTGATTCCGCGCTGGCTCAGTGAGCGCTTAAACGATGCCGATGAAAAAGTCCGGGAAGCGGCGCTGGATGCGCTTTTGGCGCTGGAACCGGACACCCGCATCGCGCCGTTGCGGGCCGCGTTCGAGCGCGGTTCGCCGGATATTCGCCGCGCGGTGCTGATTCGGCTCGGTCGGCGGCAGCTGGGTGCCACGGCGGACGGTCGCCGCCTGCTCGATCAGGCGCTCAATGACGACACGTTTGAGGTGCGCCGTACCGCATTCTGGGTCGCCGTGTTGGCGCTGCCCGCGCTGGCGGTTCGGTTACGCAACGCAGGCAGCGACATTGCCAAAATTTTTGATGATTTTCAGGCACTCGGCATCGGTTTCACCAGCGCTAAGTCCGACCTCTGGACTGAGCAGCAATTAGAACCGCTGTTTTCGGCGCTGGCCTGCCATCAGCCGGATATGGCCTTGCAAGCGGCGATGTGCCTCAGTTGGCTGGGTGATGAACGCGCCAGCGGAGCCTTGCTGCAACTAAGCCGCGAACCCCAACCCACGGTGCGGCAACAGGTTACCCGCTTTCTTGCCCCCGCCATCATCGACTTAGCCGGTGACCTGCGCTTACGGGCGCGTCTGCAATGGCTGTTGAACGACGAAGACGCGCAAGTCCGCAGCGAAGCCTTCGACGGCTTACTGCAACTGGCCGAACCGGACGGCCCCGGCGGTGATGTGGCATTGGCTGAACTGGCTTTGCGCACCCCGGCGGGCGAAATCCGCAGCCGCGCCCTGCAACTGCTGGTTAAGCACGGCGCAACCGCCCCCACCGAATTAGCCCAGCGCATTGACGGCCTGCTCGGTCAGGCGCTGGATGACGAGGCCGAAGAAGTACGCCGCGAGGCGATGCGCACCCTGTGGGCCTGGCACAGCAAGCGCCCGGAAACTACCTTGCGGCGGGCGGTCGCCTCGGTTCATGCCGATGTGCGGCGCTGGGCGGTCGATGAACTGGCCCGGCAACTGCGTCAATCCCGCGCCTGGGCCAAGGAGTTGCTGATTGCCCGCATCGGCGATAGCGCTGCCGAAGTCGGTCTGGCCGCTTATGAGGCGCTGACCAAGGAAGACGCCGATAAAAAGCGGCCTGAGTACCACCTAGCCGCCCTAAACTCGCCTGCTACCGAAGTCCGGCTGGCCGGATTGAAAGGCGCGTTAGACGCTTCATCGGCGGACTCCTTGCGCAGTCGCTTGATTGAATTGCTGCAAAGCGAAGAGGCGGCGGAATTCATCGCTGCTATTGAAGCGATTGACAAGCTGCTGCCAAGCGACGCCCAAGCCTTCGCGCTGGCCTTCGACAGCCCGTTTTATCTGTTGCGGGTGCGAGCCGGTGAACTGTGCGGCAAGCGCCGCGACGCTCGCGCGGTCGGGCCACTGCAAAAACTGTTGAGCATCGCCAAAACCGACCCCGACCGGCCCAGCGAGGGCCTGCGGCAACGTGCCGCCGGTGCGCTGGCCGATGTTGGTGATGTCAGCAGTATGGCGTTTTTCACCGCCCTGCTGCGCGATGACGATGCACTGGTGCGCGAACACGGCGCACGCGGTTTAGCGGCGGCCTGCCAAAGTGGCCACGCCCAACCGCTGGTCGATGCGCTGGCCCATGCCGATTTGGCGGTGCGCAGTTGGGCCGCTGACGGGCTTTCCAAACTGGGCGATGTCCGCGCCCTGCCAGTGCTGGCGGGAACCCAGCGTCATGAACATCTGCCGATTCGGCGCGGTGCGTTATTCAGCTTTGTTGCCCTCGGCAGCGACGGCGTACAAGGTCTATTGCAAGGTTTGGAAGACCACGAGCGCGAATTGCAGGAACTCACGTTTGCGGTCATCGTCGCCCGTGACATCGCCCTCGCTCGCGCCCATCTCGAACCCGATTTGCTGCTGAGTGCGTTAAGCGCCAGTTCGCCAGAAATCCGTTACGCCGCCGCCCGCGTGCTGGAAGCGCGCTTGCAGGATGAAGATTTAGGTCAATGGGGTTTCGACCTGATTGGCCCGCGTCAGCCGGAAAAAGCCAGCGAGATGAAGAATTGGCCAGAACCGGCGCAACGTCCGCGTCTGCTAAACGCCGTGGTCAACGCGCTGGCCAGCGACGCCCCGACCCGCCGTTATGCCGCTGCGCAGATTCTCGGCCTGCGTCCGCAACCGGAAGCGTTCTGGCGCGAAGCCAAACGCTTGGCGGACATCGCCACTGAGGCTGCGCCACCGCCGACCGCGCCGGAAACTGAAACCCGGCTGGAGCGTAAAACCGGCTGGGTGCGCAGCCTGTTCGCCCGTCCGCAGAAAATCGAAACCGGCCTGGCGACGCAGCGCTTATTGACGGTGCTGCGCTTTGCTGGTGGCGGGCGGCGTCCGCCGAAAGACGGTCAGGCCAGCACCGCCGAGCTGTGGCGGCTGGCGTTTGGCACCTATGCCGGCCTGATTCGGCAAGCGCCGGTGGCCAAAGGCGCGGACGATTACCAGCGGGTGCGGCGCGACTGCATCGCCCGACTGGCCGCGCTGGCCCAGCAGCCCGCGATTGGTCGCGAGGCAGTGTTGCCGGTGCTGCGGCAGGCGTTGAGCGACCCGCATCATTTGGTGCGCCAAGCTGCCTTGAATGCGCTGCTCGAACTGCATCCCCAGCAACCGTTGGAACCGTTGGCGCTGGTGCTGGAGTTGGACGCCGCCGATATTGGCCGCACCGCCTTTGACCGGCTGCTGAGTGCCGCCACTCAGGGCGATACCACTGCGCTGGAACGGGCGAAAGGCGCGGTCAACGCTGCCAGTGCCGAGGTGCGCCGTCACGCGCTGGAGCAACTGCCGCGCCTGTATCCGGCGGGCAGTCTGGAACCGTGGCTGCTGGCGCTCAACAGCCGCTTTGATGACGTGCGCCTGACCGTGGTGGACCGGCTGCTGGATGCCCGTGACCCGCGCGTCGCGGCAGCGCTGAGCCGGGCGCTGGAAAGCGAACACGAAGAATTGCGGCTACGCGCTGCCGTCGGTTTAGCGCAACGCGGCGAAGCGTTGGCGCTGGACGTGCTGGCAGCGACGCTGCGGGCCGAACCGCGTCTAGCCAACCGCGCCTTGGAGGCGTTGGTCACGCTGACCCACGCCCGCCCCAATCCACAGATGGCCGAACAAGCGGCCAACGCAGTCATCGCCCGGCTGGAGGATGACCCCGACCGCACCGCCGACCGGTCGGCGCTGTTGCGGGCATTAGGCCGTATCGGTCATCTGGCCGCCCTGCCGTTACTGGGCCGCTGGTTACTCGATAAGGAACAGGCGGCCCAGCATCTCGCCATCCTCGACATTCTGTTGCAACTGCTGCGCGACCCGGCCCAACCGGAACAAAAACGCGCCGACGGCAAGCGCTATCCGAACTATCAGGAAGCACCGGCGTTGCAGGCATTGCCACCGCTGCTGGATCACGACAACCCGACGGTGCGCAGTCGCTTCATGGAAGTGCTGGGCCTGCTGGATGCCAAAGCCGCTGAAACGCTGCTGGTGCGACTGCTGGATGACCGCGATGAAGCCATCCGGGCGCTGGCCTGTGCGCAACTGGCGCAGCGCATCGTCATCGGCGTTCCGGGCGCGAGTCTGGAGCCGCTGACGCGGGCGCTGGTCGGCGGGCGACGCGAGCTGCTGCTGACCGCCGCCGAAGGGCTGGCCCAACAGCGCCGCCCCGAAGCCTTCCAGCCGTTGCTGCTGGCCTTCACCGCTGGACTGGAACCGGAGCGCAAGCGGGCCATCGCCGCATTAGGCGCACTGGGCGACCGGCGGGCGCTGGAGTATCTGGAACCGCTGCTGGACGCCCGCGCCGACTTGCCCGCCGAAGACCGCGCATTGGCCCCGGACGTTGCCGAAGCGCTGGGCGCATTGCTGCCGCATCTGGCCGATGCCGACGAGCAACAGCGGGTGCGCGAGCGACTGGAACGGCTGGCGCGAGAAGGTCACGGCGAATTGCGCGGACGTGCCCTCAGCGGTCTGCGCCGAATTGGCGACGAGCGCAGCCGGGCGCTGTTGGAACATCTGGCCAGCGACCCGTATGAAGACATCGCCGCCCGGCAACGCGCCGCCGCTGAACTGGGGCAACTGGGCGCTGTGGCCTCCGAGCCGGTGCTGGCGACCCTGTTGGAGCAGCGTGACGGAAATTTGCGCAAAGCCGGCTTGGAGGCATTGCGGCGGCTGTATCCGAACGACGCCACTCAGGTCAACCTGCTGGCGTTGAACAGTGACTACCCCGAAATCAGTCAACCCGCCGCCCGGTTTCTGGCCCGACAGGGCGACCCCGACACCCTGACCCAGCGGCTGGGCGTGGTCAAAGATCAACAGGTGCGGCAACGCCTGCGGCGCGGCTTAATCCGGCGGCAGACCTTCCCCAGCGCGGCCTTACGCGCGTTATTGCACAGCGACGCCGCAACAACGCGCAGCGAAGCCGCCTGGATTGCGGGCAGCAGTGGTGATGCCACGCTCGCGGGCGCGGTCGAAACCGCCGTCCAGCGGGCGGCAGACGGCTGGCGACAGGCCGATACCCAGCAGTTGCGCGAACAGACCGACGCCGAAGCACAGGCTTGGCGAGCAGCATTGTGGGCGGCGCGGCAGTTGGCGGTGAAAGCGGCCCCGGCAGCGCGGGCAGCCTTGGCTGAAGCGCGGATTCCGGTCGCGGTGCGGCAGGAAGCCTTGCGCTGGTTGGCCGACTGTGGCGATGCCAGCGATACGCCGCTGGTGCTGCAAGCCTTACATGATGTCGATGCGGGCATTCGCTCAGCCGCGAGTGCAGCGCTGGCGCAACTGGGCGGTCAGGCGGCGCTACCGTCACTGGAGAAAGCGGCAGTGCTGGATGGCGCAGCGCTGCGCCCGGTGTTGCGGGCGGTGCTGCCCACGGCAGACGGTCGCTTGCTCACCACTCCCGAACAGCGGCAGGCCGCCTTGCCGGTGCTGCTGGAACAGCAGGATGTTTCCGCGCTCATCCGTCGCGCCACGGCAGCGGGTGACGCGGGCCGCTCCAGCGCGATTGCCGCGTTGGGCCGTTTAGGCGGGTATGCGGCCAAATCCGCTTTGGAAGGGATTTTGGCGGATAAGAGCGAGGATGGCGCAGTTCGGGGGCTGGCGTTTAAGAGTTTGAGGAGGGTGGAGCGGCAAGCAGCGAGCCACTCATTGTGGTCGGTCAGGTAGTAGCGCAGTGCGCCAATTGCGGATCGAGAATACTTGCATCAGCGTAATTCATTTCCTGAATCAGAAAAGAAAGAAACAGAAAAAATGGCCTCATCTTTAATATGAGGATAAGGCCATTAATATGAATGGGCTGATAACTAAGGATAATCTCAGCCACAAAATTAAGCTGCCATACATTCATCCAAGAGATTTATTGTAATCTCCTGATTTGGTTTATCAGAAAAGCTAAGATTTCTGTAAAACTCTACAATAAGTTTTGTGGACTTAGCTGGATAACGCTTAGCTACTTCATCTAGCAAGTTTGCTAATTGAATTGGGCCTTCATCTGTTTTGATACCCAATTCTCTTAGTAAATATCGAACTCCTTTTATAGAGAAACCCACGATATCATCAATGCCATTAGGGTTTAGATGATGATTTGCATGATAGACAGTCATAATCCTATCAAGCCTTTCTTCCCAGATGCTGCAATCAAGAATCTGTACTCTAATTGCATCTAAATGTTTATCATAGTATGCAATTGGCTTGAATGGCAGCAATCCTTCCAAAATATCCTCTACGGACATTCTGTAGTTAATCTCTTTTTCAGTCTGCATTTTAACTCCTAGTAAATAGTTTCTTTTCATAACGATCAACCCAATTTATTGGGGCCTCTTGAAGCCCAAAATCCTGCTCAACCCAATTCCATCGGTCTAGCCATCCATCAATTACAGGGTATTCAGCACGATGGCGATTATTTGGGCTTATAATTACAACAAAGACTTTATCTTTAGGAGCATCTACTTTAATGACTCTTGGGTTATTGGGATTTTTTTTATCAACGCTTACATCAAATGATGGTGTTCTTGAATAAACAAACTTCAATGTGTCACCATCCTTTTTATCATCATCAAATAAATTCCTCTTTAAACCTTGAAAAATATGCCTAGATAATATTAATCCTGGTACTATTAATTCATAAAGTTGAGCAATTGAAACGCCTTGACCACGACTCCAATAAGCTCTTATGTCCTTGGCTAGAATACCAAATTTTCCCACTTTTGGTTTATCATCTCCGTTTGGGGGTAATAACCCATCCGCAACTAATAGTAAATTACCGTTCAAATACAAATATGGTGGCTCTAGCTTTTCCGTCATATTTCACCTAATTAGATTTTTTAAATCTTCTTAAGATATCATTAATTTCATTAATAGTCAATACTAATCCGATATTTTCAGCAATAGACAGAATATTACTTATACTCTTTTGCCCGATGAGCTAATGAAATATTTTATAAAATGATACCCTTGGATGGGTCTAAGCATAGACAACAATATCAGGCAAATATCCCCCCATATCTACGAAATAGGAAATTGGTATAAAGGTTTGCGAAGCTTACGGAACAGCACCATACTTATGAGTGAACTAAGTAATAAATCATATGCAAGCCCATGATCAAGCTCAATATTCACGAAGTCAAGACCCACCTATCCCGCTATCTACCTGCCTTGGAGCAGGGTGAAACCATCCTATTGTGCAAGCAGAACATCCCCATCGCCGAAATTCGCCCCTTGCCCAAGCAATCCACTCTACCGCGTCCCTTTGGTCTGGCGGCAGATCGCGGCGTCGAATTGCCTGCCGATTTACTGCGAAAAATCAAGATGCCCTTTGATCAATGACCAGATTGCTACCCTGCAACGTTTTAGCATAGCTCTTCAATTCTGCGGCAATTTCACCGACGCGAATAAAATCTTGTAAGTCTTTATTCTGAGAATTAACAGCGCAAATACTCAAAGTCATGATGGAAAATACTTTTGTTTGACCCTGCCGATCTTGGCTGATAATACTGCCTGATTGCCGGTCCTCTTGATCATAAAAATCGGGTATCTTGGCATCAAATGTCGCAATCACTGCTTCGCAGATTAATTTAAATCGTTCAGGCGCTGCAATCACCACAAAATCATCGCCGCCAATATGACCGATAAAATCATCCTCTTTCCCATACATTCTTAAAGCCTGTTGAATCCATTGCGCGGTTTGTTTGAGTACCAGATTACCGTGGCTATAGCCATAGCGGTCATTAAACGGTTTGAAATTATCAATATCAAACATACAGAACGCAAACGGGATGCCCCGCTCAATACGCTGCTGCACGGTCAGTTCAATGGTCACACCCCCCGGAAGTCCGGTTAATGGACTGGCATCCCGATGGACTTCTTCAAATTCAATCAACCGCTGCGTCATTTCATTAAATGAATTGACCAACTGCGCAATATCGCCTTTAGCGGCAATATTGATGTCTGTTTTCAAATCGCCTTCCGCTATCTTCTTGACAGTTTTACCCAATTCTTGCACTGGGCCAGCAGTATTATCCAGCATTTCATTAATCGCCTTCGCCATTTGACCTACTTCGTCATGCGAAGTGATTGAAACACGTTTGCTCAAATCGCCAGTTTCGGCCAGGTCCATTAATTCCTGACTAATGGTGTGAAGTGGCTGCAAGCTCCTTTTCACAGTCATAAAAATCACATAGAGCAATACAACAAGACCCATGAGAGAAATGGCGATATTCTTATACTGTACGCTCATCGCATCCGCCATGATGGACTGCTTGGAAACACTGCTAAACACTTTCCAGCCGACATCGGGAACTGTGTTATAGGCAACTAACCGCCTTTCACCGTTAATCACCCATTCCAAAACCCCGGCATCTTGGCCTTGTGTTATTTCGTACAGCTGCATAATATCTCTATTGGTGGGGGTCTTGATGATTTCCCCGTCGTTATAGGCTCTGAAGTGCTCCCCTAATGCAGGATCACGACTTGAATAGATGTATTTTGGCGGGGTTGAGACGTAAATGGTTTCTTGCTGGGTGCCTTTAGAAAAGATGGTGATATGGGCATTCTCTTGAGAAGTTTCGAGTAGCGCATCCATAATCGGCTTGATGGAAATACCACCCGCGAGCGTCCCTTGCACCCCCTCAACCGTAATTGCTGTCGCCCCACTGACTAAGGCTTCTTTCGTGCGCCTTTCTGCATACGGCTCGGTAAAGACAACCCGCTCTCTGCCAGCCTCTTGCCCTGCCAAATACCAGGGCCTAATAAGCGGATTATAGGGTGCATCAACTCTTGCATCCGGAACCCAGAGGGATGAATCCTGATATTGATCGTATTCCTGAAGTAGCTTATCGCTGTTAGGGGCTGACACGCCGATGTAGAAGAACTTCATGCCTTCTCCATAAGCGTTGTTGCGTGTCATGATGTTATCGAGCATTTTCTGCATTTGCGGTATCATTTTATCCGCAGAGAGTTGGCCATTGCTTCGATAAACGTCTAGCTTTTTTTGAAAAGATTCTCTATAAATTTGACCGCTTATAGGGTCATCAAATACTAGTTCTCCGGTGTGGGCTGCCAGATGAACCCACATTTGTCCGCGTGTTTCATACAATTCTAAATCATTTCGTAGTGCTAAAATGATGGTGGCTCTATCCTTAAAGATAGATGATAAGGTGTAGGCATAGCCTTGATTCTTAGTCGCTAAATCATGGTAGATGGTCTGCTCCAATTTGTTTTTGAAATTAATGGAGATATAAGCAATCACTAATAGAAAAACCAGCGTAATTAAGCCTCCCGTCCACAGGATGATTTTCTGTTTCAAAGAGTGAATTTGAAAATAGGTCATTGCGGTTTTGCCTATTAGCATCACCTGAGAATGATTGTGCGTTCCAGATTTACGCTCATTCCAGCAAAATTGCAGCAGGTCTCCAATGCCTCCCGCACGTGGGTAACGTATCCTAAGTTAAAATGAGATATAGTTAATAATACAAGAGTTTATGTTATTTCCCTATAAAGAATACTAGTTTAGAAGCGGCACTGGTTCCAAGGTATAACCAGTTAAGGTACGAAACGGCAAGAGGTTCTTTCCCCAATGCGCGGTAATCTCGATTTCAGTTCTTGGAGCGCCATGGCCTCCACGCTCTTCGGGCTGGTGCTCATCACACTGGTTGCGGTGGGTATCCGGCTGGTTTTCATGCAGACCATCCAGCGGCGGCGGGAACGCGAGAACCGCCAGATCAATGAACGACTGCGCACACTCATCGCCGCTTATAAAACCCTCGGCGGGTCCTTTACTGGCGAACTGGCGGTCGATCCGGCCCATTTACGGAATCTGCGCCAGACCGCAGTGCTGGCAGAGGCCGCTGAAGACGATGACACACCCGCCCGCGCGGGAAACGATGCCGGGGCCATGTCGCCGGGCGCTGAACGCCGCCGTCGTATTCGTGATGCGGTCGAAGCGGCGCTATCGGATGTCATTTTGCTGGGAACCGAAGACCAGGTGCGACTAGCCGCGCACGCGGCCAATGAAATGGTGGCCGGACGTAAAGTCGATTTAGCGGACTTAGTGGTGTCGTTGCGTAACTTTATCCGCCAGGCGCTGGATTTAGACCCGGTTCCCACGGGGCTGGTAATTCCCGCTCAGGGGCCATTACGTCCCAGTAGCAGCGGTGGTGGTCGGGGTGGCGGTGCAGCGGCAGGTGGTCGTGCGGGCGGTGGCGGTGGCCAGCAAGAGGGTGGCGCAATGGGTGTCGGGATGGGTGTCGGGGTTGGTGGTGGAATGGGTCAGGAGTCCGCGCAAAGTCATCCCACGCCTACGGAAACGCCGCCCGTTCATGAACCAGTTCCCGGCCCATAAATACATCAAATACCCTTTTGCTAGTGATTGCTCGGCATTGCATGGGGTGGGATCATCATTCGCTCATCGACATTACTGAAAATTGTAATGGATAGGCTGATCAAGCAGAAGAAACTGCTCTGGTTTTTTCGCTAGTCCATGATTGTGGACCTCAAATTCTTTGAGATCAAAGTTACATATCAATGCTTCCACTATTGATTTTCTATTCTCTTCCTTAGCTCCCGAATGATAAAAATGATCGCGGGTAATAATATTAAATTTTCCCCAATAGTCGGTGATTGCTGTATTGTTCCTATAGTCATTGTGGTGCCATGAAGACATAATAAAGCGAGCAGGTGTTGAACTTAATATAGCTGCTAATTTTTTTTCATCATCCGCTGTCCAGCTATTAAAATAATCGGTATAGCGACCTAGATAAGGTGGATCACAATAAATCAAGTCTCCTGAACGGGCCTCTGCTATACTTTCTAAGTAATTTTGGTTGATGAAAAGCCAGCCGGGTTGCATGATTTTTACAACACTGTCTACCTGATTGACAATTTTTGTGATGTAGGCCTGAGCAAAGCGCTCTGGTTTTTTGCAAAATGGGATATTCCACTTGCCTTTCTTGGAAAAGCGCATCATTCCATTAAATCCGGCCCGCGAGAGGAACAAGAAATCTAACGGGTTAGCGTTTTCATTGAATCTGTCGCGCACTCTTCTATAGTGGGCATACCCATTATCTTCTGCCAAACGAAGAAGATGGCCTTCACGAGCAAGATATTCCCTAACCAGAGACGGTGTGATCTTACCGGCTTTAATGGCTTGATAGAATGCAATAATATGAGGATTCGAGTCAGCAAAAAGCGCAGCGCTAGGATGCATGTTAAATCCTACAACACCACTACCCATGAATGGCTCAATCCATCGAACAAAATCCAGACCTGCAATCTCCCGAATCCACGGCACTAATTTGGTTTTAATTCCCTGGCACTTAAGAGGAGGAATTAGCATGTTCATCTAACTACTCCTCTACCAATTCGTCTTCGCCTAATTTCTTAATCTCTTCCTCATGCGCAGTTAATATTTCGATTCCTTTTTTCTTATAGTCTAGATAGGTCTTTATTGATGTATAGGGCTGTATAATTTCTAAAGCTCTTGCCATATCCTTTGTAAGGTAGAACATCCAATAATCATCATAAACATCTTCTCCAAGAATACTGAAAGGCCCTGTACCAGAGACTAGCTCACTAATTTTTTGGCAAGAGCCGATATTTTTAGTGTTTCCACTACCTGGCCGCCCAATAGCAATCTTGAATTTGGGCTGAGCAAAAAATCTAAATGAGTGGATGACTGATGGGATTTTATCCAGATCATCAATCAAAAAAACTCTTCGCTCATCAATTTCTTCAAGGCACTGTGTATAGATAACTCCCAGTACAAAATGCCCTGAATAGTCTCCATAAGGGTATCTGACATTTTTCGTGCTTTTGCGGTTTCGGAAGTAGCCAGTAAAAGCACCTAATGTCATCCCATTGACAGAATTCTCACCTGTACGGTATGTACTCTTGATATCTACCGCGAACTTTCGCCCGGTCATTTCCTCAACAAAAGAAACATCAGGATAAAAATTTTGGTATGGTGATAAGTCAAGCCGAAGAGAATACTTTCTTCCAAAGTCCACAAATAGAGGGAATAACAATAGTTCCAAAACCTTAGAAACGATTTTTGTGTCTACTGAAATGGTATAAATTCGTCTGTGGATATCAATGAATCCTTTAATAACCCACTGACCTTCTTGAGTTGAGACCGCTTTTTGAAATGTATCTGTTTCAGCCTGCAAAGCCGCCAAGAACTGTTCGTTAGTCATCATCTTATAAACTAGTTATTTTGAGATTAACCTAAAAAGCGCGCTTCCAAAGCTTCCCACCGGCTATAACACGCTGCTAATTCCGCTTCCAGCGCCTTTAATTCTTCCATACGGGCAGTCACAGTCGGTGCATCCTGTTTATAAAAGGCAGGATTAGCAGTTAAATCATGTAATTCCCGCTGCTTTTCCTCCAACTGCTCAATGCGGGCGGGCAATTGTTCTAATTCGCGGCGTTCGTTATAACTCAGCCGACCGGAGGCAACTGCGGATTTCGGCACTTTCGGGGTCGGTGCAGGTGCAGTTTTTGGCTTGGTGACCGGCATAGGTTCCGGCACGGCGCGTTGCCGCAGCCAATCGGTATAGCCGCCGACATATTCACGGATGCCGTCGCTCTCGAACACGATGCAACTGGTCACCACATTATCCAGAAAGGTCCGATCATGACTGACCAGCAGCAAAGTTCCGGTGTATTCCAGCAATAATTCTTCCAGCAGCTCCAGCGTTTCCAGATCAAGGTCGTTCGTCGGTTCGTCCATGACCAGCAGATTCGCGGGCTGGGTGAACAACCGCGCCAATAACAAGCGGTTGCGTTCGCCACCCGAGAGCGATTTGACCGGCGAGCGCACCCGCTGCGGCGTAAACAGAAAATCGCCCAGATAACCGATGATGTGGCGACGTTGCCCGTTGATTTCGAGGGATTCGCGGCCACCGGCTACACTGTCCAGCACCGTTTGTTCCGGGTCTAAATGCTCGCGCAGTTGATCGAAATAGGCGATTTCCAGCTTGGTACCGTGCTTCACCTCACCGGCATCTGGCGCTAAACGACCCAGCAGCAGATTCAAGAGCGTGGTCTTGCCGGAGCCATTCGGGCCAATCAAGCCGATGCGGTCACCGCGCATGATTCGGGTTGAAAAACCAAGGATCAGCGGTTCCTCCTGCCAAGCATAGCGCACATTTTTGACCTCGATCACCAGCTTGCCGGACGCCTCCGCCTGTTCCATCCCGAAACTGGCCTTGCCCATCTGTTCGCGGCGCTGGCGGCGTTCTTCGCGCAAGGCGTAGAGCGCCCGTACCCGGCCTTCGTTACGGGTGCGCCGGGCTTTGATGCCTTGCCGAATCCACACTTCTTCCTGCGCCAGATTCTTGTCGAATTTGGCGCTGTGGCGGGCCTCTACCTCCAGCAAGGCCGCTTTTTTCTCCAAAAATGCGGCGTAATCACCGGGCCAGGAAGTCAGCACCCCGCGATCCAGTTCCAGTAACCGAGTCGCCAGCCGTTGCAATAAGGCACGGTCATGGGTAACGAATAGCAGGCCGCCGCGAAATTCCAGCAGTTCGTTTTCCAGCCATTGGATGGTTTCCAAATCAAGATGATTGGTCGGCTCGTCCAGCAGCAGCACATCAGGTTCACGCACCAAGGCCCGACCCAACAAGACCCGCCGTCGCCAACCGCCGGACAATTCGGCCAGCGGCGTATCCGCCGGTAACTGCAAGCGACTGATCACGGTTTCGACCCGCTGTTGCCAACGCCAGCCATCACGCGCTTCCAATTCGTGCTGCAAGCGTTCCATCTCGCGCAAGTCTTCAGCGTTGTTGGCCTGGGTGAGCCGATGCGCTGCCTCGTGGTACTGAGCCAGCAGCTCACCTAACTCCAAGCCACCCGCAACGATTTCAAACACGGTCGCCGTAGTATCAGCCGGTAATTCCTGCGCCAAGGTGGCGACCCGTAAGCCGGGTTGTCGCCAAATGTCGCCACCGTCCGGCTGGATTTCCCCGGCCAGCAGCCGCAGTAAGGTGGTTTTGCCAGTGCCGTTGCGGCCAATCAGACAGACCCGCTCGCCTGCATCCAACTGGAAACTCGCCCCATCCAGCAGCTTTTCCGCGCCAAAGGCGATGGTGAGATGATCGAAACTGATTAGGGGCATGATTCAGGGGTTTCCGTTGTTTGCATAACAAAAACGTAGGAAAGTGTTCACTAATAAGATAATGAAAAGTTTAGCTTTTATAGAAACGGATTCAGTAGACGCGCACCAGAGCGCTCTACATCACGGATATCGCGAGTCACCAGAGTCAGGCCATGAATCAATGCCGTCGCTGCCATTAAGCCATCGGCAACAGGAATAGGGTTTAGAATCCCTAATCGACCCCAACAATCAGCGATAGCTTCAGTGACCGGCAGCAGGCGGTCACCCAGCGAATGGCGAAGGCGGTATAACCAAACCTCCAAACGTTCCGCTGCTATAGGATCTCGACGGCGCAGTAACTCCACACCACGACGAATTTCGCCCAACGCAATGACTGAAATGTAAATCTCAGACTCCTCAATCCCGGAATACCACTGGCGAACACCGGAATTACCCCGATCCTGCTTACGCAACTCAGCTAGAATGTTGGTATCGATCAAGAATCCCATGGCAGTTCTGGTCTTCCTACGTCACGCTGACGAGAAAAGTCTGCATCGTCACCCACATCGGGCATATCGGCTAAAAGTGATTTTAGGCCTCGCGGCGACACAGTTTCTGCATCCTCGACAATCAGCAATACTTCAAGCCGCCGATGACGGAATGTTTCAGGAACAGCAATAGCCTCTGGCGCGTCATCATAAATCTGGCGAATGGTCTGCATAAGCTTCCTCGACGGGCGACTGAATCACAGTTAACTTGTAGGCTGCCTGCGCGGTCTATACCGCTTGAGCGCAATGTGGGCAGACCCTGATCTCTTTTGCGATTTCTCGCCCTTGACCACCGGGATCGTCACGCGGTTCCCAGCGGCTTTTTCTGGACAGCGAATCGGTTTTTGTTAGCTTAAACCAATTCGCTTTCGAGCGACGAGGATAAGATTTGTAGCGGGTTTTGACGGTGATTTGAAAGGAGGGTGTACGAGCGGGAACAATCTCACTGCACATTTTACATTGATACACTAAGTCCGGCCGAAGCGCATAATCCACCAGGGGGCCGATGTCCCGGCGGTGTCATTGAGATAAAGTCCGGTAAAAATCGCTACTGCAAACGGTAGCGGCTGCGGAGTATAAGCCCGCTGGTTTGGCGCTGTACAGATGTTCGTTTTCTCCCAGGATGATCAATCGCTGATGCGACTGTGGACTTTGCATCCAAAATACCTGGACACTCAGGGACTGCTGGCTTTGTGGCGCGAGGCGCTACTGGCGCAGGCGGTTTTATCCAATCAGACGCGGGGCTATAAACACCATCCGCAGTTGGTGCGCTTTCGCCAGTGTGCAGCGCCTCGCTCACAAATCGCCCACTACCTGACTGCCGTTTGGAATGAGGCCAGCCGACGCGGTTATCGCTTTAATCAAGCGAAGATTGGCGAGCTGGGCCAGATTGCACCCATATCGGCCAGTTGTGGACAACTGGCATACGAATGGCGGCATCTGTTGTCTAAGCTGACGATCCGAGCGCCAGACTGGCTAGCCAGCCTGCCGCCCGTCACCCAGCCTGAGCCGCATCCTTTGTTTCAGATCATCCCCGGCGTCATTGCGGAGTGGGAAGTCGGGGCGGCAAACCCTCATGAAAAACGCTAATCCGCTTTACCCGATGTCGCCCGATAATCGCTCCTCCCTCGCGCGCTCCCGTCTGTGGCTCAGCAATCCCGGATCGTCGGCTGACAAACGCAGTCACTTTGCCTCGCTTTAAAGCGAGATCAATTACCCTTTACCTCTACTACGAGCATCCCACATGAGCCAACCCGCTTTCCAGGACACCTATCCCGACGAATACAGCCACTGTTATGGCTGCGGTCGGCTGAACCAGGAAGGTTTGCATCTTAAAAGCCATTGGGATGGCGATGAGACGGTCGCCATCATCGAACCGCGCCCCTACTTTACCGGCATTCCTGAGTACGTTTACGGCGGCCTGCTGGCTTCGCTGATCGACTGCCACGGCACCGGGACCGCTTCAGCCGCCGCCTATCGCGCGGCCGGGCGCGAAATGGGTAGTGAACCGTATTTGCGTTTCGTTACTGCTTCTTTGCATGTGGATTTTGACAAACCCACGCCGATGGGGGTGCCGCTCGAACTGCGGGGCCGGATTCAGGAAATCAAAGAGCGCAAAGTGGTAGTGAGCATCAGCCTTTCAGCCGACAATGAAGTCGTGGTGCGCGGTGAGGTGGTGGCAGTGCAAATCCCTGATGAAATGAAAGTTGATTAGAGCCGGATCAAACTGGGCACTCTCGATTGTAGCAGCCGAATTAATTCGGGCTGCATGTAGTCATACTCATCGGGAATACCTAGCACCACAATACGCTTGCCCGCTAAATGCGCATGGAATTTTTTGATCAGCTTACTTTTGTGGGCTTGTTCCATAACGATAATGTTATCCGCCCATTCAATCAGATCAGTGGATAACGGCGTAACCGCATCATGATTCAGCCCGGCGGACATGGCTTCCACGCCGGGCCATTGCGAAAAAACCTGCTCGGCAGTCGGGCTACGCAGCCGGTTCTGGCTGCAAATAAAAAGCAAGCGCTTAACGGACATCTTTTAAAAGGGAGGTTTAGGATTTATTGGCTGTTAATCCAGAAATAATCCGCACGAATCAGGAAGCGATGGATAACACTTCCTAATGATTCTTCACTGTTGAGAGAACTCGATGAACGATATACGGTGTCTGTTGACTCTCAGTCTACTGCTCTTCTCACCTCTGAGCCTCGCCGTTCCCTACTCGTTTCGCCCAACCAGTTTTGAAGATCATGGCGTCTGTCCGCTCGATTGCTGTCGCTACACAGAATGGACAGTCAATCAAAATACGCCCATCAGAAAAACGCGCAGCCCTAAAGCAGCCGTGGTCTTTACTGCTAAAAAATCGGATCAGGTCAAAGCGCTTACCGGCGTCGTGTTGATTAGTCAACCCGGACAAGCCAGACTCTTGAAATCTCTCGTCCTTAACGGTGAATCAGTAGATAAAGGCGAAGTCATTCACTTGCTCACTCCATTGGGCAAAGATAGCTATAAAATCTGGTATCGTGGCAAAAGAGTGAGAGATTTTGACCGGATGCAGGATTTAGAAATCATCACGCCACCCCAATCGATCTGGTGGGTCAAGATCCAAAATAATCAAGGGCAAACCGGCTGGAGTAACCAGCCGGAGCATTTCGACAACAAAGCGGTTTGTCGGCAGAATTAGGTAGCCACTTCCAACACGCTGCTGTCACTATCGGGTTCAGTGGCAGCAAATGGCCCCAGGTGGCGCGAATGGCGCAATAACACCAGGGAACGGCCACCCACTGGATAAGGCTCTTCGGCCAGATGCTGGTTATTACCGGTGGGATAGCCTTGCGGCATTGAGGTATCAATCATCACCTCAAAAAACGCCTCGCCCCGTACAATCGGCAGGACAAACGGAATCTCTTCATGATGCGCATTCAATAGCATCAGGAAGTCATCGTCTTGCAACGGATGACCCCGCCGGTCCCAATCACCCAGGCCATCCCCAGGCAAATACAATCCCAGGCAGCGAGCGTAATCATGATCCCATTCATCGTCATTGATCTCACGGCCGTCGGGATTAAACCAAAGGATATCGCGCACGCCGCTGCCGTGAATGCCGCGAAAGAAATGGCGGCGGCGGAAGGTCGGATGTTCGCGGCGCAATTGCACCAGGCGCTGCACGAACATAAATAATTGCCGGTTATCGGCCAGCCCGATCAAATCCCAATTAAACCAACTGATTTCACTATCCTGGCAGTAAGCGTTGTTATTGCCTTTCTGGGTGCGGCCCGCTTCATCGCCAGCTAGCAGCATCGGCACCCCTTGCGATAGCAAGAGGGTCGATAAAAAATTCCGCCGTTGTTGCGACCGCAGGGCCATGATAGCCGGGTCCGTGGTCTCCCCCTCCACGCCACAATTCCAGCTTTCATTATGGGGATCGCCGTCTTGATTATTCTCCAGATTGGCTTCGTTATGCCGTTCGTTATAGCTCACCAGGTCATAGAGGGTGAACCCATCGTGCGCGGTGATAAAGTTGATGCTGGCCTGGGGTCGACGGCCATTGTGCTGGTACAAGTCAGCAGAACCGGTTAAGCGATAAGCCAAGTCCCCGATTAAGCCGCCCTGGCCCCGCCAGTAATCGCGTACCACATCGCGGTATTTGCCGTTCCATTCGCTGACGTTGACCGGGAACTGTCCGACTTGATAGCCACCATGGCCGGTATCCCACGGCTCAGCGATCAGTTTCACGCGCGCCAGCACCGGGTCTTGTTGCATCACATCCATGAATGAACCCATCTGATCGACATCGCCGTGGCTTTCCCGCGCCAACGCCGCCGCCAGATCAAAGCGGAACCCATCAACGTGCATCTCCTGCACCCAATAACGCAAACTGTCCATCACTAATTGGATCACGCGCGGATGCGAGGTATTCAGGGTATTCCCGCAACCGGTGTAATCCATGGTGTAGCGCGGATGCCCTGGCGAGAGCCGGTAATAGACCGCATTATCAATCCCGCGAAAACACAGAGTCGGCCCTAAGTGATTGCCTTCCGCCGTGTGGTTGTAAACCACATCCAGGAGCACCTCGATACCCGCCGAGTGCAGGGTTTTCACCATGCTCTTGAATTCGCTGACCGGATTATTGGTGGCGGCATAGCGCGGATCCGGGGCGAAGTAACCCAGGGGACTGTAGCCCCAGTAGTTATGCAATTTCTTATCGAGCAGATGGCGCTCGTCGACGAAATAGTGAACCGGCAGCAGCTCAACAGCGGTCACACCGAGTGATTTCAAATAATGAATGGCCGGCTCAGACGCCAAGCCGGCATAGGTGCCGCGCATCGGCGGGGGAATCTCAGGATTGAGCAGGGTAAAACCGCGCACATGCAGTTCATAAATAATCGTGTCGTGCCAGGGCGTATAAGGCGGTCGGTCATCGCCCCAGAGAAACGCGGTATCGACCACCTGGCATTTCGGCATCCCCGGCGCGCTGTTGCGGGTGCTGAAACTTAAATCCTCCAGGCGGTTACCGACCTTGTAGCCAAATAGCGCGTCACTTGAATTCGGCTGGCCGACAATGCGTTTGGCGCAGGGATCGATCAGCAGCTTATGGGGATTAAAGCGGTGACCCTGTTCCGGCTTGTACGGGCCATGCACCCGATAGCCATAGAGCAAGCCAGGGCGCGCATCCGACAGATAGCCATGCCAAACCCCGCAGGTCTGTTCGCGCAACGGAATCTGTTCGATCTCCCGCTTGCCCTTGGCATCGAACAAGCACAAAACCACCTGCTCGGCATGTTCCGAAAACAGAGCAAAGTTCACGCCCTCGCCGTCCCAGGTTGCCCCCAAAGGGTACGGCCAACCCATCAATACAGAAGTGGTCGGTTTTTTCATTCCAGCTATGTCGTTCCCTCCCCCGCCACTGGCGGGGGGCGATGGGTCATTGGATTTTTATTCGCTAAAGGCTTGCAAGGCACCACTCACCTCGCCGGGTCCAACCACAGTGATCCCACCCTCCGTCACGCCATAGCGCCGACGATCCAGCTCTGGGTCATGGCCGATCCGGGTGCCCGCTTCGATAATGTTATAGCCGCCGATGATCGCCCGCCGTAGCCGGGCACCCCGCTTGATGCGAACATAGTCTTGAATGATGCAATCCTCAATCACGACATCATCTTCAATGAAGACCTCACGGCGGACGATGCTATTGGTAATTGACGCTTGCTGCACCAATGAGCCTGCGGCGATGACGCTGTTTTTAACAGTCGCCTCCAAAATGCGCGCCACCGGCCCCTGATAGTTACTGGAAAAGATGCGCCATTGCGGATTAAACACATTAAAGCGCGGTGGCCATGTCAGCATGTCCTGATGCGCGCTAAAGTAGGCGTCAAGCGTGCCCACATCACGCCAATAGGCAGGCTCCTCGGTGGGCTTAACCCCAGGAACCTTGTTGGTCGAGAAATCATAGGCAAACAGCCGATGGGTGTCCTTCAGAACGGGCAAAATATGCTGGCCAAAGTCATGCTCGCCCCGGTCACTGGCTAATTTGAGCGCTTCCACCAACACCTTGGCGTCAAACAGATAATTACCCATCGAAGCGTAAGCACGGGTCGGATCAGAGGGCATCGGCGTCGGATTTTCCGGCTTCTCCTGGAACTCGCCTACCCGCCCGGCGTGATCGGCTACGATGACGCCAAAGCTACGGGCATCGGCCAGGGGAACCGGCAGGGCGGCCACCGTGACATCGGCCTCCCGTTCCTGATGGAAATCGATCATCTGCTGCAAATCCATCCGATAGACATGATCAGCGCCAAACACCAGCACCAGATCAGGGTTATGCATCTGGATCAAATTGAGATTCTGATAGACCGCATCAGCCGTGCCCTGAAACCAGTCGCCGCCACGCATCATCTGCGGTGGTACCACCGTGACAAACTCTTCGCTGCGCATCGGTGATACCACCCAGGCTTTGCGAACGTGTTCGATCAACGACTGGGATTTGTACTGCACCAGCATATAAACCGAATGAATTCCGGAATTGAGCAAATTACTCAGCACGAAATCGACGATGCGATAACGGCTGCCGAAGGGTAAGGACGGCTTCGAGCTTTGCGAGGTCAGAGGACTGAGGCGGGAGCCTTCGCCGCCGGCCATGACGAACGCAAGAACCTTAAGTTTTTTCATCGCGACATATCCTTCTTTCTAGTGATTAGGACTTCACAACCCCCCAAGCGGACTGGCAAGCCGATCAGGGCGCTCATTTCCAGTTCGGAGCACGGTCGGCGTGATCTTTCCGATCAGCTCACGCGAGTCCGACGGCATTGCAAAGTCCCCGGCCGCCGGTCGATCCGTGCTGGTATCCAGGTTTAACCTGCTCGCCGATCAGCCGTCGAAGGTATCGAAATCGCGCTCCGTGTGCGGATGATGGTGAAGGCGGAACACATGGGCTGGCATCCGATGCGGGTTGAGTTCCACGTAATTGTGCGGTCCACGCCAGACATAGTGGGCACCGGTTAGTAAATCATGCACCTGGTAGGGCTGGGCCGAATCAACTCCCAAGGCACCCAGGTCAAGGCTCGTCCAGCCCGCCTGGGTGTAGTTCGGGTCCAGATTGACCACCACAAGAATCACATTCGCCCGATTGTCGGTCGCTTTGCTGTAGCAAAGGACCTGCTCGTTATCCACCTCGTGGAAGGTCAGGTTCCAATCCGACTGGAGGGCTGGGTTGCGTTTGCGGATGCGGTTTACCAGAGCGATGAAGTCGCGCAAGCTACTGGGGCTATCCAGTTCCTGGAAACTCCGATAGCGAAGCTGATATTTTTCTGAGTCCAGATATTCCTCGCTCCCGTGCTTGATCGCGATGTGTTCCATCATCTCGTAGGCCGGGCCGTAGATGCCATAGTTGGCGGTCATTGTCGCTGCCATCACCAGCCGGGACATAAACGCTGGGCGACCGCCAAACTGCAAGTAATCGGTCAGAATGTCCGGCGTGTTAGGCCAGAAGTTAGGACGGAAGTATTCGCGGCCGGGTCCTTTGGTGAGTTCGTTGAGGTATTCGGTCAGCTCCCACTTGTTATTGCGCCAGGCGTAATAGGTGTAGGACTGGTTGTAGCCCAATTTAGCCAGGCGGTGCATCACCTTGGGGCGGGTGAACGCTTCGGCCAGGAAAATGGCGTTAGGCGTCTGTTTTTTCACTTCGCCGATCAACCATTCCCACATGGCAAAGGGTTTGGTGTGGGGATTATCGACGCGGAAGATCCGCACACCCTGTTCGACCCAGAATTCGAAGATGCTCTTGATCTCCGTCCAAAGCGCTTGCCAGTCGGCGGTTTCGAAATTAAAGGGATAAATGTCCTGGTATTTTTTCGGTGGATTTTCCGCGTATTGCACGGTGCCATCCGGTCGCCAGCGGAACCAGTCGGGATGTTGCTTGACATAGGGATGATCTGGCGCGCACTGCAAAGCGATGTCCAGGGCGATCTCAATGCCATGCTCCTTGGCCTTCTTCACCAATTGGCGAAAATCCTCCAGGGTACCTAGCTCTGGCAGGATAGCCTTGTGTCCGCCTTCCGCCGCGCCAATGGCCCACGGGCTACCTACATCGTCGGCTGTCGGAGTCAGGGTATTGTTTTTGCCCTTGCGGTTGACGCGGCCAATGGGGTGAATCGGTGGGAAATACAACACATCAAAGCCCAGGGCGGCCAAGCGCGGCAACCAGGTTTCGCAATCCTTGAACGTGCCATGTTTGCCAGGCGCCGAACTGGCCGAGCGCGGAAACATTTCATACCAGGTGCTGAAACGAGCGCGCTCGTCATCGACCGTGACCCGCAGTGTCTTGGGGTAACTTAGCGCGAGCTGACGGTCGGCGTAGCGCTGCATCAACCGGGCTAGCTCCTCATCCATGCCCAATTGCCGACGATAATCCAGTGTCTGTTGGCCGACCAGCGCTTTGGCGCGCAGCGCCAGCCATTGCGCCTCTTCGCCACTGGCGCGCTGGCTGGCTTTTTCTACCAGCCCCTCGCCCACGCGCAGGGCCAGCGCAATATCCTCTGCCTGTACCCAGCGGCTCAAATCGTGACGCCAGGATTTAAACGGGTCCACCCAGGCGATGACGGTGTATTCGTAGGACCCCAGTTCCAAAACCTGAAATTCACCCCGCCAGCGGTCATTGACCAGAAACTGCATAGGGACTTCCCGCCAATTGGGGTCTCCGACCTTACGGTGTTGCAAAATGCAAGACAGCGAATCATGGCCATCGGTAAACACATCGGCTTCGACCACGACCGAATCGCCCACCGTGCGCTTGATGGGGAAGCGGCCCCCGTCGATCATGGGCGTAACGCCTTCAATGATCACTCGCTTGCGGCCATCGATCTCACTCGGCGCGGCTTTGGCATCCTGGCTCGGCCTGGAAGGTGCTGAGGCCGTGGCAGTGGACAGCGCAGGGGCTGCAGTCTTGGGAATCGGCGGCGGCACATCGGCTGTCGTGGTCTTGGCGGATTCCGGAGTTGTCAGCGGCTTTGTCACCGCGCTGGTGTCCAGGGTGGCAGGCGCAGCGGGTGGAACCGGGATCGGCTCGGTCGGCATGGTCTTGTTGTTATCATCCGCCACGGTTTTCTTGGTCATACCGGTTATCCTCATTCTTCGTGTTATGGATGCCGATCATCGCCGAGAGTCCGGTAACCCGCTTGCTGTCGTTCGAGGGCTGAGATGTTAAAGTTAACGTCCGGGTCCGGCTGGTCCGCGCGGCGATCGGCCAATCTTTATCCCTGCCTATTATGACGTTTTTTTATGACGCTGCCTAAATCTTAAATCCGGCCGACAGCGCCCACGCAACGAGGATTTTATTGCATGACTGAATTACAGCGAATCATTGATGATGCTTTCGAGCGCCGTAACGAAATCGACCCCGGCAATGCGCCCGGCGATGTGCAAGAGGCGATTGCCGAGGCCATCGATTTACTCGAACTGGGCCAGGTGCGGGTCGCCGAAAAACGCGATGGCGGCTGGGTGGTCAACACCTGGTTGAAAAAAGCGGTGCTGCTGAGCTTTCGGATGAATGAAAGCGCGATGATCCGCGACGGTTACACCAATTACTTCGACAAGGTGCCGCCCAAATACGCAGGCTACGGTGCCAATGATTTCCTGGCGGCTGGCGTTCGCGTGGTGCCGCCCGCAGTCGCTCGTCGCGGCACCTATATCGCCCCTGGCGTGGTACTGATGCCGTCATTCGTCAACATCGGTGCTTATGTCGATTCCGGGACGATGGTGGATACCTGGGCGACGGTCGGTTCCTGCGCGCAAATCGGCAAAAATGTCCATCTCTCCGGCGGTGTCGGGATCGGCGGGGTGCTGGAGCCATTACAGGCCAGCCCGACCATCATTGAAGATGATTGCTTCATCGGTGCCCGCTCCGAAGTGGTCGAGGGCGTCATCGTCGAGCGCGGTTCGGTAGTGTCGATGGGCGTCTATATTGGCCAGAGCACCAAGATTTATAACCGGATGACCGGTGAAGTCAGCTATGGCCGGGTGCCTGCTGGTTCGGTAGTAGTGCCAGGTGCTTTGCCCGCCGCCGATGGCAGTCACAGTTTGTACTGCGCTATTATCATCAAGCAGGTGGACGATAAAACCCGTGGCCGGGTCAGTCTCAACGAACTGCTGCGCGATTGATGAACGATACCGTTGAACTGGCGATTGCGCTGATCAGTCGGGCTTCGGTCACGCCAGACGATGCAGGCTGTCAGGCGCTATTGATCGCTCGTCTGTCGGCGCTGGGTTTTCGGATCGAGCGGCTGCGCTTTGGCGAGGTCGATAACCTCTGGGCGCGTTTCGGCGACACCGAGCCGCTGTTAGCCTTGGCCGGTCATACTGATGTGGTGCCGCCCGGCCCGCTGGCGCAATGGCAATCGCCGCCCTTCGCCCCTACCGTCCGCGAGGGTCTGCTGTACGGACGGGGCGCGGCGGATATGAAAGGCAGCCTGGCAGCGATGGTGACGGCCTGCGAGCGTTTTCTTGCGGCCCATCCGCAACCGCGCGGCTCCATCGCTTTTCTGATCACCAGCGATGAGGAAGGCAGCGCGGTCGATGGCACAGCCAAGGTGGTGCAGCACCTGGAAGCGCGCGGCGAGAAGATGCGCTGGTGTCTGGTTGGTGAGCCGTCCTGTAGCCGCCAACTGGGTGATACCATCAAAAATGGGCGACGCGGTTCGTTAAACGCCCGACTGCTGCTGCGCGGCGTGCAAGGCCATGTCGCCTACCCGCATCTGGCGCAGAATCCCATCCATGCCATCGGCCCGATCCTCACCGCGTTAGCCGATGAAGTCTGGGACCAGGGTCACGACTTTTTCCCGCCGACTTCGTTGCAGATCTCCAACCTGAAATCGGGAACCGGCGCGGTCAATGTCATTCCGGGCGAATTGGAATGCCTGTTTAACTTTCGCTTTTCGCCGTCGGTCACCGTGGAACAGTTACAAGAACGGGTCCGGTTGATTATCGACACGGGCTTGCTGAATGAGGAAGTCAAGACCGGTCAGGTGTTTCAATATACGCTGGAATGGAGCTTATCCGGCCCGCCCTTTTTCACCCCGCCCGGTGATCTGGTGGCCGCCGCAATGGCCGCCATTCGCGCGGAGACCGGATTAGAAGCCGCCTTGTCAACCAGTGGCGGCACTTCGGATGGGCGCTTTATCGCCCCGACCGGCGCTCAGGTGATCGAACTGGGACCGCTGAACGCCACCATTCATAAAATTAACGAATGCGTAGCCGTCGCCGATCTGGAACGCCTTAGCCGGATTTATGAAGGGATTCTGAGTCGATTATTAGGTTGAACTCTACCCACCTGCCGTGGCCAGAAACGGTAGCAGCTCCAGCGGAGGATCAGGCGATGCAACAACGCGAACTGGATAGTACCGGCCTGCATTTCAAGGCAATTGGCCTGGGCGCGATGCCCTTGTCGATCAGCGGACGGCCCGATGAGCAACAGGCATTTGCGGTGATTAAAGCCTTTGTCGATGGCGGTGGTGATTTCATCGACACCGCCAACGTCTATTGTCTGGATGACGATGACATCGGCCATAACGAACGGCTGATTCGAGCCGCACTGAACCAGCTTGGCGTGGGCGATCAGGTGTTGGTCGCCACCAAAGGCGGTTTGCGTCGGCCCGGCGGTGCCTGGATCAGCGATGGTGATCCAAGCTGGCTACGGCAATCCTGCGAGCGCAGCTTGCAGGCGTTGCGGACGGATTGCATTGGACTTTATCAGCTACATGCGGTTGATCCCAAAGTCGATTTCAACCGTTCGCTGGAAGCGCTGATCAAACTTCAGGAACAGGGAAAAATCCGCCATATCGGTCTTTCGAATGTCAGTGCGGCGCAACTGGAACAGGCACTAAGCCTGACATTGATCGCGTCGGTGCAAAATCGCTGCAATCTTTTCGACAAGCGGGATTTTCGCAACGGCCTGATTGATTTTTGCCAGGCCCGGCAAATCACCTATATCCCCTACAGTCCAGTCGGCGGCCATAACGGTCATACCCGATTGACACGAGAACCCTTATTACTGCAACTCGCCGCTCAGTATGAGGCGACGCCGCACCGAATCGCCTTGGCCTGGCTGCTGCATAAGGGCCAGCATATTTTGCCGATTCCCGGCGCTAGCAAAGTTGCCAGCATCCGCGACAGCCTACAGGCGACTCACTTGAATTTAAGCGCTGAGGATATCGCCGCGCTCGATCAACTGCCGGATCGCTGAACAAACCCCCTGCTCAACCCCCCCCTTTCAGCGCGGGAGGGGAATTTTTAAACCTGTTTAATCTCCAGGAGTCACCTTGATGACCTCGGTACGCGATACGCTGGTCGAGCGAATGACCGAGGTCTATTGGCGCGGTCAGCAGTTGCTGCTGGTCTTTGACTACGATGGCACCCTGACCCCGTTTGCGGCACGACCGGAATTAGCAAAGCTTGATCCAAAACTGCGCGGTCTGCTGGCCCGGTTAGCCGCTGTACCGCGCGTGGCGCTTGGTGTGGTCAGCGGTCGCGATCTGGCAGATTTAACGGCGATGGTCGGCCTGCCGGGTCTTTATTACGGCGGGACCTGGGGCATGGAACTGGATTTGCGCGGCGAACGTATCAGTCCCGGCGACAGCCCATCAACCCGGCAATCGGTCAAAGAGTTGATCGCCCTGCTTGAATCCCGCGTCGCGGCTTATCCAGGCGCTTGGGTGGAAAAGAAAGACCTTGGCTTGACTATCCATTACCGACAAGTACGTCCTGAGCAACATGCCATAGCGCAAAAGGACTTCAGGGCGTTATTACAGCCTTATGATGAATCTGCACAAATCTTCCAGGCACCACTGGCTATCGAAGTGCTACCGGCGCTAGGCATCAATAAAGGAACCGCTTTACAAGCTATCGTCGCGCATAACCACTGCACCGAGGCGGATGGCGTGCTGTATGCAGGCGATGGAGCGAACGATGCAGCGGCTTTGGCTATCGCCGCTGCGCTCGGCGGCATTGCTCTGGGGATCGGCCCGGAACCGCCTGGCGCTGCGACCCACCGTTTGGCGGATTATCGCGAGCTGACTGCGTTGCTGGCGCAACTGGCGGCAACGCTGACTACTTTGCGCGCCAGCGCCTGACGGTCGCTATCCGGTGGAACTCAGCCTTGATCTGACCACGATTGCCTTGCTGGGTCTGGTCGCGCTGTTGGCTGGCTTCATTGATGCGATTGCTGGCGGTGGCGGGATGCTGGTGATGCCCGCATTACTCAGTATCGGGATGCTGCCGCATCTGGTAGTCGGTACCAACAAGCTGGTGGGTACCTTTGGCACGTTTAGCGCGTCTCTCACCTTTATCCGCAAGGGTCTATTCCAGCCTGCCTTGTGGTGGGCAATGAGTTTTGGCGTCTTTGTGGGGGCGTTGTGCGGCGCACTGCTGATCTACTCAATGAGCGCGGGCGTTCTCAAAAAACTGTTGCCGCTGGCGATTCTGCTGGCAGCGGCCTATCTGGCGTGGCCGCGCCGATCCACCTCTGAACCAGTAGCGGAATCAGCAGCAGCGCCCGCCGTATCGCGTGGGGCCAAGCTGGCGACCGGCGGCCTGATTGGCTTTTACGATGGTTTTATCGGGCCTGGAACCGGCGCTTTCTGGATGGCGGCCGCGATGAAGCTTTTTAAGCTGGATTTAGTTGCGGCGGCTGGTGTGGCGCGTTTTATGAATTTCATCAGCAACCTCACTGCGTTACTGACCTTCATGGCGCTGGGAAATATTGATTACCCTATCGGCCTGACGATGGGCATGACCTTGATGCTAGGAGCCTTTATCGGCGCTCATAGCGCGATTCGCTATGGCGCACCCTTCATTCGGCCAGTCTTTCTGGGTGTGGTGTTGCTGATGGCGGGACGTTTGCTGTTTATGGGCTAAGGCAATTCGTGGCCAAGCCAGAAACAAGCTCAGCGGCTGCGTTGGGGCGGGATGTAAATTTCTTTCTCGCCTTTTCTTCTTTTCCTGCGCTTTGGTTCCGGCCCATCGCAGCCACCGCAATTGCAAGCGTCAGCCCAATCCCAGGGCAAATCACACGGTAAATCACAGTCACCGCGCTGATAGGGAAATGGCTGGTAGCGAGTCGGTGCATAGCGCCGCTGCGCCACACCGCAGCGATTTAAGCGTTTGCGCAGAATCGCCAGACCGCTCAGTGCGCCGTATCTGCGGACTGCACGATAACCCAGCGCAGAGCAACTGGCATGAGCGGTATGGACATGATAGGCGCAACAAAAACCCTTGTATGGAGATACATAGCGTTGATAGGCGCGTATCGCTGCCAGCACCAGGGAGCGCATACGGTCAGCAACGACCACAGAACAATGCCTCTACTCCAGCCACCGCCGCTTGACTCAGCCCATTTTCAGACCGACGAAGAAGCCAGCCGCTCCACCGACGCCAACTCCGCCAAGTCCTGACAAACTATTCACCAAAAACGAGCCAAAGCGATTAACGGCGCTGGTTCCTTGTTCTACGGCATGGGTCAGGTCAGCGCCGCTGATATGAATCATCCCATAATAGCCTGCGACCAACAGCAGTACGATGGACAGGCCCAGCAGGAACAGGGCGATTTTCAGCGTCTTTTTCATGAAATAGCCGACGGCCATTCCCATCAAGAACGGTGCGCCGACACTGACCAGTAAAAACGAACCGGTATCGTCCATAGCATTTTTCCAATGCGCCCAACAGCGCGACTTCAAAGCTCCGCATTATCCGTACTGTACGCCACTTACGCTATGGCGCTGTATGCCGCCGAAAAACAGTCCGCTGGAAAGCGGCTCAAACCCCGTTATTTGGCGCAAAAAAACAGCGCGGCGCTATGGCCTGCGCTGTCTGCTCGATCCGACTGTGATGACGGTTTAAACCGCAGCTTGAACTTGATTTGCACTTCATTGGCCACGGTATCGGTATCGGCCCATTGACCGTCGCCGACGTTGAAATCCAGCCGCTTAAGCGGAAACTGGCCTTCCGCAATGAATTCCGATCCCTCAGTTTTCAGAGTCAACGGCGCGCTGATCTCGCGGCTAACCCCTTTCAAAGTCAATACACCATCGACCTGATACCCGCCATGATCCAGCTTGCGAAACTGCTTCGACTCAAAGAGGGTTTGCGGGAAATTCTCGGTATCGAACCACCGCTTACGCTTGACTTCAGTGGTTAAATCCGCCGCCGAAAGCGTCACGCTCGCCATATCAATCACGATCCGAACCCGGCTTTTATCGATGGCCGTCGGATCAAGCGCGGCATCGGCTGTAAACTTTTGGAATTTACCCTCGGCGGGTACGCCCATTTGTCGCCCGACGAACGTGATTTGGCTTTGCTCCGGCACCAACACCTGTCCCGCTTGTACCTCAAAGCCAAGCAGGCCGAGACTCAGCAAAGCCGCTTTTAGCCACCATCCCCGTTTCATCATACTGTTTCACTCCTGCGTCTAACCAACGGCAGCATTCGCGCCAGCACCTCGTCGCGCTCAATGAAATGATGCTTGAACGCCGCACCGACATGGCCGATGAAAGCCAGCGCCAGCGCATAGTTCAACCACTCATGCACATTTCGTAACTGCGTAGCCAGGGCTTCATTCGGGCCGATCAAATCCGGCAACGGCAGAATTCCCAAATACACCACCGGAAACCCCTTGGCCGAACTGAACAGCCAACCACTGAGCGGAATGGCGAACATCAAGCCATACAGCAGCAGATGCAAAAGATGCGCAGCCTGCTGTTGCCAGACCGGGATCGAAGCCGGTAGCACCGGTGCAGGATGGGTAAGCCGCCAAATGAGCCGCAGCGTCGCCAGAACGAGAATGGTCACGCCCAGCCATTTATGCCAGGAAATCCAGCGCAGCTTCTGCGGGCTGGTTTCCATATTGGCTACCGTCCAACCCAGCGCAAATGCGGCAATGAGTAATCCCGCCATCAGCCAATGCAGGGCAATGGCTAGCCGAGTGTATTGAGTTGCATGTTGATTCATAACGATAGTCCCATAGTCCCTCAAAGCCGCTGCTTCCAGACCGGCCTGGGCGAGAAGCAGCGGATGGTTTCTTAGCCTTCGCGGGCCGCTTCAATCGAAATGAATAGTTTCACCTCATCACCGACCGCGCCCTGATAGCCGGTCATGCCGAAGTCGCTGCGCTTGAGGGTAGCGGCAGCATCGCCTGCGCAGTAGTGCTGCTTGGCCATCGGGTGTTCGCCGCACTTGAATTGGCTCATTGTTAAAGTGACTGGCTTGGTGACGCCGTGCAAGGTCAATTGCCCATGAACTTTGGCCACTTTATCGCCTTCGAAATCAAATTTATCCGATTTAAAAGTGATGGTCGGGTACTTCTCCACATCCAGAAAATCTTCGCTGCGCACATGGCGGTCGCGCTTTGCAAAACTGGTATCCAGCGAGTTAGCGTCGATCAGAATATCGGCGGAACCGGTCTTGGCGGCGAAATCCACTGTCACCGTGCCACTGGTTTTGCTGAATAAACCGCGCGTTGTCGACCAGCCTAAATGGGTGATTTCAAAGTACGGATAGGTATGGGAATTATCGATGACATATTTCTCAGACGCGGCCTGCGCGGTCGATAAAGAAGCCAGGCTTAAACCGGTGACGAGCAGAGCGCTGCCCAGTAACTGTTTGCTTTTCATGGGGTGTTCCTTTTAGAGCATGGTCAATGAGAGAGAGTGCAGCGTAGATCAACCAGCGGTCATGCGGCAAGGTCGCGCTACTTCAGCCACCCGTTGGCCAAAGGCTTTGGCGGTTGCCAAATCGTCGGGCAACGGCCCTTGCTCAGGACGGGCATCCGTAGACGATTGGGCCATGAATCCGCCAAATCAGCCAAGGTAGTTCGGCGCATTGCGCTGGGCTGCTTTGGTATTAGAGGGTAATATGTCCAGACTGCTCCCCGGCATGGAATGCTGGTTCAAATCAATCCCCTAAAAAATCTGCTGCCTGACGCTAAAAATCACGTTATAAAGTGGCTTAATCCTGACGGAAACACTCTCCCAAATCCGCCATCGCGAGAATCCAGCGCTATACTTTTGAGTTGAAATGGCTTGGACTGAGGAACCGCCAAGCCGGACTGTCACCGCAACCAACTACTGTCTATCGCGCATTGGAATGGTAAATTAGAGTGCTAAAGGCCATGCCAACACCCTTTGATCACGTTAACACCCTTAATCTTGAGGAGCGGATGTAATGGAGCTAATCCAAACAGACATCGCGATTGTCGGCGCTGGAGGGGCGGGTCTACGCGCCGCCATCGCGCTCGCCGAGGCGGACCCTAAGCTTCGCATCGCTTTGATTTCCAAAGTCTATCCAATGCGCAGCCATACCTGCGCGGCGGAGGGCGGTGCCGCTGGCGTTATCAAATCCGATGACAGCCTCGATCTTCACTTTGGCGATACCGTAGGCGGCGGCGACTGGTTGTGCGACCAGAATGCGGTCGAATACTTCATCAATGAAGCCCCCAAGGAATTGATCCAACTGGAGCATTGGGGTTGCCCCTGGAGTCGCGAGGCGGATGGCTCAGTCGCGGTGCGACCCTTCGGCGGCATGAAAATCAAGCGCACCTGGTTTGCCGCCGATAAGTCTGGTTTTCACATTCTCCACACCCTGTTCCAGACCTCCATCAGGTATCCGAGCATCCAGCGTTTCGACGAGTATTATGCTACCGATCTGGTCGTCGATGACGGGCGCTGTCAGGGCTTGACCGCACTGGAAATTCGCAGCGGCGAGATGAAGCAATTTCAGGCCAAGGCCGTGATCATCGCCGCCGGTGGCGCGGGCAAGATGTTCCCGTTCACCACCAATGGCGCGATCAAAACCGGCGATGGCATGGCGTTGGCCTATCGCGCCGGGGTGCCGCTCAAAGACATGGAATTCGTCCAATACCATCCGACCGGACTGCCCAACAACGGCATTCTGCTGACTGAAGGCTGTCGCGGCGAAGGCGGCATTCTGGTCAACAAAGACGGACGGCGCTATTTGCAGGATTACGGCATGGGACCGGAAACCCCGGTCGGCCAGCCGGTGCTGAAAACCATGGAACTCGGTCCACGGGATCGGCTAAGCCAATCGTTCTGGCATGAACAGCGTAAGGGCAACACCGTCTCGACGCCCTGGGGCGATTGCGTGTTGCTGGATATGCGGCATCTGGGCGAGAAGAAGATCAACGAGCGCCTGCCGCTGGTGCGTGATCTGTGTATCAGCTATCTGAATATGGACCCGGTGAAAGAACCGATTCCCATTCGGCCGGTGGTGCATTACTGCATGGGCGGGATCCATACCGACATCAAAGCGGCGACGCCGGTACCGGGGTTGTTCGCAGCGGGTGAATGCGCCTGTGTCAGCATCAACGGCGCGAACCGGCTTGGCTCCAATTCGCTGACCGAACTGCTGGTCTTCGGGCATCGGGCGGCGCTGAGCGCTATCGAACATATTCAGTCGGGGCTATCCAACAGCAACGAGGCAGCGCTCACAGCGCAAGCCAAAGCTTCGGAAAACCGTGTTCAGGCGCTGTTTGATAAGCGAGACGGCACGGAAACCGTGGCTGGGCTGCGCAAGGAAATGATGGCGACGATGGAAGAAAACGCCGGTATTTACCGCACCGGTGAAGAACTGCAACGGGCCTGTGAGAAAGTGGGTGAATTACGCCAACGCTATGCCAATCTGGCCATTACCGACAAGAGCAAAGTGTTTAACACCGATCTGATGCAGGCGCTGGAATTGGGTTCGATGCTGGATTGCGCCGAAGCGGTCGCAATCGGCGCACGGGATCGCAAGGAATCGCGCGGTGCCCATCAGCGGCTTGACTTCACCGCGCGGGATGATGAGAACTTTCTCAAGCACACCCTGACCTACTATCATCCGAAAGAACCGCCGCGCGTCGAGTATCTCGATGTGGTGATCACCAAATCACAGCCCGGGGTCCGCGATTACTCAGGAGCCAAGAAATGAGCGAAGAACGCCAAATCGAATTGGAGGTGCTCCGCTACAACCCGGAGACCGACCTTGAGCCTCGGTATCAGACCTATAGCGTCCCGTGTGTGAACGAATGGGTTGTACTCGATGCGCTCAATTACGTTAAGGAAAACCTGGATCCAACGCTAAGCTATCGCTGGTCCTGCCACATGGCGGTCTGCGGCAGTTGCGGCTACATGATCAACGGTGAACCCAAGCTCGGCTGCAAGGCGTTCATCCACGAGTATGGCGATCACATCCGGGTCGAACCTCTGGCGAATTTCCCCATTGAGCGGGATTTGGTGACCGTGGTAGAGGATTTCATCACCAAGTTCTCCAGCGTCAAGCCGTACTTGATTCCCAAGGAAGAGAAATCGATCAGCGCCGGTGAGTACAAGCAAACACCCGCGCAGTTGATGAAATACAAGCAATATACGCTGTGCATCAACTGCATGTTGTGCTACGCCGCTTGCCCGCAATACGGTTTGGTGCCGGAGTTTCTCGGCCCGGCGGCGATTTCGATGGCACATCGCTACAACCAGGACTCACGCGATGGCGGTCGCAATGAACGTCAGGAGGTCATCGCCTCCCATGAAGGGGTGTGGGAATGCTCCTTCGTTGGCGCGTGTTCGGAAGTCTGCCCCAAGCACGTCGATCCGGCCGGGGCGCTCCAGCAAGTCAAGGTGGCCAGCACCATCGACTGGTATAAAGAGCACTTGATGCCGTGGGGTAAAAAATGAGCAGCAAACCGTATATCCGTGAAATCCCTAAGACGAGCTGGTTCTTTCGCCAGCCGCGCTACATGCGCTACATGGGGCGCGAAGTATCCTCCTTTTTCATCGGTGCCTTCACGCTGCTGCTGGTCGTCGGGCTGAAAAGGCTAGCGCAAGGCCCGGAAGCCTTTCAAAGCTTTCTGGATGCTCTGCGTGGCCCGCTGGGCGTCTTGTTCTGCCTGATCACGCTGGCAGCAGCCCTTTACCACAGCACCTCGTGGTTTAATGTCACGCCGCAGGCGATGCCGATTCAACGGGGCGAGGAGCTTGTGCCCGGCAAAATGATCGTGGGTGCCCACTATGCAATCTGGGCTGTTGTCTCGCTCATCGTGCTGATTTTGGGGATCTAATCATGGCTAAATCCAACAAACCTATTATATGGGGCCTGTTCGCGGCTGGCGGTACGATCACAGCGTTTGTTACTCCGGTGCTGGTACTGCTGACCTTGTTTGCCGCGATGCGTTTCGCGCCAACGATGTTCACCTACGACAGCATTCACGCCTTCGCCGCTCACTGGCTGGGCAAGCTGATCATTTTCGGCATCATCACCCTGTCGCTATGGCACGCAGCGCATCGCTTTCGGGTCGCTTTGTTTGATGTGGGCGTGCGGGCGGATCTGGTGGTAGCGACGATCCTTTACATCATCGCCGCACTCGGTACCATATCCACCTTTTTCTCGCTGCTGTCGATTCATTAAGCGATTTAAGCAATTCTGCTCATTGCTCATTAATCGCGACTCTTGAGGATTATCCCGTTCCCTGCCCCGGCAGGGGCGGGTTTTTTGGTTGTATGCATAGCTATTTAGTCTATTCGTGTTGTTAATCAGTCGGCGATAGCGCCTTGCTTTTTAAGGAAGATTTTCCATGAGTTCTCAATCCGTTCATACCGTTGCCTTAACCCAACCCCGCCAGTTGCCAGACGGCGCGTCGGCTGAGTCTGCGGCGAGCGAGGAGAAAGAAATCCAGCTCGATCAATCCAACCCAGGGCTTGACCAGGCAACGCAGGTACCTTTGCCGGCTTATCTCCAGCAAGTCTATTGGTGGGCCTATCTTCACCCGGCGGCGGTGCAGATTTTCGAGCGGCAATGGCTGGTTAATCTGATCCTGTGGGGCAACTTCGCGCGGCTGCGCGATTTGGCGCTGGATGAGCTGGGCCTTGCCATTGAAGGCGATGTATTACAGGTGGCGTGTGTCTATGGCAACTTCACCGAACGGTTATTGCAACGACTAAGTCCAGAAGCGCGATTAGCCGTTGTCGATGTCGCTGAAGTGCAATTGGCGAATCTGAAATCCAAAGTCAGCCCGACTTCCCGCATGACCCTGCATCATCAGGACTCCTCCAACCTGAAGTTTGCTGATGCCAGTTTCGATACGGTGGTGCTGTTCTTCCTCCTGCACGAACAACCGGAAGACGTGCGGGCCAAAACGATTGCGCAAGCCTTTCGGGTGGTTAAACCAGGCGGCAAAGTCGTTTTTGTCGATTACCATCGTCCGACCACTGTCAACCCATTCCGCTACGTGATGATTCCGATTCTCAGCACGCTAGAGCCATTCGCCATGGATTTATGGCGACGCGATATCAGCGATTGGTTGCCGGATTCGCTCCGCGACCGGGCAAAAATCGACAAACAGACTTATTTCGGTGGGCTGTATCAAAAAGTGGTGATTACAGTTTAGGCGCTGGATCAAACGGCGCATCCGGGCACAATTAGCCCTCGTCGAGGGCCGCCAATTTCCGAGCGCGCGCGGCGAACGCATTGACCATCGTTGTCGCCATCTCGCCCATTAGCGCTGTGGCCAGGGGCTGAAGCAGGAGGGAGCGCACCTCACAATCCAATGAAAAATCAGTCTGGCACAAGCCATCGGGCGTCGGCACAAACGACCAGCGAATATCAAAACGGCTGAAACTACGATCGGCCGAGGTCACTACAATGGATTCCGGTCGCTTAAGTTCGGTGCGAGTAACAAACCGGTGCATGATCGGCCCCAACGCCAGCACCTGTTCGGTTTCGTAGGCGCTCCCATGGCGGCGCAGGATGGTAGCTTTGCGGATCAACGGCAGAAACTCAGGATAGCGCTCTACATCAGCCACCAGGTCGAACATCTGTTCCGTTGAAGCGGCGATGATTCGGCTTTCGCGATGGGAGGTACGGGACATCGGTTCGGTGCTTCCATCCCCGGACTGCGGAGAGTTAACAAGCGGGAGAAAATTTCGATCCTGCCCTTAAGAGTAGTCGGCCGATTACCCTAATGCTAGCGGTGCAAATCAGGTGGTTCTCTGGCGGTTCCGCTATTTTTCAGCGCATCCTCGTCAAAATGAAAAAAGCCCGGTTGAACCGGGCCTTTTCAACAGCGCGCTTAATTTTATGGAGCTGACAGAATGTGAGTTTTGTCGAACAGACTCTCTTCAAAACGATGCCATGTCTTGGGGAAGAACGTTGCGATCATCGCGCCGATGGGCAAGAGCAGCAGTCCTGCGCCGATCAACGCAACAATCCAGAACCCTCCGAAGGGAGCCAGGGCCAGCACCAGAACCGCAAAAACCACGACTTTACTTAGATCTTTCATCGTTTCTACGCAGTGGAACCCCCGTTGCTCAGCACGAAGACCACTCACGCCCTCTACTATTTGTGTCAGAAGCTCAATTTTGGGCAGCCGTAGCGAAACAACCACCCTACCTTGGAGGCGCTGCCTTTCAAAGTAAGGTCCGCGCCCAATATGCTCATAGAAACCAGGCAGGTCGCCTTTGCACCAAAGGAATATTATCGACTAACACGGGACATTGAAGCGTCGTTAAGTCCCAACAGTGCCACTAGATTGGGATAAATTTTACCACGAAAAATGTTGCATTGCAAAATTTTTTGCGATCTCCAGCGCGAAGGTTAGCAAGGGGAAGCAAAATCCAGATGGAAAGCGCTGTGAAATCGTACTAAATTATTCCTGTTTTTTCCTGTACATGGCCAAACTATGTTCTAATATTTCAGCAACTATCACTTCTGAGGATTATTTTATGGCGGCGAAAAAATTCTACTTGGAGTTGCTTGGCGCTGATGGAAAGGGTGTTGCTGGCGTCACGGTTAAGGCAAGCGGCTGTTCAGAATTATCAACAAGCCCGATGGGTACTGCATTATTTCTCACCGAAGAGCCGGTCGTTTCTGTACTCGTGGAAGGGAAGGAAGTTTTCAAAGCGCCGGTTGAGGCTTTACCGGATCGCCTGGTTCTTGTTCAAGACGGCGGCGGGTGGAAGCAGAAATAGCTACACAATTATTTACTGACTCAAGTTTTTAATCCGCTGATGGTGAGGTGCCAAGCGCCTGCCCATCGGCGGATTGTCGTTTTTAGCGTCGGAATTTAAATAACCGTAGTTTGGGTGATTAAGTAGTAGAATCGTATTCGGCAACCTCAATCAGGTTGCTATCAGGGTCATGGAAATAAACTGAAGTAAGCAACCCAGTCGCTCCAGTGCGTCGAACCGGTCTCTCGAAATGCGTAGCATTTTGCTCTGTCTAAGTTAGGCTTTATCAATTACTGACCAAACGCTGGTGTCAACAGGCAGTGTCACGACCGGGAGCGCTCCGCCTTATAGTCGTAATCGGCGTCCCACTCCAATTTTCCGAACAGCTCCGCGATATACCTTTGCTCGCGTCGCGCGATGAATTCTTTGAGGGCAAGCGTTACCGCTGCTTTCTTGGTTGACTCACCACTAACGGCGACAACACGTTCAAGGAGGTCGGGATCGAGCGCAAGATTTGTGGCCATGTGTAGTTCTCCTTGTGTGGGACTCTACACAGCGTGGCTTGGGTCTTCAAGCCGCCCTGCGAATTGGAATATCAACGGGGCGACGGATAACCTGCGAGGACAGAAAAGATAAGCGCTTATATAGCCCATCACTACAGGTTTAAGGTGGGCGGTGCCCATCCTACTTGGCTACTTGACAAGTTCAGGCACATGCCCTTCCTCGTAACGTTCGATCAGCACACCCACAATCTCCATCAGTGAAGCCAATGGGTGCGCTTCATTTTCTCCAACCTCATCAATCAAACTATCGAGAAAGGCAACCAGCCGCTCATACTCTTCCTCCGTATGCGGCACGTAGACTACACTCGTTATCTGTAGCCAGACGTTGAGTGCCTTATTAATTTCGATATTTTGCATAGCTATTCCTTCCACTTCCCTTGATCGTAATCCGTGTGTGTGAGTATCGCCCGGATGTAGAGCTTGCGACGGTTGTAATGAATGGCTGCGATCAAACGCACTTTGTTCCCGCCAATGTTGAAAACAGTCAGATTACCGACCTGATCGGCAGAAGGGAACAGCGTGCGCAGCTCCATAAAAGAGCTGAAGTCATGTCGTTTTACTACCTCGTACCAGCGCACTAATGCCGATTGAGTTTCCGGGTACTGGTCAGCGAACATGTTGAGGCGTTTGCGTGTAATAACGTGCATGTTCGATGTTGGCGTCTCTTGCTCTCATGGAACAGCACATAAGTAAAGGATCCCAAGTCCACCGTACTTGACTAAAGACGACGCCATGAAGCGCCATTAGATTGAACAAACTGTTAAGCTACAGATGCTCATTTCAATGGGGGCAATATCAACTCTTGGTGCAAGTGCGTCTTTAGGTCTGTTTTTGGCATATTATCGAATAAAAAATGGAATAATTTTGCCTCAACCGAGGTTGGAGTTATATGCGCTCCGATTAGTTTATGGATTTCTACGCAGCCATTTATAAGAATTGAAATGAAGTTCAAGAACTGCCGTCTTGCGATCTCGGGTGAAAATGTGCTTATTCCAAGGTAGATTTTCAGCTCTAGTGATTTTGCGACACGTATACGGGTTTTGGCCTCTGGCAAGTTAAGAAGCTCAAGAAGATCATACGCTGAAATGTATACTTCGAAGCCCTCGCTGTTTTCCGGGTGAACGGGGTAATTAATAAGGTCATAGGTCATCGTACTTTCCGGCGAGTCGTCTAGATGAAAGCGATATATTGTTCGAATCTTGCGAGCATGATTATGATGGCGTGCATTCCGCAATGCTAACAGGGCTGATATCTCGACGGTATTGTAGAGGACATAATTGGAAACAATTCTGGCGCCTATTGCTGCATCACATAAACTATGCACACTATTTAGCGTAGCAGCATAAGCAGTCTCGATATTCCAAACAGCCTCACGGACATCCAAAAGTATGAGCTTTTGCGTATGCGCTTTGTGATCTGCCTCTTGCAAGACACGCAAAGCGTGAGATAAGTCTTCGAAGCAGTCGCTAATGTCTTTCATCTGTAGCCTAACGGGGTATCAGATAACCGGCAAGCCCAGAAAAAAAACAGCTTTGGACAGGAGAAGTCCGGTTGATCCGCGTGAGTGTGCAGCGCATCACGCCATGCAAACAGTAACGTACCCTAAATTATACCCTACGCCTCAATCGGCACAACCCACCACCGCCCCCCTCCGCCCCAGCACAAAACCCAACCCCCGCAACTCCATCACCACTGCCTCAACCGCATGCCCCACCACTGCCCCCACCTCCGGCGACAACTCAATCCCTAATTCCATATCCAGCGGCACGATGCCTATTAAAGTCACATGGCCCGGCGCTTCATCGGTCAGTGTCAAAGTCGCCAAAACATCCGCCAAACCCAATTGATGCGGTGAATAGCGAGTCTGAAAGAAGCTGGGGATTTCTGTATCAGTAAGCTTAATCACCGTCCCTGGCGGCGCGTCGTCCTTTACCGCATCGCAAATCAATAAATGCTCGCAACCGGCAATGACATTTAACAATTCCATGCCCGCTGTACCGCCATCGACGATTTCAACCTCCGGCGGCACCGTATAACACTCGGCCAGCGCCTCGACCACCCGCACCCCGACGCCTTCATCCCGCAGCAGGATATTCCCAAGGCCCAGCACCACCACCCGCATCAGACTGCCTTGACCTGTACCAAAGGACGCTTTTGCGCATCGACCAGATGAATCGCGCAGGCCAGACACGGATCAAAGGAATGCACCGTCCGCAACACCTCCAGCGGCAATTCGGTGTCGGCCACCGGATTGTCCATGAGCGAGGCTTCATAGGGGCCGGGTACGTCGTTATCGTCGCGTGGCCCGGCGTTCCAGGTGCTCGGTACCACCGCCTGATAATTCTTGATTTTGCCGTTTTCAATCACCGCCCAATGCGACAACACCCCGCGCGGCGCTTCGTGATAGCCAAAACCGCGAATCTCGCCTTTGGGAAAGGTGGGCCGATTGAAGGTGTCGAAATCGCCCTTAGCGATATTATCAATCAGCAATTGCCATTGATTTTGCAGCGATTCCAGCAACACCGCGCAGCGAATCGCCCGTGCCGCAATCCGGCCAATGGTCGAATGCAGCGCCGTGACCGCAATCGGGGTCTTGGCAATCGCGCTGGCGACTTCCAGCACCCGCTTGACATGGCGCTGGGTTGGTTCATGACCCGCCGCCACCATCCCCAACACATGCGCCAACGGCCCCACCTGCACCCGCTGGTCGTAAAACGTCGGGGCCTTGACCCAGGAATACTTGCCGTTGTCCTCAAAACCGGTGTGCAGCGGTCGGGTCTGGCCGTCGTAGGGATGACGTGCCCGGTCATCGCCCTTGTACTCATACCAGGCGTGTTTAACGCTCTCCTTCACCCCATCGCGGAAGAAGCCGTCTTGATAGCTGGTAATCGCCTTAAAGCTCGCCAAATCACCCTTGGTGATAAAACCGCCGGGCAATTCAAAGCGCGTGCCTTTGGTGTCCAGCGGCAAATCCGGCACCGACAGATAATCGGTAATGCCCGCCCCATACGTGGTCCAATCGGCATACAGCGCCCCGACCGCCGCCACATCGTGCAGCATCGCCTTATTGACGAATTCGCCCAGCTTGTCGATTTCCGCCTTCACCGCAAATAGCCGCTCCAGCGTCAGCGTCGATTGGCTATCCGGGTTGATGGGATTGGCCACGCCGCCGACCGCCAGATTCTGAATATGCGGGGTTTTCGAGCCGAGAATGGCAACGATGCGGTTAGCGATGCGTTGATATTCCAGCGCCTGTAAATAATGGGTTGCGGCCAGCAAATTCACTTCCGGCGGCAGTTTCATCGCCGGATGGCCCCAATAGCCGCTGGCGAAAATGCCTAACTGGCCGCTGCCGACAAAAGCTTTTAGCTTGTCCTGCGCCGCGCGGATTTCCTGCACGCTGTTACGCCGATAATCCGATAAACCCGCGCCCAGATTAGCCGCCGCCACCGGATCAGCGGATAACGCCGAAACAATATCCACCCAATCTAGCGCCGCCAGTTGGTAAAAATGGACGATGTGGTCATGAATGCCGTGCGCCGTGACAATCATATTGCGGATGTATTGGGCATTCAGCGGCACTTCCAACTGCAAAGCATTTTCGACCGCTCGCACCGAGACGATGGCGTGAACCGTGGTGCAAACCCCGCAAATCCGCTGGGCGTAAATCCAGGCATCGCGCGGGTCACGGCCCTGCAAGATGATTTCGATGCCGCGCCACATTTGGCCGGATGACCAGGCATTGGTGACCTTGCCATTGTTGACTTCGCAATCAATGCGCAAATGGCCTTCAATGCGGGTGATGGGATCAATGGTGATGCGGGTCATGACGGCCTCCACGACGCTTTGGCGGTGCCGTCAGGCAACACCGGCAAGGTCTTGATGAATAATAAATACAGCATGATTTCCAGACAAACGACCCCAACCGTAATCAGCAACTCCGGCGCGGACGGGAAATAGGTCCAGCCATTGCCGGGTTGCAGGGTGATCAGATAGGCATCGAGTCGGTACAGCGAACCGGCGGCCAGAATGCAAATCGCGCCGATAAACTGCCAGCGCTGGTGATGGCGACGCTGCGACAGCAGGATGAACACCGGCGCGAGGAACAGCACGGTTTCCAGCAAAAACAGCGTGCTGTTCAAATCACCGGCAAAAGCCAAACCGAGATGGCCGCGATAGAGGACATCGGCCCAGCGCAGCAGCGAAAAGCCCAGCAGCAACCCAGCGGCGACCTTCGATAACCGGGCAAACAGCGTCACTTCCGACGGGGTGTTAAAGGCGCGATTCGCCAGCGTCGCTTCCAGCATCACCACGCCATAACCCATCGCCAGCGCCGAACTGAGAAACAACAACGGCAACCATGGCGTATTCCACAACGGCGGCAGCTTATGCCCCAGAATCAGCAACACCGTACCGAGCGAGGATTGATGCATGGTCGGCAGCAACACGCCGACCGCCACCAGCACATACATGTAGCGCTTCAAAAACGCCTGCAATTGATCCAGACCGTAGCGCTGCTTGAAACCCAGCGGCATTCGCTCCAGAAATGTCGGCCAAAATTCCAACCACAGCACCGTGATATACGCCATCACGCACAGCGCCACCTCAAAAATCACCGAGTTCGGCTGGGCGTACCACGGCAACAGCAGGTTGAAGGCGTGCCAGTAGCGGCCCAGGTCAATCATCACCGCCAGACCGCCCAAGGTGTAGCCGAACACCCCGCCCAGGAGCGCCGGACGCATCAGCGGGTGATAAACGTTGCGGTTGAAAATATAAATCAGCAGCGCCATGGCAAAGCCGCCGCAGCCGAAGGCGGTGCCGATCACTACATCCAGCACCACCCAGGTACCGATGGGAAAGCCGTTATTCATGTTCGACACGTCGCCCATGCCGAACAGAAAACGGCGCAGGATGTAATAGGCGGCAATCAACACGAACACACCGAGAATCAGAAACGGCTTGGTGACGATTTTGCCGCCGAGCGGTCGATGCAAGATGGCACTCATGTCGGCGGCTCCTGCCCATGCGGGTCTGCCGCGTCGGGTTCTTTGACGCTGCGTCGGGCCAGCATCACCAAGCCACCCAGTAAGGCAATCGGCGCAATCAGGCCCTTATAAATCGTGTGCTGGACCCCTTCCGACACCGCAGCGGAGGAGTGATCAGGCAGGGTCGGCAAGCCCAGCTTGTCATGCGGGATGCCGCTCAAATAGCGGACTTGGGTGCCGCCGGATTCGGTCTCACCGTACAGATGCGGCTGATAAGCACCGACGGGGGCGGTATTCGGGGCGCGGTCACCGCCGAGTAACCCGCGCGGAAAGTCGTATATCTCACCGGGTTTCAGGGCCAGGCGTTTTTCGGCTTCCACCTGCAAATCCGCCACCCAGCCAAACAGCGACGCACCGGTCGGGCACACCTCACAACAGGCCGGAATCTGGCTGTTTTTCCACAGCTCCGTCGCCGAGGTCCCCGCTTGCGCAGCGTGGGTGGGCGTATCCGAAAACAAGGGATTATCCGCCAGCAGATGGCTACACAACTGGCATTTGCTAATCTGCCCCAATGCCTCATCAAACTGATAATGCGGGATGTTGAACGGGCAGCCCAGCACGCAATAGCGACAACCGATACAGGCATCGGGATTGTGGGTGACGATGCCGGTGATAGGGTTTTTCTGCATGGCGCTGACCGGGCATACCGACACGCAGGACGGGTCCAGACAATGCAGGCAATGGCGCTTGACGAAGGCGTAGCCGTTCACCGCGTGATCTTTCTGCGCCATGGTGCCGTGCTGATAGACCCGAATTACGTTGAGCGTCTTGCCGGAGAGGTCTTCGGCGGTATCCCAGGTGCCTTCATTCCAGCCCGCGTAGGCTTGCGGCTGTTCGACCGGCATGTGATTGGCTTCTTTGCAGGCACTCACGCAGGCTTTACAACCGATGCACTGGGTGGAGTCGTACAGCATCCCAATGGCTTTGGGCGGCAGCGGCTTGTTATCGCGCGGGGCGAAGGGTGCAGCGGCTTCAGCGACCGAAGCAGCGGCAGTCGCGACCGCGCTGGCCGCACCGCGTAAAAAATCTCGACGGCTCAGGCTCATAGCGCACCTCTCAGGATTTCGACGGGTCGGATTCCGGGTCCGGCTTGGGGTCGGCTTCCATGCCGCGCCAAGCCATTACCCCTGCGCCCACCGCCAAACCGCCCAGACCACCGAGGATGGCCGCCGCCGATGGGCTGATGCTCTCGCCTTTGGGGGAATTGACGGCGGGAAAGGCGGTCGGCGGCGTGTAGGTGTGGACGGTCGCCAGCGCATGAATCGGCTTGGTGAAACCAATCCCTTTTTCGGTGCAGCCGAAGCAGGGATGACCGATGCCGACTGGCCAATTACCCTCGCCGACATCGCCAAAGCCGATGGACGGGCAATTGGCGTAAGTTTCCGGCCCCTTGCAGCCGAGCTTGTACAGGCAAAAGCCCTGACGGTGCCCGTAATCGCCAAACTCCAGCGCGAATCGACCCGCGTCGAAGTGGGGCCGCCGTTCGCAGTTTTCGTGAATCAAGCGACCGTAAGCAAATTTAGGCCGGTTCTTAGTATCCAGCGCCGGGGGTTTGCCCAAGGTCAGTAGATACAGCACCGTGGACAGGAAGTTATAGGGATTAGGCGGACAGCCGGGAATGTTGATAACGGTCTTGCCGGCCAGAATCTCATGCACGGGCTTGGCATCGGTTGGATTCGGGTCGCTGGAGGGAATCCCGCCCCAGGAGGCACAGGAGCCGATGGCAATAATCGCCGCTGCGCCCTCCGCTGCTTCCTTGACGACTTCCACAATCGGCCTGCCCGCGACCATGCAATACACCCCGCCGTCGCGGGTCGGAATCGAGCCATCAACGACGAGAATGAACTTGCCCCAATTCGCCTTCATCGACTTTGCTTTATGCGCCTCGGCCTGATGACCCGCGCCCGCACACAACGCCTCGTGATAATCCAGCGAAATCATGTCGAGGATCAGCGTATCCAGCGTCGGGTGATAAGCCCGTAGTAACGACTCAGTGCAGCCGGTGCATTCCTGCGCCGACAGCCAAATCACCGGTGGGCGGGTTTTGGCGGTGGCGGCTTCTGCAATGCGGATACCCATCAACGCCGACAGGCCCAGCGTCGCCGCGACTCCGGTGCAGTATTTGAGAAACTCGCGCCGGGTCAGACCGCCCAATGCCCCTTCATAGCTCTCCGGATTGTGGCTCTCACCGCTTTCGAGATCGACGATTTCGTTGACATCACCCATGATCTTTCGCCCCTCGCTACGACAGCAATGATTAAAAAGCTAGTCGGGGACTGGCAACCTGCTTTGATGATCGTCAATTTTTGGGGATTTTTTGAGAGGCAAATCAGGAATAAGAGGGGCTATAGGGTGATTGAGCGTTTTTGGAGCATCTATGAAAATCAAACAAACCCATGTAGATGACATCCAGATCGAAGTAATTAGCGAACTGGTGCTCAGCGATAAGAAACCAGATATTCAAGATTTACTCGCTGAATCAGAAAATATCGTGGCCAATGACCTGCTGATTTTAAATTCGAGCGGCTGGAGATTGATGCACAGGACTAAGCAATAAATCCAAAGTGGAAAACCTCATTCCAGCGCTACCGGCCTAAGCTCCTCAAGCAAGGAATGGGGCTGGGTCACATGCACCGTTCGGCCCGAAAAACGGGCAATGCCATCTTCTTCAAGCCGACTGATAATCCGTGATACGGTTTCATGGCGAGCACCGATCATTGAGGCCATATCACGGCGCGATAGTGGCAACTGCATGACTCGGCTGCCGTCGGTCGTTATCCGGCCATGCCGATTCATCAACACCAATAACAAATGCAAGAATTTAGCACGGTTGGAAAAAGTAGCGTTTTCCACCAGCTTGGTATAAGCGTTATCCAAATCAGTCGTGACCCGCCGAAGAAACTGCAAACCTAACGCCGGGTTTTTAGCAAGCAGGGTATTAACTGCCTGCTTATCGATAAAACAGATTTTACTGGGACCGAGCGCTTCCGCACTGGAATTGCGATTTTCACCCAACAGCAAACCGCGATAGCCCAGGGTATCGCCGGGGTAGCTCAATTGCACCAGGATCGGATTACCGGTGTTATCGATCTTACGAATAGCCACGGTGCCGGATTTAACGCAATAAATGCCATGACTGGGTTCGCCTTCGGCAAACACCACTTCACCGGCATGATAGGAACGGCATTTCTGACTGCGGGCGAGAAAATTCACATCCTCGTCATTTAACACCTGCCATTCATTACTCAGGCGCATCCGGCACTCGGTACAGTCATTACCCGGTATCGATCTGCGTTGCTCGACCATTCGCCTCCTCCTGCCTGCTTACCTAACTTTACTAATGCCATCAATTTCACTTACTCCCGCTACGGGATTGAAATTACTGGCTATAATTTTATCAACTATAGTTCAGGAATGACCGGAGGGGGATACGGCATGGCAAAGTACCCGTGGCAACCGTTGTTAGGTCTGGCAATCGGCCTGCTGGTCTTGGTCGGGGTGTTATGGGTAGTCAATCCGACCGATGGGCCTTTCGCGCTAATCGAACCCGATTCCGCTGAAGTACCTTATCGTTATGCAGCGACGCCTGTCGGTCTGGATGGGCCTGCCGGACAATGCGTGGTTTGTCACAGCATCGAAAAAGGCGGCCCACTGCGCTCGGCCCCGAATCTCTGGGGGATCGTTGGCGCGCCCAAAGGATACGCTAAAGGCTATGGTTACTCCGTGGCGCTGGCCTCCGCCAGTGGGGTCTGGACGGAGAAGGAGTTAAACGATTATTTGACTGATCCCATAAAATTTATGCCGGGCACCAAGAAAACCCTGATCGGTCTGCCTAACGCCGCTGAGCGCGCCAAACTCATTGCCTTTCTGGCGACTCTCAAAGATTGAGCAAGCCGTCCACTTCAGTAGATTTTAAATATTATCAAATAGTTGGGAGATTAACGATGCAATGCTACCTCTCTGATAAGTGTTGGCTATTGGGCTTGCTGCTGCTAGGGCTGGGCAACAGCGTTCAAGCGCACACTGGTGCATCCCATGTGGATTTCGTTGCAGGATTTAGTCACCCTCTCAGCGGCTTGGATCATGTATTGGCGATGATAGCGGTTGGTCTATGGGCGACTCAATTGGGTAAGCAGCCGCTCTGGCGAGTACCGTTGACGTTTGTGTTGACGATGGCCTTAGGCGGTCTGCTCGGCTTTGCAGGCATCCCTTTACCGCTGGTGGAGCTAGGCATCGCCGGTTCAGTGCTGATTCTCGGCGGGCTGATTGCGTTAGCCTCACGCCTGCCATTGACGGCCAGTATGGCTCTGGTGGGGATATTCGCCCTGTTCCACGGCTACGCCCACGGCGCGGAAATGGCGACGGGATCAACCGCCCTGTGGTATAGCGTTGGCTTCATGCTGACCACCGCGCTGTTGCACGGCGTGGGTATCGGCATCGGCGTAATGGCTCAACACGGTTTACCAGCGCGTACCCTACGGCTGGGTGGCGCGGCGATTGCGGCTAGCGGGATGTGGTTATTGCTGAGCTAGCGGCATTCCATGCACGAATTTTCGCTATGTGAAAGCATCCTCGAAACCATTACCACCCAGGCCCATCAGCAGGGTTTTCGTCGTATTCGGCGGGTGTGGCTGGAAATCGGCGCGCTGGCGAATGTCGAATTAGAGGCATTACGTTTTGCCTTTGCAGTGGTGCGTGAAAAGACGGTGGCCGCACAAGCCGAATTGGACATCATTACGTTGCAAGGACGCGCCTGGTGCCTGGATTGCACCCAATCGGTAGAAATCAATCAATTATTCGATCCGTGCCCACTTTGCGGTGGTTATCAATGGCGTTTGACCGGCGGTAACGAATTACGGATCAAAGAGATGGAGGTCGATTAAATGTGTGCTACTTGCGGCTGCGGTGAAAACGAATCAGCCAACCATGATCATAGCCATGACCATCCGCATGATCACAATCCCTATCGTACCCATCCGCACCAACCTCGTTCCCCGCTTTCCACGCATACGCATGATGAAACGAAGCGGGTCAGCCTTGAGCAGGACATTTTGGCGAAGAATGCAGGCTTTGCGGCGGCTAACCGGCATCTCTTTCTGGAGTTGGGGGTTTTCGTCTTGAACCTGGTTTCCAGCCCCGGTTCTGGCAAGACGTCGCTGCTCAGTCGCACCGTGCAGATTTTGCGGGATGAATTTCCGGTTGCGGTCATCAGCGGTGACCAGCAGACCGCTAACGATGCGGAGCGTATCAAGGCCGCTGGTGTACCGGCTTTACAGATCAACACCGGCAAGGGCTGTCATTTAGACGCCCATGGCATCGGCCATGCGCTGGAACGGCTGCCGCTCCCGAAAGGCGGGGTGCTGTTTATCGAAAATGTCGGCAATCTGGTTTGCCCGGCCGATTTTGATTTAGGCGAGGCGGCCAAGGTCGTCATTCTGTCCGTGACCGAGGGCGAGGATAAACCGCTGAAATATCCCAACATGTTTGCAGCGGCTAAGCTGATGTTGCTGAACAAAACCGATCTGCTGCCCCATGTTGATTTCGATGTCGCCCAGTGCCTGGATAACGCGCGCCGGGTCAATCACGAACTGGACATTCTGCAACTTTCCGCGCGTACCGGCGAAGGCCTGGAGGCGTGGTTAAACTGGGTGCGGCAAGGCCGCCATGCCGCGTTGGCAGCTCAGATCGACCAGTTGGAAACCGAACTGGCGGCGGCGCGAGCGCATTTGATTCATGGGGGCGGCACGATCCGGCGCAGTGTCATCTAGCCGCTCGCGTCCATAACGGATGGCCGCGCTCCAACGCCGAGCCATTCAGATTCGCGGCCAGGTGCAAGGGGTCGGTTTTCGGCCCTTTGTCTACCGGCTGGCGGTGCAGCATAACTTAAGCGGCTTTGTCCGCAATGATGGCGCGGGCGTCGAGATGGAGGTCCAAGGCTCGGCTCAGGCGGTGGCGGATTTTCTCGCCGACTTGCGCCAACCGCCGCCACTGGCTCGCATCGATACCCTGCTGATTAATGACCTGCCACCGAATTGCGCTGAGCAACCGCATTCCTTCCACATCGCCGCAACCTGCGGTGGCGCAGCGACGGCTGACATCACGCCTGATACTGCGATCTGCGCGTCGTGTTTGACCGAGTTGTGCGATCCGCATAACCGCCGCTACCGCTATCCGTTCACCAACTGCACCGATTGCGGCCCACGCTACACCATCACCACGCAACTGCCCTACGACCGGCCAAACACCAGCATGGCCGGTTTTGCGTTGTGTCCGGCTTGCACGCGTGAATACCGCAATCCCGCCGACCGGCGCTTTCATGCCCAGCCCAATGCCTGTCCCGTCTGCGGGCCTCGCCTGAGATTTCTGGACGCTACCGGTCAGCCGCTTGAAGTCGATGATGTCATCGCCGCTACTTTGGCTCGACTGATGGCAGGTGAGATTCTAGCGATCAAGGGTTTAGGCGGCTTCCATCTGGCCTGTGATGCGCGAAACGCCACCGCAGTGAGGCGCTTACGGCAATGCAAGCAGCGCGACGCCAAGCCGTTCGCGATCATGGTCGCTAACATCGCGTCGCTGGCAAACTGGGTCGAAAGCAGCGCAATCGAGCAACAGCTTTTACAATCGCGCCAGCGACCCATTGTGTTGCTGCGTCAATCGGATGCCAGTACACAAAGTTTGCCCGACATCGCGCCCGGATTGGCGCATCTGGGCGTGATGCTGCCCTACACGCCGCTGCACTATCTGCTGTTTCACGAAGCGGCGGGCCGACCGGCCGGGACAGTTTGGCTGCAACAACCGCACGCATTGCTATGGGTCATGACCAGCGCCAATCCTGGCGGCGAACCGTTGGTGATCGGCGATGAAGAAGCCGTACAGCGTTTGCAGGGCATTGCCGATGGCTTCGTGATTCATGATCGAGCCATTCTGGCGCGCTGCGATGATAGCGTGCTTGCACTCGGCCCTGAAAAGCCGTTCTTCATCCGCCGGGCGCGGGGTTATACGCCGCAAGCCATCCACCTGCCGCAGTCCGGCCCATCCGTATTGGCCCTGGGAGGGTTTCTTAAAAATACTCTCTGTCTGACCCGTGGTGATCGAGCTTACCTTTCGGCGCATATCGGCAGTCTCGACAACGCGGAAACCTGTCGCGCTCTGGAAGAATCAGTAGCGCATTTGCAGGCTATCTTGCAGATCACACCTGAATGGGTCGCCTGTGACCTGCACCCTGATTTTCCGAGCAGTCGCTTAGCGGCTCGCTATGCGGCGGAACGGCATTTGCCCTGTCTGGCGGTTCAACATCACCATGCCCACATCGCTGCGGTGATGGCGGAGCATGGCTGGCAGCAGCCGATTTTAGGATTAGCGTTAGATGGCGTTGGTCTTGGCGCGGATGGCGGCATTTGGGGTGGAGAGTTATTGCAGGTGGATGGCGCGCATTTCCAGCGTTTGGGCCACTTACGACCGCTGCCACTGCCGGGTGGTGATCGGGCAGCGCGCGAACCGTGGCGGTTGGCGGCAGCGGCGCTCCATTTGCTAGGGCAGGACGATTCCCTGATGCAGCGTTTCGGCCCGAAAGCGTTAATGATTCGGCAAATGCTGGAAAAAGGCGTCAATACGCCTGAAACCAGCAGTGCAGGCCGTTGGTTCGATGCCGCCGCCGCACTCTTGGGGGTGCGCGAGATCAATGCTTATGAAGGACAAGCGGCGATGGAGCTGGAAGCGCTGGCCCACCGACACGGCGCTACTCCTCCATTCGCTGATGGATTCCGGCTCTCAGATGATGGGGTGTTGGATTTAGCACCGTTGCTGGCTTGGCTGGCTGAGGGCGTCGAACCCGAAGTCGGGGCCGCTTGTTTTCATGCGACATTGGCGCTTGCCCTCAGCGAGTGGCTGCGCTGGGCAGGTGAAAAGTCCGGCCTTCAGCAGGTAGCGTTAGGGGGGGGCTGTTTTCTTAACCGCTTGTTAACGGAGCAACTTCAGGGCTTGCTGGAAGCGGCGGGCTGGCGGGTATTGACCGCTGAGCGGGCACCGCCGAATGACGGCGGCCTCAGCCTGGGGCAAGCCTGGGTGGCAATCCAGGCTTGCGCTGCCCAAGATTAAGAAACCATCAAGCTAAACTGATTTCAGGCTGCGCCATCAAAAACGCCACGAGATCAGCAACCGTTTCAATCCTGCCGAAATAGGGATTTTGTTCGACATTCACTAAAGATCGCCCGGCTCGAAAGGCGATAGCTTGCGCTATCAAATCAAGCTCTTCTGAATCGAAATGGAGTCCCTGCTTAGAAAAAATTGCGTCAGCGGCCCGTACCGGAAATACGGCTTTCCTTACGCCAAGAGCTTGAGCTAATTCTTCATAAACGGCCCGAACAATTCGGGTATCCGTTTTCCGACAGTCGAATGAACGGGCAAACTGGCAAATACCCTCACCCGCCCGGCTTTCCATGAAGCGTTTCTTCCGCCGAGAATCAAACAATTCGGACGCTACAATGAGCAGAGCCAACAAGCCAGCGATCATGGGATAATTCCAAATCACCGTGGCCAATACCGTTAATCCAATGGCTAAAAAGGCCCAGCCCAGCGAAGATAATTTGCGGATTGGTGTCGGCGGTATATGCCGTGAAAATCTTCGCATGACTATCTCCATAACACTTTTCAGCTGAATGTCGGGATTCACTGATCTTCAAAACTCCACATCAGGCTACATAATGCACAATCCCCAAGCCCTTATCAGCACATTCACCATAGAATTTCACGAGCTTATCGAATTCATTCAATAAATCCTGCTCATCGTCTTTATACATTTCTAATCGATACAAATCAGTATCTTCATCCAAATTTTGCAGATTCTCGATAATTTCCTCATGGGTCCAATTCGATAAATGATCAGCTTGCTCGGCCGTATCCTCTGGAGTCACTAAAAAACATCCCATACTCAGGGCGTCCTCAATATGCTCGCCAACGTTAAAGCCATCCCCATCCAGCACTTCAGAAAGAACGTGCCAGGCATTGGCGACATCGATCTCCAGCGCATAGTTTTCTTCTTCAAAAACCCATTGATCAATCAGCCGATGATCTTCTGCCATTGCACTGATTTGCTCGGCACTAAACGCCTTAAAAAAACCATTCATGCTCATTGGCAAGCTCCCCGTTTTGAGTTCAGTACAAAATTGCTTAGCTCGGCACGTCGCCGTTCACCGAGTGGAATCCCGACACCGCCCCATCTACGCTTTAGGCTATTACAACCTCAGCACGGAGCATGGGGACCGGCTTTACCATCATTATCTCCTTTCAGAGGATTGTTGCCCATGTGCCTGGCGATCCCCGCTCAAGTCATCGAAATTCTGGAATACGACCAAGCGATTGTGGACATGGGCGGCGTCCGCAAGCCCATCTCCACCGCCTTGCTGGAAGAAGTCGCAGTCGGCGATTACGTCATCGTCCATGTCGGTTACGCGCTGAATCGGCTTGATCCGGACGAAGCCGCCGAAACCTTGCGGCTGTTTGCGGAAATGGCGGAGGTCATCAGCGATGAAATATCTCGATGAGTTCCGCGATGGCCAATTAGCGCAAGGGCTAGCCGCCCATATTCGCCAAGCGGTTAAGCCCAATCGCCAGTATGCATTGATGGAATTCTGCGGCGGGCACACCCACGCTATCTGTCGTTACGGTATCGAAGATTTATTACCGGAAACCATTCGGCTGATTCATGGCCCTGGTTGTCCAGTGTGCGTGTTGCCGAGTGGCCGCTTGCAAGCGGCTATCGAGCTGATAGAGCGGGAGCGGGTCATTTTGTGCAGCTATGGCGATCTGCTGCGCGTGCCGGGCGCACAGGGCGATACCTTGCTAAAGGCCAAGGCGCGCGGCGCGGATATCCGCATGGTGTATTCGATCAGCGACGCGCTGGAAATCGCTCGCACCCATCCAAAACGGTCAGTGGTGTTCTTCGCCATCGGCTTTGAAACCACCACTCCGCCGACAGCGGTTGCTATCTTGCAGGCTCAGCAGGAAGGTTTGGGTAATTTCAGCGTGTATGGCAACCATGTCCTCACCCCACCCGCCTTGCGCGCCTTGCTGGCCTCTGGCGGTGAAGTCGATGGCTTCATCGGCCCGGCGCACGTCAGCACCATCATCGGCAGCCAACCTTATGAATTTGTCGCCACTGAGCATCAGCGCCCGCTGGTGATTGCCGGATTTGAGCCGCTGGATATGCTGCGCGCCATCGCCATGCTGATCCGCCAAATCAACAAAGGCCAAGCGCGTGTCGAGAATGAGTACACCCGCGCAGTCAGTGCGGCGGGCAATCGCAAGGCGCAAGCGCTGATGGCGGAGGTGTTCACGGTAAGGCCTGGCTTTGAATGGCGTGGCCTGGGCTGGCTATCGGACAGCGCTTTAGCGATCCGGCCGGAATTTGCTGCCTGGGATGCCGAACAGCGCTTCGACATGCCGCCGATTCAAGCGGCCGATCACAAAGCCTGCGCCTGCGCTGAGGTGTTGCGCGGCATCAAGCATCCACAGGATTGCCCGGTTTTCGGCACAGCGTGTACGCCCGATCATCCCCTGGGGTCGTGCATGGTATCGGCTGAGGGGGCCTGTGCCGCCTACTATCACTACGGCCGGTTCCGGCAAATGGCCACGTTATGAGTCGTCGCAACGTATTTCCCCACCGCTTAGACCTCGCGCACGGTTGCGTCGAAATGACCCACGGCGGCGGTGGCCGGGCGATGGCGCAATTGATCGAAGAATTGTTCGTGGCTGCCTTCGATAACCTCTGGTTGCGCAGCCAAGATGATTGCGCCCAGTTTCAGGTTCCCGCCGGTCGGCTGGTGATGGCGACCGATAGCCATGTGGTCTCGCCGCTGTTCTTTCCCGGCGGCGATATCGGCTGCCTGTCGGTCCACGGCACCCTCAATGATGTGGCAATGGCGGGCGCACGACCACTTTATCTTGCCGCCAGCTTTATCCTCGAAGAAGGCTTCCCGCTGGCCGATCTAAAAAAGATTGTCGATTCGATGGCGCAGGCGGCGCGACAGGCCGATGTGCCCATCGTCACCGGCGATACCAAAGTCGTTGAGCGCGGCAAAGGCGATGGCGTATTTATCACCACCACCGGCATCGGCGTGATACCAGAAGGCGTGAATATTTCCGCCCAGCGAGCGCAGCCGGGCGACGCCATTCTGATTAGCGGTTCAATCGGCGAGCATGGCATGGCGGTACTGGCGCAGCGGGAGAACTTAAGCTTCGATGCGCCCATTCAATCCGATACCGCCGCGCTGCACGGACTGGTGGCGGCGATGGTCACAGCGGTTCCCGACATTCACTGCCTGCGCGATCCGACCCGTGGCGGCCTAGCCACCGCTTTGAACGAAATCGCCCAGCAAGCGGGCGTCGGGATGCGTTTACAGGAAGCGGCGATTCCGGTGCAGGAGTCGGTCCGCGCTTTGGGCGAATTTCTCGGCCTTGACCCTCTGTATATCGCTAACGAGGGTAAATTGCTGGCGATCTGCAAAGCGGAATCAGCGGAAAAGCTGCTAGCGGCCATGCGCGCCCATCCACACGGTCAGGCGGCGGCAATCATCGGCCAGGTGGTAGCCGACGATCACCATTTTGTGGAGATGAAAACGGTCTTTGGCGGAAGTCGTTTAGTTGATTGGCTCAGCGGCGAGCAGCTACCGAGGATTTGTTAGCGCGCTCTGGGTGATGAGGCGAGTTTGCTCAATCCTCCCGCTTCACCCTCTCCACCTTGATCATATTAGTGCCACCGGATACGCCAATGGGCACACCGGCGCTAAACACCACAATCTCCCCTTCCTGGATCAGGCCCTTATTTAACAGAAAGTCGGTGGCGGCGGTTAAAAGATCATCGACCGAGGTCACCACGCTACCGAGCTGAAGCGGCGTGACGCCCCACACCAAGGCCAGCTTGCGCAGCGTTCCAAGCTTCGAGCTAAAGGCGATCAAGGGCGCAACCGGCCGAAACTTCGCCAGACCCAGCACGCTGGCCCCGCTGTTGGTAAACCCAACCAGATAGGTCGCTCGTACTTTCTCGACCAAATCCACCGTGGCGAAATGGACGGCATCCTCGACCCGCAAACTGACCCTGCTCATCAACTCCTCATGCGTCAGCACGCTCTTGTGCATCAGGGTCTTGAACACATCACTGGCTTCCACACTCAGGGCGATATTCTTCATCATCCGCACCGCTGCCACCGGATATTGACCAGCGGCGGTTTCCCCAGAGAGCATCACGGCATCCGTCCCATCCAAGATAGCGTTAGCGACATCATTGGCTTCAGCGCGGGTGGGCCGGGGATTGGTGATCATTGATTCCAGCATCTGGGTGGCGGTAATCACGGGCTTACCGGCCATGTTGCACAGCCGGATGATGGTTTTTTGCATCAGGGGCACGTCCTGCGGTGAGGTCTCGACCCCCAAATCGCCACGGGCCACCATAATGGCATCGGCAACATGAATGATACTGTCGATATGCTGAAACGCTTCCGGCTTCTCGATCTTGGCGATGATAGGAATCTTGCGGCCATAGTGGGTCAGCATGAAATCAATCAATTCCTTGATATCTTCAGCATCGCGCACAAAAGACAGCGCCACATAATCCAGGCCATGATCATAGGCAAACTGCAAATCAGCACGGTCTTTTTCGGTGATTGCCGAAATCTTTAACTTGATATTCGGTAAATTGACGCCCTTGCGCGGCTTCAAACGACCGCCATTGACCACGCGCGTACTAATCTCATGGCCATCAACCCGCTCCACGACCAACTCAAACAGTCCATCATCAATCAAGATACGGTCGCCGATATGGACCTCTTCATGCAAGGTATGATGGTCGATAGCGATTTTTTTAACGTCATCATAAAGACCGCCGACTAAATCATCCGTCGTCAGCACCAGGTGCTCGCCCGTCATCACCTCCAGAAAATCCCCCTGAATCTGGCCGAGCCGAATCTTTGGCCCCTGCAAGTCCTGAAAAATAGCGATATAACGATGAAGTTTCTGCGCCGCCTCCCGTACCAGCCGCACCGACAGCGCATGGTCGTCATGGGTGCCGTGGGAAAAATTTAACCGAATCACATCGGCACCTTCCTGCAACAACCCCTCCACCACCTCCGGATTACGGGAATTAGGCCCCAATGTCGCCACAATCTTGGTGAATTTGACTATTTTTGCCATGCTTGCTGTCACTCCCGGCCAGAACACTGTTAAAAGCAGATTAATCAGGTAGTTATTGTTCTAATCGCTAGAAAGGTTAGTTATTAAGCGTGCCATAGTTTCGCTCAAAATCGATGACAGCAACATGGCGTTTTTCCGGCTGACGCCAGTAATTCGCCCGAATCGCATTAAACTCATACCCATGACGATGCATGCCAGACGGCCCGCATTTTCCCCCAGCGGGCCAATGGCAGAACCCACTTGAGGACTGGCAATGACTGATGTGTTTAACCGTATCTTGCATGTTGATGTCCCCGAAACGCTGCAATGCGACGATTCGGGCAAGAATCCAGCCTTTAGCATCCGCTTCTCGACCGATGGGCCGGTTCCGTTTCCGCAGATCATTTTGCACACCGCCGATGGGCAACGTCTGTTTAAGGGCGATGCGCTCCAGGTCAGTGAGAGCGGGGGGCGTGAATACCATTACACCCTTGAGGTACCGGCTGGCCTACTGCGACCGGGCGATATTCAGGTGCAGATTGAAGGCTGTCGCAAGGCCGATATTCACCATGCGGGCGGCGGCGATTGGCTTAAGGAATTTCGCCGCCTGTCACTGACGCCGGGCGTGAAGGCTAAACCGGCGATCCGGGTCGCGACTGGTTCCGGCGACGCGCCGGTCAAGCTGTATTTCGGCATTCACAAGCACATGCACCAACCCTACTACAACGCCACTGACCGGCTGTATTGGGATGGTGAGAAGGATTCGATCTTTGGCGACCGTGGCGGACCGTATACCCATTACATCCCCACGGCGGTACGTCAATATGCCGGGGCTGGGCTGCCTCATGCAGGACTCTCAACCAGCTGGAGCGGTTCGCTGATCGAGCAGCTTAATCGCTGTGCGGCGGATGGGTTGTGCGGCGGCCGTTTCGGCGGCTGGAATAATGAATTGCGAGCGGTCGCCCAGGAAAAAACCGTTCTCGGTCACCCACGGGTGGATTTTTCCGCCTTTGGCTTTTTTCATCCGCTGATGGCGCTGATTCCGGGCCGCGATATCGTCAAGCAAGTCGAATGGCATCGGGAAATCGTCCGCAATACGTTCGGCATTGAAGCCTCCAGCGTGATGTTTCCGCCGGAGACTGCGTTTCATATCCGCATGATTCCGGCGCTTAATCAAGCCGGTATTCGGGCGGTGATTTACGACTCGATCCACCGCTTCCGGGCTTGTCGTGATTATCCGTATGCCGGGATCAATGAAGGCATGTTGCCGCCGAATCCCGCCGAGCAGGTCAATCCGCCGGCTGAGGATTGGCTGCAATTGCGCAATATCTGGGCCGGGTCGAAAATCGCCCCCAGCTTGCTCAAGCCGGAATATGTCCAGTACGAAGATCCCGATGGCCAGATTCATCAAATCATCGCCGTGCCTGCCGAACGTTATATCGGCAACGAGGATGCCCGTGGCGGTTTCGGCGCGCTGCAATATCCTGATGTGCTAGGTCAGGTCTATAACTCGATTATCGATGCCAACGCCTTCGATCCCAGGCACCCGCCGTTTTTCCTCTTGCACTCCGATGGCGACAACCACGGCGGCGGAGCGGATAGTTACTACAACCACAATACCGGCCAACTGGTGCGCTGGTTACAGGATGATCCGCGCTTTGAGCTGACTACGGTTCATGACTATCTGGATCAATTCCCGCCCGATCCCAGCCAGGCCATTCATATCGAACCCGGCTCCTGGAGCGGCGCGGACAATGGTGATCCGCAATTTATGAAATGGTTTAGCCGTTACGATCAACCCTACTCGCCCGATCTCAATTCCTGGGCGGTGCTGACCGCGTTTCAAAATGTGGTGCATAGCATGGAGGACGCCTATCCCGGCAAACCGTGGCTGGAGGATGTCAGCCGATTGTTGCTCACCGCTGAAACCAGTTGTTATTGGTACTGGACCGGCCAGCATGTCTGGGATCAACAGGTGACCAATGCCGCCAATGTCGGTTACGAAAAGGTCAAAAGCGCAGTTGATGCGGTGTTGGCAGCGGGCCGCGACCAGACCGGCCCCACCATCTTCGCACCGTGGATCACCCCGGAAAATCCCGGCGGCAAGCGCTGGGGGCAGGGTTGCTTACTGGATGCGCCGGGCGAAGGCACCGTGCATACCTTCGTCTATGACATCAGTGGCTTGAAGCGGGTGACGCTGGTACTGCGCGCCGCGTCTGGCGAAAGCCGCATTGAGATGCGTGATAACGGTGCTTATCCCTCACAGACCGGGGCTGCCATCACCGCCCACTATTACACCGCCCAATTGCCAATCGGCGCGGGCGATGTGCGCTATTACCTCGAAGCCGAGGATGGTAAGGGCAATATCTCGCGCGGGGCGCTGGAGCGGGTTTATTTGGCGTAAGCCGCTAACGGGGCTGCAATCCGGCAAACCTAGATTTCAGCCCCTGCCCATGCGAAACAGGATGTTAGGCCGTTTCCAGCGACGCCATATCGATCACAAAGCGATATTTCACATCGCTTTTCAGCATCCTCTCATAGGCTTCATTGATGGTCTGAATCTTAATCACTTCAATATCAGAAGTAATGCCGTGCTGGCCGCAGAAATCGAGCATCTCCTGGGTTTCGGCGATGCCGCCGATCAGTGAACCCGCGATGGCTTTACGCCCCAGCACCAACGGGCCGGTATGGAGCATCGGCTCTAGGTCGCCCAGATAGCCGACCAATACCAGCGTGCCATTTACTTTCAGCGTCGGCACATAGGGATTGAGATCGTGGACATACGGCACGGTGTCGATGATCAGATCAAACTGATTGCTAACAGCGGCCATTTGCGCTTCGTCGGTGGAAATCACGATCCGATCCGCGCCTAGACGGCGGGCATCGGCCTCCTTGCCCGGCGAGCGGCTAAACAGCGTCACGTCTGCACCCAGACCCTTGGCAAGTTTCAGCGCCATGTGACCCAACCCACCCAGACCGACCACCGCCACCTTGCTCTCTTTGCCAACCTGCCAATGCCTCAGCGGCGACCAGGTGGTGATGCCTGCGCACAGCAAGGGCGCGGCACCCGCCAAATCCAAACCGTCGGGGATTTTCAGTACAAACTGGTCGGAGACGACGATCTTTTGCGAGTAGCCGCCAAAGGTCGGCATCTGGTCATGCGGATCGACCGCGTTGTAGGTCAGAATCGGGAATGATTCGCAATATTGCTCCAAGCCCTGATCACAGGCCTCGCAGTGCTGGCAGGAGTCCACCATACAGCCGACGCCGACCGTATCACCCGCTTTAAACCGGGTCACGTCCGCTCCGACGCTGACCACGCGACCGATGATTTCATGGCCGGGCACCACGGGATAAACCGTGTTTTGCCAATCGTTACGCGCGGTATGCAAGTCGGAATGACAGACGCCGCAATACTGAATTTCGATCACGACATCATTAGGGCGCGGCTCGCGGCGTTCAAAGTGAAAAGGCGCAAGAGCATCGGTGGATGAATGGGTCGCATAACCCAGTACCTTCATCGTCATGGCTTTCTCCAAGAAAAGAATCGATCAAATCAACAGCATAGACGGTGTTAATCGATCAAGGAATTGACTGGAATAGACTGTTGTGCCCGCAGTTGCATGGCTCGTCGGGGGCTTTTTCCAGCCACTGGGCAGGGCTGCCATCCCTGGTTGCGGTAAGGGCAAGCGATTGCCTGCCTTGATATTTGCAATCTGAGGGGGGTTGAGTGAAGGGCGCTATGCGGCGGATGGCTGCTAGTGATCAGGTCGCCACATAGGCCCGGATGGCCATCCGCTTATTGCTTGTTGATCTCGACCCGACGCGCTTCGGCATCGCTGCCACCTGCACCCGCTTCAACAAATAGCGGTGCCCTCATAGCGATGTTGGCTTCCGCTACACCGGCAGCTTTTAGCGCATCACGAACCGCGTTAGCACGATTTTTCGCCAACTCTTCATTTTTAGCGACATCACCGGTTTTGTCGGTGTAGCCCGTGATAGCGACATTAAGGCTCCCCTTTTTGATCGCGTCGGCAGCTTGAGCAATCGTTGCACTGGAAGCAGTACCGACGACAGCCGAGCCAACATCAAAATAGACCTTGGCCGGCAGTGCGGCGACGACGGCCGGGGCGGTCGCGGCGGGCGTGGTGGTAGCCGCAGGCTTTGGCCCCGGATCACACGCGGCGAGCGAGGCACCAAGGCATAGAACCGTCAGGACTTTCAGGCAATGTGCCTTGACGTTGCTGCTGGTGGTGCAGGATAAACGTGTTTTCATAACTCTCTCCAAAATAAGGACTGCGATGGATCGCGCTCAAACCCCTGCCCGATTATGTAATGCACCTGAGCAGGCTTTAGGCCCGCTGCTACAAAATTAAATCGTCTAGCAAAAGAGCATCAGGTTTGAAGACGATTGACCCACGTTGCCGACGCTTTGTTCCACTCTGTGTTTTTACCCGGTCGGCTCCCTATTGGACCACAACTGCAATACAACGGTCGCAGCGCGCCAGGCCGTCGGCTGATTTTGCATCGCTTAGCGCCTTGATGATCACCAGGAAAACAGCAAACGCCCAAAACCGTTGACTAGAATGCCGATGACAGCACCCAAAGCGGCGGTTTTCCAGACCAGTGCCACGCGCCGACCCGCCGAGACCAGAATCGCCACGCCCGGCAAATCCAGCGGGTTGATCAAAAACCCAGCGCTTTGATTGAGCAGCGTCGTCGTGAATTGGCCTTGACGCAGCAGTTCATCCAGCGTTCCCAACAGCGCCGTGCCACCTGCCAGATATTTAACCACCGTCGGCAAAACCAGCGCCGGATCAATATCCAGCACCGCCAGGAGCGGGGTCAGTCCTTGGGTGAGCGCATCGACCAGACCAAAGCGGCGCAGGGCGGTGACCAGCACCAGCGACAACACCAGCAGCGGAATCGCGCCGATGGCGATTTTAAAGGCTTCTGCGCCCGCGCGATTGATGGTGTCCAGGATGCCCTTGGCCCCTTCAGCACCGGCATGGTGAAGGGTGTCATCGGTCAAGTGCTCCTTGGTGGATAAATGCCGACCGAAGCCGTAATAAACCGCAGCCGCCGCTACCAGACCGCCCATCAGTGAAAACAGCAGGGTAGGCACTAAATGCAACCCCAGCGCGGCCAGCGGCAGGCTGGTATTGGCCTGCGACATGGCAAACACCATCGCCAGCGTCGCCGCCAGATGGCGGTTCGACGCGCCGCGTTGCTCCATCATGGTCAGCGTTGCAATCGGTGCGGCAAAGCTGACGAAGCTGATTTGCAGCGCCGCAAAGGTGCTCAGTCCGGTGAGTCCGAAGGGTCTTAGCACCGGGGCTAAGCCACTCACCAGCCAATCCAGCACCCCCTTGGCTTCCAGTAAGCGCATCAGGCACAGCATGAACACCATCACCGGCAGCAGGATAAACAAGGCCAGCTCGACGGCTGCACGACCGCCGCTTAGGATAATTTCCATCATCAGGCAATCTCTTCTTGGCGTTATGGAAATTAGGCCATTTTACAGCGGCTACGGCGGTTTAGCTGCTAACCGGTAGGTCGGGTTTTAACCCGACTGATGGCTAACCGGTAGGTCGGGCTTCAACCCGACACCATCTGTGAAATGAGTCGGAATGAATTCCGACCTACTTCCCCGCAGGGGCCTCGACACCTGAAAAGGCCAGCACAGCATCCGGAAGACGTGCGCCACGGATTTGGATAGCCGCAACAGACTGATTGAGTTCGGCGAATTCATCAGGGGTCAAGCGAACGGCTTCCGCGCCAATATTCTCAAGCAGATGCGCCATCTGCGTTGTGCCGGGAATAGGCACAATCCACGGCTTCTGCGCCATCAGCCAAGCCAGCGCGATTTGGGCAGGAGTAGCGTGTTTACGCATGGCCCATTGTTTAACCAGCTCGACAAGCGTCAGATTGTGGGGGAGATTTTCTGGCGAGAACCGGGACTCAATGGCGCGAATGTCACCGGGCGCAAAGCGTGTATTGGCATCCATAGCGCCGGTGAGGAAACCCACACCCAGCGGACTCCACGGGACAAACCCGATACGAAGTTCCTGACACAGAGGAATCACGACCTCTTCCGGTCCACGCCACAGCATCGAATATTCATTCTGGACGGCGCTCACGGGCAGCGCGGCATGGGCACGGCGCAAGGTATTTGGCCCCATCTCAGACAGCCCCCAGTGCAAAACTTTACCTTGCGTCATCAACTCCTTGACCGCTCCTGCAACGTCCTCAATTGGCACTTGCGGGTCAACCCGATGCTGGTAGAGAAGATCAATGCGATCAGTACGTAGCCGCTTAAGCATCCCTTCGACGGCCAACGGAATATGCTCCGGGCGGCTGTTCAGTCCTGGATTCCGCTTGCCCGTTTCGAGATCGATATTCCAGCCAAACTTGGACGCAATCACCACCTTGTCACGGAATGGCGCTACGCCCTCGCCGAGAATCCGCTCGACCTCGTGCGGGCCGTAAGCCTCCGCCGCATCGTAAAAGGTCACGCCACGATCAAAAGCGGTCCGAATAATGTTGAGCATCTCGGACCGGGTAGGGATCGTGGTTTGATAGGTACGGCTCATATTTTGGACGCCAAGGCCGATACTGGAGACTTCCAGAGTGCCGAGCTTGCGCCCTGTGGTGAGCGTGGGTTGCGGCGGTACTTTGGTGTCCACAGCGCCTTGGCCCTGTGCCCACGCAATGCCTTGAGGCAGCAATGAAGCGGCCGTGAGGACGGTTGCAGCTTTAAGCACTTGACGGCGACCGGGCAGAGCCGGGCCATTCTCTCTATTGCGGTCTTGCGGGGTGTTTTTCATAACGTAGCATTCCTATCGGGTTTTTTAGAAGTTGCCTTTCAAGCGGATGCAAGGCGGTGTCACTGGTGGGTCCTCTACAGCGTTCCAACTTTGGGTATCCGCGCAAGCCTCAGCCCCTGACCTCGACCCCTTTTAGCCAGCTCGTCACCCGTTCCATGGTTTGCCTTTCCTGATCCGCTTGCATCACCAAGCCATCGCGCAGCCGCGTCTTGGGTGCATGACGGGCAAGAACCGATTGACTATTGTCCAATCCGTAACCGCCGTGGGTGATGAAAGGAATCAGCGTCTTATCGGACAACTCGTGTTGAGACAGAAAGGCGCGGATCACCGGTGGCGCGGTCTGCCCCCAGATGGGAAAGCCAAGGAATACGGTCTCGTAGTCCGCCATATTGGATACCCGACCCTCTAACGCAGGCTCGTAACCGCTATCACGTTCCCGCTGCGCCTGTGCAACCGTCTCTAGGTAATCTTCGGGATAGGGCACGGCAGGCCGGATTTCAAACAGGTCCGCGCTGAGCGTACGGCGTATCAGGCCCGCCACAACGCGGGTGTTGCCAGAACGCGAGAAATAGGCAACGAGGATGCGAGAACCGGCTTGGCGCACTTCGCCGCGCTCGCGGGTGGCTGCAACCGGGGGGTTCAAGGGCAGCAGGGCCAGCGCTGCCAGCACCGCCCGACGGGTCAGATGAGGGGATGAAGTCATGATGGCTCCCGGATTATCGCCCCACCCGCGCCAGCAATGCGGCGGGATAGCGTTCACCCTGAATCTTGATGGCCTTGAGAGCATCGGCGATCTGATGCAGATCAGTCGTAGAGAGGGTGACGGTGGCCGCGCCGATATTTTCCTGAAGACGATGCAGCTTGGTCGTTCCGGGAATCGGCACAATCCACGGCTTTTGCGCCAGCAGCCAGGCTAGCGCAATCTGGGCCGACGTGGCCTTTTTATCAGCAGCAATGCGACTGATTTCATCCACCAGCGCCTGATTGGCTTTACGGGCTTCAGCGGTAAAGCGTGGCACGATGTTACGAAAATCATCTTGGGTGAATTCGGTTTTGTCGTCGATTTTGCCGGTCAGGAAGCCCTTGCCGAGTGGGCTAAAGGGGACAAAACCGATCCCAAGTTCTTCGAGAGTGGGCAGAATCTCCTGTTCCGGCTCGCGCCACCACAGTGAGTACTCGCTTTGTAGCGCAGCGACCGGCTGCACAGCGTGTGCCTGCCGAATGGATGACGCGCCCGCTTCCGACAGGCCAAAATGCCGGACCTTGCCTGCGGCAATCAGCTCTTTAACCGCACCGGCCACCTCGGCCATGGGCACATTCGGGTCAACCCGGTGTTGATACAACAGGTCGATGCGGTCGGTCTTCAGGCGTTGCAACGACTGCTCGACGACCCAACGAATGCGCTCCGGGCGACTGTCCATGCCCTGTTTGGAATCGCCGCCCTTGAAACCGAACTTGGTAGCGATGACCACTGCATCACGGAACGGCGCGACGGCCTCACCGACCATTTCCTCGTTCAAAGCGCCATACGCCTCGGCGGTGTCGAAAAAGGTCACCCCGTTGTCGAATGCCTGGCGAATCAGGGCGATGGCGTCCGATTTGGTCTGCGCTGGTCCGTAGCCAAAGCTTAAGCCCATGCAGCCGAAGCCCAAGGCAGAAACTTCTAGGCCGCTGTTGCCCAATGTACGTTTTTGCATCGTGGAGTCTCCTCAATTCCGACCAGCCAAGGGCACAAGGCCCTCTCGTTTTCGAGCTTAGAGTTTACGCGCTACCACGATTAATGATTAGATAGGCTGATTGGCATACGCTTATGAGAAAAATTCATCAATGGCCCGCGAGAACTTCAATGATCTATTGGCTTTCGTCATCGTGGCGCGTGAGGGCAGCTTTACCCGCGCAGCAGCGCAATTAGGCGTATCGCAATCGGCCTTAAGCCACACCATTCGGGCGCTGGAGGGGCGGCTGGGATTGCGCCTGCTAACCCGCACGACCCGCAGCGTTGCCCTGACCGAGGCGGGCGAGCGGCTGTTCCTAACCGTAGAGACGCGTTTTGAGGAGATCAATGCCGAACTGGTCGCGCTGACCGAACTGCGGGACAAACCCGCCGGTACGATTCGCATCACCACCGCCGAACATGCCGCCAATAGCATCCTCTGGCCGAAATTGGTCAAACTGCTGCCGAACTATCCTGATATCAAAGTCGAGATCAGCGTGGACTACGGCTTAGCGGATATCGTGGCGCAGCGCTACGACGCGGGTGTGCGGCTTGGCGGTGAGGTAGCCCAGGACATGATTGCGGTGCGCATCGGGCCGGATTTGCAGATGGCTGTTGTCGGGACGCCCGGTTATTTCTCCCAGCGGCCGCCACCGCACACACCCCAGGATTTAGCCCGGCACCACTGTATCAACCTGCGGCTGCCGACGCATGGAGGTCTATTACCCTGGGATTTCGCGCAAGACGGCCGCGAGGTCAAAATCCGCGTCGACGGCCAATGGGTGTTCAACAGCAGTGTCCCGATTCTGCGGGCGGCATTGGCCGGTTGCGGTCTGGCCTTCCTGCCGGAGGATATGGTACGCGAGTCACTGGCTGAAAACCGCCTCCAGCGAGTGCTAACTGATTGGTGCCCGCCATTTCCGGGTTATCACCTTTATTACCCCAGTCGCCGTGAATCCTCGCCCGCACTGGCCTTGTTGGTCGATGCCTTGCGCTATCGAGGCTAAACTGACGGAGGTCGTCAGACTAAAGACCACCAACAACCCGGTTTATAGCGACAACTCAGCTTGTGGTTGAACCCCGCTCTGTCCATCGGTAGACTGTTCAGTCCGCCAGAGCGCGCCGTTTTTATCCCAACCCAACCGGTTAGCCTCAATTCAGGCAGGGATCGCCTCGACACAAACCTCTTTGACCCAACGGGTAAGCCGCCGTGAACGCCGATTTCCAACGCATCAAACGCCTGCCGCCTTATGTTTTCAATATCGTTAATGATTTGAAGGCCCAGGCGCGCGCGCGTGGCGAGGACATCATCGATTTCGGGATGGGCAATCCCGATCAGCCAACGCCGACCCACATCGTCGAAAAACTGGTAGAAACCGCCCGCCGGAGCGATACCCACCGCTATTCGGTCTCACGTGGCATTCCGCGTTTGCGTCGCGCGATTTGCAACTGGTATCAAAACCGTTATGCGGTCGCGCTGGACCCCGAATCGGAAGCGATTGTCACTATCGGTTCCAAAGAAGGACTGGCGCATCTGGCGCTGGCCACCTTAGGGCCAGGGGATGCCGTGCTGGTGCCGAATCCGGCTTATCCGATCCACCCCTATGGTTTCGTCATCGCCGGGGCTGACATCCGCCATGTGCCGCTGGTCCCTGGCGTGGATTTCTTTGCTGAACTGGAAAAAGCCATCAAGGATTCCTGGCCGCGTCCGAAAATGCTGGTGCTGAATTTTCCGGCCAATCCCACCACCCAGTGTGTGGAACTGGACTTCTTTAAAAGCGTGGTGGCAATTGCCCGCGAGCATGAGATCTGGGTGATCCACGATCTGGCGTATACCGATCTAGTCTTCGATGGCTATGTCGCGCCGTCCATTCTGCAAGTACCAGGCGCTAAAGACATTGCGGTTGAATCATTTACCCTCTCTAAAAGCTACAACATGCCTGGCTGGCGAGTGGGTTTTATGTGCGGCAATCCAAGCTTGATCGGCGCGCTGGCCCGAATGAAGTCTTATCTGGATTACGGGATGTTCACGCCGATCCAGGTCGCGGCCATTGCCGCGCTGGAAGGCCCGCAGGAGTGCGTCGGGGCGATTCGCGACATGTACCAGAAACGCCGTGATGTCCTGTGCGAGGGCTTGAATGCGCTCGGCTGGGCGGTTGAAAAACCCAAGGCCACCATGTTCGTTTGGGCACCGATTCCCGCGCCGTACCGGCCGCTGGGTTCGCTGGAATTTTCTAAAAAACTGCTGGCGGACGCTAAAGTCGCCGTTTCGCCCGGCATTGGCTTTGGCGAATATGGCGATGATCATGTTCGCTTTGGCCTGATCGAGAATGAACACCGTACCCGACAGGCGCTACGCGGCATTCGCGATATGTTTCGTAAAGATCAGCAAGACGCCAACCTGCCCTTTTCCACCCAAACTCTCGTCGCGTGATTCTATGAGCTGCTATCCACCTGTCAAAGTCGGCATCCTTGGTCTTGGCACCGTCGGCGGTGGCGTCACCCGTGTTCTGGCCCGCAACGCCGAAGAAATCAGCCGCCGCGCTGGGCGGGACATCCTCATCACGCACGCCGCCGCTCGTAATCTGGATAGCACGACGGCCCACACCACCGGCATCAGGCTGACTGGTGAAGCGCTGGAGGTGGTGGATGATCCTGACGTGTCGATTATCGTCGAGCTGATGGGCGGTTATGAACCAGCCCGCAGTCTGGTGTTGCGCGCCCTGGCCAATGGCAAGCATGTAGTGACGGCTAATAAGGCACTCATCGCCAGGCACGGCAACGAAATCTTCACCGCCGCGCGTGACGCCGGAACGATGGTTGGTTTTGAAGCCGCCGTGGCGGGCGGCATCCCCATCATCAAGGCGATTCGCGAAGGTCTGGCCGGTAATCGGCTGGAGTGGGTGGTCGGCATCATCAACGGCACCACCAATTTTATTTTGAGCGAAATGCGCGGCAAGGGTCGCAATTTCCCCGATGTGCTGGCCGAGGCGCAAAAGCTCGGTTATGCCGAAGCCGATCCAACCCTGGATATCGAGGGCATCGACGCTGCCCACAAGCTGACGATCCTGGCGTCCATCACGTTCGGCATCCCCTTGCAATTCGATCAGGTTTACATCGAAGGCATCAGCCGGATCACCCGTGATGACGTTGCCAATGCAACGAAGCTAGGCTATCGCATCAAGCATCTTGGCATTGCCCGACGCGATGAACACGGAGTGCAGTTGCGGGTCCATCCGACGTTGATCCCGCAGCGACAACTGTTAGCCCATGTCAACGGCGTGATGAATGCCGTCGTGGTCAAAGGCGATGCCGTTGGTCAAAACCTGTTTTATGGCGCGGGCGCAGGTGCCGAGCCGACGGCCTCGGCGGTGGTCGCCGACATCATCGACGTGGTGCGCATGCTGACGACCGATCCGGAAAATCGCGTTCCGCACCTCGCCTTCCAGCCGGATGCGCTGTCTGATCTGCCGATAGTCCCCATGGAACAGATTGAAACTGCCTGCTACCTGCGGCTGTTGGCCTTGGACCGGCCTGGCGTCCTGGCCGATATCACGCGCATCCTGGCGGATTGCGGCATCGGTATCGAAGCCTTCATGCAAAAGGAAGCGCCTGCTACTGCCAGCGTGGTGCCGGTGGTGCTGCTGACCAATCCGGTTAAGGAGCAACGGATGAACCAGGCCATTGCCGCCCTTGAGGCGCTCGATAGCATCCGGGCACCGGTGATGCGCATTCGGCTGGATTATCTCGAAGCGGATTGACTCACTCTACGCAATGCCGACCCAAGCTGACCGTGGCTACTACCCTGCATCTGGTTATCCCCGGCTTGCTGGATGCCGGGCCATGGCTTCGGCTGGATCCGTCCTTCCGCCCCCCGAATGTTCCCGCGTTGGCCTGGTTGCTGGCTCACGCCACGTCAACGCCCGTCCCTGTCACGACCGATGCCGTCCTCTTTGAACTGTTCGGCATCCCGCTGCCGACCGATGCCGATTTACCGGTTGCCGCCGTCTCCCGACTCGCTGACGGTGGAGGTGCTGATGATCGCTGGTGGTGGCGGGCTGATCCGGTGCATTTTCGCCCGGATCTACTCAGCGTATTTCTGGCTGATGCGCGGGTGTTGGCCATTGAACCAGCGGAAGCCCAGGCGTTGGTGGCGGCATTTAATCAAACCTTCGCCACTGATGGCTTACAGCTTGAAGCGCGGCGGCCTGAGCGCTGGTATCTGCCACTGGCCACTCCCCCGCAAGTGCGCACCCAGCCGCTGGCGCTGGCGACTGGTCGCGATCTGCGTGCCCTGCTGCCCGATGGCCCGGCCAAGGGTCATTGGCATAAATTTTTGACGGAAGCGCAAATGTTGTTTCACACCCACCCGGTCAACCGCTGCCGCGAAGAACGTGGTCAGCCGCTGATCAGCGGGATCTGGCTTTGGGGAGGCGGCACCCTCCCACCTCGCGCCCAGGCACCTGCCGCCGGGCTGTATGCTGATGATCCGCTATGTCGGGGTTTGGCACGGTTGGCCGATGCCGCGATCAGCCCAGCGCCCCTGGACGCCCAGGATTGGCGAGCGGCCGCAGCGGGTGAGCAAGACAGCCTCGTCGTCCTGGAAACCACCCGTTATGATGTGGCCGATGGCGAGCCTGCTGTCTGGGCAGAGCATGTCAGCGCACTGGAACAACCGTGGTTTGACCCTTGCCGACGCCTGCTACAAAGAGGCGAACTGGAAACGCTGCACCTTTATCCTGGCAACGGTCGTCGTTATACCGTTACCAAGACCGCGCACTGGCAATTCTGGCGTTATCCCAAACCGCTGACGTTTTACCTGAACTAAGCCACGCTCCCACGCGGCGTCCTATTGATCCATGCCTAAATTCATCGTTCGCCGCGCTATTGATCCGGCCTATAGCGATCTGCCTGTTGATCCGCTGCTCCAGCGGATTTATAGCGCCCGCAACATCCGTTCCAGCGCCGAATTAAGCAAGGAACTGCGCTGCCTTGCCGCTCCCACCACGTTGCGCGATATCGACCGTGCCACGGAGTTGCTTTACACCGCGCTGCGTGAGCGCTGGCGCATCGTGATCATCGCCGACTTCGATGCGGATGGCGCTACCAGTTGCGCCCTGGCGATTCGGGCGCTGCGCGCATTTGGCGCGGCCTGGGTGGGCTATCGCGTTCCCAATCGCTTCGAGCATAACTACGGCCTGACCCCGGAAATCGTCGCCGTCGCCGCGCAAGATCGACCCGATTTGCTCATTACCGTCGATAACGGCATTTCCAGTCACGAAGGCGTCAAAGCCGCTCAAAATCTGGGAATGCGGGTCCTCATCACCGATCACCATCTGCCGGGGCGAGAACTGCCCTCAGCCGATGTGATCGTCAATCCCAATCAACCGGATGACGGTTTTCCAAGCAAGTGTCTGGCCGGAGTAGGCGTCATCTTTTATGTGATGTCAGCGCTACGCGCCCGACTGCGCGAGGTCGGCTGGTTTACGGCGCGCGCGCTGGCGGAACCCAACATGGCGCACTTTCTAGATTTGGTCGCGTTTGGGACGGTGGCTGATGTGGTGCCGCTGGATCACCATAATCGGATTTTGGTCGATCAGGGGGTGCGCCGCATCCGTCAGGGTCGTTGCGTGGCCGGCATCACCGCGCTGTGCGCCGTGGCCGGGCGGGATCAGCCGCGCTTACACGCCAGCGATATCGGTTTCTACCTGGCTCCGCGCTTGAACGCCGCCGGTCGCCTGGAGGATATGGGCCAGGGGATTGAATGCCTGCTCAGTGACGATGTGCCAGCGGCGCGCGCCATCGCCGGTCGACTCGACGCAATCAATCGACAACGCAACGACATCACCACCCAAATGCAAGCGGAGGCCCTGGCGCATTTGGATCAGATGAAATTTGATGGCGGCGAACTCGCTTTCGGCCTTTGCCTGTTTGATGCGGATTGGCATTCGGGCGTGGTCGGCATCATCGCCGGTCGTCTTAAAGATCGTTTGCATCGACCGGTTATCGTGTTCGCCCCGGATCGCAACGGCAAGCTGAAAGGTTCGGGCCGCTCCGTGGAAGGCGTCCATCTGCGGGATGCTGTAGCGGCCATCGCGGCGACTACACCGGGGTTAATCGATCATTTCGGCGGCCACGCAATGGCAGTGGGTCTGACCTTGGCCGCTGACTCCCTGGCGTCCTTCCGCCAGGCTTTCGATGCTGAAATCCGCCGCTGGCTACACGCTGATGATCTGCACGGCCGACTCTTGAGTGACGGAGAATTGGCCCTGGATCACTTTTGTCTGGAAACGGCTGAACGCTTGAGTGAGGCAGGCCCCTGGGGTCAGGGTTTCCCGGAGCCGCTATTCGATGGGGTTTTTACCATCGTCTCGCATCGCGTGTTGAAAGAGCAGCATTTGAAACTGTGGCTGCGCCCGGAAGGCGGGATGGTTGAGCTGGAAGCCATTGCTTTCAATCGCGCCCGTGATTTTAACCCCGCCACAGGTCGGGCGCGGGTCGCTTTCCGCCTGGAAGCCAATGAATGGCGCGGCGCGCGACGCTTGCAGCTACGGGTTGAACATCTGGAAACTGTTTAACCGCTGGCCTGTTGTTCGGCAAATCGCCAGCCGTTCTTACCGCCCCGTTTGGCTTCGTACATGGCGCCATCGGCCTGACGGAGCAGACTCATGGCCAGTTCCAGGGTCGCTGGCGATTCCGGCCGGTAGATGGCGATGCCGACGCTGGCGCTTACCGTGACCGTTGTCGCGCCTAAGGCAATCGGTTCAGCAACACAGCTAATAATCTTTTCCGCTACAGTGACCGCCATTTCCGGACGCTCCAGATCCGGTAGCAGCAGGATAAATTCATCACCGCCCAATCGCGCGGGTGTATCACTGGCCCGGATACTCTGACGCAACCGGGCAGCAACCTGGCGCAGCAGTTCATCACCGGCATCGTGCCCATAGGTGTCGTTCACTTGCTTGAAACCATCCAGATCGACCAGCAGAATCGCCAGTAACCGCCATTGCCGCCGAGCCTGCTGCAAGCCTTTACGTAAATGCTCGAACAGTAGATTGCGATTAGCGAGGCCGGTCAGGGCGTCGTAATTGGCCAAACGCCAATTGCGTAAACTGGCCTCAGCCAGGGCGCGGGTACGCTCCTCGACTTTGGCTTCAATTTTTGCCTCCAGCGTATGATTGTAATCCCGCAGCAGCGCTTCGGCTTTTTTCTGGAGAGTCTGGGCTGTTTTGTGATCGCTAATATCGGTCGTCGTACCCCGATAACCTAAAAATTCACCGGCAGCGCCAAACATCGGCAAGCCACTGTTGCGGGTCCAGATTGGTTGATCCAAACCCGGTAGCGTCATACGCAACACTTTCTGCCGAAAGGGCTGGCGCTGTTCAAGCGCCTCGCGGAGCGCCACCAGATCCGTATCTTGCTCTTGCTCAACGATGAAACGCAGCCAGTTGGCCCCAGTCGTACCCGCGTGGAGCCGGATTGTTTCCGCCAGTTGCCCGCGCAGGGTCCGCAGCGAGCCATCGGCATCGAACTCCCATAGCAGGTCATTAGAGATCTCGGCCAGATCGCGAAACAGCACCGTATTGTAGGACTGCTCATGGAAGAAGGCGGCAGTGATCAACCCCAAGATCGCCACGGCCGCCATCACTACCTGATACTGCCAACGCCATTCCGCCTGACCGAATACCAGAAAGATCACAATGAAGATCAGTTCAAAACCCAGCACCGCCCACACCGACCCGCGCACGCCCTGCTTGATGACAATCCACACCAGCACCGGTAACCACAACAGCGCAATTGAAGGTTGTAACCGCGCCTGGAAAAAGTAACTGGGTAGCCAAAATAGCAGCGCCAATAGCCCTGCCGACAGCACCCATTGGAAAAGCAAGGGACGGGCTGCGCAGCCACGCGCAATGGCACACCAGGGCGGTGATGGGCTTGGCGGCTTCTGACGTAAGCCTTGTATCCAGGGCGTCCCATGAACCAGCAGCAGCGGCGCGAGGGTTACGACGCCGACAAACTCCCCGATCCACCCGCTAAGGACCACCGTCCAGACTGGAACGCGGGCAGGCAACAGGTCAGCGGCCCCAAACGAGTAAGCGCTCACCAACGCTGAAAACAAAGCCGCCCCGGCGGATGCACCGAGAAACGCTGCTACCCGGCGCAAATCCTTCAAGCGCGTCGGTCCATGTCCATCAGAATAAGCGCGCAGAACGAGCGCTGCGCCGAGATAGCCAAACGACGGCAACAGGCTTGCCGCCAGATAATAAGGCCACACCGTCCACGGCCATATCAATGCATTAGCCAGCAAAGACGCCAGCACCGGTAACACCAACGCCCATGCGCCACATTCAAGCAAAATGGCGAAGGTCAAGCCAGCGGCCGGGTACCATAGGCTAAACCCGGTGGCCAGATGCAACTGATACGAGGCCAACCACAAAGCGACCCAGGTAGCGCCATAGCCTAGCGCCACCCACCCCATCCGGTCGGGCGCAATGGCAACGTCTGTGGCGCAGCGTTTGTGCATTTTGCTCCTTTAAATTCACTGACCAGGAATCGTCATCGCTACCTGGGCTGACGAGGGCCTGTCACGTCATGCCACCTAATAATGACATACTTGGTAGAGCGTATCATCTCCCAGAATCGTTGCTAAGACATCACCCACCACCAGCGCCCACTGTCGGTAGCCCGCCGCATCCGCTAATAAATCCTGGCGAATTTCGATTTCAATGTGCGGTAAGCCAGCAGCAGCCCCATGCGTTTCCATCGTGAAACCGACTTCCCGACCCGAATAGGGTTGGTTATCGCCCACGCAAAGTTCGGAATTGGCGCGGAACTGAGCTAAGGCCGGTAGCGCCAGACGCGGATCTCGATTCCATAGGACGCCGATATGCCAGGGCCGCCGGAATCCGTTCATGATGGGGGTAAAGCTGTGCAGGGCAATCAACGCCGGCGCTTGCCCGCCACCATGCCGCCAACGGTGCGCCAGTGCTCCAGTAATCGCGTGGTGGTAAGGCCAGAAGACGTCATCGAGACGGGATTCGGCGGCGGCATCGTCCAGATTCTGATTGCCAGCAATGACAACGCCATCGCTGATTTCGGCAATGGACGTAGGATGGCCAGGGGGACGATTGCAATCGATCACCAGTCGCGAATAACCCGCCAGCACCGCTGGCGCATTCAAGCGCACCGCCAAAAGCCGGGTCACTTCCGCCGCCCCGATATCCCAGGCGATGTGCTGAGATAGCTCTGCCGATCCCAGCCCTAGATCGTTGAGCTTCGCTGGTATCCGGTTGCTGGCGTGATCGCAGACTAAAACCACCGGCGCTGCGCCATCCGGGTTGAGCACGCTAAACGGTGCAGGATCATCGGCCCGAAGCAGGGACGCCTTGCGCGGTGAATGGCCAAAATCAGCAGTCATGACCCACGGAACACGGTTAAGGTGAGAGCGAAGCGACCGACTTGCCCGGATGCGATGGATTCATTACAAGACTCTTCGATGCACGAGACGTTCAATCAGGGGCTGTAGAATGATCTCCATAGCAAAACCGATCTTACCACCAGGTACTACAAGAGTGTTACAACGGGACATAAATGAGTCATGGATCATGTGCAGCAGATTGACGAAATCCGGCTTGGTTTTATGAACATCCTTAAAACGAATGACCACGAAACTTTCATCCAGGGTAGGAATATCGCGGGCGATAAAGGGGTTGGAGGTATCCACCGTCGGTACCCGCTGAAAGTTGATGTCGGTGCGCGAGAATTGCGGGACGATGTAATGGGTGTAGTCGTACATTCGCCGCAAGATGGTGTCTGTAACTGCTTCGGCGCTGTAGCCGCGCTCTGCGGTATCCCGATGGATCTTTTGAATCCATTCCAGATTGATGATCGGCACGACCCCAATCAATAAATCGACATAGCAAGCGACATTGATGCGGTCGGTGACCACGCCGCCGTGCAATCCTTCATAAAATAACAGGTCAGTTTCGGCAGGGAGCTGCTGCCAGGGAGTGAAACTGCCAGGCTCCTGGCCAAACCGATTGGCTTCTTGCTGATCGTGAACATAGTGACGGCGTAAACCGGTCCCATGCTCGCTGTATTCCATGAATAAGGCTTCCAGCCGGTCGAACAGATTACCCTCAGGCCCAAAGTGGCTCAGATAACGGCCCTGGGCGTAGGCTTTCTCGGCCTGCTGTTGCATTTCGAGTCGATCATAGCGGTGAAAGCTGTCGCCTTCGATAAGCGCGGCGTTAATTCCATCCCGCCAGAAGATATGCTCCATCGCGACGCGGACCGTCGAGGTGCCAGCTCCCGATGAGCCGGTAATCGCAATAATCGGATGCTGCTTCGACATGACGGCCCCGTAGAGTGAATTTCAAACGGGGCTGATTATAGCCCAGGTTTATATTGCAGTGCAGCAAAAGTACTTATCCAAACTGCCTTAGCGCAAAAGGAACCATGTCATTCAATAGCTTATGCAGGGCTTTGTTAGCTGCCTGGGCTGCGCCGTAGGCATTTTCACTCGGTGCCGGTTCAATCACTTCAAATACCTGGGTTGCCAACACATGACCGCTTTTCATATTCAAAACTTTGATCCGCGTGGTCAATCTTACCCGGCTGGGCTGTGCGGCGATGAATTCCTGTTGCAAGCGAATGACATCGACATCCACCCGCAGATCCGCCATCGTCGGTGCCGGTGGCGATACCACTGCCTTGAAAGCGCCGGTGTCCTCGAACGCGCGCACTAAAACCGGCAACAACATCTTCGCTGGCGTGTCGCTCCAGATATTGTTGCTGTAGTAATCCAGTTTCAGCGGTTCTTTGGTGTAGGCGATTCGATTGGAGTCAAATCCTGGAGCCGCCTTGGGCGTGGTGACCAGCAGGATTTTTCCATTCGGGTGCCGAGCTGTTGGCGGTGCGTAGTTGCCGCCATCCAGGAGATAAGCCTGCGGCGGCTCGGACCGATCCTGCGGCAATGAGCAGCCTGCCAAAATAGCCAGCCACAGCAGTACCCAGACAACGGGTTTGTTTTTGACCGTTAACCGGCTTTCTGAGCCGTTCGCCATCATCCTTCTCCCTTATAAATATCGACAAGAAACCTTACGACTTGGCAGGAGTTACTGAGTCGCTGGCTCACTTTTCGCCAGGACCTGGGCGGCCCGTGGGTTTGCCCAGTATGAGCGCGCGTGGATGCTGCTCCAGCAATTCGGCCAGCCGTCGCAAGGTCTCGACCAGATCGGAAGCTTGCACCAGGATCTCGTTAACCGAGGGTCCGATATCGCCCAGGCGCCGTAATTCCTGTCGGCCAACCTGTGCCACACCACTGACATCCTGACCGGTTTGCTGGAAGGTATCGGCGGTTTTGCGCACCGATTGCGCAGCCGCGCGAAAGTCAGTCAAGGTCGCTCGCGTTTGACTGATCAAATCGCCGCCCGATTCCAAATCAAGCGCCAGGCGATCCAACACCTTACCCAGCCGTTCGGCACGCTTGGCCAATTCGCCGGTGAAGCCTTCCACATTTTTCACAATGCGATCCACGCTATCGGCTCGACCCGCAATCGCCCCGGTAATGGTGCTGCCATTGCGCAGGATGTCGGCAATCGCCTTTTGGTTATCGTCGCCGAGCAACTGCTCCAAGCGGTGCGACAAGCTATTGACATTAGTCAGAATATTATTGAATGCATCGTCCAGGCGGGCGACCAGCGAGGGGCCAGCCTGAATCACTGGCAAGTCTTCATTCGGTTGTTTTTCAAGCGGCGGCGAATCCGGGCGGCTGCCGCTTAATTCCACCGACGCCACACCCGTCAAGCCGCGCGTTGATAAAGTCGCGATGGTATCGCGCCGGATGGGCGTGCCGCGCTCAATGCCCAGCACCACAGCCACCTGATCAGGATCGTTGGGATTAAGCTGAATCAATTGCACTTGCCCAACCTCAACCCCTCGGTAGCGCACGGTGGCTTTCGGATTTAACCCGGCGACCGACTCTGGAAAATACACCCGGTAGCGGTCGTAAACCTTCGGGTTACCGCCGACCGTCAGCCAGAACACCACGCCCAGGAGCGCCGCACCCAGAAGCACCACGAACAGACCGACGAGCGTGTAATTGACCTTACTCAGCACGTCGATTCTCGGCGGCGCGACCGCGCGGCCCCTCAAAGTACGCCCGAATCAACGGCTGTTCGGATTGGGTTAATTCCGCCATCGGCGCATAACCGATCACCCGTTTTTCTCCAAGAAACGCCACCCGATCCGTGGTTTGCCACAGGGTATCCAGATCATGCGTCACCATGACCACGGTTAGACCCAACGATTTTTTAAGCTGCGACACCAGTTCGTCAAACGCGCCAGCGCTCACTGGATCAAGTCCAGCCGTCGGCTCGTCCAAAAATAGCAAGGCAGGGTCCAGCGCCAGCGCCCGCGCCAGGGCCGCTCGTTTGAGCATTCCGCCGCTTAATTGGCGTGGCAGCTTATCGCCCGCATCGGCCGGTAATCCAGCAAGAGCAATTTTCAAATCGGCGATTTCCGCGATTTCCTTAGGTGGTAGGGCAGTGTGTTCCTGCAACGGCACGCCGACATTCTCCCGCACCGTCAACGAGCTGAACAGTGCGCCTTGCTGAAACAGCATCCCGAAGCGGCGACGTAACTGGAACGCCGCCCCTTCATCGATCCCGACGATTTCCTGACCAAATAGCTTGATCGAACCACTGATCGGCCGAAGCAGCATGATGATCGAGCGCAACAACGTGGTCTTGCCTGAACCGCTGCCGCCGACTAAAGCAACCACCTCGCCCTGAGAAATATCCAGATTCAGATGATCGTGAATGATCACCGCACCGAAGCCGTTGCACAGATCGCGAATGGCGATAATCGAGGGCTTGGCCGGAATCCCGCTCACAACCCTACCCCGCCCAACACCACCGAGAATATTGCATCAGCGGCAATCACCAGGAAAATTGACTGTACCACGCTGATCGTGGTTTGCCGACCCACACTATCGGCTCCGCCCCGGACATGAAAGCCTTGATAGCAACCCACCAGCGCGATGATGGCGGCGAACACCGGCGCTTTGCCCACACCCAGCAGGAAAGAGGTCAAGGTTACCACACGCGGTATGCGCTCCAAAAAATCGGTAAAACTCACTTCCAATAGCGCCTGCGCCATGACCATCCCACCGAATAAACTGAGAGCATCGGCGAACACGGTTAGCAGCGGCAGCGCGATAACCAGTGCCAACAGCTTGGGTAACACCAGCAGGTCCATGGGCGGAATGCCAATGGTGCGCAGCGCATCGACTTCCTCGGTGATTTGCATGGTACCAATCTGGGCGGTATACGCGGAACCGGTACGACCGGCGACGATGATCGCGGTGATCAGCGGTGCCAACTCACGCAACATAGTCAGCGAAATCAGCTCAACGATGAAGATGTTAGCGCCGTAGACCTTGAGCTGTTGACCGCCCTGATAGGCAATGACAATACCCAGCATAAAGGCGAGCAAGGCGACAATCGGCAGTGCCCTGACCCCGGCATCTTCAATATTGCCCAACAGCGCCCGCCAGCGAAATCGGCTTGGGCGGCCCAGCACCTGAACAAATGAGACCGCCGCTTCGCCGATAAAGCCTAAAAAGCGCAGCGCATCCTGGGTATTAGACACCAGCGTCCGCCCCAACCTTTCGAGTGGATTGGGTCGCGTCAGCGGGATTGCCGAAGCGCCTGCCTCGGCGCGGCGCTCACGAACCAGATCCAGCAATGCCTGCTGCTCTGGGCGTAAGCCCATCAGGGTGATCTGGCGGCCGCCTCGTTGCAACTCAGCGACCAGATTGAGTAATAGTAAAGCGCCGGTCGTGTCGATAGCGCCTATTCTGGAACCGTCCAACTGGAAAGCGTGCTGAGGCCAATGGACCCCGGCTACCCGTTTATCCAGGCCCTCAATGCCGGCCAAAGTCCAATCGCCCTGGCAAAAGCAGTGATCGCCTTTGGCTTGGACCAGCGCAGGCTCGACTGGCTCTGCAAACGCGGGATTATTCATCCTCATCGCTCTTAACGCGGATTCAACCGCCGCCAGGTAGCGGGGTCTTGTTGGCTGCCTGGTCTGGCCCAGATACCGCGCCGGGCTTGTTTGGCTTCAGTCTGGGCCTGGCGGTAAACGGGCGAGTGATTGTACTGTGCATAGACAACGGCATAGCCCTGCCGGACCATTTCCAAGCCAATATCGCGTTCGCTGGCCAGAATTTGCGCGACTGTACGCCCATAGCGGTCCTGATCCTTGACATGCAGGTTGACGGAGCCAAAACGGGGCAGCAAGCTGCGCAACGATTCCCGCGAGCGGTCGCCCCACGGCTCCTGCTTCATCTCCGGCGCATCAATACCGAACACCCGCACTTTGACTTCACCGGCCGGACAACTGGCGATCAAGGTGTCACCATCATAGATTGCCTTGATGCGACATGTTAATTCAGATCCCTTGGCTGTGGCGGAAGGCGGAGCCTTCGGTTCGTGCAAAATAGAGCTGATGACGATGATGGCGATAATCAGACCCGCCATCACCCAGATCGAGCGATTTTTATGGCGGCGGGTGCGATTCAGTTCACCGCGTAGGGTTCTTTCCAGCCATTTCAACAGTTGCTGATTCACCGCAGATGATCAGCATGATAGGCCAGATGCTCGCCAATAAACGTGGCGATAAAGTGATAGCTGTGATCGTACCCCTCTTGCCAGCGTAGCGTTAGCGGGAATTTTTTGGCCGTACAGATGCGCTCCAGCGCTGTGGGATGCAGTTGTTGCGCCAAGAACTCGTCGTCGGTGCCTTGATCAATCAGCAGCGGTAGGGCTTGCGCCAGACCCTCTTCAATCAGGCGGGTGGCATCATAAGGCACCCAACTTTCCCGATCCTTGCCTAGATACGCACTGAAACAGCCCTGACCCCAGCTACAGGCCATCGGATGGCAAATCGGCGCAAAGGCGGAGACGGAACGATAAAAGCCCGGCTCTTTTAACGCACAAATCAACGCACCGTGGCCACCCATGGAATGACCGGTGATCGCGCGAGCGTCGGTCAGCGGCAGATGGGCCTCGACCAGCGCCGGTAGTTCACGGGTCACGTAATCATACATCTGATAGTGAGCCGACCACGGTGCCTGGGTGGCGTTGACATAAAAACCCGCACCCTGACCGAGATCGTAACGCTCCGGCACATCTGCCACACCTTCCCCGCGCGGGCTGGTGTCGGGAATAATCAGCGCCAGTCCCAATTCCGCCGCATAACGTTGTGCCCCAGCCTTCACCCGGAAATTGTCATCGGTGCAGGTCAGGCCCGACAGCCAGTAAACCGCCGGGACTTTCTCCTTTGCAGCGCGGGGCGGTAAATAGACCGAGAATGTCATCTCGCAATTGCAGGTTGATGACGGATGTCGATAGCGATTGAGCCAGCCGCCAAATTCCTTAATGGATTCAATATGCTCCACTGGTACGCTTCCCCTAGAAAATAATCACGGAACGGATGCTTTTGCCTTCGTGCATCAGGTCAAAAGCCGTATTGATCGCGTCCAGTGGCATCGTGTGCGTGACCATGCTGTCGAGGACAATTTTTCCATTGAGATATTCCTCGACATAACCCGGTAGCTGGGTGCGGCCTTTCACCCCGCCGAATGCCGTGCCTTTCCAGGTGCGACCGGTGACCAGTTGGAAGGGGCGGGTACGGATTTCCTGCCCGGCCCCAGCCACGCCGATGATGGTCGAAACCCCCCACCCCATGTGGCAACACTCCAAGGCTTGGCGCATGACGTTGACGTTGCCGATGCACTCGAAGGAGTAATCGACACCGCCGTGGGTCATCTCCTTGAGCGCTTCGACCAGATCGCCGCTGATCTCTTTAGGATTTACGGTATCGGTCGCGCCCAGCGCCTTGGCCATCGCGAATTTTTCCGCGTTGAGGTCAACAGCGATGATCCGCCCGGCTTTGGCCATCACCGCGCCCTGAATCACCGACAAGCCGATGCCGCCCAGGCCAAAGACCGCAACCGAGGAACCCGGCTCGACTTTGGCGGTGTTCAGCACCGCACCGATGCCGGTGGTCACGCCGCAACCGAGCAGGCAGACCTTATCCAGTGGTGCGGCGGGGTTGATTTTCGCCAGCGCAATTTCCGGAACCACCGTGTATTCGGCGAAGGTCGAGCAGCCCATGTAATGAAACAGGGGTTGGCCCTTGCAGCTAAAGCGCCGGGTCTGGTCGGGCATATAGCCAGTCCATACCGTAGCCGCGATGGATTGACACAGGTTGGTTTTGGTCGAATGGCAGTACTCGCATTCGCCGCATTCCGGGATATACAGCGGAATGACGTGATCGCCGGGTTTCAAGCCCTTGACACCGGGGCCGCATTCGACCACTTCGCAACCGCCTTCATGTCCCAAAATACAGGGAAACGCGCCTTCCGGGTCATCACCGGAGAGGGTAAAGGCATCGGTATGGCAAACACCGGTCGCCACCACTTTCAGCAAGACCTCGCCTTGCTTGGGGCCTTCAACATCCACTTCTTCAATCACCAGCGGTTTTTTTGGCTCCCAGGCTACAGCAGCGCGTGCTTTCATCGGTTCATATCCTCGCAACGGGTGAATGATCGGGTGCGGTTACTTCGCCGCCGCCAGCGCTTGTTCCAGATCAGCCAGAATATCGTCGATATGCTCAATGCCGATGGACAGGCGCACCAGTTCCTCACTGACACCGGCTCTGGCCAATTCCTCTGACGAAAGCTGACGGTGGGTGGTGGTAGCGGGATGGCAGGCCAAGGATTTGGCATCACCGATGTTGACCAGCCGCACCACCAGTTGCAGCGCATCAATAAACTTAGCGCCCGCGTCGCGGCCCCCCTTGATGCCGAAACTGAGGATGCTGGAACCGCGTCCACCCATGTATTTATCGACCAGCGGCTTGGCGGGGCTGTCGGGCAGCGCCGGATAATTCACCCATTCGACCTGCGGATGATCGCGTAAATAGGTCGCGGCTTTCAGCGCATTCTCGCAATGGCGATCCATCCGTACCGGTAGCGTTTCAATGCCTTGCAAAATCAGGAAGCTGTTAAACGGGGAAATCGCCGCGCCGGTATTGCGCAACGGCACCACCCGCGCCCGGCCAATGAACGCCGCCGGTCCCAGCGCCTCGACATACACCACGCCGTGATAGGAGGGATCGGGCTGGTTTAGCCGAATAAAACGCTCTTTGTGCTCAGCCCACGGAAAGCGCCCGGAATCGACGATGATGCCGCCAATGCTGGTGCCATGTCCGCCCATGTACTTGGTCAGTGCATGAACGATGATGTCCGCGCCGTGCTCGAAGGGGCGGCACAGATACGGTGTCGGCACGGTGTTATCGACAATCAGCGGCACGCCCTGCGCATGGGCTACCTCGGCCAACGCACCGATGTCCACCACATTGGCCGCCGGGTTGCCGATAGATTCGCAAAACACCGCTCTGGTCTTGCTGTCAATCAATCGGCCCATCGCCGCATGGTCGCGATAATCGGCAAAACGTACCTCGATGCCGTAGCGGGGCAGGGTATGGGCGAAGAGATTATAAGTGCCACCGTACAGCGTTGATGTGGTGACGATATTATCGCCCGCTTCGGCGATGGTCATGATGGCATAGGTCACCGCCGCCATTCCGGAGGCGACGCCCAGCGCGCCAACCCCGCCTTCCATCGCTGCCACCCGTTGCTCCAGCACCGCCGTGGTCGGATTCATGATGCGGGTGTAGATATTGCCCGGCACTTTCAGGTCGAACAGATCCGCCCCGTGCTGGGTGTCGTCGAAGGCGTAAGACGTGGTTTGATAAATAGGAACGGCAACCGCTTTGGTAGTGGATTCCGGGGTATAGCCACCGTGAATGGCGATGGTTTCAATTTTCATGGCTAGGGTTCCGTCGGGCTGAGAAGTGATAGATAAGTCTGGACGGGGAAGTTGGGGAATGTCCAGCAGGACCAAGCTTTGGGCGACGTTTTGCAAGATACAGCATCAGGACCGACTGGGCGCTAGCGCCTAGCGCTGCGTCCAGCCAGAATCTTTATCCGGTGGTGGTGGGCGGCCATCATGGTTGAAGTATTGCAAGGCAGCGCCGATCAATATAGCGAGCAAAACAATCACAGCGAGAACTTTCATGGCTTGAGCCTCACCCCAGGGAGTTGAAAACAAGCATAAAGTTTACACGCGATGGAGGATTCGAAATGGCCTTTCAAGAACAGGATGGGTCTACAGCAGAATTTATGAACCTGGCAGGAGGAACGGTGTCATTGACGGTCAGAAATTAAACCTGTTCGCTACTACAGTTTTTTGGGAGTCATTTCATGGCAAGCCGTCGTACCAAGAAAGCTAAATCCGTACCCGCGCAAATGATGGAACTGGCGTTTGCCGCCCCGCAAGTCGTCGCCCACCGCTTAACCCGGATGGCGCGAGCCGGGGCTAAACCATCCGCGCGCGATGCTAAAGAGTTTCAGCGCATGGGCACGGAAAAGGTGGCAGCGTTTGCGGAATCCTGGTCGGCTATGGCCTTTGCAGCGCTTCACAACAGCCAAGCGCTCACCACGGCTTTGTTAACTCCGCCCGGAAAACGGGGCCTAAAAGCTCAAGCATCTGCCGCACGCCGAGCCAGTGCAGGCGCTCTCGATATCATGGAAAAAGGTTTGGCTCCCATTCACCGCCGGGCGGTGGCCAATGCAAAACGCCTGTCCCGCAGCAAGGGCAAGTAGAGGGAAAATAGCATGAAAAAACCCGCACTTGGCGGGTTTCAATTTCCGTGGCGGAAGGCGAGAGAGTCACTCAAATAGTCCCTTCAACTCTCTGTTTTTAAAAGATACTCAATCGGTGGATTTTTTAAGTTACCCCACAAAGTTACCCCACTTTTTTGTTTTGTCTGGCTTATTCCATAACTGTCCGGCAAGGGATAACTGTCCTGTAGCTCTACGCGCTGGCCAGTTCTTCGACGATCATGACGATTGCTCCTTACGTTGTTGACGCACCAGCTTCTTAAGCTCTTCCACCACGGGCACCAGCTCACCCGGAATTCTTATCATCTTAGTACCGTTAGGATTGGGCTTAGGGCCGGGTTTACGCTTTGGGCGATTAACACGCGCTGTCATGGCAGACTCTAGCTAAACTTTGATAGCTTAATTATAGGCTCAATCCTGCTTATTTACTGACTATAAACCGGTAATTATTTATTCAAGATTATGGTAATAATCTTGAATTTTATGGCTCCAAGCCTAGAGAAATAGCGCCCTTTGGCCAGATTGAACGCGCTCGCAGAAAATAATCACGTGTGGCTACGTTATGCGGTAACACCCCTTTGGGTTTGATGGGGTGGCGTTCCTATACCCCATCCACCCCTAGCCGGTTGCCTGTGTGTTTTCCAGGCGTCCGTTACTACGTCAAAGCGTAGAGCGCGTTGGACCCTTTGCCCTACCGTCTACCCGTCGCATCTCCCGAACATGGGAACTGGCGGCGGCCGGGCTTGGGATTTGGTGGCGGGGATGATGGGTACATTTGTACCCAAGTTCGTCATCACCTCTGCTGCTGCAATCACCTTATTGGCGTAATTGCGAGCAAATCCCCACCGTTCCCGACAGTAATCATCGGGTTCCAGCGCGGTCAAAGGCCGGGCTTGGCGTTCGGTGGCAGGGATGAGACCCATGGGTCTCAAATTACGTTACAGCGGTCAGTCAGCGTTGGTGGTGGGTGCGGGCCTTTATGGGAATTCCCATACCGGTGATTCAACAGAACAATCATGATCGCGGCTCAAATATACTAGGTTTTACTAGGTTCTCATGAGAGGGTTTTCGAGTACCCTGCCTGAAAGTTAGTAAAAAGTAGTACTTTTCAGGCAGGGTGTTTTCTCTAGGTTACGTTGCGGGAATTCCCGTAACGGGCACCCAATACAACCCATCGGCCTGCGTTCTGATCTTTCCAAGCTCCAGTAGCTCGAACACGGTATCGGGTGGAATGCCCGCTTTGTGCAGGGCTGCCCAATAATCGCGCCGGTTCACTAATGCGCCTTTGCCATCGTGACCCCCTTCCAAAAGCCTGGCTACATGCTGGGCGTGGAGCGTTTGCAAGATCGCCAGGGCAGCGGTGAACAACGCCAGCCAATCCGCCTTGTGGGTGCGAAGAACGGCATCCTGTTCCTCGCTTAGCCGATCCGCTGGCGAAACGATCAGCCGCTGCCCCTCTAGCACCAGGTGAAAGCCATCAGCCCGTAGGTCTTGCCAGGTTCGAAGGAGCGCTAGCGGATCGGCGGGAAACGTCAGACCCGAACACCGGGCCGCCTTCATTCATAGACCCGTGTGTTGCTCGCCATCAAGGGAGAATCGGCGTCAGCGCTTGTTGCAAAGTTTTTTTCTGTTTTTTGGATTTTGCCCTCGCGTATATAGGAATAATTTGTGGCCGAAAATCTGGCATTTGCGGCACTACTGTCATCAACTTCTATATTATCAACAGGTTGCACATATTTTTGACCAGAAATCAATGCGGCATCTAGCGACATTGCGACACTCGTTCCGACCCTTGTTCCGACATTCAGTCCCCAAAAGTCTTGCTCACCATCAACAGGGGTGCGAAGGCGCAAGCCGATCAAGGAGCGTCCGGTGCCTTTGCGCACCTTACAAACGCTGGCCCCCAGCGTTCTTGCAATATCCAACACCAGGCCGGAAAAGCGGCGAGCAGCCACCGGGGCGCGGTGCTGGCGCAAGCACCAGGCGCGATAATTGGGATAGGCCATGACATCAGCACCCTCAAACACCTTACGGGTTTCGCTGGTGGATTCGCTGATGCGTTCAGCCAGGGTGAATTCAAAGGCCGCACCAAGAGTCAGTTCATGGTATGGAGCAGGCACCGTGGATTGAAGTACCCAATCAGCCACCGGGTTGCTGTCTTCCATCGCTTCCCGGTTGGCGCGCATAACCTGAAGGGGTTGATGGGTCACGATCCTTGTCACCTCTTCTCGACTTAACGCCAGTACCCAATTCACCACGCCAGGGATTTCCCGATGGAGTACCGCCGTTTCGCCGCCTTGTGCATCCCATGCCGCGCGCTGGGCATCCGTGACCCGGCGGGTAAACGTGACTGTCATTCGCCGACGCTCCACAGCGCCGGTGTAGTCGGTAAACTGCAAAGCCTCATTGCTGGCGATAAGCACCAGCCCTTCAAAAATGAACGTTGCGCCTTGCTGCTGGTGCTTGCGCTCTAATCGCAGCGGATCTTGACCGGTCAGCGACTTTAGGACATCAATGCTCCCGCCATACTTGCCAGAATCGGTAATCGCCACCAGGCGCTTGCCGTGCAAAGCCGCCGTTTCAAAGCGGTTGGTTTCCAGGTTGCGAAGGTCGGTAATCGTGGCATTGGGTTGACCCATCAAGGCTTCAGCCAGCCGGATAAAGGTGCCCTTCCCGGTACCGCCAGGGCCAAGGAGATGCAGAAACCGCTGAAGATCAGCGCGTCCGGTCAGTAACGCCGCAAGCCATGCGCGCAAGAAATTCACCAACAAGGCGGGATCGTCGCCTTCTTCACTGTCATCACCCATGACCGCATCCAGCAACCAGGCCTTAATCGTGGGGCAATCCGCCGCCGGGTCATAGGCGTAGGGCAGGCACCACGTGAGCGCGTTATCGACGCTGACCGCCGTTAGGGTTTTCGTGACTGGATCCAGTAAGCCATTGGTGAAGGGGATCAGCCGGGGTTTCGGCGTCGGTAACGGCAACAGACCCTTTGAGAGGAGCGTTACAAGGGCCATCAACTGGCGAACCCGAAACCCATGGGGTGCGCCCACATAGAGAATGCGGGTAACGACCTCCTCAATGGCCGTTGTTCCTTCCAAAGGTCGCCAGTGGGTACCGGTAAACACATGCCAGCGCAACGTTTCCCGGCAAAAAGCGAAATAGCCTTTCAAGCATCTCTCGGCAATGAGATTGGCGGCATGGGATTCAATCAAGACCGCATTCCCTTTGGTGTCGAAACTCTCTAGCCAGGGAACCTCCACGGTAAAGGTATCATCCGCGTCAAAGGGACCCTTAGCCCCATATCGGGGAACTTGAAGGGGTGTCGGGTTGGCACATTTCGCAAGGAGCGCCGCCTTTTTTTCCTCAATCCGCGACTGGGCGTCTTTGGGCCTGGCGTTTTCTTCCCCCTCAGGGTGTTCAATAGCTTTCTGCCGGGCGGTGGCCAGATCCTCTATCGTCTGGGCGATGATCGCTTTCACGGCATCAAGGCCATGGAGTGTCGCCAGATCGTTGAAATCGCTGCCGTCTTCCTCTGGCGTGAATTGAGGGATGGCCAGGGCAACGGTTGCGGGCAGAGTACAAGCCGCCTTGGCTTTCTTCGCCGCTGTGATGCCAGGATTGCCATCGGTGTAGCGGTCATTGTCCGCACAAAGGATGAGCGGCTTTTTCGGGTAGAGGGTATTTTTGAAAGCGACAGCGACGGGCTTGAGGTTATGAGCATCACAGGCCATCACGGCGCAATGGCCGGTGGCCTCATGAAGCGTGGCCGCCGTGGCGTAGCCTTCGGCTAGCAAAATGACCTCGCTGGCGTGAGGATCGCCTAGCACGAAGTACGCCCCCGACTTCGCGCCGCCTTTGAGAAAGTCTTTATCCCGACCCGTGGCGGGATTCTTTTCCGGGTAAATGGCCTGAACGGTGGCTATCTGGCCTGCGGCATTGCGAAGCGGAATGAGCAGGCTATTGAGTTGCTGGCCTTGCGGCCAATACCCCATCAAAACGCCAGGATGCGCTTTAATGCCCTTTCGAGTTAGGTAGGGGTGATCCTCCGTGGCGGGAGTTGCATCGTCCAGGATCGCTTGCGCTCGTGTCCTGGCGTCATTATGGACACGCAAGCGCTCCGCTTCCCGTTCGGCTTGCTGCTGCTGCCAGCGCCGGTTGCGCTCCAGGCGCTCTGGCTCAGTCAGCGTCTCGGTTGCCCTGGCACACCATTTTTGAACAAGGCCGGTTTTCCAATTCCCGTATAGGCCAGCGGGCAGTCCGTCACTATGGAAAACGTACCAGGCATTGGCGTTACGCTCCCCATTGACCTTGATGCGGTGAAGCTTTCCATCGGCGATTAAAGCTCCGTCAACGTGTAAGCCATCCGCTTGCATCGCGTCGCGAAAGGCGTTCTCAGCATCATAGGCGGCGCTCATGATTCACCTCCTTGCGGACCTAGGCATTTGAAGATGCCCTGTGGCGCGGTCTGGATAATCCGCTCCAGAATCTCTGGTAAGTCCTTCTCAACACGGGCCAGTACCCGGCGGCGCTTTTGGCGATTGAAACCGCGCTGCTTACAAAAGTCATCGGCATAACGCCGGTGTTCGGCTTCAATGAACCCTAACAGCAAGGCATCTCGTTGTAGAGGCAGCCCGGTCAGCGCCGTTTGCAGGCACTTTCGGCAATGCCAGACCGACACCGATGGGTTGTCACTGCCGACAAGAACTGGAATGCCATCGGGAGCGAAACTCCCGCATAACTCACAAGGGGTCTTGGCGCTACGGGCGGAGGCTTTCAGCTTGGAGAGACGTTTTTTCAGTTTCATGGGGAGTTCCCAAGAGACTGACCGCTGCTGCATAACCTGCTAGAATCTACAAATCGCTTTGTATTCCTTTGGGCTATGCAACAAAGGCCAGTCTCAGGTCATGGGGTTACTAGAGGCTGGCCTTTGGCGTTTCGGGGATCGGATCGCCAAGCGCCGGAATCAACGGCACCAGAACGTCATCGCACACGAAGCGGACAAAGCGCTCCAGTTCTGCGTTATCCCCATGGGGGAAGTGCGAGCCGGTCAGCCGGTTGAACTGGCTTACGAAGTCCGGATCATCCGCGCATTGATGCACACAGGCTTCCAGTACCCTGGCCAGTTTTGGGGGGATCGCATCAGGGGCGCTCATAAGGCCACCTCCTGGGCACGAAACGCCAATTGCTCGTTGAGCAACTGTTCGGCCATCGCCTCAATGGACCCGTTACGCTGTAACGCCAAGGCTTGGAGTTGCTCAAGCTGGGATTGCCCCAGCGCAATCGTGACATCCTCAAACGCCTCCTGATCCAGTTCCACACAGGCGGCGGCTTCCAGAACCTCCATCACACCAGACAAAAGCAAAAACACACCACGCCGGGCGGCTTCGGTATTCAGTGTCGTAAAGCCAGTCGGGGTTGATCTCTCACCAAATAAATCGGCAAGGGTTGCCAAAACATCGGCGCTGTTGCTCAGGGCATCGGCAAAGCCGCACGTATGGGAAAAGGGTGCCGAAGAAAGTAGCGGGTTACGCGGCGATGGGGTGCGACGAGGTAGGTTATTACTGGCCATAGATGGCGCTCCTTTGATTTTCGAAGTCAAAAGCGACCACACCCCAAGGGGTGGTCAGGAGGTTCGAAACCGCAAAGGTACGGCGCAAGGTATTGGGTATTTCCTTGCCCTCCTGACCATTGATCAGGCAGGCAGACGCATGGCTACAAGCAAAAAAAATACCGCAAGGCTTACGGGTGCGGTGGCCGCCTTTGAGGTTTTCGACGCCTCGCAGCGGAGTATAGACCCGTGGGGAAAACAGGCAAGCGCTCATTGCGCACCGCCTGCCGTCAGGGCCTTCATCGTGACGGGAATAGCGGATCGCTCCAGTTCAATCAGCCGCACAATGCCCGCAACCGCCAGCGGCCGTACCATCCACTCCGTTACGCCATTGGGGTGCATCTCAGCGACGAACCAAGACCCTACGTAGTCCTTGCGTGGGATAAACCGCCCTATACCAACGCCAGCATGGGGATTGGCGTGGCACGCAATCCCGTTGAGGCGGCAAAACTGAAGAAACGTGGTGCGATTAAAGGCCTGACCGGTCTTGCGTTGAAGCAGGCTAAACAAGGCCGTGAAGTCAATCAATGCTTCAGACCCTACGACCTGATCGTGAAAGGCAATCTTTGGGCGATTGGCTTCGATCTCCTGCTGGAGCGCTTGGGAGCGTTCGTATTCCAACGCCCAGGCGCGGGCCGCTTCCGCTGGATTGGCGAAGTTGGGAACCGGTTTTAATCCGCCCTTGAGGTAGGCATCAAAGACGTGAACGATTTCGACTTGCACGTCGAACGCTTTTTCGGTTTCCGACTTCATGCAAACAAAGATGGCTTGCTTTTGGTTTAGATAATATTCGGATGTAGGGCGGCCTGCCCCTTCGTGAATTCTCTTCACAGCGGAGAGAATTCCAAAGCGTGCCAGCTTGGCGTGATTGCGCTTGATGAGATTGCGGATATTCAACGGACGATCAAAGCCTAGCCGTTCAGCCAGGTGCACATCATGAACACGGGGTTCCCCATGGATCGGGGTCAGGGCTAATTCAGTGGACATAACGGGTTCCTTTCTGAGGTAGGAGACCGCCACAATCCCTTCCTACGGGAATGGTGGCAGACGATACGGGGGTAGGAATACCGGTCAGAAAGGACACCGGCAAGCCTTTCGGCTTCCCCGTACCATCCGCCATAGAAGATGACAGGCAACAAAAAAGCGCCTGTCTGATGGCGCTGGTGCGCCTTTCTGAAAACGGGTTCCTACGCCCGGTCACGGATTTTGCCGTAACGGATACCAGCCTACGCCGGGAGCATAGGGCGGTCAAGTGGCCAGCCTGTAGCCGATTAGCTACAATCCGCCGATGACGAAGACCATCAAAGCCTCTGAACTGCCGGATTTTGACATCACCGAATTCCTCGAAACCCCGGATGACATCGCGGCCTATCTGACCGTGGTGCTGGAAGAAGACGGCCCAGAGGCCCTGATCCAGGCGCTGGGGGATGTATCCCGTGCCCGTGGCATGACTGAGATTGCCAAAGCCGCTGGCGTTAACCGCGAATCGCTCTATCGGGCCTTGCAACCGGGGAGTCACCCGCGTTTTGAAACCATCGCCAAGGTGTGTAAGGCGCTGGGGGTGAGGCTTGCCACGCACGTCGCCTAGGGGCCATTGCGGGAATTCCCGCACCAGGTGAGCGCAAGCCCCCATCACGCCACCTTCTGCGTGGGCTTTCGGCTTTCAGCAATGCGCCGGTTAATCCAGTCAGTCACTTCCGACTCAATCCAGCCAACGGATTTATTCCCTAGCCGAATCGATTTGGGGAAGGTGCCCTTCTCCATCCCTTCATAGATCGTCGAACGGCCTAACCCGGTGCGGGCTTCGACTTGGCGACGGCGAAGGATGGCCGGGGCGGGACGGATGAATGATGGTGCAGCCATGCGGGTTCCCTTGCGGAAATCGCCGGAAAATACCGGCATGGCGTGAGAGGGTAGGCAGCGAAGGCCTCTACATCAGTGCAATTGCACTACTAGTTTGTGCAATTGCACTAACTTAATGACCTAAGACTCTGTTTTGCTCTTGAAAATCTCCCTCTTAGCGTTCTATCTCCAAGTCCAGAGACGTTAGGGTAGCGCTCTAGCAAGGTCTGTATCACCGCTTCTTGATTGCCATAGGATGGCGGCCTGCCCGTAGGTGACGCTTCCACCAGCAACGCCAGCAATGCACCTATGATATTGAGGTAAGTCGTTTCTGCCCGATCATCAAGCGGCGGCGCTTCGCTGGCAAGGGTCTTTTGTAAGGCGTTGCGCTCAGTGCGAACCTCTTCCAGTTGGTTTTGTAGATATTCGATCTCGCTAAGCCTCTCATTAGCCCATTCCTCGAATCCCTCTAGGGTTCCCTCTGCCTGGATGCGGGCGGCGTGTTCTTGCTCATAGGCCATCCGTGCGGCATCTCGATCCGCTTGCAAGGCGCGGAAGGAATCCGCGTTGATGGCGGCATGGGTCTTTTGCTCAATTTCATCGAACAGGAAAGCAGGCTTTTGGTCGGGATAATGCTTGGACATCCACGCCTTAAGATCGGTGTGTCGTACCGTAAGCCTTAGCGCATTAACGTGGTTGTCAAAATGAACTGTCTGCCCATCCCGCCCATGGGGCAATTCTTGATTCCTGATAGCGTCCAGGATTTTTTCGGTATTCGCTTGCAAGCAGGGCCATTGAGGAAAGTCTTGAAGTCTTGGTATCCCGGCTTCATCAAGATGTTGAAGAATGTTGGCTTCATACTCAATCAACCCACACCAGCGAAGGGCCGCTTCAGCCGGTCGATAGAAGGGCTTTTGTAACGCATTGCAGCTCTTAGGATTGTATCCCACCTCTCGCATCCCCTTTTCATGCGCCCTTGCAAGAGACGCCACGCCAGCCAGGCAAGGGTGTCTGGCGTTCGCTTTGGGTGATCAGCCCAAGGCTAGGCGTGGCTCAAACCGAACAACCAAAACGCCAGAAAATTGACGCTTACCGCTTAAAGCCCTAATGAGTGTCGCAAGTGTCGGATCAAATTTTTTAGTGTCGGATCAAATTTTTTAATGTCGTATGAAATTTTTAGATAAGTTACTGTAATTTTTGATTAATATGTCGGATATGTCGCAAGTGTCGCATCTTTATTTAATCCCATACGAGAAAAAACCTAAAAAAGTCTGAAAATTTAAAAAATCTTGGCTCACTTTCCCGTGGAATCCCGGCTAGCGACGGCCTAACCACGCTGGCGAAGGGACCTCACCAAAGCACCGGATTTCAGTCCATCCAGATCATCCGCCCAGGCTTGCATCATGGTTTTCCGCTCGGATAGATAACTGGCGCGGTTATAGGCGGCTCGTACCTTGTTGCGCTCAGCATGGGCAAGCTGGCGTTCGATCACATCCGACGGCCAGCCTTGCTCATTCAACCAGGTGGACGCCAAGGCGCGAAAGCCATGAGCGGTTAGGGCGTCTGCCTCATACCCTAACGCTCGTAGGGCCGTGTTAAGCGTGTTGGCACTCATGGGGCGGCTAGGACAGCGAATGCTGGGGAAGACGTACTTCCCGCGTCCGGTCAAGGGCCTCAGTTCTTCAAGGATCGCCACCGATTGCCGGGCCAAAGGCACCAGGTGTTCTTGTCGGCTTTTCATCTTGCAAGCCGAAATACGCCATAAAGCGGCCTCTAGATCCACTTCCACCCATTCAGCCTGGCGTAGCTCACCCGGTCGCACCATCAGCCGGGGCGCAAGGCGTAGAGCGCAACGAACCGGGAACGAACCTTGATAACCCTCCAGATCGCGTAATAAGCGACCAATCGCCTTCGGATCGGTCAGGGTGGCGTAGTGTTGACGGCTTGGGGTGGGCAGCCACCCTTTCAGATCGGTGGCCGGATTACGCTCAGCAAAACCGCCCGCCACGGCGTAGCGGAAAACCTGCCCAATGATTTGCAAGAGGCGATGGGCGGTTTCAATCGCGCCACGATCCCGAACACGCGCCAGTACAGGCTTCAAATCCGGGGCACTTAGGCTGGCAATGGGCTTCTTCCCGATCCAGGGCAAGGCATCCCGCTCCAGATCCCGCAACACCCGCCCAGCGTGAACCCCAGACCAACGCGGAGAACGGGCCTCATGCCATTGACGTGCCTGACTTTCAAACGATTCTTGCAAATCGGTCAAAGCCTGAGCCTTGCGAGCCTCAGACGGGTTAAGCCCCTCCTTGACCTGCTGGCGGATGGCATCACGGCTTAGGCGGGCTTGCTTGAGGCTGACACCGGGATAAACGCCAAGCGAGAGGGTTTGCTCTTTGCCCTGATAGCGATACCTGACGCGCCACCACTTGCCACCCTCTGGCGTGACGATCAAATACAAGCCGGTTTCATCAAAGAGTTTGTAAGGCCGCTCACGAGGTTTGGCCGTGCGAACCATGACATCGTTTAGGGGCATGAGAAAGGTCGCCAATGTGATGTGAACGTTTTAGGGGTAACTGTGATTTCATCGTGTGAGTTACCCCACAAAGTTACCCCAATCATAGCCCGGATGGGCATGGAACACGGCGGACAACACTGGAAACAAAGCCATGAAAAAACCCGCACTTGGCGGGTTTCAATTTCCGTGACGGAAGGCTACGGAACAGTATTTGGCGGAGAGAGAGGGATTCGAACCCTCGTTAGAGTTACCCCTAAACAGCATTTCCAGTGCTGCGCCTTCGACCGCTCGGCCACCTCTCCAACGCATTAAACAGCTTACCAACGAAAAAGGCGGGTCACTATACTCGAACAGCCATACCGAGGCAAACTCGGCATGGCCTGCACTTCTTTAGCTTAGGCCGCGCATACTCAAGCGCACCCGGCCTTGCTTGTCGATTTCCAAAACCTTGACCTTGACTACATCACCTACCGCGAGCTTGTCGCTGACGTTTTGCACCCGTTCCTCACAGATCTGCGAGATATGCACCATGCCGTCACGACCGGGCAAAATCGCTACGAAGGCACCAAAATCCATGATGCGCACGACTTTGCCCTCATAGATCTGGCCAACTTCTACATCAGCGGTGATCTGCTCAATGCGCCGACGCGCTTCATCGCCAGCGGCTTTATCGACCGCCGCTATTTTGATAACGCCATCGTCGCTGATGTCGATGGTCGTGCCGGTTTCTTCAGTGATCGCGCGGATCGTCACGCCACCCTTGCCGATCACGTCGCGAATTTTTTCGGGGTTGATCCGTAAGGTGGTATAGCGCGGTGCGTGTTCAGACAATTCGCCGCGCGGTTGGGTGATGACTTCAGCCATCTTGCCCAGGATGTGCAAGCGTCCTTCGCGGGCTTGCGCGAGTGCCTGCTCCATAATCTCGCGGGTGATTCCGTCGATTTTGATATCCATCTGCAAGGCGGTAACACCGGTGGCAGTGCCTGCTACCTTGAAATCCATATCGCCCAAATGATCCTCATCGCCGATGATATCCGTCAGTACCGCGAACCGGTCGTCATCTTTGATCAAACCCATGGCGATACCCGCTACCGGCGCTTTGATCGGCACACCAGCGTCCATGAGCGACAAGCTGGCACCACACACAGAAGCCATCGAACTGGAGCCATTGGATTCAGTGATTTCCGACACCACCCGCACCGTGTAGGGGAATTGTTCCGGCGTGGGAATCATCGCCTGCACACCACGCTTGGCTAACCGACCGTGCCCGACCTCGCGGCGTTTGGGGCTGCCAATCTGGCCGGTCTCGCCGACTGAGTACGGTGGAAAATTATAGTGAAACAAGAAAGGCTGACGGTATTCGCCTTCGATGGCATCAATGATCTGGGAGTCTTTGTCAGTGCCCAGCGTGGTGACGACCAGTGCCTGCGTCTCGCCTCGGGTAAACAAAGCTGAGCCGTGAGTACGCGGCAGCACGCCAACCCGGATCGTGATCGGACGCACAGTGCGGGTATCGCGACCATCGATGCGGGGCTGTCCAGCTAACACGCGGCCACGCACCACTTCTTTTTCCAGGGTCGAAAATGCATTGCTGATCGCCGTTTCCGACCAACGCCCTGGTTCTTGCCCGGTCAATTTCGCACTCAATTGATTTTGAATGTCGCGCACGCGCTGTTGGCGGACCAGCTTGTCGGGAATTTGATAAGCCTCGCCCAGCATTGTCTCGACCGCTTGCACCGCTTGCTTTAACGCCGGATCGCCAGCAGGCGGTTGCCAATCCCAGGGCTGGATCCCCGCTTCGGCCACTAATTCTTTAATGGCGCGAATCACCACTTGCATCTGTTCGTGACCGAACATGACAGCGCCCAGCATCACGTCTTCCGATAACTGCTTGGCTTCGGATTCGACCATTAGCACGGCACGTTCGGTGCCGGCCACGACCAGGTCCAGGTCTGAAACTTTCAGTTCAGTCCGGCTGGGATTAAGCACATATTCGCCGTCGATGTAACCGATGCGGGCAGCTGCGATGGGGCCTTGAAACGGCACTCCCGATAACGCAACCGCTGCCGAAGCGCCGATTAATGCCGGGATTTCGGGATCGACCTGGTTGTTCAACGACATTAAAGTCGCAACGATCTGTGAATCGTTGGTAAATCCATCGGGAAACAGCGGGCGCAACGGTCGATCAATAAGCCGCGCGGTCAGCGTTTCGCCTTCAGAGGGGCGACCTTCGCGGCGAAAAAACCCGCCGGGAATACGACCGGCTGCGTAGCTGCGTTCCTGATAATCCACCCGTAGCGGGAGAAAATCTCGGCCCTCCACGATTTCCCTGGTGGCCACCATGGTCACCAACACCACGGTATCGGCCATATTCACCAGCACCGCACCGCTGGCCTGCCGAGCAATTTCGCCGGTTTCCAGAGTGACTGTGTGCTGACCGTATTGAAATGTTTTCTTAATGGGCGTCACAAAAGCGTCCTATGCGGAGGGTGGACAGCGAAATATTAGCGGCGCAAGCCAAGGCGGCTAATCAAGCCCTGATAGCGCTGCAAATCCTTGCTTTTCAGGTAATCAAGCAGTTTGCGACGCTGGTTGACCATCTTGAGCAAGCCACGCCGAGAATGGTGATCTTTCTTGTGATCACCAAAATGTGACTGCAAACCATTGATACGATTAGTCAACAGAGCGACTTGAACCTCCGGGGAACCAGTGTCGGCGGGGCCACGCTGGAAATCTCGCAGGATCTCGGTCTTTTGTTCAGTAGTCAGCGGCATTTGAGCAAAACTCCAATTCAGATTGCATCAAGCAGTAAAGATAAACAGTAGATATTAACCCTAGCGGGTGAAAATCAACAAGAGAGCCTGGCGAATGGGGATCAATGCGCCACCAATCGACGCGGTGCTACTCGCCCATCATCCAGAATTTCGCCAATTCCGAGAAATAGCTCGTTGCCCTGGTAGAGGCGGACCCAACCTGCAGTCGGCGCATGAGGCGTCAGCACCGCCTGACCTTGGCGCAGATAAAAAGCGGTATCGCCAAAAACGCTAATCGCTGGCCAACTCTGCACGGGGGTATCCATAGGCAACAAGACCTCGTCCAAAGCGGCCAAGCCTTGCTCAGCGCGCTCGCGCAGCGCATCCAGGCTGACCATGCGCGCCGTGTCATAAGGCTCTACGACGGTGCGACGCAGCGCCGAAACGTGTGCCCCGCAGCCCAAGGCTTCGCCAAGATCAACCGCCAGCGTCCGTACATAGGTCCCCTTCGAGCAGCGCAGTTCACAGTCCAGCTCATCTGCCGTCTGGCGCAACAAGCGCAGCTCGTGGATCGTCACCTCGCGAGGCGACCGCTCAACCTCAATCCCGCGCCGAGCCAGTTTGTACAGCGGTTGGCCATCACGTTTCACTGCCGAATACATCGGCGGAATCTGCTGGAGCGGGCCGATAAACTGCTGCAACACCGCCTCAATCTGGCCGCGGCTCCAGCAACCGACCGGCCGAGTCGTCACAACATCGCCCTCGGCATCACCCGTGGTCGTGGTCATGCCCAAGCGACAGGTAAAACGATAACCTTTATCAGCATTCAATAAGATTCCGGACAACTTGGTCGCCTCGCCCAAACAGATGGGTAATAACCCGCTGGCTAAGGGGTCCAAACTGCCCGTGTGGCCGGCCTTTTGCGCTTGATAGAGCCGCTTGACCGCCTGTAGGGCGGCATTGGAAGTCCAGCCAGTTGGTTTATCGAGCAACAATATGCCGTTTACGGGGCGACGATTGGCTTTAATCACACCGGTTTCTCTGGGCCGGTCTCGTCCGCCGATGCAGGATCATCGTGATGCTTGCGCGCATCGTCCGCGACTGCGGTGTCAATCAAGGCTGACAGTTGGGCGGCTCGCTCAATAACTTCATCGTAGCGGAATTCCAGTTTCGGCACGGTGCGGATATGCATTCGCCGTCCCAGCTCGCGCCGCAGCAACGGCGCGGCGTGATTGAGTTCGGCCACCCGCTCGGTCCGCTCAGCCGGATCACCGAGCAAGGTGACATAAATACGCGCATGGGCCAGATCCCGACTCACTTCAACGCTGGTCATCGAAATCAACGCCAGGCGCGGATCGCGCAATTCATCGCGGATGATCTCCGCCAATTCGCGGCGAATCTGCTCGCCAATCCGACGAGTACGCGGAAATGCCTTCATCATGATCGCGAGGCCTCCCTAAAACACTACAGGGTCCGCTCGACTTGTATCCGTTCGAACACTTCGATATGGTCGCCTTCGCGGACATCGTTGTAGTTACGCACGCCCATGCCGCATTCCATTCCCGCTCGCACCTCGCCGATGTCATCCTTAAAGCGCCGCAACGAATCCAAGGCCCCTTCAAAGATCACGACATTGTTGCGCAAAACGCGGATTGGGTTATTGCGGCGCACGACCCCATCAACCACCATACAGCCGGCCACTACCCCAAACTTGGGCGAACGGAACACGCCGCGCACCTCGGCCAGGCCGATAATTTCTTCCTTGAATTCCGGCTTGAGCATCCCCACCATCGCGCGCTTGATGTGATCGATCAGCTCATAAATGATGCTGTAATAGTGCAGCTTCAAGCCTTCTTCTTCAGCCAGCTTTTTGGCGACGCTATCAGCGCGCACATTAAAGCCGATGATGATGGCCTTAGCGTTGCGGGCCAGATTGACATCGGATTCGTTGATGCCGCCAACGCCGCTGGCGATGATTTTGACCTGTACCTCGTCAGTGGATAGGCGCGTTAGCGCGTCAACGATGGCTTCAGCCGAACCCTGCACATCCGCCTTCATCACGACGTTGAGCACATTGATCTGCCCGGCCTCAAATTGCTTGGAGATATCGTCTAGGCTGATCGCTGGCTTCTTGGCCTGCTCCTCCCGCAGCTTATTCTGACGGAACAAGGCGATTTCGCGGGCCTTGCGCTCGTCGGCAACCACAATGACCTCATCACCGGCTCGCGGCGCGCCGGATAAACCCAGCACTTCGACCGGAATCGAGGGTCCGGCTTCACCGGTATTTTGGCCCGCTTCATTGAGCATCGCCCGGACTCGGCCATACTCCAGGCCGCTCAGAATCACGTCTCCCTTATGCAAGGTGCCGCTTTGGATCAACACAGTCGCGACAGGGCCTCGGCCCTTGTCAAGGCGTGATTCAATCACCACGCCCTTGGCTGGACCTTCGACCGGGGCCTGCAATTCAAGCACCTCAGCCTGCACCAGAATCTGATCCAGTAGCTGATCGACGCCATCGCCCGCTTTCGCCGAGACGTAAGAGAACAGCGTATCGCCGCCCCATTCCTCGGAGATGACGCCTTGCACCGAGAGTTCGCTCTTGACCCGTTCGGGATCAGCGCTCGACTTGTCCATCTTGTTGACAGCGACAACCAAGGGGACACCGGCGGCGCGAGCGTGTTGGATCGCCTCTAAAGTTTGGGGCATCACCCCATCATCAGCGGCTACCACCAGGACCACCACGTCAGTCGCCTTCGCGCCTCGCGCCCGCATCGCTGTAAATGCCGCATGTCCCGGCGTATCGAGGAAGGTGATAACTCCCTTGGCCGTACGCACATGATAGGCACCAATATGCTGGGTGATGCCGCCAGCTTCACCGGCCGCTACACGAGTCCGGCGGATGTAATCAAGCAATGAGGTCTTGCCATGATCGACATGGCCCATGATGGTAACAACCGGGGGGCGCGGCAGTAATTCGCCGCGACTGGTATCGGCGGTCAGTTCCTCTTCAAGGGCATTTTCATTAAGAACTTTGTAAGAATGCCCCATTTCTGTAACCGCAAGCGCCGCAGTATCCTGGTCGATGACTTGGTTAATGGTCACCATCAAGCCCATCTTTAAAAATACCTTGATGACTTCGGTCGCTTTCACTGACATCTTCTGCGCCAGATCCGCCACGCTAATGCTTTCGGGGATAATTACCTCGCGCAGGACCGGCGCAGTCGGTTTGGCAAAGCCATGCCGAGGCGCGGCCATGGGCATGGAAGGTTTACCGCCCTTGCCCTTTTTGGGCTTGCGGCGATCCGCCTTATCCAAGACCTGTTGCAAATCGCCCCGTCGTTGCGACGGGAAACGGTCATCTTGCGGCGCATCATCCCGACGTGGAAAAAGATCGACTACAGCGCCATCAGTACGCGCTTTAATCGGCGGACGCGCTGACGGCTCTGGGCGTTTCTTAGTGACCTTCGCATCCGGCGCAAAACCAGGCGACCTTTTGGCTTTCGCCGCCGCTCCAGCCTCACTGACATCAGAACGACGCTTGACGTCATGCCCACTTACAGTGGGTCCGAGGCCAGTGGCAGAAGCCGTGGCTGTTTCAGGCGTGCGGGCAGGTGTCGCTCGCTCCGTCGCCTTGCGACGACTATCCTGCTCAGCTCGACGGCGAGCTTCGATTTCCTCCCGGCGACGCGCTTCAGCTTCCTCGCGACGACGCGCTGTGGCTTTTGCTTCGTTTTCTTCGCTAGCAGCGGGTTCAGCTTCGACTTCAGCTGCTTTTTCTTCGCTACCGCGCGTTTCGACTTCAGCTGCTTTTTCTTCGCTATCGCGCGCTTCGACTTCAGTCGCCTCTGCTACAGCAGGAACATGATCCCCGAACGCCACGGCGTGCTCAGGACTGATCACCTCGCTGATCTCGGCAGGCCGCTGCTCTTCAAGTGTTTCGACGGCGATTTGGGTAACAGGCGTCGCCTCAAGTACCGGCACCTGGGTTTCAACGGAGCGCGGTGTCTCATCTTCGACTAAGCTGCGTTTGACATAGGTCCGCTTTTTACGGACCTCAACGCTGACCGTTTTGACTTGGCCGGCTGTACTGCCGGCCATCTTGATCTCGCTATGCGTCTTGCGCTTAAGCGTTATCCGCTTGGGCTCGGTCGTTGCCTGACCAAGCTGGCTGCCGTGGGTTTTTCGCAAATGAGCCAACAAATCGACCTTCTGTTTTTCCGTGACCGTGCCATCCGCATCAGCGACGGTAATGCCCGCCTCGGCGAATTGCTCTAATAAGCGATTGATCGGTATCCCGACAAATGCCGCAAATTGTTTGACCGTTACATCCGTCATTTACCACCCCCAGGGCGAGCCGACCCTAATGCTCATTCGAAAACCAAGGCGCTCGCGCCGTCATAATCAGTTTGGCGGCTCGCTCATCATCCAGCCCGGCGATGTCGTTGAGATCGTCCACCGATAGCTCAGCTAGATCTTCCATCGTCAGTACGCCGCGACTCGCCAGCAAAAAAGCCAATTGCTCGTCCATACCCTCCATCCGTATCAAATCTTCCGCCGGGCGCGGATCATTGAACCGCTCTTCGGCAGCGATGGCGCGCGTCAACAAGACATCGCGCGCCCGTTCCCGTAGTTCATCAATGATTTCCTGGTCGAATTCCCGAATTTCCAACATTTCGTGAACCGGCACATAAGCGACTTCTTCCAATCCAGCAAAGCCCTCACGCACCAAGATTTCAGCGATTTCCTCATCCACGCCCAATTGCTCAATGAACATCTGGCGCACGTTTTCATCTTCCTGGCCGCGCTGAGCCTGAGCCTGGGTCCTGGTCATCACATTCAGCGTCCAGCCTGTCAAGCGGCTGGCTAACTGAACATTTTGGCCGCCTTTACCGATGGCCTGGGCTAGCTGTCTTTCCTCGGCGACAATGATATCCATGCTATGAGTATCTTCATCAACGACAATCGATTCGACTTCAGCCGGAGACATGGCGTTCATCACAAAACGAATCGGGTCATCGTCCCATTGCACGATATCGATGCGTTCACCGGCCAATTCATTGGTGACGCTTTGCACCCGCGCGCCGCGCATACCGACGCACGCGCCGACTGGATCGATTCGCGTATCTTTGCTTTTCACAGCGATTTTGGCGCGCGACCCAGGATCACGGGCAGCGCCTTTGATCTCAATAATCCCTTGATTGATTTCAGGGACTTCCAGGGTGAATAGCGCAATCAGGAATTCCGGTGCCACCCGGCTGATAAACAGCTGCGGACCCCGGCTTTCGAGGCGCACATCCTTAAGATAGCCGCGCACTCGCTCGCCGATCCGAAAGGATTCGCGAGGGTGCAACTCGTCTCGAGCGATTTTGGCCTCGACATTGCCGCCGACATCAATGATGACATCGCCCCGATCCAGGCGCTTAACAACGCCACCGATCAATTCACCCTTGCGGTGTAAATAGGCATCAACAATCTGCGCGCGCTCGGCATCCCGAACTCTTTGGACGATAACTTGCTTAGCGGTCTGAGCGGCAATTCGGCCGCCGAAACCAGCATTTTCCAGAACGACCTCGACAGAGCCGCCCACCTGAGCATCAGCATCAATGCTACGGGCCTCATCAAGAAGCATTTGCCGGGCCGGATTTTCGATTTGGGCCGCTTCAGCCACGACCAGCCAGCGCCGGAACGTTTCGTAATTTCCAGTGCGCCGATTAATCGCCACTCTCACATCAGGATCACCCTCATAACGCTTTTTTGCAGCGGATGCCAACGCAATTTCCAAAGCACCGAAAATAACCTCTTTGCCGACGCCTTTTTCATTGGAAACGGCATCCACCACCAGCAGAATCTCTTTATTGCCTTCTTTGCTGTCTTTCAAGCCCATGTCGTTTTGCCTCCCAGCCGCATCCGCACATCGCCATGCCGCTTCAAAGTTGGGGCACCAGTCGGGCCTTCTCGATTCGCTCCAAGGGCACCCGCCATTCCCGACCCGACCCGTCAACGATCACTACATCGTCTTCACGCATTCCGAGCAGGCGTCCTACTAATTTGCGCCTTCCTTCCAACAGATCTCGTAATTGAACCCGCACCTCCGAACCAGCAAAACGGACAAAATGTTGAGGCTCAAACAAAGGTCGATCCAGGCCTGGCGAGGAAATCTCCAAGGCATAACGGCCCGCGATCAAATCTTCGACATCCAGCACGCCGCCCAACTGATGGCTAACCCGCTGGCAGTCATCCACGGTAATGCCCTTTTCGCTGTCGATATACACCCGCAATAGCGACCGGTCCGGTCGAGGATGGAATTCCACACCGACCAATTCATAACCCATCCCTTCTACGGCACCCGCGAGCAGGCGTTTAACTTTCTGCGGATCTCGGTACATGATCTTGCCGACCAAAAATAAAAAATGGGCCAGCGGCCCACTCAATCACCAAACCCAACCCCCTTTCAATCAGGTACAAACCGTCTTGAAAAGTTTATGATGTCGAAGGTGGCTCGGCGTCCTCTCTTGAGTCCTCATTGAAGCCTTTTCTCAACTCTGGGGCCTGGCGCAACCTCTAGGTCCTGATAAGCGGGGAGCGTCAGGCGCCACATAAAAAAAGCCCTTAACGGGCTTCCCTGAATATGGTAGCGGGGGCAGGATTTGAACCTACGACCTTCGGGTTATGAGCCCGACGAGCTACCGGACTGCTCCACCCCGCACCTGAGAAAGTAAGCATAACATTAATTACAAAGCCCTTCAAGGCTTATACCTGGGGTACGGCGTTACGTTTTCCCTAATTTTTGCGCCACCTTAGCCAAGCGTCGGCCCAGCGCTCGACAGAGCCGTTTTTCTTCTTGGGAGAGCTGATCTTGCGGCGCTGATCTGGCCCAGTGACTCGCACCGTAGGGTGTGCCGCCAGAGTGAGTCTCCTGTAGATCGGCCTCAGTGTAAGGTAGACCCACCAGCACCATGCCATGATGCAAAAGCGGCAGCATCATGGTTAACAGGGTCGTTTCATGACCACCGTGCAAAGTAGCAGCCGAAGTAAAAACGGCGGCTGGTTTGCCGGAAAGGGTGCCCGTCAGCCAAAGATCGCCCGTCGAATCGAGAAAGTATTTGAGAGGTGCCGCCATGTTGCCAAAGCGGGTGGGGCTTCCCAGGGCGAGACCCTGACATTCCCGCAGATCATCCAGGCTGGCATAGGGCGGGCCGTCAGGGGGAATGTTATCTGCTATGGACTGACATACCGCCGACACTGAGGGAACGGTGCGCAGCCGCGCCGCCATACCGACCACTTCCCCTACGCCACGGGCGACCTGGCGCGCCATTTCGGCTGTCGCCCCGGTCCGACTATAATAAAGAATCAATATCTCTCCCATTACAGTCGTTTATCCTGTTGCAAGCGCCCACCCCTTGATATGAGTTTCACGTCATCTTACCGATAGCAAATCGTCATCTGAGACCGCATTACCCTGGCTTGACGCCTTCGGCAACCGATGCTAGCGTTGCTCCAACTCCTGATCCTTTGCCAATGCCACGGCCTGGTTTTTTCCTCAAAGCCTTGACCACCAAACTGACGTTACTGGTCGCCATGCTCTTGTTGGCTGCTTGCGCGGTTGCTCCCGTACAAGAGATGAGCGATGCCCGACAAGCCATCCGCTCAGCCGAGCTGGCTGGTGCAGCATGGCGCTCACCTGTCAGCTTTGTCACCTCACATCGTCTCCTGCTTGAAGCGCAAACCCACTTACAAGCCGGTGACTACCCGCGCGCCCGTCAGCTTGCCATTGACGCGCGCGATCAAGCCATTGACGCGCGAGAAAAAGCTGCCCAGACTGCGCCAAGTCGGCTAGTCCCCCCGTAGGCCCTGTCCATCTTCTCAACACTCAAGCCAACAAAAACTGTTGATATGCGTTTACCAGGCGCTCATTTGACTTCATCCATTCGGGTCCGCCTATTCCTCGGTGGATTGCTGTTGATCATGGTTTCTTCGGCTAGCGCGCAAAACCCGGACTTTTCCTTGCCCGGTTTGGATCAGCAGCCGGTGAGGTTAGCTGATTTTCGCGGCCGTTGGGTCGTCGTTAACTTTTGGGCAACCTGGTGTACGCCTTGCCTCCTGGAAATGCCCGAACTGCAAGCCTTCCACCAACAGCATCGCCACCGCGCCACTGTGATCGGGATCAATCACCAGGACCTGGAGCCGGGTGAAATCCGCGCCTTCGCTGAGCGACTTGGGATTGATTTTCCCATCGCCTTAAGCCAGGGCCAGCCCATAGCCGGTTTTCCATTGAAGGGGTTGCCGACGACTTTTCTGATTTCCCCTACCGGTCAATTGATCGATACCCATCTCGGCACTGTCAATGCCACGATGCTGGCGCAACGGTTGGATGAGTTCGACAAGAGAGTCACGCCATGAAAATAATCGCTATGCGCTGTTATGTTTCGGGCCGGGTTCAGGGCGTAGGGTTTCGCTACGCCACCGCTGAAAAAGCCTCTGGACTTGGAGTGAGCGGTTATGTCCGCAATCTGCCAGACCGTCGAGTCGAGGTTTTGGCCTGCGGTGATGAACACGCCGTTACAGCCTTATGCAAGTGGCTTTGGCAAGGCCCGTCACTTGCTCGGGTCAGTGAGGTTCGCCAAGAATCAGTACCCTATCAGGATTTCGCCGACTTTCGCATCGAGTAAGCCCACCGCAAAAATTTCCTAAATCCTCTTGAATTATCCACAGGCATCTGAAGTGTCTCTTTTCTAAGGCTTTCATCGGAAGCTTTACCCAAAAAATGGCCATTATTCCAGTAGTTATCTATAAGCCTATAATAAACATCAAAAAAAACAGTTGTTCAGAAAGAGTTTAGCGCCTCATTGCATCATGGACGATCAGCCTGTAGACAAACCATGGAAAAGTTATCCACAGAGTTATCCACAGGTTAGCGGCATGGCCGAATACGGTCCTCCCGCTCAGCAAGACCGCTTTAATGAGCATCTAGGCATTGCCGCAACCAGGCAATAACCTCTGCTCGTGCCACCAGCGTACTGTCAGAATCGCCGCGCCCACGGTATTCCAATTGACCCATCGCCAGATTCCGATCGCCAATCACCAGGCGATGCGGAATGCCGATCAATTCCATATCAGCGAACATAACCCCAGGTCGCGCATCGCGATCATCCAGCAGCACCTCAATACCAGCAGCGAGCAGTTCCTGATAAACAGCTTCAGCGGTCTCGCGCACGCTAGCGGATCGGGCAGCACCCAGAGGCAGCAGCGCCACCTGGAACGGTGCCATTGCGGCAGGCCAGACGATGCCGCGTTCATCGTGATTTTGCTCAATCGCAGCGGCAACGACTCGCGATACCCCAATACCGTAGCAACCCATCGTTACAGTCGTTGGCTGACCATTTTCGCCCAGCACGACCGCGTTCATGGCGGCGCTGTATTTCTGGCCCAGTTGAAAGACATGACCTACCTCAATGCCACGGGCGATAGTCAAAGCACCGTGACCATCTGGACTGGGATCACCATCAATCACCTTGCGCAGATCCGCCACGTCCGGTTCCGGACAGTCGCGCCCGAAATTAACCCCAGTCAGATGCCAATCGTCGACATTGGCTCCCATGGCCATATCAGCCATCCTGGCAACCGTGCGATCAGCCACGATGGGGCCATTAAACCCGACCGGGCCGAGCGAGCCGGGACCAGCGCCAAATGCAGCGCGAATGGCCTCGGGCTGGGCAAAGGCGAGCGGGGCTTTGACTTGAGTTAATTTCTCAGCCTTGATCGCATTTAATTCGTGATCGCCACGGAGTAGGAGCAAGACCGGCTGGTCATCGACTCCCCCGACCACGATCGCTTTGACGGTTCGTTCAACCGGTAAATCAAGGAACGCGCAAAGCTCCGCAATCGTCTTGACGCCAGGCGTTGCCACACGGGTCAACGCTTCGCTCGGCAAGGGTCTCTCACCAGATGGAAATGGAGCCTCGGCCAATTCGACGTTGGCGGCGTAATCGCTGCCGGTGGAAAACGCAATTGCGTCCTCACCAGAATCGGCCAAGACATGAAATTCCTGCGAGCGGTTTCCGCCAATACTGCCTGAATCAGCCAATACAGCCCGAAACTTCAAGCCAAGCCGCGTGAAAATGCGGGTATAGGCGTCATACATCGCCTGATAACCCCCTTGCAACGACGCCTGATCCAAATGGAAGGAATAGGCATCCTTCATCAGAAACTCTCGCGCCCGCATCACGCCAAAGCGCGGTCGGATCTCATCACGAAACTTGGTCTGTATCTGGTAGAAATTAACCGGTAACTGCTTGTAACTCTTGATTTCTCGGCGAAATAATTCGGTAATGACCTCTTCATGGGTCGGGCCGAAACAAAAATCACGCTTATGCCGATCCACAAGCCGCAACAGTTCCAGACCGTAGTGTTGCCAGCGGCCTGACTCGCGCCATAGCTCCGATGGCTGTACCGCAGGCATTAACAGCTCCAATGAACCAGCGCGATCCATCTCCTCGCGAACTATCGCCTCGACTTTGCGCAGCACCCGCAAGCCCAGCGGCAACCATGTATAGATACCGGCGGCGAGTTTGCGGATCAGACCGGCCCGCAGCATGAGCTGGTGGCTGATGATATCGGCATCGGCCGGGACTTCCTTAACAGTAAACAGCGGAAACTGGGATACGCGCATGAATCGGCCTTGGGCAAGAGCAGGTCAGGGGTTGCAGAAGTAGTCTTGGTCTTTTTGCGCTTTTTTCAGCTCAGCCTCGCGCCCGGCGGGATCAAGCGCCACTTTGTTGCCTTGCGCATCGGTCTTGACGACTGGACTGTCGCTTTGCAAGGTCGTGACGTTTTTCTTGGCGGCTTCGCAGTTCTTGGTACGCAGATCATCGGCCTCTTTCTGCGCTTCCTCGACTTGCTTTTTCTCCGCCTCTTCCTGTTCCGCCACCTTCTTGGCCAGGTCCGCCTTTGCTTTATCGAGATCCTGAGCAGGAGCCGGGGCTTGCTCTGCTCCGGACGGTTTACGCACCATCTCGTACTTCACGCCGGAAGGCGGCGCAAGTTCCGAATACTGAGGCTGGCCTTGCGCATCGGTCCATTTATAAATGTACTGCTGGGCCTGGGCCGTGCTCACCAGGCCCCAGCAACTCGCAAGCAGCGCCCATTGCAGCGTTTTTTTCAACATGCCATATCTCCAAAGGGTTCAGGTAATGGGAAATTGACGCCAAGCCATTCGATTATTCTGGGCGTTGTAACAGGATTTTGCTCGAAATCAATGTCGTGTAGTATAACCAGCCCGCAAGACTCGCGCCCAGCAGGTATTGACCACTTTCACGACGCGTTGCGCCCGCCGGCATACCCCAGCCACAGAGCGGTCACCCCGCCCAGCCGTGGCCCCGGCCAGGCCACCCACCGGCCCCGTCGTCGATACGCCGATCTTCCCGCGTCGATTCGTCTTGTCAAGCTGTAATCCATCAACCACTTACCATGAGGAATCAAGATCATGGAACTTCTTACTGGGGCTGAAATCCTGATCCGCTGTCTGAAGGAGGAAGGGGTCGAATACTTATTCGGCTATCCGGGCGGCGCGGTGCTTCATATCTATGATGCCATTTATGTGCAAGAGGATGTCAAACATGTGCTGGTCCGCCATGAACAAGCCGCCACGCACGCCGCCGATGGCTATGCCCGCGCCACGGGCAAAACCGGTGCGGTTCTCGTCACCTCGGGGCCTGGCGTGACCAATGCGGTCACCGGCATCGCCACGGCCTATATGGACTCCATCCCGATGGTGATCATCTCCGGCCAGGTGCCCACCGCGCTGATCGGTAACGATGCGTTTCAGGAAGTGGATTCGGTTGGCATCACCCGCCCCTGCGTCAAGCATAACTTCCTGGTGAAAGACATTACCAAGCTGGCCGAGACCATCAAGAAAGCGTTTTATATCGCTTCGACAGGTCGGCCTGGCCCGGTCTTGGTGGACATCCCCAAAGATGTGACCATCGCCAAGGCAGAATTTCATTATCCGAAGAAAATTAAGCTGCGCTCCTACAACCCGACCGTCAAAGGCCATGCCGGGCAGATCCGTAAAGCCGTCGATCTGATTCTCTCTGGCAAGCGCCCGATGGTCTACTCCGGCGGCGGGGTGATCTTGAGTGAGGGTTCCTCAGAACTGGTTGAGTTCACTCAACTGCTGGGTTATCCGATCACCAATACCCTGATGGGCCTGGGTGCCTATCCGGCCACCGATAAACAGTTTGTCGGGATGCTGGGGATGCATGGCACGTACGAAGCCAACATGGCCATGCATCATTGCGATGTGCTGATTGCCATCGGCGCTCGTTTCGACGATCGGGTCACCGGTAAGATCGACCGTTTTTGCCCCGATGCCCGGATCGTGCATATCGATATTGACCCGTCCTCGATTTCCAAGAATGTCCGGGTTGATATTCCCATTGTCGGCTCGGTGTCGCATGTCCTGCGCTCCATGATCAATGTGATCCGTGATGAAAAGCTGCGTCCGGACACGGAAGCGTTGGCGAAATGGTGGCGGCAAATTGACGAATGGCGCGCGGTGAAATCCCTGAGCTATCGCAACAGCGAGACCGTTATCAAACCGCAGTTCGTGGTCCAGAAACTGTACGAGGTCACCAAGGGCCAGGCCATCATCACCTCTGACGTAGGTCAGCATCAGATGTGGGCGGCGCAGTATTACCTTTTCGACCGGCCGCGCCAGTGGATCAATTCTGGCGGTTTGGGCACCATGGGCTTTGGCCTGCCGGCAGCGATGGGGGCGAAGTTCGCTTTCCCTGATCAGGATGTCGCCTGCATCACCGGCGATGGCAGCATTCAGATGATGACGCAAGAACTGTCCACCATGAAGCAGTATTGCACCCCAGTCAAAATCATCAATCTGAACAACGGCTATCTGGGCATGGTCCGGCAATGGCAGGAGTTCTTCTACCAGAAACGTTACTGCATGACCTATTTCGAGGCGTTGCCTGATTTCGTCAAGCTCTCGGAAGCGTATGGCCATGTGGGGATGCGGATCGAAAAACCCGGCGATGTGGAAGGTGCCTTGCGTGAGGCTTTTGCCCAAAAGGATCGCACGGTGTTTCTGGATTTCATCACCGATGCCTCTGAAAACGTCTTCCCGATGATCCCATCCGGGGGCAGCCAGAACGAAATGCTGTTGGCTGAACGCGACGAAATGATCTCGCCTCACGATGAAGGAATGGTGCTGCTGTGAACCACAATAACGAACGTCACTTGATTTCGATCTTGCTGGAGAACGAAGCCGGAGCGCTATCGCGAGTTGCCAACCTGTTTTCCGCGCGCGGCTACAACATTGAAAGTTTGACGGTAGCGCCCACCGACGATGAAACCCTGTCGCGGTTGACCATGGTCACCTACGGCAATGAGCAAATCGTCGAGCAGATCGTCAAGCAACTCAACAAACTCGTCGATGTCGTCAAGCTGATTGACTTAAGCGAGACTGACGCCATTGAGCGGGAGTTGATGCTGGTCAAAACCAAGGCGACCGGCGAGTTGCGCGCGGAGATGAAGCGGCTTGCCGACATTTTCGGCGGTCATGTGCTGGATGTCACCGACGCGACTTACACCATTGAGTTGACCGGAACCGGCAGTAAGCTCGACAACTTTCTGCGCGCCATCGATAAAGAGGCCGTTCTTGAAGTCGTCCGCTCGGGTGCCACCGGCATTGCGCTTGGCCAAAAATCCTTACGCGCCTAATCACTGATCAGGGCGCTGTTGCTTAATAGTCCCTGCCCTTTTAAGGGTCGGGGACGTTTGCTTTTAAAACTTGTCAGGAAATCACGTTATGAATATCTATTACGACAAAGACGCCGATCTATCGCTTATCAAAGGTAAAACCGTCGCTATCATCGGCTATGGCTCGCAAGGCCATGCCCACGCGCTCAATTTGCGCGATTCCGGCGTCAATGTCATCGTCGGCCTGCGTCCCGGTTCGGCTTCAGCGAGTAAAGCGCAAACAGCCGGTTTAACGGTCAAGCCGGTCGACCAAGCGGCGGCCGAGGCTGACGTGGTGATGATTCTGGCACCCGATGAACATCAAAGCCAAATCTATCGGGAGATTGAGCCGAAACTCAAAAAAGGCGCGGCGCTGGCCTTCGCCCACGGTTTCAACATCCACTTTGGCGGTGTGGTGCCGCGCGCTGATCTTGACGTGATTATGATCGCGCCCAAGGGACCGGGGCATCTGGTGCGTTCGACCTACACCCAGGGCGGCGGCGTGCCATCCCTGATCGCGGTGGCACAGAATGCCTCCGGCCAGGCCAAGGAGCTGGCGCTGTCTTACGCCTCCGCCAATGGTGGCGGGCGGGCGGGCGTGATCGAAACGACCTTCCGCGAAGAATGCGAGACCGATCTGTTCGGTGAACAAGTGGTGCTGTGCGGCGGGTTAACCGCTTTGATTCAGGCGGGTTTCGAGACGCTGGTGGAAGCAGGTTACGCCCCGGAAATGGCTTATTTCGAATGTTTGCATGAAGTGAAGCTGATTGTGGATCTGATCTACGAAGGCGGCATCGCCAACATGCGCTACTCAATCTCCAATACCGCCGAGTACGGCGATTTGACCCGGGGACCGCGCATCGTCACTGAGCAGACCAAAGCGGAGATGGGCAAAATTTTGAAAGAGATTCAATCCGGCCAGTTCGCGCGCGAGTTCATTCTGGAGAATCAGGCCGGTGCGCCGGTGCTACGGGCTAATCGCCGCATCAGCCGCGAGCATCCCGTCGAGCAAGTCGGTGAAAAATTGCGCGGCATGATGCCGTGGATCAAGGCTAACCGGCTGGTTGACACCAGCAAGAACTAAATCAGCACCTTGAAAGCAGGGCGTGGATTTGCTGTTGTCTATTCAATCCACGCTTCGCTTTTTAAAGGGACTTAAAGGCTATCTTTCAGCATGAATGACGATCTGCCGAATCAGCGTCGGCTTGCAGTTTTAATCGATGCGGACAATGCCCAGCCCAAAATCATCGAAGGGCTGCTCAAAGAAGTGGTTAAATATGGGATTCCCAGTGTAAAACGCATCTATGGCGACTGGACGACGCCTAATCTGGCGGGATGGAAAGCTGCCCTGCTGGATCATTCGATCCAGCCGATTCAGCAATTTCGCTATACCGTCGGCAAGAACGCCACTGATAGCGCCATGATCATCGATGCTATGGATTTGCTGTACACCCGCCGCTTTGAAGGCTTTTGTATCGTCTCCAGTGATAGCGACTTCACCCGGCTGGCCTCGCGGATTCGCGAAGAAGGACTGTTGGTCTTTGGCTTTGGTGAGGAAAAAACCCCAAAAGCGTTTGTCTCGGCGTGCGATAAGTTTATTTTTACCAAAGTCTTATTAGCCGAAGAAGACCCAGCGATTGTCATCGGTGCTCAGGAAACCAACAAGCTGAAAAGTGACACGAAACTGGTCAATTTGTTTCGTGGTGCGTTGGATGCCGCCTCAGACGAAAGCGGTTGGGCGCATTTGGCGGCAGTCGGTCATCATATCGCTAAACAGGCTGCTGAATTCGACTCGCGTAATTACGGTTACAAAAAGTTGGTTGACTTGGTTGCCGCGCTTAATCTTTTCGAAATCGACAGGCGCACGCAAGGGGCCATTTACCTTCGAGATAAACGGGCGAAGTCATCCTGACGCGAGTTGATCGCCCATGCTCTCCTTCTCTTAAGATAAGCTCAATCGCCAATGGCTACTGAACCCACTCCCGAAAAGCGCCGTCCACGCGGGCTTTATCTTGTCCCTAATCTTTTTACTACAGCTGCTCTCTTCTGCGGCTTCTACGCCATCATCGCCGCTTTGCATGGCCGTTTCGAGCCAGCGGCAGTAGCGGTGTTTATCGCGATGGTACTGGATGGGCTGGATGGCTTTGCCGCGCGGATGACCCACACTGAAAGCGAATTCGGTGCGCAGTACGACAGCATGGCCGATCTTGTCTCTTTCGGCCTGGCACCCGCCTTGATCATGTACCAATGGGCATTAGGCAGCATGATCACCATGGGACCGTTTTTCTCCAAACTGGGTTGGTTAGCCGCTTTTTTCTACACAGTGATGGCTGCCTTGCGTCTGGCCCGCTTCAATGTCCAATCAGGCAGTACCGACAAGCGTTATTTTATTGGTCTGCCCAGCCCTTCGGCTGCCGCTATTGTCACAGGCTTTGTTTGGTTTGGCGTCGATTTAGGCCTCACCGGCACGCAACTGCTATGGCCCGCGCTCATTATTACGGTCAGCGCGGGCGCATTGATGTTTAGCAAAATCCTTTATTTCAGCCTTAAAAAGATCAATCTGCGCGGCCGGGTGCCGTTCATCGCTGCGTTGCTGGTGGTGCTGACCCTGGTCGTCATCTCCATTGATCCCCCCAAAGTGCTGTTCACCGGTTTTCTACTCTATGTGACATCCGGGCCGATCCTATTTCTGGGGCGGCTACGGCAACGCGCCCGCCGCCGCAACCAACCACCCACCGAGCCGCCTGGCCCGAAGTAATCGGGTTGTTTGGCGGATCAGTGACGCAAAACGCCTGACGCTGAATCTGGCTGACAAATCCCGGATAATCGCGATAATCAACGGCCATGACTCACCGGCCCTGTGCGTCACCGACGCAGCGGGCGAACTCTATTGGAGACCTTCGCGATGAACCAACTGATTATCTTTGACACGACCCTGCGCGACGGTGAGCAAAGCCCCGGCGCGTCGATGACCAAGGAAGAAAAAGTCCGTATCGCCAAACGGTTGGAACGGATGCGCGTTGACGTGATCGAAGCCGGTTTTCCCATCGCCAGCCCCGGCGATTTTGAGGCGGTGCGAGCGGTGGCCCGCGCAGTCAAGGAAAGCGTAGTCTGCGGCCTGGCCCGCGCCGCCGATACCGACATCGACCGCGCCGGGGAGGCGTTAAAGGAAGCGGCCGCCTGTCGCATCCATACCTTTATCGCCACCTCGCCCATCCACATGCAGATGAAGTTGCGGATGGAACCGGATCAAGTCGTGGAACGCGCTATCGAAGCGGTGCGTCGCGCGCGCCGCTGGACAGACGATGTGGAATTCTCCGCCGAGGATGCCGGTCGTTCCGATCTGGACTTTCTTTGCCGGATCGTCGAAGCGGCGATCAAAGCGGGCGCTAAGACGATCAACATTCCAGATACGGTCGGCTATAACGTCCCCGACCAGTTCGCCTATACCATTCGCAGCCTGATCGAGCGGGTACCGAATGCCGACCAAGCCATATTCTCAGTCCACTGCCACAACGACCTTGGCTTGGCAGTGGCCAATTCCCTGGCGGCGGTCCTGGCAGGCGCGCGACAGGTGGAATGCACCATCAACGGTCTGGGCGAACGGGCCGGTAATGCTTCGCTGGAAGAAATCGTGATGGCGGTGCGTACGCGCCACGACATCTTTCAGCTCGAAACTGGCCTCGATACCACCCAAATCGTCCCTACCTCACGGCTGGTCGCCAATATCACTGGTTTTCCGGTGCAACCCAATAAAGCGATTGTCGGCGCGAATGCCTTCGCCCATGAATCCGGCATTCATCAGGATGGGGTGCTCAAGCATCGGGAGACCTACGAAATCATGCGGGCTGAGGATGTCGGCTGGAGCACGAATCGCATGGTGTTGGGCAAACACTCCGGCCGCAATGCGTTCCGCACCCGCCTGGAAGAACTGGGGGCCAGTTTTACCTCTGAGGAGGAGCTAAACGCCACCTTTGCACGGTTTAAGGAACTGGCTGATAAAAAACACGAGATTTATGACGAGGACTTACAGGCGCTGGTGACGGACGCCAATTTGGCGGCGGAAAATGAACGCGCGCAACTGCGTTATCTGCGGGTCTGCTCAGAGACGGGAGAGACGCCAAGCGCGCAAATTACCCTGACGCTGGATGGCGAGGAGCGCAGCGCCACCGCCGAGGGTGGCGGACCAGTCGATGCCTCGTTCAAGGCCATCGAGAGCATTTTGCAAACTGACACCGACTTGCTGCTCTATTCGGTTAACAACATCACCAGTGGCACCGATGCACAAGGCGAGGTCACGGTACGAATCGCCAAAGACGGCCGGATTTTCAACGGTCAGGGTGCCGATACCGATATCGTGATTGCCTCCGCTAAAGCGTATATCAACGCACTTAACAAGATCCTGCAACCGACTGAGCGCGCTCATCCGCAACTGCTGTAAGCGCTGACGCGATGAATTCTGAGGAGCGTCGCCGCCACTATTTGCAGGCCCTGGAGATTTCAATATGGTTGCCGCGACGCCCAGCAGCGCACCCCATGGCGACACCCGATCCTGCTGCGGCCCTGCTGGAGCCTGACGAAGTGGCGAGTGTGGAATCGGCCCCAGATCTGGCAGCTTCAGCCGAACCGGAACCGGTTGAGGATCAGGCAGCGGTTGAGCCAGTCGCGGTTGAACCCTGGACTGAGCCTGACTGGGCACCAACGCTGGATGATGATTGGGAATTGATCAGCGATAGCGACAACCCGGAAGACCCTGCGGTGACGGCAATAGACCATCGGGCGGCGCAAATTGCCGATCTGGATTGGGATGATCTGACCGAGGCGGTCCGGCGCTGCACAGCATGCAGTCTGTGCAGCGCACGCACCCAGACGGTGTTTGGGGTCGGCGACCCCCAGGCGGATTGGCTGGTGATCGGCGAAGCGCCGGGCGCTGACGAAGATCGTCAAGGTGAACCGTTTGTCGGGCGGGCTGGCAAACTTCTAAACCCGATGCTCCAGGCTATCGGCCTTAGGCGTGAGCAGGTCTTTATCGCTAATATCCTCAAGTGCCGACCCCCGGACAACCGTGATCCCACACCGGTTGAAGCCGCCAGTTGTCGGCCGTTCCTGGAGCGGCAAATCGCCCTCATTCAGCCAAAGATCATCCTTGCCGTCGGCCGCATCGCCGCGCAAAACCTACTTGATACCGACAGCCAAATCGGTAAGTTGCGTGGCCGGGTCCATCATTTCGGTACGGCGCGAATTCCACTGGTCGTTACCTACCATCCGGCTTATCTGCTGCGCTCACCGCGCGAGAAGCGCAAAACCTGGGATGATTTGCGGCTGGCGCGCCGCACTCTGGCTGATGCACCTTAGCGCAATGGATGCCACCCGATGAACGCTTTGCGAGAAAGCATCGCTCATCAGCTCCGGCCGATGCGGCTTATCGATCTGAAATCAGTGCTGGCTATTGAAAAACGGGCTTACGAATTTGCCTGGAGTGAAGGCGTTCTACGCGATTGTATTCAGGCCGGTTATCAGTGTTGGGTGCTGGAGATTCCGCACGGTTTCATTCAAGGTTACGGCATCATGTCAGTTGCGGCCGATGAAGCTCATATTCTCAATCTCTGTGTGCGGCCTGAAGTGCAAGGGCGCGGCCTATCGGCACAGATTCTGGAGCATTTACTGGCTGTGGCGAGCGCCATGAACAGTCAGACGGTCTTCCTGGAAGTGCGGCCCTCTAATCGGCCCGCATTGCGGCTTTATGAAGGCGCAGGCTTTTGTGAAGTGGGTTTACGGCGCGGCTATTATCCGGCTGCTACTGGCCGAGAGGATGCCCTGGTTTTGGCCAAGGAATTAAATACTGGACGCTCTTTCTAAAAAACGCTTCGACGATTGTGCTTGCCCCATTCATCTTCTTGGCATATAGTGCCACGCTGTTAGCACGTATGAAGCTTAAGTTAGTGAATGTGTTCGTCCTCCGTAACCCCCTCGTCGGTCTACACTCTGGTTCGTCATTTTCCCACACTAGCTTCTCTTACGGCTTTCTCGGGCGTAAGCCCAGCTATTTTCAACATTTGTTTCAGGAAATACGAAAATCTATGGTCACTGGCACCGTCAAATGGTTTAACGAATCGAAAGGCTACGGTTTTATCACTCCCGACAGCGGTGGTGATGACCTGTTTGCGCATTTTTCCGCCATTCAGGCCCGCGGCTTCAAGACACTCAGAGAAAATCAGAAAGTGTCCTTCGACGTCACAACCGGCCCCAAAGGCAAGCAAGCAACGAATATTAAGCCGATAGATTAAGTTTTAGCCCTCGTTGGCTGTTAGGCTAAAGCCCGGTTCGCCGGGCTTTTTTATTGAGCGACCGCCGCAAAATCCGGTAAAACCGATAAATTTAGGGCCTCGCTTGCCAGCTCAAGCGCATTGCCATAAGGCGTAACGCCGATCAACGGGGCAGCCAGCCGACTTTGCAAGCTGGCAAGATTGGCAGCAAAGCGATCCATAGTCGGATCGATGGGGTTGGCGACCCAACCAGCTAGATGCAGCTTGCGCCGCGTGATAGCCTCAGCGGTCAGCAGGGCATGGTTAAGGCAACCGAGCCGCATTCCGACCACTAAAATCACTGGCAATCCCAGGCTCTCCGCGAGATCAGCGGTATCGTGATGCTCATCCAGCGGGACTCTGAAACCGCCCACGCCTTCCACCCAGATCACGTCAGCCAGCGCCCGCAGCTTGTCCAACGCCTGGCGGATCGTTGCCATGTTAATCGGACGATTGGCTTCACGGGCAGCGATATGTGGGGCAATCGCCGGTGCGTAGAGAAACGGGTTCACCCACGTCAGCGGCGGCTGGGCGGAACTGGCTGCCAGCAACTGCGTTACGTCACTGTTGCGACCCTCGGCATCGACGCCGGCCGCGACCGGTTTCATACCGATGGCCGTCAATCCCCGTCGCTGCGTGGCGCGTAGCAGAGCGCAGGTGATGTGGGTTTTACCCACTTCTGTATCCGTGCCAGTGACGAAAAATGCGGCTTTCACAGGTGGCCTACCCATAAGGCTAACGGGTAGCAATCAACCAGACCGCATCATAAGTCAGCGGCAAACCGGCGGGTTGGCGCAACTGCTCGTAGCGCGCGCTGATCGCCTGCCAGGCCGCGCGGCTTAGTAAGGTCGGGCGACGCCGTTCGACCTCATGCGCCCCCACCTCTTTGACGCTGCGCAAGACCGTGCGCGCATCCGGATAATAGCGGCGCACCGGCTGCTGCCGCCAAACGCACACCCGCCAGCCTGCGGCCTGGCAAGCGGTGAGAAGTGTTTCGGCAGAAGGAATCGTCAGGGTGTGGCTATAGCCATCAGTTTCAGCAAACGCCTGGCGAAGTTCGGGAAAATTTGCTGTTCCCAACGTGGCCACCGCCAGGATACCCCCTGGCTTAAGCACCCGTTGCGCTTCCACCAGACAGCGACCGGGATCATTCCACTGCCAGGCCAGACTTGACCAATACAGATCGAAACTCTGCGCGCGTACTGGTAAGGCTTCAATGTCGGCGCAAATCAGTTCCGCGGTCGGGCAGCGGGGCCGGGCGGCGACTAACATGGCCGACGCAAAATCCAGCAAGGTCAGGCGCGCTTGCGGCCAACATGTCCCCAACCCGTGGGCACCGTATCCAGTGCCGCAACCGGCATCAAGAACGGCGGTTGGATTGAGCGGAATGCCGCACTGGCTAAGATAGACGCCTAAACGGTCGCAAACCTCGCGCTGCACATCAGCGGCGGCATCATAGGTCGCGGCAGCCTGATCGAAGGCATGGCGAATTCGATACTTGGCCGGTCGAGCGGCCATTTGCTCAACAGCAGCCATCGACAGCGCAATCGTGAAGCGCCGCGATCAGCGCATCAATGTGCCTCTCGGTGTGCGCCGATGAGAGCGAGATTCGCAAGCGGGCGGTACCAACCGGTACAGTCGGCGGCCGAATCGCCGGGACCCAGAGACCCCGCGCCAGCAATCGCTCGGACAGTCGCACAGCGGCGGTATTCTCCCCGATCAGCAGCGGCTGGATAGCGCTTGGCGAGGGCAACAACCGCCAAGGCAATCCGGCAAGACCGGCGCGTAACCGGTCAATCAATCGATACAAATGAGATCGTCGATCATCACCCTGGGCGATGAGTTCGAGACTGGTCAGCAGGGCCGCAGCGAGCAACGGACTGGACGCCGTAGTAAAGATATAAGGGCGCGCGCGCTGGATCAGCCAGTCGATGACGCGGCGATCACCGGCTACGAACGCCCCGGACACTCCGGCCGCTTTACCCAGCGTGCCCATGACAATCAGCCGGGGCGATGGCGGCAAAGCAAAGTGGGCGATGCTGCCCCGCCCGCCAGGGCCGAGGACGCCAAAACCGTGGGCATCGTCCACCACCAGCCAGGCATCGAAGCGCTCCGCCAGCGCAAAGAGCGTTGGCAACGCAGCCAGATCGCCGTCCATGCTAAAGATCGCATCAGTCAGAATCAGTTTGCGGCGGGCGCGACTTTGCGCAAGCCGGTCGGCCAAACCGTCCAAATCGCCATGCGGAAAGCGGATATGTTCAGCACGGGCCAGTAACGCGGCGTCGATCAGGGAGGCATGATTGAGTCGGTCGGCGAAAATGGCGTCGTTGCGCTCCACCAGGGTCGGGACGATGGCGAGATTCGCCATATAGCCCGTGGTGAAATACAACGCACGTTCCCGCCCAACAAAGGTGGCCAGCCGTTGTTCCAGCGCTTCATGCGGTCGCAGATGACCGCTCACCACATGCGAAGCACCGCTACCGACGCCCCAGCGCGCGGCTGCCGCGCAGGCCGCCGCGACAATCGCCGGATGATTGGCCAAACCAAGGTAGTCATTGCTGCAAAACGCTGTGACTTGCTGACCATCGACCACCGCCGCCGGACCACATGGCGCATCCAGTACCCGACGGCGCCGTTGCAGGCCATCGGCCGCGAGCTGAGCGAGATCAGTTTCCAGTTCGTCCCAGATCATGACAAGGCAGCGTCGAGCGCCGCTACCGCACCCTCGGCTAATAAAGAAGCTTCCTGATCATCCAGAATATACGGCGGCATGAAATAAATCGTCGTCCCCAGTGGGCGCAACAGCACCTCGTGGCGCAGTGCCTCACGGTAGAAGCGCAGCCGAAAATCCGGGTCTTCGGTCTCGATATCGACCGCCCAGATCATGCCGCAGCGGCGCATATTCCGCACGGCTGAGCGCTTGGCCAGTGGGGCCAGTAGCGCACAGAAGCGTTTGCCAAAGCGGCGGTTGCGAGTGAGGACATCATCGTCAGCAAAAATGCTCAACGTGGCCAACGCAGCCCGACAGGCGAGCGGATTACCGGTATAGGAATGGGAGTGCAAAAAGCCGCGCGTCACCGCATCATCGTAAAAAGCGGCGTACACCTGATCCGTGGTCATCACCACCGACAGCGGCAAATAGCCGCCAGTCAAGCCTTTTGACAGGCATAGGAAATCAGGGCGAATTCCCGCTTGCTCATAGGCGAACAGCGTGCCGGTGCGGCCAAAACCCACCATGATTTCATCACAGATGAAATGCACGCCGTAGCGATCACAGGACTCGCGGGCGAGTCGCAGATAATGCGGATCGTACATCACCATCCCACCGGCACCTTGCACCAACGGCTCGACGATAAACGCGGCGATGCCATCATGATACTCGGCTAAATAGCGATCCAGCGCAGCGGCAGCCCGCACGGCCACATCGGTCGCATTTTCTCCCGGCTGGACGGCGCGCGCGTCCGGGGAAGGCATGGCAATCGCCTGGCGTAACAGTGGAGCGTAAGCATCCTTGTAAAGCGCAACATCGCCAACGCTTAGCGTACCCAGCGTCTCGCCGTGATAGCTGCCCGCCACGCAGACGAATTGATTCTTTTCCGGCTGGCCGTTATTGCGCCAATAGTGAAACGACATCTTGAGCGCAATTTCCACCGCCGAAGAGCCGTCCGAGGCATAGAAGCAATGGCCCAGCGCTTGCTGGGTCAAGGTGGCCAGGCGCTCTGACAATTCGACGACCGGCGCATGGGTGAAACCGGCGAGAATCACCTGCTCCAAACGTTCTAACTGATCTTTAAGCGCTGCATTGATGCGCGGATTAGCGTGACCAAACAGGTTCACCCACCAGGAGCTGATGCCATCCAGATAGCGCCGCCCCTCATAATCATAAAGCCACGCCCCCTGACCGCGCGCTATCGGCACCAGGGGTAGCACGCCGCCATCGTGCTGCTTCATCTGGGTGCAGGGGTGCCAGACTGCGGCGCGGCTGCGGTTAAGCCAGTCGAGATTGCTCATCAGCGGCGACGGCTCAAACGCCGTGCAGGCCCAATTTTGCGAACAGCGCGTTATCCCCTTCGACGCGCGGGTTGCTGGTGGTCAGCAATTGATCACCGTAGAACATCGAATTAGCCCCAGCCAGAAAACACAGGGCCTGCTCGGCTTCGCTCATTTGCTCGCGACCGGCAGACAGCCGCACGTAGCTGCGCGGCATGGTAATACGAGCAGCGGCGATGGTCCGCACAAACTCGAAGATATCAACTGGCTCGCTGCCGGAGAGCGGCGTTCCGGGAATTGGCACCAGGTTATTGATCGGCACCGATTCCGGCGCTGGATCAAGGCTGGCCAGTTTGGCAATCAGCCCGGCGCGATGGCGACGAGTTTCGCCCATACCGACGATGCCGCCGCTACAGACTTTCAGCCCGGCCTCGCGAACGCCATGCAGGGTATCGAGCCGATCCTGATAAGTGTGCGTCGTGACCACATCGCCGTAATATTCAGGCGCGGTATCGAGATTGTGGTTGTAATAATCCAGCCCGGCCTCTTTCAATTGATCGGCCTGGCCCTCCTTGAGGATGCCCAAAGTCACGCAGGTTTCCAAACCGAGCGCCTTGACCGCGCGCACCATCTCCGCTACAGCAGCCATGTCTTTTTCTTTAGGACCACGCCAGGCGGCACCCATGCAAAACCGTCCTGCGCCCTGTTCCTTAGCGGCTTTAGCGGCGGCCAACACCTCTTCGGTCGACAGCAGGCGCTGGGTTTCCAGACCGGTCTGATGGCGTTTGGATTGCGAGCAGTAACCACAATCCTCCGAGCAGTTACCCGTTTTGATCGAGAGTAACGTAGAGCGCTGCACTGCGTTGGGATCAAAGTGAGCGCGCAAGGTCTCTTGCGCCCGAAACAGTAAATCCGCAAAGGGCAGATCGAATAAAGCCAGCACCGCATCCACGGTCCAGGCTGGAGCGGAATCCACCGGCTGAACCGGCGTGTTAGGGCGCGCTGTCGGCCGAGCAGCGGTCGCTGAAGTTGTCATGGATGAGATCTCGAACTGGTTGAATGCGTAACTAAAAAAGGAGCGATGCGAAGTAAATGCCAGATGCAAGGCGCTGCCTGAACCGTCGCCTGCGTCATCCGTGACCCTAATCGGCATCGATTAAGGGGCTAAGGATAGTATGCTCGTCCTGGAAAACCAAACCCGCTCACACCCAGGGGCCAGCCCAACACCGCTGGCGCGCTACACAATACACGAAATTCACGAACCCAGAGGAGCCGCAGACACCAGTTCCGGCTCTTGTAAAACACGGGTGATCGGCTCTGGTCGGCCGACATAATAGCCCTGGGCGTAATCAATCCCATAATCCGCCAGCAGGGCCAGCGTCGCGCTGTCCTCCACGTGCTCGGCAACGGTTTTTTTGCCAAACGCCCTGGCGATTTCCGCCATAGCCTTGACCAAAACCTGATCATCAGCCCGCTCGCCAAGGTGATGGATAAATGAGCCATCAATCTTGATAAAGCCAAACGGCAGGGTTTTCAGATAATAAAACGAGGAAAATCCGGTGCCGAAATCATCCAGCGCAAACTGACAACCGATGGCGTTGATGGCCTCCATCAACTGACGAGTCGCCGCAATATCGGCAAGCGCGGCGGTTTCTGTCATCTCAAAAATCAGTTTCTGGGGGTCAAGCCCGGTTTCCTGCAACAGTCGTTTCAGTTGCTGTAACAAGTCCGGGTCGTTGAACGCATGGGCGGAGAGATTGACCGTTAAGGTAATCGGCAAGCCGCGAGCCAGAGCGCGGGCCTGATAATGAATGGCGTCAGACATCACCATTCGATCAATCGGGTGAATCAGTCCGGAGCGCTCGGCGACCTCAATAAACTGGGCCGGCCCGATGATTTCGTCGTCATCGCCGCGCATCCGCAATAACACCTCATAGTGCGAGACTGCACGCGTGCGGATATTCATAATCGGCTGCGCGTACAGTAAAAAGCGCTTTTCCTTGAGTGCGACTTCCACCCGCTGCTTCCAAAAAACCCGCTCGCGCATCAAGCGCTGGGTTTGATCCTGATCCGACAACAGATGCCAGCCGCCGCGCCCGCTCTCCTTAACCCGATACATGGCCAGATCGGCACGCGCCAGCAGATCTTCGACAGTGGCTCCATACTCTGGAAACAGCGTAATGCCGATACTGGCTGACAAGCGATGGATTTGCTCATCGACCGAGAAATCAACCGCCTCAATATGGCTGAGGAGTTTTTTCGCTACCTGAATCGCTTCGTTAGCGGTGGCCCGTTTGAGAACCACAGCGAATTCATCGCCGCCCAGACGGCTGATCACATCGACTTCGCGCAGAATCGTCCCAAACATCTCACCAAGTCGTTGCAGCAAGCGGTCGCCAGCCTGATGACCGCTGGTGTCGTTGATGTATTTGAACTGATCCAAATCGACGAATAGCAAAGCGCCGGAATAGCCATAGCGCCTGGCCGCCGCGACGGCTTCTTTTAGCTCCTGGGCAAAGCGGCGGCGGTTATAGAGTCCGGTCAGGGTATCGTGATCGGCCAACCAGGCCAGACGCATCTCGGCTCTTTTTCTGGCAGTGATATCCATACCCACCGACAAGATCACGGCGTTATCGGTAGCTTGACCTTTTAGGCGGGAATGCTGCCAGACGATGTTTAGCGTACCGCCATCCTTGCAACTGATATCGCACTCCACCTCGATATGTTCCCGGTCGCTGGACTGCAAATCCGTCAAGAACTGCGCCTTAGTGCCGTCTTCCTCGACGCTGAGCAAGCTTGCAAAAGGCCGACCTCGCAGCTCTTGCGGCGCATAGCCGGTGATGGCCTCGGCATACGGGTTGACCATCAAAATCTCGTTATTGTGGTTTTGCGTCAGAATCAGAACTTGCGCCACTTCCAGTAGATGCGTGACAAAATTGCGTTGCCGGGTAATTTCATCCATCCGTTCTGATAGATCGTGGGTATGGTTGGCTAGCTCGATATGCAGCGCTTCGAGTTGGTGCGATAAGGCGATGGCGGTCTCGTTAAGCACGTCCACTTCATCACGAAACCGGCGATTCAGCGGCGCTTCCAATATCGCCGCGCGCACTTTGCCAAAGGCACCCTCAGCCAGCCAAGGCAGGTTATCAGCCGCGCGTCGCAAGCCTGACATCGGCAACCACAAAATCGCCAGCAGTAACACCTCCGACAACACCAAGCCGAGAAGGCCCAACAGTACGTTACGGCGAAGCGCAGCGCTAATGTGCGCCGCTGAATCCGTAATATCAGCGATGATCGCCAAATAAGCCTGCCAACCCTGCTCAAAACCGGTGAGTGGAAACAGCCGGACTTGGTGCTCGCGTTGGTCGGTCATGACATACAAAGGTTCGCGCACCGCCTCGGCGAGCGATTGCTGATGAGCTGCCTGGCGCAAGATGGCCAGATTAGCCCGCGCGTTGAACAGGGCCACCACCCGCAGGTTCCAGTTTTTGAGCGCTTGCTCGCCGTTGCCATTGGACGAACCTAGCTTGGTGCCGCCCACCAATAAGCCTAAATCAGTCCCGGACACCCGCCGGAAATCCAGCACGATATCCGCAAGGGAAATGCCCATGACCAGGGCGGTGCCTGCATCCAGAATGGGAGTGATCGCATACTGGAGGCAGGTCTCTGAACAATCGATCAGGCCAACCGGAGTTTCCGTGGCGAGAGCCTGACGCACCGCAGAGACCACATTTGCGGGTGAATCAATGGCAGCGCCGGGGCCATGCGCCGCCAAACGCTGCCCGTCAGCGGTCATGAGCAAAATCTTTTCCATGCCCATGTTCAGTTCAAGGCTCGCTGCCATGCGCTCGAACTCAGCGATCATCCGTTCTTCCAGCGCCTTACCGGTCACCCCATGCAAGTTAAGTGAAGAGGCGATGGTGGCGCTCCATTTGCGCAAGGTCTTGTCGGATTGTTCGAGCAGACCCTGCACCTGATAAGCGTACTGGCTTTGCAATTCCACGCGCCGCCGCTGGAATTGACTTTGCAACTCATGATGATTGATGGCGACCAGAGTTCCTGTTACGGCAATGAGCACCAAGCTGCTCAGTAGCAACGCTTTCCATTTCAGGCTAAAAAACAAACCGGGCTGGAGCGAGGTCATAGGCAGATCATTCCTTGGCAAAATTCCGTCAGGCAAAACTATTTTATGTTGCCCAGCGTTAAAGGCCGTAGCGCCTTGGCCTTATTTTCGCACTGATACGCGGCTTCAAGCCCTTTAAAAACCCATATTTTAGTTCACCGGACGATGCGGACCGGCTGGCCGAGCTGATACGCACGGACGTTCTCCGCCAATTGCTCCAGCAGCCGCTGGCGCGACTCGCGACTACCCCAGGCGCTGTGTGGGGTGATGATCAAGTTGGGAATATCGGGCGCGAGCAGCGGGTTACCATCGGTCGGCGGCTCCAGGCTGAGTACATCAATCCCCGCGCCGCCCAAGGCTCCTTTGCGTAGCGCATCGGCCAGCACTGCCTCATCGACCAGACCCCCGCGCGCGGTATTGATCAAGACCGCATCGCGGCGCATCAAGGCCAGTTCCCAGGCACCGATCAGACCACGGGTTTCAGGGGTCAACGGACAATGTAAGCTCAGCACATCCACTTGCGGCAAGAGAACCGGCAGCGGTATCCGGCCTTCTTCCGGCTCGATGGCCCCCGGTCGCTGAGCCAGTAAAACACGCATCCCGAAGGCCTCAGCGACCCGCGCCACGCCCCGGCCCAGTTCTCCATAACCGACGATGCCCAACGTCTTGTCCGCCAGCTCGCGAATCGGATAATCCAGCAGGCAAAATTGACTGGCTTGTTGCCAGCGACCGGCGCGCACCGCTTGATGGTAATCTGGCAAGCGAGTGTAAAGCGCCAACAGCAAGGCGAACACATGCTGTACCACGGCCGGCGAACCATAGCCTCGGCAGTTGCAAACCGTAATGCCCGCCGCCTCGGCTGCGGCCAAATCAACGTTATTGACGCCCGTGGCGGCGATGCAGATTAACCGTAGGCGAGGGGCTTGCTCGATAGCCGCTGCATTTAACATCACCTTGTTGCTGATCACTACTTCGGCTTGTGCGATGCGTTCGGCCACCTGGTCGGGTAAGGTAGCCGGATAATAGGTCAGTTCCGGCAACTCGGCGTCAAGCACGCTGAAATCGAGATCGCCGCAGTCCAGGGTATTTCTATCGAGAAATGCGCCGAGCATGGCGAGGGAACCTCCGCATAAGAATGAGTTTCATTTAGATTCATTATAGGCGTAACCCGCCACTGCCAACTCGCAACCGCGCCAATAATCAAGCATAAGTCCTCAGAGGAGACCCGCCGCGCCATGAAACCACTCGCATCCTTATCGTTTACCCATGACCAGCCGACCCGCGCCGGTGTGCTACTGACCAACCTCGGCACACCAGACGCCCCCACAGCCGACGCGGTGCGGCGCTATTTGGCCGAATTCCTGGCGGATAACCGCGTGGTTGAAATTCCGCGCGCGCTATGGTGGCCAATCCTGCATGGGGTGATCTTGCGAACTCGGCCGACCCGTTCTGCGCAGAAATACCAAAAGATTTGGACTGCGGAAGGTTCACCCCTTTTGGCGATCAGCCAACGCCAACAGGCAGCGATTGCCGCCCGGTTGGCGGAGCGTCATCCTGGACCGATCCAGGTGGCGCTGGGAATGCGCTACGGCAATCCGTCCATCGCGGCTGCACTGGGCGAATTGCAAGCCGCCGGTGTGCGCCGACTGCTGGTGTTGCCGCTGTACCCGCAATACTCCGCTGCGACCACGGCGTCAACCTTTGATGCCATCGCGGCCGAGCTACGCACCTGGCGTTGGCTGCCGGAGTTGCGGCTGATCGCTCATTACCACGATCAGGACCGTTATCTGAATGCGCTGGCGGACAGTGTGCGCACCGCATGGCAAGTGGAGCCAGCCGGACGTTTGCTGTTCTCTTTTCATGGTCTGCCCAAACGCAATTTGCTGGCCGGAGACCCCTATTATTGTCACTGTCAAAAAACCGCCCGGCTAGTTGCAAAGCGGCTGGACTTGTCACCGGAACAATGGGCGGTAGCGTTTCAATCGCGCTTCGGCCGCGCCGAATGGCTACAACCGTATACCAGCACCTTGCTGGCCGACTGGGCTAAAGCGGGCGTCAAGCGCGTGGATGTGCTTTGTCCTGGCTTTGCCGCCGATTGTCTGGAGACTCTGGAAGAAATCGCTATCGAGAATCGGCAGGTTTTTCTTGAGGCCGGTGGCGAACATTACCGCTATATCCCGGCGCTCAATGATGCGCCCGCCCATCTTCACGCCTTAACCGAACTGATCGAGCAACATACCGTCGGCTGGCCAGAGTTCGGTTCTGGGGGTGATACTGAGGCTGAACGCGCTAAACGCCGCCAGCGCGCCTTGGCCCTGGGGGCAAGCGCCTGAAGACTCGCGAATAAGCAGCGCCGGGGTGCCTAATCATGGCAACGAGCGCGCCCTCTCTAGCGATCTCGTGCCGACTGATCGGCCTTCATTTGCCAAACCGCCTTCTATACTCACTAGGGCGGCGCTGACCTTAATCAGCAAGCCGCCTCTGACCCGTATCCTCAAACGGCCTACCCATTTGATCCGGCGAGCAAACCATGATCCACGGCGTTCTATTCGACCTGGAAGGCGTGTTATGTGTCGGCGGCTACCCCTTGCCCGGCGCCCGTGAAGCGATGCTGAGCTTGCGCGCCGCCAGTATCCCGATGCGTTTCATCACCAACGGCACCCGGATGCCGCGCAGCACCGTCATTGACCGGTTGGCCGCTATGGGGCTTGAAGTACCTTTTGAGCATTTATTTACGCCTGTAGTGGCGGCTCGTAATTACTTGATAAGCCGCCAACTGACTCCACACCTGCTGGTCCATCCTCATATTGAGAGCGAGTTCGCCGACCTGCTCGGCCCGCCACCGAACGTAGTCTTACTGGGCGATGCTGGCTCGGCCTTTGATTACGCTGCACTCAATCGCTGTTTCCGGTTGCTGCTTGATGGGCTGCCGCTGCTGGCCATGGGCGCAAATCGCCACTTTAACGAGGATGGTCAGCTTAGCCTGGATGCCGGGCCGTTCGTGGCGGCGCTTGAATATGCGGCGGAGATGGAAGCGGTGGTGTTGGGCAAACCCGCCGCCGATTTTTTCCAGGCGGCTGTGGCCGGGTTGGAACTGCCTGCCCAGGATGTGATCATGGTCGGCGACGACGCTGAAATGGATGTCTGCGGCGCGCTCGCTGCTGGGTTGCGTGGCATCCTGGTGCGCACCGGCAAATATCGGCCCGGCGATGAAGCCAAGGTAGCACCGTTAGGTGGACGGGTTTTCGATGATCTGGACGCCGTAGTCGATTACATCCTTTAAGTAAGGTGCGATCAGTTTCTATACCGGGCTGCTGTCCATTCTGCGTAAAATCCGCTTTCATCCATTTTTCCTCTCACAAGTGTCTGAGTGCTGCCCGGAGTTGCCATGCGTGTCCTATTCCCCGACATTAAACCCTATTCGACTTATCGATTTGCCGCCGATGAGTTGCATGATTTGTATGTCGAAGAATGCGGCAATCCCCAAGGTTTACCGGCGCTGTTTCTACACGGGGGACCAGGGGCCGGGTGCGAGCCGATGCACCGGCGGTTTTTCGATCCGGAGCGTTATCGCATCGTGCTATTCGACCAGCGTGGCGCTAGTCAATCCACGCCGCACGCCGAATTACGCGATAACACGTTATGGCATTTAATCGCCGATATCGAAAAACTGCGCGAACATCTTGGCATTGACCGCTGGATAGTGTTCGGCGGTTCCTGGGGTTCAACCTTGGCGCTGGCTTATGCCGAAACCCATCCAGATCGCGTGCTTGGCCTGATTTTGCGTGGGATTTTCCTATGCCGCGATCAGGATATTGCCTGGTTCTATCAAAGCGGGGCCAGCCGCTTATTTCCCGATTTATGGGAACACTTTCTAGCCCCGATTCCGGCAGCCGAGCAGGATGACTTGCTACACGCCTACCATCGCCGCCTCACCGGTTCTAACGAACTGGAGCGCTTGCGCGCGGCGAAGGCATGGTCGACCTGGGAAGGCTCCACGCTAACCCTGGAGAGCAACCCAAGTGTGGTTGAACACTTTGGCGAGGCCCGGATGGCGCTGAGTCTGGCTAGAATCGAATGCCACTATTTCGTCAATCACTGCTTTATGGAGCCTGGACAACTGCTGCGTGATGCGGACCGATTACGTGGCATCCCCGGCATCATTGTTCATGGCCGTTATGATGTGGTCTGTCCACTGGATAATGCCTGGGCGCTGCATCAAGCATGGCCGGAGTCGGAAATTCGGATCGTGACGCCCGCCGGTCATGCTGCCAGTGAACCCGGCATTGTTGATGCCCTTGTCACTGCCACCCAGACCTTTGCCGACCGTTTCAAATGATCGGACTTTTGCAACGGGTTAACACGGCGCGCGTCGAAGTGGCCGGTGAGCTTGTTGGCGCTATTGACGCTGGCTTGCTGGTGCTGGTGGGCGTCGAGCGCGGCGATACTCACGCACAGGCCGACCGGCTGCTGGCGCGGTTACTGGGTTATCGGGTATTCGCTGATGCCGAGGGCAAGATGAATCGCTCGGTGCGTGATATCGGCGGTGGATTGCTGCTGGTGCCGCAGTTCACGCTGGCGGCGGACACTGCCAAGGGGCTGCGGCCCAGTTTCACGCCCGCTGCGCCACCGGCGGAAGGTCAACAGCTATTCAATTATCTTATCGAGCAGGCCCGTCAGCAGCACGCATGGGTCGCTGCGGGTCGCTTCGGCGCACACATGCAAGTTAGCTTGACCAACGATGGGCCGGTGACGTTTTGGTTGCACAGCCCGCCGACTGAGCGCTAGTGCGATGATCTGCAAAAGGGTCCAGACCGGTTGATGCAGAAACCCCCGTTGCACCTGAAACAAGCCTAAGTCGTTCGCCAGGCTGGGTCTTAAGGTGACTTTAGTCATCATACGGACATCTAAAATCGTGACTTGATGATCCCTTTCGGCACTATGGAAGCTTTGGGTTGTTCTCTAATCTGTGGCTTGTCAAGTTTATGAAGGCTCAAGGTAGACCGAAATAGCGGCGAAGAAGTCAGCTCGGTTAGCCGCAGAAATCAGCGAAACCCTTCCATAGCGAGGATTTAACGATGAAAACGATGCGTAAGATGATGGCTCCGGCTTTCCTGGCAACGACCTTGGTGATGAGTTCTCTGGCTCTGGCTGCTGACGTGACCAGGCAGCCTTCGGGGAAGGTCGAAATTGACGAAACCCAGTTTGGTCTGATCGTGGGTGGCAGCACCGGCGGCGGCACCCTGACCTATCACGGCAAAAAGTATGACTTTAAAGTCGGCGGCTTGAGCGTCGGCGCAGCCATCGGCGCGGCCAAGATCAGCGCAGTCGGCGAGGTCTATGATCTGAACGATATCTCCAAATTCCCAGGCACCTACACCAAGCTCGATGCCAGCGTCGCCTTGGGCGGCGGTATGGGCGGCGTGCAGATGAAAAACGAGAATGGGGTCATCATGCGCCTGGATTCGACCACCCAAGGTCTGCAATTCAACCTGGGCGTGAGCGGCGTCAAAGTGACCATGGACAAGTAAAGCACTGCCCTGCACCAAACCCGTTTTGGTGTGGGTGCTCGGTAAAGGGGAATATTGGCAAAAGGCTTTATACCTGCGCCAGATTCCCCTTTTCTTCCAGCCAGTTTTTGCGATCCCCCGCCCGTTTCTTGGCCAGTAGCATATCCATCAACACCACGGTATCGTCGCCGATTTCCAACGTCAGTTGCACCAACCGTCGGGTCGCTGGGTCCATGGTGGTTTCACGCAATTGCAGCGGATTCATCTCGCCCAAGCCCTTGAAACGAGTGACATTCACCTTACCCTTTTTCTTATCGGCGGCGATGCGGTCGAGGATGCCCTGCTTTTCAGGCTCATCTAGCGCGTAGAAAATCTCCTTGCCGACATCGATCCGAAACAGGGGCGGCATGGCGACATGGACATGACCGGCTTCGACCAAAGGACGGAAGTGGCGCATGAAAAGCGCACAGAGCAGCGTGGCGATGTGCAAGCCATCGGAATCGGCATCAGCGAGAATGCAAACCCGGCCATAACGTAAGCCTGTGAGATCATCGCAACCGGGATCAACGCCAATCGCTACTGCAATATCATGGACTTCTTGCGAGGCCATGACCTCGGAGGAATCCACTTCCCATGTATTGAGGATCTTGCCGCGCAACGGCATCACTGCCTGAAACTCCCGATTGCGCGCCTGCTTGGCCGAACCACCGGCCGAATCGCCCTCGACCAGAAATAATTCAGTGCGCCCTGAATCCTGCGCCGTGCAATCGGTCAGTTTGCCAGGTAGCGCCGGCCCGCTGGTCACCTGCTTGCGCACGACCTTGCGGCTGGCCCGCAATCGTTTCTGGGCATTGGTCAGCGCCAGTTGGGCGATGCGTTCACCGGTTTCCGGATGCTGGTTTAGCCAAAGGCTTAGGGTGTCTTTAACCACTCCGGCTACAAACACCGCACATTCGCGTGAGGACAGCCGCTCCTTGGTTTGGCCGGAGAATTGCGGGTCTTGCATTTTCACCGATAGCACGTAGCAACAACCATCCCAGACATCCTCTGGGGCGATGCGCAGTCCGCGCGGAACCAGATTGCGGAACTCGCAAAATTCGCGCACTGCATCGGTCACACCGCCGCGTAGACCATTGACGTGGGTGCCGCCCTGTGGCGTGGGAATCAGATTGACGTAGCTCTCGGCTACCGGTTCGCCACCTTCCGGCAACCAGGTCAAGGCCCAATCGGCCGTCTCGCGCGTTCCGCTGACATGGCCGACAAACGGGGGGTCTGGAAGCAGGGCAACCTTGCCCAGCGCTTCCTTGAGATAATCGGTAAAACCATCCTCGTAATGCCAGAGAATTTTTTCACCGCTTGCTTCATCGGTGAAGGTCACTTTAAGGCCCGGACATAAGACGGCCTTGGCACGCAAGACATGCTTCAAACGGGAGAGCGAGAAGCGGGGCGAATCGAAATAGCGCGGATCGGGCCAGAAACGTAGAGTGGTGCCGGTCACCCGCCGTCCAACTGCTCTGATCTCCTCCAACTCCGACACCTTATCGCCCCCGGCAAAGGCCATGTTGTATTCCTTGCCGTTGCGCCGGACCCACACTTCAAGGTGATTGGACAGCGCGTTCACTACTGACACCCCAACACCGTGCAACCCCCCGGAAAACTGGTAATTGCGATCAGAGAACTTGCCGCCTGCATGGAGGCGAGTAAGGATCAGTTCAATCCCAGGAATCCTTTCGTCCGGGTGAATATCGACCGGCATTCCCCGACCATCATCCTCCACCGACAACGACCCATCCGCGTGCAAGATGACATTGACCACGCTGGCGTAACCGGCAATCGCCTCGTCGACGCTATTGTCGATGACTTCCTGGGCAAGATGGTTGGGGCGGGTTGTGTCGGTGTACATACCCGGCCGCTTGCGTACCGGGTCTAGGCCGCTGAGAACTTCAATTGCGGCTGCGTCGTAGGAACTGGCGCTCATGCTGAATATCGGTAACGAAGGTTTGCTTTGGGGGAATCGGAAGATTCATCGCAGGAAAAAATAGCGCCGAACGGCGCTATGACAGTTAGCTCATGACAACTTCATCGTCCCGGAAACGCTGGGCGATGTCGGCAAATTCCGGAGCGACATCCAATAGCGCATCAACTACATGGGGATCGAAATGACGACCGCGCTCAGCATAGATCATCTCCATGGCCTGAGCGTGTGGAAAAGCCGGTTTGTAGACGCGTTTTGAGATTAAGGCATCATAGACATCCGCTACCGCCATCAAGCGCGCCGAAAGCGGGATCGCATCACCAGCTAGTCCCTGCGGATAACCGTTCCCGTCCCAGCGTTCGTGATGACCATGGGCGATCTCACGGGCGTACCGTAGGAAGATCCCTTCCTCACCTAATTCCAACGCCGCCCGCTCAATCGCATCCCGGCCATATTCGGTGTGACGCTGCATCACTTGCCATTCCACCGGGGTCAAGCTTCCTGGCTTGCGCAAGATTGAGTCTGGAATACCGACTTTGCCAATATCGTGAAGGGGTGCCGAGATATATAGTAAGCGAATAGCGTCATCATCAAGCTCCGCCCTATAGGGAGGATGGCTGCGCAGGCGTTGGGCTAAGGCTCGTACATAAGATTGGGTCCGGCGGATGTGATTGCCGGTCTCGTTATCGCGCATCTCCGCCAGTGTACACAGAGCGCTGATGATGGCACCTTGGGCGGCGATCAGTTGGTGATCACGCCGGGTCAACTCCTGAGATTGCTGTGTGATCTCCTGAGCGCGTTCGGCTACCAGCCGTTCCAAGTCCTGGCTATGCGCTCGCAAGGTACGAGTCGCTACGCTAAGCTGGAGATGGTTGCGCACCCGCGCCAGCACCACCGCCGACGAAAAAGGCTTGTGGATAAAATCCACTGCTCCCAGCGAAAGACCATATTCTTCATCCGTATGGCTGTCGAGGCTGGTCAAAAAGATGACCGGTATTTCAGAATAACGGGGTAATTGCTTGATCTGACGGCAGACTTCGAAGCCGTCAAGGTTTGGCATGATCACATCCAACAAAATAAGATCAGCGCTACCGCCAGTACTTAAATAGTCCAGTGCTTGTGAGCCACCCGTGGCGATGTGCAGGATATATTGATCACGCAACAACTTATCCAGCATCAGCAGATTACTGGGCCGATCATCGACCGCAAGAACATGGTGTTTCGATTCCATTAGTTTTCTCCCGCTTCAATGGCAGCGAGTGCGGGTTCGAGATGGCTTAGCGCCACAGCAAACTCTAAACCGAGTGCAGCTCGAATCGCCATTTCTAGGACTGGGCGCAACTCATCATCCGGGAGATGAGTTTGCAGGCGTTCCGCCAAATGGTATGCCTCCATCTGCTGACCGCGCAATGCTCTAGCAAATGCCTGTAGTTCCCCGACAAAATCAGTCACCACTGACAGGTCATTGGTTTGAACAGTGACGCCGCGCTGCGCCTTCAGTAGACCCATCATCTGCTCAGCGCCAGCGGCCAGCCACTGCGCCAGTTGCGGTGCATCGGCTTGGCGATCACGGGCTGCCCGTTCGGTGTTTTTGGCTAACTCCACCAACGCCCAGGCCTGAAAATGCCCACTGAGACTTTTCAGATCATGGGCAAGCCGTGCCATCCCGTCCCAGTCGGCCTGGTCTGCCGCCTGAGCAAGCTGAAGGGGTATTTCTGCTTGAGTTCGCAAGGTGAGATCAATCAATTGCTCGATCAAACCTTTATTACCATCAAAATGATCAGCCAAACTGACCCAATCGATCACCATCTCGGCTGCCACAGCATTTTCAGGATACGAACACGCTAAACCAGAAGGAGTTTTCACGACATTCTGATTCCTGGATAACCCACAAGAGAACGAGAGTAAATCGATATTACACGCATGGTATATAAGGTTTCAGTTCCACCATAACGGCTGCTACCCGTAGTTTACTCCAAGAGGATTGCTAGAGGCTGCCTAATATTTTCGCTCTAGTTTAGCGCCTATCCTGGCCATGCTTGTGAATAAATCCTGGCAGTTCATAGAGGCGATCCAAACACTGAAAAGCGTACAATAATATGATCAGCTAAGAGTCACTAAAAGGTAACAATCGATCCTCTCAAAGGGCAGATAAAGTACCGATACTCCAACTAAAACTCTAAAAATCTTTCATTTGGGACTGTTGCGATTTGTTGCGGCTTCTTTAGTGAGGTAACCTGGGGAAGCCGTAGTTTTAAAAAGATCAATGAAAATCACATTTATATCGTATGAGTTTTTAATAATCAGATTATTAATAAGGGTTAATTAGCGGCTAACCTAATCATCTTACTATTTAAAAAAATGCTAATAATTTTCTCGTATTTTATCGCAGATTAATCATCTAAATGATGAGTGCTTTATTCCCCAACATTCATTCATTTAAGGGCCACAAAAATAATTATGTTACCTAAGGTTAATCGGGATTATCGTATGAAAAAAGCTTAATCATCTAAAAGACCATAAAGAAAATTCCTCCATCCAATAACCCTCTCACCCCTAAATTTATCGATTATCAATAAGCTAACCTTAGCGGTTTTCTACTACAATACGGGAAATAAGCCATCGCAATTAAATCCCTGCAATCATCCCTGAGCTAGCCGAAAAATTCGCTTCAACGCAGCTTATAACCAAATCATTGACTCGGCATCAGGCTCGTGTGAAACTAAATTAATCAGGCCTGCCCTCGCATGTCTGATACCAGAATTTTGCCAAAATCCTAACGAGGAGCTTGTGAATTGGGTAAGAAACTGTATGTTGGCAACTTGAGCTATAACATTAGCAATAGTGACTTGGAGAATCTGTTCACCGCTCACGGTACCGTACGATCCGCTCAAGTGATTATGGATCGTGACACTGGCCGCTCCAAAGGATTTGGCTTTGTGGAAATGGGCACCGACCAGGAAGCCCAGGCGGCGATCTCTGCTCTAAACGGCAAACCGATTGAAGGTCGTAATTTGACAGTCAACGAAGCGCGCCCGCCCCAGCAAGGATCGGGTGGCGGTGGCGGCTACGGTGGCAGCGGTGGCGGCGGTGGCGGCAAACGCGGTGGCGGTGGCGGCTACGGTGGTGGCGGTGGCGGCTACGGTGGTGGCGGCGGCGGTGGCCGACGCTATTAAATCTCGCACTCGCGATAACGAGTTCAAGGATCGAACCGCTTGCAAAGCTTCTCGCGCGGATACTCGTAGTTAACATGCATTCAAAAAAACGCATCGGCGCTTTGGCTAGTCGCCATCAGTTTTTAAGCGCTAATAAACATTGTCCTGGGCATGAAGGGCCCTTATAAAAACAGGATCGAGCTGCACTATCGCCCGCTTCTTCGGGCCAGAGATAACGCTTAACCTAGAAAGAACGGGCGACCCAAAGGTCGCCCGTTTTTACTTCAGGGGCCGCTGAAACTAACTAGCTGTTGGCCCGCGACTCCAGAATTTCAACCGCCGGCAGCACCTTGCCTTCCAAGAATTCCAAGAATGCACCACCCGCTGTTGAGATATACGACACCTTGTCGTAGATGTTGTATTTCTGAATTGCAGCAATGGTGTCGCCGCCACCGGCCAGCGTAAAGGCCTTGGTATCGGCAATCGCCATCGCAACAGTCTTGGTGCCTTCACCGAATTGATCGAACTCAAACACGCCGACCGGGCCATTCCAAACCACGGTTCCCGCCTTCATGATAATGTCGGCTAGTTCCTGAGCGCTCTTGGGGCCAATGTCGAAGATCATGTCATCATCAGTGACTGAATCGGCACTCTTTTGTACAGCCGGTTCGGCGGCATCAAACTTCTTTCCAACCACGACATCGACCGCAATCGGAATATTGGCACCGCGCTTTTTCATCTTCTCGACTAAGCTTTGCGCGGTCGGTATCAGGTCATTCTCGCTCAGCGATTTACCGATATTCTTACCCATCGCTGCTAAGAAGGTATTGGCAATACCGCCACCGACGACCAGTTGATCGACCTTCTCCGACAAGCTTTCCAGCACGGTCAGCTTGGTCGAGACTTTAGAGCCGCCCACGATGGCGACTAGCGGGCGCGCCGGTTTGGCCAGCGCCTTGGTCAGCGCATCCAGTTCCTCAGTCAACAAGATACCCGCACATGCCACCGGCGCATACTTGGCAATACCATGGGTAGAGGCTTCTGCGCGGTGGGCGGTACCAAAGGCATCCATTACAAAAATATCGCACAAAGCCGCGTATTTCTTGGCCGTCTCTTCGACGTTTTTCTTCTCGCCTTTGTTGGTGCGGACGTTTTCCAGCAGCACCACTTCACCATTGGCCACATCGAAGCCGCCATTCACCCAATCCTTGATCACCCGCACCGGCTTACCCAGCTTGGCTGACATCACATCGGCGACCGGTTGCAGCGAATCTTCCGGGTTAAACTGGCCTTCAGTCGGGCGACCCAGATGTGAGGTCACCATCACCTTGGCTCCGGCCTTCATCGCATGTTCGATGGTCGGCATTGAAGCAGTGATGCGGGCATCCGACGTGACTTTGCCGTCTTTGACCGGCACATTGAGATCGGCACGGATAAAGACCCGCTTGCCGGCCAAATCCAAATCGGTCATACGCTTAAACTGCATTTTCTTCTCCTCCAAATAAAACCCCCGCTCGCCCTCACGCGGGGCGCAAGGCGGCGGGGGTCAGTGTTTCAGTTTAGCAAGCAGCCGCCACAGGGTGGCGATGGCTTACTTCATCATCACCTTGACCATTTCCAGCACTTTGCAGGAATAGCCCCATTCGTTGTCGTACCAAGACACGACCTTGACGAAGGTGTCATCCAGCGCGATACCGGCGTCGGCATCGAAGGTGGAGGTGTTGCTTTCACCACGGAAATCAGTGGCAACCACTTTATCTTCGGTGTAGCCCAATACACCCTTCATTGCGCCCTCTGAGGCTTCCTTCATCGCCGCACAAATTTCTTTGTAGGTGGCGGGCTTGTTCAGCTCGACGGTCAGATCGACCACCGAGACATCCGAGGTCGGCACGCGGAACGCCATCCCGGTCAGCTTCTTGTTCAGCTCCGGAATCACCACGCCCACGGCCTTGGCCGCACCGGTGCTGGACGGAATGATGTTTTCCAGAATGCCACGGCCGCCGCGCCAATCTTTGTTGGACGGGCCGTCAACGGTCTTTTGGGTGGCAGTGGCGGCATGGACGGTGGTCATCAGACCGCGCTTGATGCCCCACTTGTCGTTCAGCACCTTGGCGATAGGAGCCAGGCAGTTAGTGGTGCAAGACGCATTGGAAATGATGGTCTGACCGGCGTAGGTGCCGCAGTTGACGCCATACACGAACATCGGGGTGTCATCTTTGCTGGGTGCGCTCTGGATGACTTTCTTGGCACCCGCGTCGATGTGCTTCTGGCAGGTTTCCTTGGTCAGGAACAGGCCCGTCGATTCAACCACCACTTCAGCGCCAACCTCGCCCCACTTCAGCGCGGCGGGATCTTTCTCAGCGGTCAGGCGGATCTTCTTGCCGTTGACGATCAGGGTTTTGCCATCAACGGCAATGTCGCCCTGGAAGCGGCCATGCACTGAATCATACTTCAGCATATACGCCAGGTAGTCGGGTTCGAGCAGGTCGTTGATGCCGACGATTTCGATATCCGGGAAGTGCTTGACCGCCGCGCGGAACACCATACGACCGATGCGACCGAACCCGTTGATACCCACTTTAATAGCCATGCTTTCCTCCAACAGTGTGGTGTGCGAAACGTGTGCTTGGGAAACCAGAGCGGATGCCATCATCCGCCCAGAAAGACCTACAAAGATATAGTATAAACCTTAAGCGTTGACCGGCAAAAATTAACGTCACGCCGCGCTTGGGTTTAAAGCAGTGCCGTCACAGCGGCGATCACCCGCTCCGTGATAAAACCAAAATGCTGGAAGATGATTTCCGGCGGCCCCGATTCACCGAAGCAGTCGATGCCAATCACGGTGCCCTGAGGACCAGCGTATTTATACCAGGGCGCTGTGACGCCCGCTTCGACCACCACCCGCCGGGTAACAGTCGCGGGTAAGACCGACTCGCGATAAGCCGCATCTTGCGCATCAAAGACATCGACCGACGGCATGGACACCACGCGAATCCGCCGCCCCTGGCCGTTCAACTGCTTGGCAGCCTCGATCGCGAGTTGCACTTCAGATCCCGTCGCGATCAGAATTGCTTCAGGATCAGCGCCGCAATCCAGCAGCACATAACCGCCACGCGCGATGGCTTGCACCTGTTGCGGCGTACGCTCCTGATGCGGCAGCTTCTGCCGGGTGAAAATCAGCGCAGTCGGGCCATTGACCCGCTCCAGCGCCATCTTCCAGGCAACCGCCGTTTCTGTGGTATCGCAGGTCCGCCAGACGGAGAGATCAGGAATAATCCGCAAACCCGCGACATGTTCAATCGGCTGATGGGTGGGGCCATCGCCGCCGACACCGATGGAGTCATGGGTCAGAATGAACATGCAGCGGATTTTCATCAGGGCTGACATCCGAATGGCGCTACGGCCATAGTCAGCAAACATCAAGAACGTACCGCCAAAGGGGATATAGCCACCGTGCAAGGCCAGACCGTTCATGATCGCGTTCATGGCAAATTCACGCGCACCATAAAAGATCAGGTTACCATCAGGGTGCTCAAAATCGACGGGGCGGGATCCCTGCCAAGGAATACCGGTCGATTCTGCCAAATCGGCTGAACCGCCGACCAAACTCAAAAAGTGTGGCCCGTAAAACTCCAGCACCCGTTGCGAAGCGGCACGAGTGGCAAGATCTTCGTGGCGTTGCTGGGTCTGGTGGATAAACTCCCAGGCAATCGTTTCCCAATTTTCTGGAAAACCGCAGGCCAGCCGCCGGTCAAATTCCGCAGCCCGTTCTGGAAATGCCTCCCGATAGCGGCCAAGTAAGACATTCCATTCGGTTTCCGCTGCCTCACCCCGTGCACGCGCGTCGAAGGCGCGGTAAATCTCTGCGGGAATGACGAACGGTTCATGTCGCCAGCCTAGCGCTTCACGGGTGGCGGCAACCTCCGCAGCACCCAGTGGCGCACCATGCGATTTCTCGCTACCCCCCTTATTCGGCGAACCTCTGGCAATGGTGGTTTTGCAACAAATTAACGTGGGGCGTTCATGAAACGCACGGGCTTTTTCGATTGCTGCGCGTACGGCCTCATGATCGTGGCCATCCACATTCGGGATGACATGCCAGCCCATCGCCTCGAATCGCAGGGCAACATTGTCGCGGAACCAGCCAGTCACCTTGCCGTCGATAGAGATACCGTTATCGTCATAGAGGCAGATGAGCTTGCCCAGACCCCAGATGCCAGCCAGTGAGCAGGCTTCGTAAGAAATACCCTCCATCAGGCAGCCATCGCCCAGAATGACGTAGGTGTAATGATCGACAATGGGAAATCCCGGCTGGTTGAAGCGGGTCGCCAGCGCCCGTTCCGCCAACGCCATGCCCACGCCATTGGCCAATCCCTGACCTAATGGGCCGGTGGTGGTTTCTACCCCAGCCGTGCGCCCGTATTCCGGATGGCCTGGGGTGCGGGAACCAAGTTGGCGGAAATTACGCAAGTCTTCAATAGTCAGATCGTAGCCGCTCAAATGCAGGAGCGAGTACAGCAACATCGAGCCATGACCATTGGACAGAATCACCCGGTCACGGTTGAACCATTTGGGATTGGCCGGGTTATGGCGCAAAAAGTCGTTCCAAAGCACCGAGCCAAAATCCGCCATACCCATCGGTGCGCCGGGGTGGCCGGATTCAGCTCGTTGCACAGCGTCCATGCTCAACGCGCGGATGGCATTAGCCAGTTCACGGCGGGTGGGCGGTAAAAATTCCTGGTCGGTAGAACCGGTTACGGCCACCGCTTCGGTCGGGTTGTCCGACACAAGCCGGGCGGCCAATTCGCTACGCGAGGGCATCAACTCTCTCCTATCAGCGTCAAATATCGGGGAAATCCAGGAACAGCGTGCGCTAACTTCGGGAAACGCGCATCGCGGCCCTGACTGCGCGCGTCGCTCTTACTGGGACGTTTACCGGAGAGATCACAAGGGATGTCCAGTCGCGCCAAACCCCCCTTTGGGCTTCGGTTCGGCTGAAAAATGGCGGCGATTATAGGAAAAATCCCTGAGCGCGCCAAATCATTTATTCCCGAACGCATCGTGCTGCAACTGAATGACGATCAGGAAAAACAAAATGATGGCGCTGCTCGGTTAAAGGAAGTAGGTTTTTAGCGGCGGGAAACCGTTAAACTCGATAGAACTGTATGACGTGGTATAAGCACCGGTAGAGAGCCAATACAGCCGATCACCACTTTCCAGCGATAGCGGCAATTGATACTGGAAATGCTCGTAGATGATGTCCAAGCTATCACAGGTCGGCCCCGCCAACACCACATCGCCTTCTTCGCCGGTTTTTTCGTTGTAAATCGGATATTTAATCGATTCGTCGATGGTCTCCATCAATCCATTAAACACTCCAACATCGGTATAGACCCAACGTTTGAGGTCGGTTTTGGATTTCCTGGAAATCAGGACGACTTCACTCACCAGAACACCCGCTTCACCGACCAACCCGCGTCCTGGCTCCAGATAGATCGTCGGTGCTGCATCGCCAAAGTAGGCTTTGACGTAGAAGTTGATTTCTTCTGCATAAATCGACAGGGGGTTGGATTTAACCAGATAATCAGCGGGAAAGCCGCCGCCCATGTTCATGGCTTTTAATCGGATATTCTCTTTCTCCAGCGATTCAAACAGCGAATGCGCCTGGGCGATAGCCGCGTCCCAGGCCGAGATTTCTCGCTGCTGTGAGCCGACATGAAACGAGATGCCATAAGGCTCCAAGCCCAATTTAGCGGCCAGCAGGATCAAATCAATCGCCATACGCGGCTGACAACCAAATTTGCGCGACAGCGGCCAATCTGAATCCGAGGTTACTGCATCCATCAACAGGCGAAAAAACACCCGCGATCCCGGTGCTTCCCTGGCCAAATTGCGGATATCCGCCTCGCAATCGCTGGTAAAAAGCCGCACCCCTTTTTCATAGGCTTCGCGAATATCTTTAGCTTTTTTGATGGTGTTGCCATAACTGAGCCGCTCTGGCGTCACCCCCAAATCCAACATCCGGTCGAGTTCATGGATCGAAGCGATGTCGAAATAGGAGCCAAGATCCCGCAGTACGGCCAGTAATTCCACGCCAGGATTGGCCTTAACCGCGTAGTAGATTTTAGCGGTGGGAAAATGCGTCTGAAACGCTTGATACTTCGCCCGAACCCGATCCAGCAGGACCACCAGAAACGGCGTCTCTTTATCTTTGGAGAACGCCATAATCTTTTCCCAATCGGCCGGAGGGTAGTAATCGCGATACATAGTTTTTCCTGATGAGCAGTGTCGAAGGAAACGGGTCGGTAGTCTCTTGATAAACGTCAATCCGCCAAGGCGCGATGGCGAGTCAGATCCATCAGCCAGGCGTGCGTTCCCACTGCACCGGGTCCGGACGCTTCAGCGGAGGGCTGAATTTGCACATAGGAGCCATCGGGCTGCATCAGCCAGGACTGGCGCTCATCGTGCAGGCAAATGTCTAAAATCTCCCATAAACGCTCGCGCGCCGTCCGGTCATCCACCGGTGTCGCCGCCTCAACGCGGCCTGACAGATTGCGGTGCATCCAATCGGCTGAACCGATAAAAAACTCGCCCTCCAAGGGGTCTTCGTGGCCATTGGCGAAGTAGAAAATCCGCGAATGTTCCAGAAAGCGGCCAATAATCGAGCGGACTCGCACGGTCTCCGTCCAGCCGGGCACACCGGCCGTAAGACAGCAGAAACCGCGCACGATCAGGTCAATGGGGACACCAGCCTGGGAAGCGGCTGCCAAGGCTTGCCCCATTTCCAAATCCTCCACCTGGTTCATCTTGGCGATGATTCGAGCGGGTCGCCCGGCGCGATGATGCTCGATTTCCCGCTCAATAGAGGCAAGAAAACGCTGCCGCATATTGATCGGCGCAATCAGCAGTTTCTTGAACTGCGGGGTGCGCGAGAAACCGGTGAGATAGTGAAATAGATTGACCACATCGCTGGTGATCACCGGATCGCACGTTAGCAAGCCGACATCGGTGTATAACCGAGCGGTCTTGATGTGGTAGTTGCCGGTGCCGATGTGGGCATAGCAGCGTAACCCGCCGCTTTCCTTGCGCACGACCAACGCCACCTTGGTATGGGTCTTAAGACCCAGCACGCCATAGGTGACATGGGCGCCGACTTTTTCCAGTTCCTTGGCCCAGCGCAGATTGCGTTCCTCGTCAAAACGGGCCTTCAGCTCAATCACACACGCGACCTGCTTGCCCGCTTCGGCGGCGCGGATCAACGACTGGACGAAGGGGGTGTCGTCGCCGATCCGATAGACCGTCATCTTGATAGCGACGGTTTGCGGGTCAGTGGCGGCATCGCCGATAAAATCCTCGACGCTGGTATCAAAACATTCGTAGGGATGATGTAGCAGCAAGTCGCCGGATCGGATCACCGCGTAGATGTCCACCTCTTCGTTAGGGATACGAATCGGCGGCAGCGGATTCCAGGGCGGATCGCGTAAAGCCGGTACATCCAGGCCAGCGATTTGAAACAAGCCGGTATAATCCAGCAGGCCAGGCAGCGCGTACACTTCGTCGCTTTCCAGTTCAAAGCGTTCCATCAATCCCTGGCGCAGGGCCGGATGGGCGTCCGGTGTGAGATCAAGCCGCACGACCGGCTCGAAGCGGCGCTGTTGCAGCGCTTCCGCCACCACCTCCCGTAAGCTGTCGTCGTCCTCTTCGTCAAGTTCGACCTCCGCATTACGCAGGATGCGAAACAGCGTGGCGTTCACCAATTCCATACCGGGAAACAGCTTGTCGGCGCTATGGCGAATCAGGTCTTCCAGCCGCAAAAATCGGTGTTCCCCGGCTCCAGTATCCGCCTTGAGCGCAATCCACGGCGGCAACATAGTCGGTATCTTGACCCGCACCGGCACATATTCGTCGGTGTCGGGATTGCGTAGGATAAACCCCCAGTTGGTGGAGAGGTTTGACATGAACGGAAATGGGTGCGCCGGGTCCATGCCAAGCGGTGTCAAGGCTGGCGAGACGTTATGATCGAAAAGCGCGCCTGCTTCTTCGCGTTGCGCGTCGGTAAGTTGTTGCCACTCCAGCAGAAAGATCCCGTGTTCAGCCAGGCGTGGCAGTAAGTCCTGATAGCACTGGGCCTGACGCTTTAGGTGTTCAATCACCTTGGTCCGGATTTCTGCCAGCCGTTTGCGCGGCAACAAACCAACCCGCTTCATGTAAAACTCATCGAGGTTGGACGTGAAAATCGCCAGGAATTTGAGCCGCTCAAGCAGGGGCGTGCGCTCATCCAACGCTTCATGCAACACGCGCCCGTTGAAATCAAGCCAGCTTAAATCGCGGTCGATCCAGGCATGGGCCAGCAAGCCTTCGCGGGAGGCGAGGAATTGCCCAGCGTCAACCGCCGCTGGATGGGTTTTCTTACTGCGCTTGGGCTTAACGCGGGTCAGGCTCAGACCCGTCTTGGTTTCCTGATGCTTGGCGGACATAAGCTCTTCACCTTTGACTGCGGCGTTAAAGGATAGTCAGCCACATTATGGAGTCGTCGGGCGAATTGGCAAAGCGCAATAGTCGGAAATTTGCAGCTCAATCCAGAGTGATCAACAGCCGTTTACCTAAAGCGGCTGCCGCTCGTTCCAGTTGCTTAAGCGTAGGGTTCGCCGTTGCTTGTTCCAAGCGTTGTGCTGAAGGCCAGGAAGTTTGCAGGGCGCGGGCCATCTCGGCCAGCGTCCGGCCTTGTGCCTCGCGGGTTTTACGCAGCAGCAAGGCGATTTGGACACGGGCTTGTGGATAGGCCACTGGGCGATTTTCAGCCGGGGATGGCAACGGAATCAATTGACCATCCGCCAAACGCTGCGCGATCACCAGAGAAAGTACCTCTGCTGCGTTAAAAGCCGCTTCCTCTTCGGTAGCGCCTTCGGTAAAGGTTTCTTTGAAATCAACAAACTGCGCCAGATAGCTGCTCTTTTGCGATTCGAGGATATAGGGGTAAGCCGTGCTCATACGAGTTTGACTCCCGTTTGCTTCTCAATCTTCTTGAGCAAACCGACCTCTAAATCCTGCGTACTGTGGCGATTGAGAGTCCCATCCCCCCACATCCGCACCGATGAGGGCGACTCAGCGGAGGGAGTTGAAAACCGAAATCAGCGCGCCACCACCTGATAGACGCCTTCGGTATAAGCCGCCATGGTATCCCAGTTAAATTGCTCCTCGACGGCGCGCCGTCCATTGGCTCCCAGCGCGCGGCAATGGTCATGATCGGCCAGTAGCGAACCAATGCCGTGTGCCATACCGCCGGTATTGGCATCGACCAGGAAACCATTGACGTTATGCCAGACAAACTCTCTGGGACCCCCGGCCGTGGTCACGACCACCGGCTTACCGGCTGCCCAGCCTTCCAGCACCACAATGCCAAACGGTTCATTGCGGCTTGGCACCGCCACAATATCGCACGCCCGCATCAAATCGATATATTGCCAGCGCGCCATATGGCCAAGAAAGACAATGGCATGGGCCGCGCCGACCTCATCGGCACGCCGCATCACCCTATCCTTTTCCGGCCCCTCGCCTGAGATGATAAAACGCGCTTCGGGATAGGACGCCAGAATCATAGGCACCGCTTCCACCAGCATATCCATGCCTTTCTGCACCGTCATGCGACCGGGCGAGAAGATCGTCGGTGCCAGCGGTGCAATCCCATAACGACTCTTCACTTCGGCTGGATTGATATAACCGTCAAATGCGCGGTAATTCACACCGTTGTGGACGACATGAATCTTCTCCCTGGGAACGTGATAAATTTGACACAATTCATCGGCCAGAAAGTGACTGACCGCAATGACGATATTGGCATTATGACAACCCGCCGCTTCGGCATCGCGCACCCAGCGGGCGAAACCCTCATAAAAGACGTTACCGTCGCGGCCATACTCGGTGGAATGCATCGTCAACACGCTCGGCGTACTGAAGCCGTCCATTGCGTATTTCATGGCATTGGCGGTCAGCCAGTCATGAGCGTGTACGATTTCAAACTTGCCCACCATGGAAGTGATTTCGTGAAAGCGATGGGCCATGGCTTTGCACATGTAATCCATGCACTCCACATCGTTTTCGCTCAAGCCGTGATCGATGCGATGGTAGTGGACGCCATCGATCCAGTCATACTGGTTTTGATTGGCCTGCCGCCGGGTGATGACATACAGATCATGGCCCCGGCGCTGTAAAGCGGCTGCCAATTCCGTGACGTGGACCCCAAGACCTCCGGAAGCGATGGAATGCAACGACTCCGACGTAAACATCGCGATGCGCATTATTTTAACCCCCTTATGAACCGACCTAATCGGCTTGCTCGTTATCCAAAACAAAACCATGCCTGCGCCCAGATGAAGCCGACGCCCGGTAGCGGGGTCTGGAGGAGCGCAGGCAGCGCCTCAATTCGACGCTGTATTGTTGCAATGCAATATGGGAATTATGCGCGTGGATCGTCTCAATTTACAAACAGTATTGCTCCTTAAACCCAGGCTGGCGTCGCATCCTCGTTTAGAAAGACGGCACCCATCCGGCGAGGACTGCGGGCGGGCCGCCAGGGGCTGTTTTCGTTGGGGAGTGTTACTGGGGAAGTTCGACTACCTGGCCACTGCTACGGATGGGATTCCGTCAAACTTTCTCATCGATGGCGCGTGGCTCATCAAGACCCTGTTCCGCCAAGGCGGCGGCTCGAAACAGCGCACGACCTTTATTCATCGTCTCTTGCCACTCGTTTTCTGGCACAGAATCCGCCACCACGCCGCCGCCTGCCTGAATATGCAACAGGCCATCCTTGAGTACGGCGGTGCGGATCGCGATGGCGGTATCCATGTTGCCAGACCACGACAGATAACCGACCGCACCAGCGTAGATGCCCCGTTTCACCGGTTCTAATTCATCGATGATTTCCATAGCGCGGATTTTCGGCGCACCGCTCACCGTACCGGCGGGAAAGGTAGCTCTTAAAGCATCAATCGCCGTCAGGCCCGGCCGCAGCCGACCGGTTACGTTAGACACAATATGCATAACATGCGAATAACGCTCCACCACCATCTTTTCGGTGAGCCGGACGCTACCGATTTCACTGACTCGCCCGACATCGTTGCGGCCTAAATCGATCAGCATCAGATGCTCTGCCAACTCCTTGGGATCCGACAGCAAATCAGCCTCCAGCGCCTTGTCCTGCTCCTCGGTCGCGCCCCGCCAGCGGGTTCCGGCAATCGGTCGCACCGTCAATAAACCCTCTTCCAGGCGGGTTAGAATTTCCGGCGAAGAACCGACAATATGAAAATCCCCCAGATTCAGAAAATACATATAAGGCGAGGGATTCAAGCCACGTAACGCTCGGTATAAATCCAGCGGCGGTGCTGTAAACGGCGCTGACAAGCGTTGGGAAGGCACCACCTGCATACAATCCCCGGCCAGAATGTAATCCTTGATCCGCTCTACCGCGCTTTCATAACCTTGCTTAGTAAAGCCGGACACAAAGCGGCTTTCCTGCTGTTCAGCGCCCATGGGCCTGGGGGCGGCATAAAGCGCACGCGGGGCGCGCAATTGCTCACCCCACTCATCCAGTCGTTGCTGGGCGCGGGCATAGGCCCGCTCCACTGCCGGATCAACCAAGGTGATGAGGTAAAGCCGACCGGCCAGGTTGTCGAACACCACCACATCCTCCGATACCAGCAGCAGGATGTCCGGGTTATCCAGCGGATCGGGATTGGGGCAACGCGCCAGTTTGGGTTCGATATAGCGAATCGTGTCGTAACCGAAATAGCCCACCAGCCCGCCGATGAAGCGCGGCAAGCCCTCGCCAGTGACCGGCACCCGATAGCGATTTTGGAAATCCTCCAGCCAGGCCAGCGGATCAGGGCATTCCAAGGATTCGACGATCTCACCGGCATGTTCGACCGTTACCCGATGTCCTCGGACCCGGATAATCTTGCGACAGGGCAAGCCGATGATCGAGTAGCGACCCCATTTTTCGCCGCCGTGAACCGATTCCAGCAAATAACTGTACGGCGCATCAGCGAGTTTGAGATAAGTGCTTAGTGGGGTATCGAAATCGGCCAGCATCTCGCGGGCGACCGGGATACGGTTGAAGCCCTGTTCAACTAGGTGTTGAAAGTTTTTCTGGTTCATAAAGCATGGACAATCCTGAGCGGCAAAAACGGGAAATTTCAAGAATCTGAATGCTGCAACTCTAACCGCGCCATCGAAAGTCCGGGGGCATATGACTGTGCGAGCAAGTGCATAAGGATCGAAACATGACCATCAGGTAACTCTGTCGAGAAATCCCGGCAACTCAGCGATGGAATCGATGACCGCATCCGGTTTTGCTTCGTGGATCGGGTGGCCATGGTTGTAGCCATAAGGCACACACACCACCGGACAACCCGCATGACGAGCCGCGCCGACATCATTGCGTGAATCACCCACCATCAGGCATTGCGTCATGGGGACGCCCAAGCGCTCGGCGCATAGCAGCAAAGCATCCGGCGCTGGCTTCGGGTTGGGGGTGCAATCGCCCCCGACGACGGTGGCGAAGAAATGGCCGATTCCCAGATTGGCCAGCAGCGGCACGGAAAACTCGGTGAGTTTGTTGGTCACGCAGGCCATGGGAAAACCAGCGGCCTGCAATTGGCTTAAGCCCCCGATCACGCCGGGGTAAAGCGTGCTGTGGACGCTCATGTGGCTGGCGTAGGCGGCTTTGTACAGCGGCTTGGCACGCGCATAGAGATCCGGGTCCGCACAACCGGCCATGTCGTTGGTCAGCGCGCGATGGATCAGATTATCGACGCCATTACCGACCCAGACCCGCACCTGGGCCTCTTCGCGGGCGGGTAGATCTAGTTGCTGGAGCATGATGTTCACCGCCGCCGTTAAGTCCGGCGCGCTGTCTACCAAGGTGCCATCCAGATCAAACAATAAAGCAGTGGTCTTTTTGAACATCATGTCAGTGAGAAGCCTTAGCGAGTTCTGCGCGCATGGCAGCAATGGTGGATCGATAATCGGGTGTATTGAAGATAGCGGAACCGGCCACGAAGGTGTCAGCGCCCGCTTCAGCAACAGCGCGGATGTTGTCGATTTTGACGCCGCCGTCGACTTCAAGCCGGATCGGATAGCCGCTCTCGGTGATCAACTGACGAGCCGCGCGTAGTTTGTCCAGGGTCCGGCTGATAAACGTCTGGCCACCAAAGCCGGGATTGACCGCCATCAGCAATACCATGTCCAGCTTATCCATGACGTATTGCAGATAACTGAGCGATGTGGCCGGATTCAGCACCAATCCGGCGCGACAGCCACAATCGCGAATCAGTTGCAGGGTGCGGTCGATGTGTTCGCTGGCTTCCGGGTGGAAGGTGATGTAACTAGCGCCCGCTTCGGCAAAATCGGGAATGATCCGATCCACCGGCTTAACCATGAGATGCACGTCGATAGGCGCGGTGACGCCGTGTTTACGCAGTGCCGCGCATACCAGTGGGCCAATTGTGAGGTTTGGGACGTAATGGTTGTCCATCACGTCGAAATGAACGACATTCGCACCGGCTTCCAGCACGGCGTCCACCTCCGCGCCGAGCCGGGCGAAGTCGGCGGATAGGATGGAAGGTGCAATCCAATAATCGTGCATGACGGGGCTGTGTTGTCTCTGAGGAAACTTCTGTAGAGGCTGGGGCACAACCCCAGGTTGGGTGCTCACTGTACCCGAATTGGCGGGGCTTTGGCAGGTTCAGCGTGGCTTGCGCTGTTTGGGTAGCGGATCAGACGAATTACCTTGAGCGTAAAAGTAACCTGCCATATTGGTAAGAATTGCTGAGTCGTAAAGAGATATTTCCACCCGAACAGGCTTGGCACTCGACGAGGCGGCAACAAAAAGTCCGGATGTGTATCCTAGCGTCCCGCTTCACCTGCCCGGCGTAGCGGGATCAGGTGCAAGCCCAGTTAGGCGGGTTGTGGTTTAATTTCATCAAGGCTGCTCATAATAATTCTTAAACCTAGTGTCTATGGATTGTTACCTGTGCCTATTACAATACGTTTAATACTTTCTATACCGCTATGAATTACTATAAAGTTTCCTATTTTTCCACCTGTCCATACTCCAGGTTCGTTGGCTGGAAAATTTGATTCTAAAGATTTCAAAGTTTCACTCATGTAAAGGTCCACTATTGAGCCACTTCGATTTTTGTAGGTTTTTATCAATTGACCGTCTATAGGAATAAACCCTTTAGCAAGAGAACGGGATTCTTCGACACTGATGCCCTGCGTTTTACTCGTATTCGGCAAAGGATGAACATAGACCTCAAGCATCCAAATGTAGTCATCCTTGTAGCTAACCATATATTTTCCTGCACCGTAACAGGTGTATGGTAAGTCGCCTGGACATTTAGCATCAGGCTTCCCTTGCTTTACTTCCCAAGCTTGCCTAGACAAACCCAACCCACCCGACATTATATCTGCCGCTGTGCTTTGTGAAGTTATAACCAAGAAAAGCAAAATTAAATGTGATGCTTTCATTAACCCCCCAGTAATTTTTCTTGATACCTAACGAGTTATTATAAAGCTTTGTATAAATTCACCTAATTGTAGTTATACAGAAAAACTCTGCAAGCTAAGCATCGATAGCCTATGTGCTTCCCAGAAGCGAACCAGATTACGCATTATTGAACACTCACACCCACCACACCAGAAACCAGCCCCCCAATCCTCACCGCATCCGCAAACCCCGCCCCATGAAAACACTCCAAAACAGCCCCAGCCGTTTCCGGCGCACAGGCAACCAGCAGACCACCGCTGGTCTGTGGATCACACAGTAATCGCCAGGCCCAATCGGGTAAATTCGGATTCAGATGAACCTCATGCCCATAGCTGGCCCAATTCCGTTCTATCGCGCCGGGGCCAATGCCTTGTGGAACGAGTTTGCGTGCAGTCGGTAGAACGGGTAAATCGGCCAATTGAATCGACGCTGCCAGCCCGGAACCCCGGCAAATTTCCAGCAAATGGCCCAGCAGCCCGAAGCCGGTGACATCGGTCATCGCATGGACGCCTTCTAACGTACCCAGCGTCTGGCCGACCTGATTCAGTTGCGTGGTCACCGCCAGCATTTCCGCATAACCCGCCGCATCCAATAACCCTTTCTTCAGCGCGGCGCTGAGTACGCCAATCCCCAAAGGCTTGCCGAGAATCAGCACATCGCCGGGCTGGGCGGTGTCATTGCGCTTGAGGTTCTGAGGCGCGACCAGCCCCATCACCGCCAGCCCATAAATCGGTTCCGGCGAATCGATGGAATGACCCCCGGCCAACGCAATGCCTGCCGACCGGCAGACCTCGGCCCCGCCGTCCATGATTCGACGGATGACATCCAGCGGCAGGGTGTTGATCGGCACCCCCAGAATGGCCAGCGCCAACACCGGCGTCGCGCCCATTGCATATACATCGGAAATGGCGTTAGTGGCGGCGATCCGGCCAAAATCGCGGGGGTCATCAACAATCGGCATGAAAAAATCGGTGGTAGCGACCAGCGCTTGCTGGTCATTGAGGCGAAACACGGCGGCATCGTCGGCGGTGGCGCTGCCGACCAATAAATCAGGATGCGGAAAGCCGCCCGACACCCCCGCCAGCGCTTCTTGCAACACTTTAGGGGCGATTTTGCAGCCGCAGCCGCCGCCGTGAGTCAGCGTGGTCAGGCGAATAGCGGCGGAATCGCCAACGGTCGGGGGATCTGAAGCGGTCATGATGATGCTCCGGGGTTAAGTGTGATTCGATCAGAGTCATGCGCCAGACTGGCAACCGACGCGACCGCTCACCTCCGAAGGCAGCAGTCAGCCAAGAACTTACAATCAATTGAATCTTTCGATGAACGCCACGAATGGCGGAAGGGTGTGGGAGTCGAACCCACCAGGGACCGCCTGACGGCCCCCACCGGATTTGAAGTCCGGCCGCCTCACCGGATGACGCCGCCCTTCCGTAAACGCTGCCTTCCCGCTCTCCCAACCTCTCTTCCAGCGGGCGAGGGGATTAGGGTTTCGAGTCGTTCAAACCGAGCAGGGTATCGCGGAAGATGCGATGCTCGTCGCCTACCCGCTGAGAGTAGCCAAGCCGATCAAAGAATTCCAGGATATGAATCGCGACTTTACGCCCGCCGCCAATGCGATCCCGAAAGTTGGATGCGCGCGCTGCACCTTCCTGTTCAACCAGATCAAGCGCCACCGCTGAGAGTTCGGCGACCGCCGTGCGGGTGAAAAAATGATCATGCGCGACCTGGAACACCTCGCCCATCCCCGCCAATTGCTTGAGCAAGCGGCGCACCGCGTCTTCTTCCAGCTTCAGCCGCTGCGCCACATCGCGCACCCGTGGCGGATTGAAGGGTGTAGCGCGCAGCAAAGGTGCTAATTGCGCTTGCCAGAGCGCCTCATCAGCAGGGGCAAGCCGCACCTGATGGCCGGGCAGATGCACCCAGGGGCCAGTACGCAGCACCTGCCCCTGAGCAGCGAGTTCCTCCAGCAAGGCGGCGAATGTCGGGCGGCTTAGCGTCGGGGCGGCGATCCGGCGTAAACGTTCGCGATCCGGCCCCAGCCGACCGGGAAACTGGCTGTGTTCGGTGGCCAGCGTCGCCAGCAATCGTTCCCGCAATGCCTGCCAGTGGGTGCGGGCAAACAGCGTTGCGCCATTAGCACCGGCAACCGCCACCGTATCCGGCAGCTTAGTCAACGCGGTGGTTAGCGCCGCCTCCAGATTCCAGTGCCGACGCAACAGGCTAAGATCAATGCCCTGTTCACTCACCGCCAGCGCTGCGGTCACCGCTTCCAGCGGCGTCGGCTGGCTGAAGGCGCGTAACAAGGCCAGCCGCTGCGGTTTCCGCCGTCCGCGCGTCGGCGGCGCGATGTCCAGCACCCGGCCCCCGCCGAGGGTGCGTTGCGCCGACTGGTCGCGCACGACCAAACGGTCGCCGTGCAGCGCGGCCAATGGCTGATCCAGCACCAGTTGCGCCAGTCCGGTCGTGCCGGGCGCAATGAAATCGCCCTCCAGCACCGCCAGCCGACCGGTCAAATCAGTTGCGCCCAGATGGGCATGCACCGGCTGCCAGTGCCGCAGCGGTTGCGCCTCGCTGGCCAGCACCCGCAATTCGACATCCAGCCGCGATGTTGGCAAATGCAAGGCCGGATCAATCACCCAATCCCCGCGATGAATCGCCTGCCGCTCGACCTCTGGCCCAGTCAGATTGAGCGCGCAGCGTTGACCGGCGACGCCGCGCGTCACCGGCTGATTCTGGGCGTGAATGGCGCGGACCCGCACCTCCCGACCCGATGGGGAGAGCAGCAACCGGTCGCCGATTTGCACCGCGCCGCTGTGCGCGGTGCCGGTCACTACGGTACCGATGCCGCTCAGGGTAAAACAGCGATCCACCGCCAGCCGAAATCCGGCGCTATCGACCCGTTGCAGTCGGTTACGGGCGGCCTGTTCCAGAGTGCCGCGCAGCGCGCCGATGCCGTCCCCTGTCAGCGCACAGACCGGGAACAGGGGGCTATCCGCCAGACCCGTAGAAGCCAGCAGTTGCCGAATTTCAGCGCTGACGTATTCGATGCGTTCCGGCGCCACCCGATCAATTTTAGTCAGCGCTACCGCCCCCTGATGGAGGCCCAATAAATCGAGCACTTGCAGATGTTCGCGGGTCTGCGGCATTGGGCCGTCGTCTGCCGCTACCACTAGCAGCACAAATTCGATGCCGGTGGCTCCGGCAATCATGGTATGCACCAGCCGTTCATGACCGGGCACATCGACAAAGCCGAGCGTTTCACCGTCCGCCAGCGGCTGGTAGGCATAGCCGAGATCAATGGTGATGCCGCGCGCTTTTTCTTCCGGCAGGCGGTCGGTATCGACGCCGGTTAACGCCCGCACCAGCGCGGTTTTACCGTGGTCGATATGCCCGGCGGTGCCAATGATCATGGCGGGGTCAGTTGCGGCAGTTGGGTGCTGAATGCGGCTTCATCGTCCAGACAGCGTAGATCGAGCCACAACGCGCCATCGGTGATTCGGCCAATCACAGGAATCGACAGTTGTCGCAACGCCGTTTCCAGCGCGCGCAAACCGCCGCCCTTTTTCCGCTGCGGGGCGATGGTGAGCGCATAGCTTGGCAGACGATCGACCGGCAAGGAGCCGCTGCCGATCTGGCTTAAGGTCGGCGCGATGCCAGGTTGCATCGGCCAGGCAGCCAGCGCGGCTTGCAGCAGCGGCAACAGGCGGCCAGCTTGTGCGGCGATGTCAGCGGCGGGTCGGGTGAGCAGATGCAATGCTGTCAGCCGTTCCGGCAAGTGGTCGGGATCACGGTACAGCCGCAACACCGCTTCCAGCGCCGCCAGCGTCAGCTTGCCGACCCGCAAGGCGCGTTTTAGCGGATTTTTCTTCAGGCGTTCGATCAAATCCCGCCGCCCGACCAGCAAGCCGACCTGTGGCCCGCCCAACAGCTTATCGCCGCTGAATGTCACCAAGTCCGCGCCGTGCGCCAGGGTTTCCCGCGCGGTCGGTTCGTGAGGCAGGCCCCAGCGGGTTTGGTCGAGCAAGGCACCGCTGCCTAAATCGACTACCCACGGTAACCCTCGACTATGGGCGAGTTGCGCCAGTTCGGTTTCCGGCACGCGGGCAGTAAAGCCGCTGATGGCGTAATTACTGGCGTGGACTTGCATCAGCAGCGCCGTGCGCGGGCTGATGGCGTTCTCGAAATCGCGTAGATGGGTGCGATTGGTGGTGCCGACTTCGCGCAGCTTTGCACCCGCTCTGGACATGATGTCGGGAATGCGAAACGCCCCGCCAATCTCGATCAATTCCCCGCGCGAGACGATGACTTCTTTACGCAACGCCAGCGTATTGAGCAGCAGAAATACCGCTGCCGCGTTGTTGTTGACCACGGTAGCGGCTTGTGCACCCGTTAATTCCTGCAACCAGCCTTCCACCACGGCGTCACGGTCGCCACGCCCGCCGGAGGCTAAATCATATTCCAGTGCGCAGGGATAACGTGCTGCCATGACCACCGCCTCCACCGCCGCTTCCGGCAGCGGCGCGCGGCCCAGGTTGGTGTGCAATACCGTACCCGTCAGGTTAAACACTCGCTTGAGCCGCGCCGCGTGGCAACGGGCCAGACGCTCGGCCAGTTGAGCGGATAACGCGGCTTCGGTAAATGGCGAGGGATTTGCTTCGGGTGGCGGCGTTGATTGGCGCAGCGTATCCAGCAAGTCGCGGGTGGCGGACAGCACGGCGGTTCGACCATAGTTGGCTAGCAGCGGCGCGACCGAAGGCCAGTTCAGCAGGCGGTCAACGGAGGGGAGATGGTGAAAACAGGGCATATCCGACATTCTGGAACAATCTGATAAACGGTTCTGGTTTCTGATTGAAATAGAAAATAATTTTTAACTTTTCCTGCTAGCGAAGCGGCAAATACAGAATCTGTCCTTCCCATTCGTTTTCCAGACTGAACTCCGCTAACAATAGCAGATCATCAATGGCGACCCTGACCGCCACCTGGCGGCTGATTTCGATGACTCCGGGCATGGAGTGACCGGCTCGAATCCGGTCGTAAGCGTATCGGGTGATTGTGGTGACATCGTGCGTCAGCAAAATGCGCCGTTCGCGGGCCGTCCATGCCAGCACGGTTGGATCATCCGCGCCATAGAGTTCAGTATCCTGAATACGGACAATATCCAACTCCGGCGCATGGCGCAGCAGACCACGAACAATATCGTTATTCAGATTCTCGTCGGCGGCAAAGCGGAGCATGAATCAAGCCGCACCGATAGCACGTCGCGCCAACAGTCTGGCCCGGATGCCTGTTGGATTACAGTGCGCCTCGTTTTGCTCGCGGATGCTTGCAGCCGTCTGTCGCCTCTGAGCCAGATAAGCCTCAATCTCCGGTCGCCGACGCAGGTAATAGCCGATGAGCGAGTAAATATCAGCCAGAGGCACCGCTGAGTACTGTTGGGCGATTTCCTCGGCGGTTGCCCCATCCTGAAAGGCGCTGACCAGGGTATCCAGAGTCACGCGAGTGTGCGCGATACGCATAACGCCATCCGAATCTGTAATGATTGGCAAAGTTTCTGTAACAGCCAGCGCATTCATACTCATCTTAGGCACTCTCCTTTATTTGAACCCATTTGGCAGCTACTCGCCTTGCAGCAGCCAGTAATTAACACCGCTGCGGGCAAATTTCTCATCACTCATCAGCACATCAAGGGCCAGGCTGGCCAGATCATCGGCCAGTGGCTCCATCGCTAATTCCTGATCCCGGCGGCAAATTTTCAAATAACTGCGGCATTCGGGACAGGCTTCGGCCTGAATCGGTTGCTTTGCATTCTCAACGGCAAAATAGATGATCCCCTTGTCGTTGTTGCACTGACTACATTGCGCCCGCACCGCGTGCCACTCTGAACCGCATAAGGCGCAATGGAGATAGCGTAAACCGCTGTCCGCCTCGCCCGCGCCGCCGATCACGCTGGCGACCGGGGCTGTGCCACAAACCGGACACAGAGCCGATGTGGCCGGGGGCGCAATCCACGCCGCATCCAGCGCCACCGCCTGCTGCGTCCAGCACACTTGCAGCGCTGCGCCAATCACCGGCGCGCAAGCCAAATCCAGCGTCGTCCGATCTTCCGCCAGCAAGGCGTCGGCCTGGGCTTCCAGCCACTCTGCCGGAGCCGTGCGCAAGTAGGCGAAGGCTGCGCGAGCGGGCGCAGGTGCCAGGCTGTCGAGCGCTTCAGCCAGTTGCACGGCCACTGTCCGCCACACTGGATCGCGCGGCCATCCGGCTGGGGCCAGCGGCGGCATCTGGTGCGTACGACAACGTTCGAGCAAGCCCTGATCGGGAAGCGGTAGTGCAGGCAAACGGTCCAGTTGCTGTTGCTGAGCTTCCGCCAGTGCAGCGGCAAAGCGCAAATAATCGGCCATGCTGTGGCCGTCGGCCAACTGCCGCAATCGTCGCGCTCGACGGCTGAAAAGTTGCCGATCCGGCAGCCGCACTTCGGGCGGGTCGTTGCCGGTGGTAGCAACGTCGCCGGACTGAATAATGGTGGGATTAGTCATCGGTGCTAGCCATATGCGCTATAAGGAATCAGTCGGTAATTCAGCACCAGCCTTTATTTTTAGCTACTTCAGCCTCATGAGCTTTCTGTAGTTTCACCAGATTGGATTGGTTTAGGCTAGTGTAATTAGCATGATAGGCGAAATATGGGCCGAGCCATCCATCTTCATGAGTGAATGCCATAGTCCATGCGAAATTTTTCGGAAAAACGTAATAATCCGAAAGAGAGCACTCAGTAGGACGCACATCTGTTATAAAAGCGATGTCAAGATCATTAGATAGAATGATGTATTCAATGGCTTTTTGCTGCTCATATTGTGTAATAGCTTCTGTTCCTGAAAGAGCTTTGTATCTACCAGCACTAAAGACGTGCCACATATACGTTTTCGTATTAGCACCAAGACGGTCTTTGCCAAAAATTCTCAACCATTCGTCGGCAAGATCTTTTGCATCTTCAGGAAAAAAGATACGCAAAATACCACCCGGCTTTATTTTGATACCTTTACATTTCCGCTTCATTTATTCCTAAAATTTGGGTTATTGCAGGCCCCGACCCATGGTAGATCAGGGCCTATTTTTTTAGCTCACGGCCTTTCCCGAAAAGGGTCTAGCGGGATTGGCCGTTACCCAGTCCAGTCATATAGCGATACCACGCGCGATGGTGCTGCCGTGCCCAGGCGCGGGTAACGGTGCCATACCACATGGCGCGGATGGTGCCCTTCACCCAGATAGAAGCGTAGACATGGACCATGATCAAACCAATCATCACCGCCGCCACCGCAGAATGCACCACGGCGGCAAAACGGACTTGATCAACATGAAAATGAAACCAGTCCCGCCACATCACAACACCGGAAAACAGCAACAGAATCGTGCCGATCAGCAGTAGCCAAAATAGCAACTTTTGGCCACCGTTATACTTGCCCTGTTCCGGCATGTGCTCATCGTTACCATTCACCATTTCACCGACGCGCCGCAGCCATTCCCAATCGACTCGACTCATTCGATTAAGCTGCCAGAACCACAGCGACATCAGCAGAAACGCCAGGGCCATGATTAACCCCAGATAGGGATGCAAAATGCGCGTCCAGGTACTGCTGCCAAACAGCATCGTGAATGGCCAGAAGGCCGGATGGAACAACACCAGCCCGGATAATCCGGCCAGAATAAAACTGATGCCGACAATCCAGTGAATCACCCGCTCGGAAGCGGTATAATGGTCGAGATCATTCGGATCGCGTCTCATTTTCCACCTTCTTCTCGGTTTCCTTGGAGATATAGCAAAACCGAACCATTTTGATTATTATGAAGGGATGGCCTATTCACTGGATTTTCGACGACACGTGTTAGCGGTTCGGGAACGGGATCAGCTGACGATTGCGCAAGTGGCGGAACGTTTTGCG
>Ga0209573_1000168_pt1 | contig 166526 bp, 167 predicted proteins | sample TNRBio252014_DNA_FD_185870 | JGI IMG/M metagenome (GOLD analysis project Ga0209573, IMG submission 185870) | Wastewater treatment Type I Accumulibacter community from EBPR Bioreactor in Madison, WI, USA - TNR Reactor_6/25/2014_ DNA (SPAdes)... | ecosystem: Engineered > Bioreactor > EBPR >...
GCTATTGTTCGCTGAGCTTGGGTCGGAAGTGCCAGGCGGTGGTATTACGCTGGCCGTGTTGATCAGCAATCCTGTCGCATCGGGTGCAACCGTACCAGTCACTGTGAATACAACTGTTTCATTTGGCGGTACTGTAACGATTTCATTGATATTGCCGGCTCCGACCGCTGTTGTCGGGCATAAGGCACCACCGCCTATCTCCGCACAGGCCCACGTCACTCCCATCAACTGGGGTGGGAAGTTATCGATGACTGTCGCATTAATTGCCGTACTCGGCCCAGCATTCGTTACTATGATGGTGTAAGTTGTGGTCGTGCCGGGGACGACCACACTTACTCCGTTGCTCTTGATGATGTTTAAATCGGCTATTGGGGCATCGATCGCCGTCTGCACGGTGGCGGCATTGTCATCAGGCACCGGATCGGGCGTATCGCTGGTCGCTGTTGCCGTGTTTCTAATCGGATCTGGCGTAGTGTAAGCAGGCAGTACTGGAACTGTCGCCGTGACCGTCACGCCACCACCGGCCGGTACTGTACCCAAAGCGCATGGAAACCCACCCGCACACGGCGGCGAGACGTTGCTAATGTTCAGCCCTGTCGGCGCGGGATCATCCAACACCACATTCAGCGCGTCTGAAGGGCCGGCATTATCGACTTGAATTGTATAGCTAACAAGATTCCCAGGAACAACCCTGTCAGGAATACTGGTTTTACTGACGCTCAGATTGGCGCAGGCTAGCGTCGCCGTGGTGGGCTGATAGCCTGGGGCCGCAGAATTACCATCGCTCAGAGCGGTGCTAAGAGTTCCGCTGGTGTGCGCGACAAAAGCGACACTGGCCTGATTGGAAAGTAGGCCGCAAGGAGGGGGTGAGCCGACTGTCACCTGGAAGCTAAGCGTCGTGGATTCCAAGATATCCAACGTTCCCCCAGCAGTGGCGTCAGCGCCAGAACCGAGCCGGAAAATGATGTTGCCGGCGCTATATTCAGCTTGATCGTCACCGGTCATGTCGGATTTAGCGCCGCTGTTGGCACCGGTGATAATCTGTAAACTATCAGGTACATAAACAGTATCCGCTGGAATCGAATCAATCAGCACCATACTGTCAGCGGGATCTCTGCCGGGATTACTGACACTGATGTTGTATTGCAGTACATCCCCCGCTAAAAGTTGGCCACCGTTGAGATCGGTGACGGTTTTGATGACGTTTCCAGCGACGAGCGGCTCGAAAATTTCGGTGGTGAAGGTCACAACGCCCGGATAATAAACATCCTGAGTCGTATTCAAAATGATCGTGGCGCCGGTCGCGCCATTGCCTAGAATGCCTTGGCCGTTATCTAAATTGACGATATCAGCGTCAAAGCTCAACTGGTTAACATAACTTGGATTTTTGGAAGTAATATGAGCGCCGCCGCGCTCGACCGTGCTATTAAAGAAATTAGGGTTATCGTTGGCACAAGCTCCGCCTGAACCGGAGCTATTCAAAGCGTCTCCAATGCAGGTCGTGTTCAGACTTAGACTATCGCCAGTGGTAGGAAAATCTCCTTCATACGCCACGACGCCCAACGTCGCTGTAAAAGCGCCGCTCAAGGGGGTGCGGAACCCGCTGACGGGAATGGAAATAGCGGAAGCGCCATTGGTATCTACAGTCGCATAACCATCGAAAACCGTCAGATTCCGCAGCGGATCGGCAGGATTGCTATAGGCCACCACCAAGGTCCAGCCGCCATAACGATTAGCGCCGGTGCCTGCTTGCATATTCGCTACCGTATAGGAGCCATTACCGGCCGCCTGCACTAGCGCCGTCACATCGGCAAAACCCTGATAGCGGGTAATGGTGAAATCGAGTTGAGTGGCGGTGATGGGTATGTAACTACCCGCGGCGGGCGTTTTGAAAAGCACTCGCCTGCGGGCTGATGGAGTGGGCGCATCGTTACCCACTGGTATATTGGGATTGGTGCTCGCGTCACCGCCGTTGGTATCTGACCCCCAATACAGGCCAGCGAATTGTACGGTAGAACCGGCTGGTAGGTTCAGATCAGCCGTGCTTGAATTAAAAGTGGTCGCATCACCATCCACATCAATATGAGTCATGAAAAAATTGTTATTGCGGGTCGTTGCGCTAGTTCCTTGTTGGCCGGCCAGGCATCGACTAGCGTTGGCACCTTGGGTCGTCGAACAAGTCATTATCGTATTGGCAACAAAAGTGATATCGCCACGCGTGTGCAAGCTAAAACGCGGGGGAGAAAAAGAGCGGGTGATTGTGGAAGCAGACGCTAGATCTCCCATCAATCCAAATACAATCAATATGATATAAGATATTGATAAAAATTTATTTTTTTCTCGATTCTTGCTGTGTTCTGATCGGACGAACAGGAGGGCACGCGCGCGATGGGTCATCTGTCCCAAGGGATGTATTTTTGTGGAGATCATTTTTTCTTAATCTCTAAGAGTTACCAAGCAGTTGCCAGCGTGTAAAGTGGATCAGTCAAATAGGCTCTTATGACGGGCTGGCCAATAGCGGTTTTAGCTTTGATCAACGCAAGCGTCTAGTCTAACCGTCTTGACAGGCTAAAAGGGAGTCTCCGTACGGTGCGCGAAGAACTGTTAGATAGATACGCCTGCTCAAGCGGGCGGCCCACCTAAGTTAACGCATTGAGAATGATTGCGGCAGCCAAAGAGTCAAGCACCTCGCGGCGAGAGTGCACTGCATTCATCCAGTCTCGACAGTTTTCGACCGAAAGCGGCGTTTTCTCCTTGTCGCTAAGTCCAGGTCACAATAGCTTACGGTAATGACCACGCAATGCCACGACAGCAAAATGAAGCTCAAAAGTTAATCCATCCAATTTTGGGCAGAACATCGGCATCGTCCGGACCTGCCAATCTAGGCTGCGTCCTTTGAACGTGGATACGACAAAGGCGTATTCCCATTGGCGCTAGCGACCTAGATTGCCGCTCTCTTAGACCCGCAATCCGCGCCTAATTGGCTGATTTAATTTACACATTACCGACAACTGCGTAACTCCTAACATAAAAAAACTTCCAAATCCCCTCCTCTTGCCGAAAAAGGGAAGGACGAGGGCGCTAACAGCATGAAAATCAATCCTCATCCCCAGCCCCTTTCGCCAAGGGAAAGGGGAATTTCCGGTCACAGTCTGAAAGGAACAAGCTAATGTCCAGCAGATCCCAAAAACAGTTCTGGCTGATCTCTAGCGCTCTATTTCTAGGGGCGCTCTATCTGCTGGCCCCGGTACTGACTCCCTTTCTGTTCGCGGCCTTGCTGGCTTATCTCGGAGACCCGCTGATCGATCGGCTGGAAGCGCGCAAGATTTCGCGAACCTGGGCGGTCACCCTCGTTTTCGGCGCTCTATTGTTGGGTTTGCTACTGCTCTTGCTATTTCTGATTCCGCTTTCAGCCCATCAGTTTAAAGGCCTGATGGAGCGAATACCGACCTATATCGACGGCTTTCAGTCCCACGTCTTGCCCTGGCTGCGCGACGTATTGGGCATCGATCCAGCCTTGTTCAACCTTGATCATTTGCGTGGCCAAGTAATGGCTTACGCCCAGGAGCTCGGCGATTTGGCCACCGGCCTGCTGAAATCTTTTCGAGCTTCTTCCACCGCGGTCTTCGACTGGCTGGCGAACCTGATGCTGATACCGGTCGTGACCTTCTATCTACTGCGTGACTGGGATTTGCTGATTGCCAAGATCCATGATTTAGTACCGCGCCGTATCGAGCCGACGATCAGTGCGCTAACGCGCGAATCGGATGAGGTGATCGGCGCTTTTCTGCGCGGCCAGTTCATCGTGATGGGCGCGCTGAGCATCCTCTATTCGACCGGATTGGCGATCATCGGTTTGGACTTCTCCCTGTTAATCGGCTCCTTGGCGGGCTTGGTGAGCTTTGTGCCCTATCTGGGGCTGATCATCGGCATCGCCGCCGCCAGCATCGTTGCCTTGCTCCAATTCCACAGCGTTTTAAGCATCGTGCCGGTATTAGTTGTGTTCGGGGTCGGCCAGTTAATCAGCGATTTTGTGCTGACGCCACGGCTCGTGGGCAATCGCATCGGCCTGCACCCCGTGGCGGTGCTGTTCGCGGTGCTGGCGGGCGGTCATTTATTCGGTTTCTTCGGGATTCTGCTGGGGTTACCGGTTGCGGCGGTAATCGCGGTGGTGCTCCGCCACGCCCACGACGAATACCTGAAAAGCATCTTCTACCACCACCAATGACGCCGCGCCGCTGATGCTCTCTTACATCCGATATAACTCATTATCGTTCAATACCCGCAAGCCCCGCGCCGCAACCAAGCCAGCGGCCTTGACCGGATCGGCGACTTCCATGCACCACACCGCCCAGCGATGCGGTTGGCTGACGAAGCCGTAAGCATCCAAGACGTTGATTTGGTGTTCGGACAAAATTTCCAGCAGGTCGTGCAGACTACCCGGCCGATCTTCGATGGCCACCGCCAGCACCGGCTGGAGCGCGGCGGCGAAGCCTTGATCGGCCAGCGCCAGTCGCGCCGCCTGGGGATCGCTCACCAACAGTTTCGCCACACCGTAATCGCGATGATCGGCGATGGTCATGGCCCGAATGTTGATTGCACAATCCCGCAGGATAGCGGTGACGGCGTTCAATCGCCCCGGTTTGTTGCCGATAAAAACGCTGACTTGCTCGGCCATCGCTTTTTCTCCGCCGTTTAAAAGGCAGGCCGCAAATCCACTACCCGTTTAGCTTTACCCTCGGAAACCGGCAGGCTGCCCGGTTCGTGTAATTCGACCGCCGGCTTTATCAAAATGGCCGCTCGTAGCGATTCGGCGATCCGCTCCCGCAGATCGTCCAATGCGTGCAGATCCCCGGCAACCAGCTTGGCGTAAATCTCGGTTTTGACGATCAACCGATCCAACGAGCCCCGTTTTTCTAACTGAATGAGATAATTGGTTCCAACCTCCGGAATTTTCATCAGCACGTCCTCGATCTGGGACGGGAATACATTGACCCCGCCGATAATCAACATATCGTCGCTGCGACCCTTGATCCGCGCCAGACGGCGATGGGTGCGGCCACAGGGGCAATTACCGCTGACCCAATGCGATAAATCGCGAGTACGATAGCGCAACAACGGCGTGGCCCGCCGTTGCAGGGTCGTCATCACCATTTCACCGGTTTGCCCTTCGGGCAGCGGCCGCAACGTGTCGGGGTCGATGATTTCAAGAATGTAGGCATCTTCCCACAAGTGGAGGCCGGTCTTGTGGACACACTCGAACGCAACGCCGGGGCCGTTCATTTCGCTCAGGCCGTAAGAGTTGTAGGCGTCAATCCCAAACAGATCCTCGATCTTGCGGCGGGTCTGCTCAGAGTGGGGTTCCGCGCCGATGAACGCCTTGCGTAAAGCCAACTGATCGCGAGTGATGCCCTCGCTGGCCAATGCGGCGTGCAGATGCAATAGATAGCTGGGCGTGGCGTGTACGACCGTGGTCTGGAAACTTCTCATGAGTTGCAACTGCCGGCTGGTGTTGCCGGAACTCGCCGGAATCACCAGCATCCCGACCCGCTCCGCGCCGTAATGCAAGCCAAGCCCGCCAGTGAACATGCCATAACCCGTCATGTTCTGAAACACGTCGCTGGCGGTCGCGCCGGCGGCGATGATGCAACGCGCGACCAATTCAGTCCAGCAATCCAGATCCTGGCGGGAGTGGTAAACCACCGTTGGCATACCGGTCGTGCCGCTAGAGGTGTGCAGGCGCAAGGCCTGCTCCAGCGTGACCGCCAATAAACCATCGGGATAAGCCGCGCGCAGGTCGTCCTTGGTGGTATAAGGCAAATCCCGCAAATCGCGTAGGCTGGTAAGATCGCCGGGATGCGTCAGCCCCACCTCAGCCAGCTTGCGCTGATAAAAAGGCGCCTTCAACGCCCAGGCTACCGTCTTGCGCAGGTTGGCCAGTTGCAACGCTTCCAGCGCCTCCCGCTCAATGAATTCAACCGCCGGGTTCCAAACCGGTACCTTCATGCCAGCGCCTTCTTTCTTAATGGATGAAACCAGCGTAAGCCTCGCTACAGCCCAATACGCTGGAATTCATCGGTTCTCACTGAAGCTGCGGCCACCATGGCGCAATGGTAGCATGCCTGTTTTCTTTGTCGCGGCTCCGCCACCCCATCTCCATGTCTCGTTTCATACTATTTTTTTTACTCATTTTTACGCTTTTGATCAGCGCTTATGATTCGCGCGCCTTCAAGGCGACTCCGGTTACGCTGCACGAGCAAATCAGCCTCGGCGGCCACTATCAAGGTTTCCGGCTGCTGGGCGCCTTGCGGCTCAATTCCACTGAAATCGACCAGCTTTCGTTCTGTGGCTTGTCTGGGCTGGCCTGGGACGAAGATGCCGGCCTACTCTACGCCCTCTCTGACAAGGGAACTTTATTTCACCTCAAACCTGCCTTTGACGCTCAGGGTTATCTGGTCGATCTGCAACCCGTCGCGGGCTATCCCTTGCGCGACCCCACCGCCAAGCCCCTGCGCCGACCGTTCCATGATTCCGAAGGATTGGTCATTCGTCAGGCGGAGAACGGGATTCAGCACGATAGCCAATTACTGATCTCGTTTGAGGTGAAACCACGCCTGGTTTGGTATGGAACCCATGGCCAATGGCTGGGGGAAGCACCGCTGCCAAGGGTTCTGCGCAATCCGCTCAACTTCCGTCAGGGCAACCAATCCTTGGAAGCCGTCACCCTCGATAGCCGCTGGGGCGCTCTAACCGGTTCTGAGACGCCTTTACGCAACGATCCGCCCGACCTGATTCGTCTTTTCACCACCGGCAACCGCTTCTGGCTTTATCGGCTCGGCCGCGCTCCGGGGAGCGCTCTGGTGGCGATGGAGACCTTGCCGGATGGCGGTCTGCTCACGCTGGAACGGGCTTTTGTCTCGCCCCTGCAACCTTTCTCCATTAGCTTGCGCTGGACCCAATTGCCAAAGCAAAACAAACAAGCACCGCTGCCAGTTAGGGATATTGCGGTTTTCAAGAGCGACGAAGGTTGGCTGTTGGATAATTTCGAAGGGCTGGCCCGCTACCGAGACCACCGATTTTTCATGATCAGCGACGATAATTGCAGCAATTTTCAAAGCACGTTGCTGGTCTACTTCGAACTGCCAACGCTTCCCAACGCGGAACCGCGCTGAATGCAGGGTTCCGCCTGCCTCCGCTAGCGGCTGATCGCTCCTCCGATAAGCGTGCAACCATTGCTTGCGATTGCCCATCCTTACCGCGACGCTTGGCCAAGCGATCCCTCGTGTTTCAGCCGCAACGATCTCCCAGATTTGTTGCAGCAAAGTCCAAATCGGTTGACAAAGATACCGACAAGATTCACTATGCTGCACTTAAACATTGCTGGCTTTTCCGCAGTTTTCTCTGCTTGTGGGTTGATTGTTTCAAAAATATTCTTGAAAGTTCGTCTCCTTTTCCCTTTGCGCTCGCGATTCTATACATCGCCCCGCGCAAGGTTCTCTCTAGAAACGTATTACTAAACGAGGCCAGCCGGAGGTTGCATGATGGAAGATGTGATCATCGTTGCTGCCACAAGGACCGCGGTCGGCAATTTCATGGGATCGCTGTCGGCAATCCCAGCGAATAGCCTTGGCGCCAAGGTCATCCAGGCGCTTCTCCATCAAACTGGCGTTAAACCAGAGCAAATCGATGAAGTCATCTTGGGGCAGGTGCTTACCGCTGGCGCCGGACAGAATCCCGCGCGAACCGCTGCGTTGAACGCCGGTTTGCCGATCCAAGTTCCTTGCCTGACCATCAACAAGGTCTGCGGCAGCGGACTGAAGGCCGTGCATTTAGCCTATCAGTCCATCCGCGACGGCGATAACCGTATCGTGATTGCCGGTGGTCAGGAGAATATGAGCCTGTCCCCCCACCTGTTGCTCGGCTCGCGACGCGGCACCATGATGGGCGACGCCAAGCTGGTCGATTCGATGCTCAGCGACGGCCTTCATTGCGCCATCAATGAGTATCATATGGGCGTTACCGCCGAAAATATCGCGACCCAATGGGCCATATCCCGCGAGGAGCAGGATGCGTTCGCCGCGGCTTCTCAGGAAAAAGCGCTCGCCGCCATCGGCGCGGGCCGCTTCAAAAACGAAATCGTTCCCATTGAGGTTCCGCAACGCAAGGGCGATCTGATCGTCGTTGATACCGACGAATTTCCGCGGGCGGGAACCACCGCCACCGTCTTAGCCAAACTGCGGCCCGCCTTCAAGAAAGAGGGCACCGTGACCGCCGGCAACTCGTCCGGGATCAATGACGGAGCAGCGGCGGTCTTGGTGGCTGGATCCAGCGCCGTCCGCGAGCTTGGCCTAAAGCCGTTAGCCCGCATCGCTGCCTACGCCAAAGCCGGCGTCGATCCGAAAATCATGGGTACCGGCCCCATTCCCGCCGCCCAGGCGTGCTTGAAAAAAGCCGGCTGGACCGTGGACCAACTGGATTTAATTGAATCGAACGAGGCTTTCGCCGCTCAGGCGATTTCCGTTAACCGTGAAATGGGCTGGGATACCAGCAAAGTGAATGTCAACGGCGGTGCCATAGCACTGGGCCATCCGATCGGCGCTTCCGGCTGCCGCATCCTGGTTTCTCTGCTGCATGAAATGGTTCGCCGTGACGCCAAGAAGGGTCTCGCGACCCTGTGTATCGGGGGCGGTCAGGGTGTTGCACTGGCTGTCGAACGCAGTTGATTGACAAGCAAATAGCAATAATTGAGGAGGAAGTTTTTCATGTCTCGAGTCGCAGTCGTTACTGGTGGTGTCGGTGGTTTGGGTACGGCGATGGTCCAGGCCTTGGCCGCCGCGGGCCGTCGCGCCGTCGCGGTCGATTACAACGGCCTCAAGCCAGAAGTCGTTGACAAATGGAAAGCGGATCGCAAAGCGGAAGGTCTCGATACCCCCGTTTATCTGGCGGACGTAACCAATTTCGAATCGTGCGCCGAAACGTGCAAGAAAATCGAGGCGGAAATCGGCCCCATCGAAATCCTGGTCAATAACGCTGGCATCACCCGCGACGCCATGTTCCACAAGATGAGTCCCGAGCAGTGGGATCAAGTCATCAAGACCAACCTGTATAGCGTCTTCAATATGACCAAGCAGGTTTATGAAGGCATGGTGGCGCGGAATTGGGGCCGCATCGTCAACATCTCGTCGGTCAACGGCCTCCGGGGCCAAGCCGGCCAGAGCAACTACTCCGCCACCAAGGCCGGCATTTACGGCTTCAACAAGGCGCTGGCGCAGGAGTGCGTCAAGAAGGGCGTGACCGTCAACTCGATTTCTCCCGGCTACATGGGCACCGAGATGGTGCGAGCGATCCGCGAAGATGTTCTGCAAAAGGTCATCGCTGGCATTCCCGCCGCGCGTCTGGGCGAACCCTCAGAAATCGCGCGCACGGTCGTCTTCCTGACTGACGAGGAAGCGGGCTACATCACCGGCGAAGATATCACCGTTAACGGCGGTCTCTACTACCACTAAAGTTCTGAACCCACGCGGCGCCGCTCAAAAGGGGGTGTCGCCGCTTTTTCCTGGTCTGTCATGAGCGAACCCCGCATCATCAAGAAATACCCTAATCGGCGGCTGTACGACACGGCCGTCAGTAGTTACATCACGCTGGAAAATGTCAAGCAACTGGTGCTGGAACGGACTGATTTCAACGTCATCGACGCCAGAACCAACACCGATATTACGCGCGGCATTCTGTTACAGATCATCAGCGAACAAGAAGAGCAAGGCAATCCGATTTTCACCACGGAAGTCCTCGCCCACATCATTCGCTTCTACGGCGACACCTTGCAAGGCATGATGGGTAATTATCTGGAAAAAAGCCTACAGGCCTTCGTTGACCAGCAACATCTATTCAGAGAACAGATGCGCAGCCTGATCGGCAAGAACCCGCTAGCCATGATGACCGAACTGGTGGAACACAACCTCTCCCTGTGGAAAAGCGTCAACGATCGCCTACAACAGTACACGCCACCAGGGATGCCTGCCGGCGATCCAGCGTCTTTTCTCCAGCAACCTGCTACCACCGCCAACCCGGATCCCGCCGCCGAGCAGGGAAAACCCATCGGGGAACGCAAGAACAAAAAAGCCAAGAGCTAGCTAATTCATCCCGACACTACCGTCTTAGCGTCGGTATCCGCTGCTTTGATCTGCCCGCATAAGGCGCTTAGCGCGCCGCCAGCCAGGCCGCGATGGCCGGCGGAACTTCGCGTTGCGCCCGCCCGCTGACGTAGATGCCGATATGGCCGCCTTTGAAGGATAATTCCGAATAATCCCGGCTTCCGCAGCGTTCAGCCAGCGCCTTGGACGCGGCCGGCGGCACCAAATGATCCTGAGTGGCGTAAACGTTGAGCACCGGCATGACGAGATTGCGGAGATCGACTTGGCGTTCGCCAATGATCACCTCGCCCTTGATTAGCTTGTTTTGCTGGAAGAAATCCTTGGCGAACTGGCGGAACGCTTCGCCCGCTTGGTCGGGGCTATCGTAAATCCATTTTTCCATCCTCAGAAAATTCTTTAATGCCGAGGCATCATCAAGGATATCGACCAGATCGACATATTTCTGACCGGCCAACCGGAACGGACTGAGCGACAAAAAGGCAAAATTCAGTAAACTGCCAGGTAGATTCCCGAAGGTATCGACCATTAAATCCACGTTCACATTGCGGATCAAATGCGTCAGCAAATTATCCGGCGTATGGAAGTCCACTGGCGTCACCATCGTCACCAGATTGCGAACTTTCTCAGGATAGAGTGACGCGAAGCACAGGCTCAATGCGCCGCCTTGGCATACCCCCAGTAAATTGACCGTCTCCTGCTGATGGCGCTCGCGCAGAAAATCGATGCAGTGGTGGATATAGCGGTGAACGTAGTCCCCCAGCGTCAAGGAGCGATCACCCGCGTCAGGATAGCCCCAGTCGATCAGATAGACGTCGATACCGGCGTCCAGCAGGCCCCGGATCATGGAGCGATCCTCCTGAATATCCATCATATAGGGCCGGTTGACCAAGGCGTAAACAATCAATAGCGGGACAGGATGTGGTTTGGCCACGCGCGGCTGGTAGCGGTACAGCACCAGCTTGTCTTCCCGATGCACCGGATCGCGCGGCGATACGCCGGATTCGATCTCACCAACTCGCCGCAGCGTTTGCATGCCCTCGGTCAGACGGGCGCTGTAGGTTTTCAGTTCCTCGCTAATCCGTTCGGGGGTCAGGCCGATCATGCGGTGGTCTCTCTCTTTGGATAGCAGGCCAAAAGGGTATTGAACAAACGGCCGCTGAGTTCGCTGTAAGCAGCGCCGCGCAGCATTTGGCCGTAAGTCTTTTCGTTACAATCCACCCACAGGTTATACAGCTCCCGCAGGTTTTCGATCATCTGGCCGCCGCTGGCTCGCTCGACTAGCTGTTGCTCCATCAGATCCAACGCCCCTCTGGCCGCTTGCCGTAGCAAATCAAGATATTGATTCTGCACCTGTTGATAAGCCTGCCAGATATCGCCGCCGCCCTCCTCAGGCGGAACCACGCCCAGAGATGACGCGGTTTGCTGCCACAAATCGAGGGTCTGATTCCAAAGTCGGGCCAATTCGGGATTGACGTTGGGGTCGTCGGCGGATTGGGTGATCGCGGTCTTGAATTGATCGAAATTCTGGCGCAGCACCGAACCCCAGTCGGTCGCTCCGCTTTGGATGTTGCCCTGAAACTGTTTGGACATCTCGGTCATCTGCTCGCCAAAGGCCAGATAACCTCGCGCCTGATCGAAAATAAATTTGGTATCGAGTTGGTTTGGAGCGGAAGTCTCGGTTTGATCGGTCATGGTGACAGGACTATCAAGCAAGGGATGGTAACCCAAGTATAGTCGGACGATAGAGCGCTTGCGCGGACAAAGCAGTTCGATGTTATTCCTTTAGGGCGCGGTTGGTTTGGGAACCGGCAAATTCCGCGCGATCGCCTCCGCTCGTATTTGCTTGAGTCGCGCTCGTAACCGCGCCTCCTCGTTCGGAGCAAGACGCGCGGTGCGCAGCCCAAGTTCCAACTGTTCGATGGCCGGTAACAATTCTCCATTGAGGTAATGATATTCGGCCATGGTAGCGTGCGTCGCCGCCAAATCGCCGGCCCGCTGCGCCGCCTGGGCGTAGGTCTCATACAGCAGGGCATCGTTGGCATGGCGCGGCAGATGGGGCTGCAACAACTGCACCGCGCGCTTTGGATCGCCTTGCGTGGCCAAGGCGCGGCCATAGTGCATCGCCAGCGCGAAATCATCGGGATACAGCTGCCGGGCAGCTTCGAACTGCCGCCACCCCGACTCGCGTTCGCCCTTGGCGAGGGCGATTTCAGCCGCTTCGATACGGAAGGCCAGCCGATCGGGATCATTCTTTTGCAAGCGGTTGATCTGTTGTTGCGCCTCCTCGTAACGGCCGGCCTGCCGCAACGCCAGCCCATAGCCATAGCGGGTGGCCATTTCATTGCTGAAACCCCCTTTGGCCAGCGTGGTTTCGAATTCCCGGATCAGGGTTTGGACATCATCGGTCGCCAGCACCCGCGCCCGCGCCTTGGCCAAATCGTAAGCTTTACGGTCACGGGCTACCGTTCGCTTGGCCGGCGGCGTCTCCAGTCGATCTTGCGTATCGGCGATCCGGCTTTCCGGGCGCGGATGCGTCAGCAACATTTCTGGCACCTGGTTTTCCAAACTACTGGAATGGCGTTCTAGCTTGGCGAAAAAATCACTCATCCCGCGCGGATCAAACCCGGCCTTCGCCATCAATCGCATCCCAACCCGGTCAGCTTCCTGTTCGTTGGCGCGGGTGAAACTGATCTGGTGCTGGGCGCTGGCGGCCATGGTACTCATCATCGCCGCCTGACCGCCTTGTTTGCTGGCCGCCGCCAGCGCGGCCGAGGCGACCATGGCCGCCGCCATCGGCAGCGCCATTCGTCGCATGTCGGCAATGGCGCGAACAATATGTCGTTGTGAAACATGGGCGATTTCATGCGCGACAACGCCGGCCAGTTCGTCTTCCCGTGCCGTGGCCAGTAATAATCCAGCGTTGATGCCGATGAAATTGTGAGGCAGCGCAAAGGCATTGATACTACCGCTGCGCACGACGAAAAAGGTAATCGGCGTCCCGTTCTGATCGGCGTAAGTGGCGATGCTCTGACCGATGGAAGCGAGGTAAGTATTCAATTGGGCGTCGTCGATCAGCAGGCCCCGCTCACGCAACCTCCGCATGATGTCCAGCCCTAAACGCTGTTCTTCATCAGAGCCCACATAGACGGCGGAGGGGTCACCGATATCTGGCAGCAGGATGGATTGCGCCAGGGATTGCGTGGCGGGCGTCAGCCCGATGATGGAACTCAGCATGATGGCAAGCAAGCGTTTGGACATGGGGTTACCGTAACCAGAATGGTGGCATTGTGCTTGGAACTCGATTGCAGGCTCCGGGTTCCAGGATTTGCACCCGTGAGAAAGGCATGGTTCAATGCGGCCATCGCTCCGACCCCGCCGGCCCACCATGACCCCCATCACCGCCGAACTGGATGCCTCCGGGCTGAATTGTCCGTTACCGATCCTCAAAGCCAAGAAAGCGCTAGCCAGCTTGCAGGCGGGTCAGCTATTGCGGGTCATCGCCACCGACCCCGACTCGGTACGGGATTTCACGGTTTTTAGCCAACAAATGGGCCATGCCCTGCTGGAGTCACGCGAAGAAGCGGGGCGTTTCTATTTTCTGCTGCGCAAACGGGATCATTGAATGACTTTAGGCGAACCACCGCCGATTCGACGGCACTACTGCCCCGCGACCGTCATAGGCTCCAGTAGCAGGGAACCGCAACGGATGCCGCCGCGCGCGTCCACATCGTTGCCGACGGCGAGGATATTTTTGAACATGTCGTTAAGATTGCCGGCGATGGTGATTTCATGAACCGGATACTGCACTTCGCCGTTTTCGACCCAGAAGCCGGACGCCCCACGCGAATAATCACCAGTCACTAAATTGACGCCGTGGCCGAGCAATGCCGTCACCCACAAGCCGGTTCCCAACTGCCGTAACAGCGCCTCTTGGCCGAGCGTACCAGGTTCGACGATCAAATTGTGGACACCACCCGCATTACCGGTGGTTTGCATCCCCAACCGACGCCCGGAATAACTGTCCAGGACGTAACCCTGCAATAGGCCACCACTGACCAAGTCACGGTCGGCCGTCGCCACGCCCTCGCCATCGAACGGAGCGCTCGCCAACGCCTTGGGAAGATGGGGCCGTTCATAAATCGTCACAAAAGCTGGAAAAACGGCCGTACCCAACCGATCCAGCAGAAAGGACGCCTTTCGGTACAAGGCGCCACCTCGAACGGCGGCGATAAAATGACCGATTAAGCCGCGCGCCAGTTCCGGCGCGAACAGCACCGGCGCTTGCCGGGTTTCGAGTCGGCGGCTACCCAACCGCCGCAACGCTCGCCGCGCGGCCTTCTGTCCAACTGCCGCCGCCGCCGCCAACTCGGTGGGATCGCGCGCCACCGAATACCAATGATTCCGTTGCATCCCGCTGTCATCCTGAGCGATCACCGAACAGCTTAGGGAATGGCGGGTGGTCGCATAACCGCCGCAAAAACCATGTGAGTTACCATAGATTGCTAATCCCGTGTGGGTGGCGATGCCGGCGCCCTCGGAATTGCGTATCCGCGAATCGTGCGTCAGGGCCGCCGCCTCGCACTCGCGGGCCAACACGATGGCCTCCTCGGCCACCAGCGGCCAGAGATGATAAAGATCGAGATCGGGAACCGCCCGCGCCAACCGTTCAGGATCAGCCAAGCCAGCATACGGATCGGCGGCGGTATATCGGGCAATTGCGCAGGCGCTTCGCACAGTGTCATGAATGGCCTGGGACCGCCAGTCGGCGGTGCTGGCGGTCCCCCGGCTTTGACCGATATAGACCGTTACCCCAAGGCCGCGCTGGCGATGATGCTCCAAGGTTTCCACTTGTCCTAACCGGACGGTGACGGACAAGCCACTGCTGCAACTGACAGCGGCTTCAGCGGAAGTAGCGCCTTGAACCCGCGCCTCGGCCAAAATGTCGGCAACCAGCGTTTCCAATAGTTTCCGTTCAGGTAGCAAGGTGGCGGTAGGCGTGATGGATTCGGGCATCGTCGATGATCACAGAGGCGTTAATTCGAGTCTATTCGGATTTATTCGGATAGATGGCATCAGGATCGGGTACCGCCGACGGTCAATGCTTCGATCTTGAGGGTGGGCTGGCCCACGCCGACCGGCACGCTTTGTCCGTCCTTGCCGCAAGTCCCCACGCCCGCATCGAGTTTTAGGTCGTTACCGACCATCGAAACCTGGGTCAATACCTCCGGGCCATTCCCGATCAGGGTGGCGCCTTTCACCGGCCGAGTCACCCGACCGTTCTCGATCCAATACGCCTCGCTGGTGGAAAACACAAATTTGCCGGAGGTAATGTCCACCTGACCGCCTCCAAAGTTGACCGCATACAATCCGCGCTCCACCGAGGCGATAATCTCCGCCGGCTCGTGCTCGCCCGCTAACAGGTAGGTATTGGTCATGCGCGGCAACGGTAAATGGGCGTAGGATTCGCGCCGCCCGTTGCCGGTGGGGGCCATGTTCATTAGGCGCGCATTCAATTTATCCTGCAAATACCCCTTCAGCACGCCGCGTTCGATCAAGGTGGTGCATTGGGTCGGCGTTCCTTCGTCATCCATATTCAGGGAGCCGCGCCGGTTGGGGAGCGTGCCATCGTCCACTACCGTGCACAGGGGCGACGCCACCCGCTCACCGAGCCGTCCGCTAAATGCTGAAGTTCCCTTGCGGTTGAAATCGCCCTCCAACCCATGGCCGACGGCCTCGTGCAATAGAATACCCGGCCACCCCGGCCCCAAGACTACTTTCATCGTTCCGGCCGGCGCTGGAACCGCGTCCAGATTGACCAAAGCCAACCGCACCGCTTCACGGGCATAAGCCAGCGCACGGTCTTCGTCGAGAAACCAGCCGTAACCGATCCGGCCGCCGCCGCCGCTACTCCCTTGTTCTCGACGCCCGTTCTGTTCCACGATCACCGTCACGTTCAGGCGTACCAGGGGACGCACATCGCCCGCCAGCGCGCCATCGCTGCTCGCCACCAGAATCGTATCGCGCGCCCCAGTCAGACTGACCATCACCTGGTTGACGCGCGGATCTTGACGGCGCGCCGCGTTATCGACCTGCTCCAATAGGTGAATCTTGGCATCCGCCGACAAGGTATCCAACGGATCGAGCGTTTGGTAAACGGCCGGCTGGGGGTTGCTTCGCCAAATTTGCAGCCGACCCTCACTTCCGTGCCGAGAAATGGCGCGGGCGGCGCTCGCGGCTTCCAATAAGGCCGGCAACCCAATCTCGTCGGAATAGGCGAAACCGGTTTTTTCACCGCTGACCGCCCGCACGCCAACGCCCTGCTGAATCGCGTGACTGGCGCTCTTGACCTGTCCCTCTTCCAGCGACCACGATTCGGCGCGGCGTGACTGGAAATACAAATCGCCGCTGTCGATGGCGTGATCCAGCAGGCGAGCCAAAGCTTGTTGCAGTTCGCCGTCCCCAAGCTCGGCGGGAGCAAGAAGATGGTGGCGAGCGAGCGCGAGGGTATCGGTGGTCATGGCGTTCTCAGACAAGATTCGCTTGTTTACGTCGGCGACACCGGCCGGAATTGGGCTCGCCATTTTAAAATCCGCACGTTACCCGATGCGCCAGCACCGGAAACTGCCACCGGACTTTCTCCAGTCGTTCCCGATTAAATTCAGCCAGCACCACGCCCGGCCCATGCGGCAATCGGTTCAAAATCTCCCCCCAGGGATCGATGATCAAGCTGTCGCCGTAGGTTTCTCGGCCGTTTGCGTGCTTGCCGCCCTGGGCCGAGGCGATTACATAGCATTGATTCTCGATGGCGCGCGCCCGGAGCAGCGTTTCCCAATGCGCTTTGCCGGTGGCGGCGGTGAAGGCGGCGGGTAGCGCCAGAATTTCCATGCCCCGCTCCATCAGCGCGCGAAACTGTTCCGGGAATCGCAAATCATAACAGACCGATAACCCGAGTCGACCGTTGGGTAGATCGGCGACGACGTAACGTTCACCCGGTTGAATAGTGGCCGACTCGGCGTAGCGCTCCGCGCTGCCAAGCACTTGTACGTCGAACAAATGCACCTTGTCATACCGGACCACTCGCCGACCCCGATCGTCGAATAGCAGGCAAGCGGCGCGAACACGGTGTGCCTCATCGGCGGCGCGCAGCGGAATCGTGCCGCCCACCAGCCAAATCCGATGTCGGGCCGCCTGTTCGGCCAGAAAGGTCTGCATCGGCCCTTCACCTTCAAGTTCACGGACCATCACTTTGTCGTCTTCTTGCCGCCCCATCAAGGCAAAATTTTCGGGTAGCACCGCCAGCCGCGCCCCAGCAGTGGCGGCTTGCGCCAGCAGCTCGGCGGCGGTGGCCAAATTCTCGGCGACGCTGGGGCCGGAAACCATCTGAATCGCGGCCATGATCGACATAGGATTTACCTCGGATTGTCGCTGGCGAACCCCTTGATTTCAGCCGGGGGCGATGATTCCTGCACGTATTCCACGACGGGATTATCCCAGGAACCTTTCAAGGTATAACGGTAGCGGGTGGCCTGCTCGATATTCTTTTGCAGCAATTGCTCGGCGACGAATACCGCCGCGCCGACCACCGGCCCGCCGGCGATAGTCCCCGCCACCGGCAAGGCCCCACCAAAATGGGGAGTCACCGTGATTGTCTGATCGAAATTACGGACCTGCAATCCCACCGCGCCCTGGATTTTAATGTGCGCGGCCGGTGCCTCGATCGATAGATCATCAGTGCGGGCCTGGCCGCGCTCAAACGCAAAATGGCCAGAAATCTGGTCGAATCCCATCCCCGGTTGTAATAAATCGCTAAAATCAAAGCTCAAGCGGCGCGTCAGGTTTTTAACATTCAACATCCCGATCATCCGCCCAAATCCCGGATTGATATCACGTAGCTGACCGGGACCGACTTGCAGCTTCAAGGTGCCTCGCAAGCGATCCCACTGAAAATCCGGCAAAGCCGCCCCCCATTCGACCACCGCATCCGCCCGGATCTTGCCACGCTCGATCCCGTTGTTCGGATAGCCAAAAGCGGCCAAAACACCTCCCAAAGATTCACCCTCCAATTTAGCGTCGAGTTCAGTCACCTGGCGACCGCTGACCTGTCGCCACTGGCCGGTGGCGGCAATCCGCTGTCGTTCGGAGTTTAAACTGATTTCAGTCAAGTGGATTCCGGCGGGGCCAGGTATGGCGACCACGCGCAATCGGCCTGGCTTGATCTCACCGATGCGCAAATCGCCGACAGTCACCACCAGCGACGGCAATTGACGTGGGTCGATCTCGGCCAAGGCCGGCCGCTCGGCCAGGCGATCCACCGCTTCGCTGACATACGCCCGCTGCAAGGCGACATTCACCGGGCGCTGCGGCGTGGGCGCATCTGGCACGGTCACTCGACCGGCCAGCGATTCACCCTCGCAATCGAGGCGAATCTCATCGTTCGAGCGGCTCAGTTTCAAATCAATCTTGCCGAGAGACCGCCCGCTGATCACCAGATCGTCGATACGAGCTTCCATCCGGCGCAAGACAGTCAAAAACCCCGTTGTTTTCACTCCGTCTTTAACATTCGGAGTACGGGGGCGCTTGGTGGAGCCGTCACTGGTATTGGCATCCGATGATTGAACGGAACTCTCTGGACTCCAACGCGGTAGATGGGCGATCACCGCTAACCCCGGCGCTTCCGGCAATTGCGCGCTCCCGGCATTAATACGCAGTTCGCCGCGCTCCAGCCGTGGTTGGCGCGGAAAATCGCTTAAGGCCAAGGCGGCCCGTACGCTACGGCCATACTCCAAAGCCACATTAAAATTCGATTGTTTTGGGGAAGGCCGCACATTGAGCTTGAGCGTTCGCGCCTCGTTGGCCGGTTTGCCCAGTGGAGCTGGCAATCGCACCGCGATACCGCGCAAATCCGAAGTGAGTTCAAATCCGAACAGCGGCGTGTTTGCTCGCTCCCGACGATGCGTCGGTACGGCCAACACCGCCTCCCAACCGCTTTTGCCGCTAAAATACCGCTCCAGCATGGCCCCCTGTTCCCCCAGCAAGGACTTGATTCCCATTTGCCCGCGCAAGCGCGCCCGCAGCTCGCGGCTCCCTTCCCGGCCGATCAAATCCAAATCAAGCTGCATTGGCTCGCCCCGCAGCAGGGTTTGTATCTTCTCCGCCGCCAACGTTGTCTCGGTAAACCGTACTTCGCCGCGCAGCCGGCCAAGTTCGATATTCCAGCTTGGCAACTCCACGTTGTTTTCCATTAAACCGACTCTTCCGCCGATTTGGATCGGCGTGGAATCAAGCGGGATGGCTAAATCGAGATCGAGGGTGTTGTTCCCTTCGATCTGTAAATTCGGCAAGTCCTCCCCCAAGGCTTGGCCGGCCGGGCTGTCTTTGAGTGCGCGCCACATGCTGGCGCCCGGCCCTTTGCCTCGCCCCTTCGCTCGAATGATGACGTTGGCTAAATCGTCGATCCGAACCGCAAGATTGTCCAGTTCACCCTCCAGCAAACGACCGGCATCGACATCCACTTGCAACCCGCGATTGCGAAAGAGAACCGTCGCTCGCCCTTGCTCCAGCTTCGGCCAGCCCGGCATATAATTGACTGTTGCGTCTTCGAATTGAAATCGAGTTTCAAATAAACCCTCACCGTGATCGAAGGGGAAGCGGGCCGGCGGGCCGCGAAACACCACATCACCCGCCGCCACCCGACCGCCGATAAAAGCCCGATCCAGCCAAGCCACCGCCGGCTCGGGTATCACCGCCACCGGCAGATAGCGCCAGACCTGCGCGGCCCGCATCGCCCAATAATGGCCCCGCACGTCCAGCACCGGCTGACCGGCGTCGGGCAGGGTCACGCTGCCCCAAAACCGACCGTTGAGATCTGGATTGGCGAGCGCAAGCCCCGCGCTCTCCACCCGCAATTCGGTGGGGGAACGCCGCCAGTCCACCGTCCCGATCAAACTATCCAGGCTAATGGGCGCGCGCAGTATGCCGCTGGCGTCAACCCGGAGCTGGCGGCTCCTTAGATCGATTCGACCGCGATCCGGCCCAAACGCCAAGACGCCGCTCACATTGTCGAATCCTGGTAAGCCGCGAACTGGCCGGCAAGCCAACCCACGTAATTGCACGGTCGCAAAGTAAGCAGCAGGATCGGGGCCGGTTTGCAAGGAAATTTCCGGTAATTCACCGCGCGGATCGAGCGGAACCAGCCAGTCGCGCGCGGGATCGTCCAGCCAGGGCGCGCTCCATGCCAGCACATCCTGCGCCCGCAGCCCGCGCGCACCGCCCCGCCAACCCTCAGCGGTTTGCTTGAATTCGAAGGTAGGTTCGACCGCTGTTTGATTCTTGCTCTTGCCATAGCGAGCGCTTCCTTGCAGTTCCCAGCCATTTTGCCGGTGCTGGCCCTCAAATCGCAGTTCGGTCTCCTGCGAGCGCGCTAACCAGGTTTTCAATAAAGCCGAACGCGGTTCCGCGGCGGGCGTCGCCGCCTCCAGCCGCAAACTGCCCCGCAATCGCAACGGCCGCCAGTTCTGCCAGTCACCATTCAATTCGAAGGCGGCGCGACCTGCCGCGAATTTTAGCGGCAACGGCCAACCCGCCAAATCCAAGCGGTTCGCGCGAAACGCAAACTGTCCTACCGCCTGTACCGGATCGACGCCATTCTGTTTTGGGCGCTCAACCGTCAATTCGATGCGGTCGCCCAAGCCATCAGGCAATTGCGCCGTAAAATTTAAACGTTGGCCGTCACCCACCTCTTGAAGCTGCAAGTAAGGATGCAGCAGGTGTAGCGAAAAACCACCGGGCCGACGGACCGCCCACTGCTCGCCGACAATCTCCAATCGTGGGAGGGAAAACAACCAATGTGCGAAGTTCGATAACGCGGTTGCTGTCTCCGCGTCGCCAGCCTCGTCGAGCAGGCGCAGCGCGCCATCCCCCTTCGACTCCAAGGCGAGATGGGCGCCTTCGAGCCGAACCCCGTTTAGTATCGGTCGCCAATCGTCCAAGGAACGCCAGAGATCCAGCGTGATCGTTGCTTGGGAAAAGCGGGCCAAGGTTCTCGTTTGAGCTGGGTCCTGCAGGGTGACTCCCTGCAAGCGCAAGCCGAGTTGCCAGCCATCCCGAACCGCTGTGATACTTTCGATACGAACCGGAAAGTGCAGATAATCCCCCAAGGTCGTCGCCAGCACATCGCGATAGTCGTTCAGGCGCGGCAGCAACCACCACTGCGCCAGCGCCGCCAGCAGCAACAACGACAACAACGACGCCAGCGCCAGCCATCGCGCCCAGCGCAAAATTCGGCGAGGCGCACTTTGTGGGTGCCATCTCACATCAATACCACATCATACTGTTCGCGGGTATACAGCGCTTCGGCCTGGAATTTGATCGGGAGGCCGATAAAGGCTTCTAGTTGCGCCACGCTGTTGGATTCCTGATCCAGCATCGCATCCACCACCTCCGGCGCCGCCAACACCATAAATTGGCGGGGTGAATATTGACGCGACTCCCGCAACAATTCCCGAAAGATTTCGTAACAAACGGTTTCAGCGGTTTTGATCGAACCTCGCCCATCGCACAGCGGGCAAGGTTCGCACAGAATCTGCTCCAAACTTTCACGGGTGCGCTTGCGGGTCATTTCCACCAATCCCAACGGCGAAACCTGCGAGATATGGCTTTTGGCGCGATCTTTCTCCAAATGCTTTTCGAGGGCTTTCAACACCGCCTGCCGGTGTTCCTCGCTCACCATGTCGATAAAATCGAGAATGATGATGCCGCCTAAATTGCGCAACCGCAGTTGGCGGGCAATCGCCGCGGCCGCCTCCAGATTGGTCTTGAAAATGGTTTCTTCCAGATTGCGATGCCCCACATAGGCGCCGGTATTGACATCGATGGTCGCCATCGCTTCAGTTTGATCGACGACCAAGTAGCCTCCCGATTTGAGGGGCACATTTTTGCTCATACCCCGTTGTACTTCGTCCTCAATCCCGTACAGTTCGAAAATCGGCCGCTCGCCAGGATAATGTTCAAGGCGCGGCACCATTTCCGGCACGAACTTATCGGCAAATTCCAACATACGCTGACAGGTTTCGCGCGAATCGATCCGGACTTTTTCCACGCTGTCACCGACAAAATCCCGCAGCACCCGCAGCACCAACGGCAAATCCTCGTATAAAGCGGCGATGCCGCTCGTTTGCGCGATGCGCTCTCGAATGGAATTCCACAAGCGTTGCAAAAATTCCATATCGGCTCGCAAGGCGGCGGCTTCGGCCCCTTCAGCGGCGGTGCGCACGATGTAGCCGCCACCGAATTCGGCGCGAAAGGCGTTAACTGTTTCCTTCAAGCGCTGCCGCTCGCGTTCGCAATCGATTTTGACCGACACGCCCGCCACTTCGGAATTCGCTAAAAACACCAGAAAGCGGGACGGCAAGGTAATATGGGTGGTCAGCCGGGCGCCCTTGGTGCCGATCGGGTCTTTGATGACCTGCACCACCAGTTCCTGACCCTCGCGCACCAATTCAGTAATGGCCAGCGCCCGCGGCTCGCCATTGGCCGGCAAATTGGCGTCGAGCGAAACCTCGGAGTGAATATCGGACACATGGAGAAAAGCCGCCCGCTCCAGACCGATATCGACGAACGCGGCTTCCATGCCCGGCAATACCCGGCAAACCCGGCCTTTGTAAATATTGCCGACCAAGCCGCGCTTGCCGGCTCGTTCGATCAGAATTTCCTGTAACACCCCATTTTCGACCACGGCGACTCGGGTTTCTTGAGGCGTGACGTTGATCAGAATTTCGTCGCCGGTGCCGCCTTCCGCGCGTGTGGCCATACGATTGCAATGCCTGTCAAGAAGTTGATGGTTGCCAAAGGGAAATATTGAATTCTCGCAGTAGTTCGACGGTCTCGAACAGCGGCAGGCCGACGACGCCGGAGTAACTGCCCCGCAATTCGGCGATAAAGGCCGCCGCCCGGCCCTGGATTCCGTAACCACCCGCTTTGTCAAGCGGTTCGCCGCTTTCCCAGTACGCAAGGCATTCAGCCGCGGTCAATGCGCGAAACCGCACTTGGCTTTCCTGGATTTTAACCGCCTCTCGCCGCGAAGTCGCCAGCGCCACCGCGCTGATGACGCGATGTTCGCGGCCGGACAATCGGGCTAACATGGCGAGCCCCTCGTCCCGGCCGCTGGGTTTGCCAAGAATCATCTCGTCCGCCACCACCGCTGTATCCGCGCCCAATACGGGGTGAGGCGCGCGCCGCGGCGTTGCCGCCACCCCAGCCCGCGCTTTGGCCAACGCCAATCGAGCGACATAGGCGGCTGGCAACTCGTCCGGCCACGGCGTTTCATCCACCGTCACCCGCAGCCGGCGATACGACACGCCAATCTGGCGCAGTAGCTCACGGCGGCGCGGCGAGGCGGAAGCCAGATAAATACGAGCGGCTGCCATGTCACGCTCGATGGTAGGGGTGGTTGTGCAACAGGCTCCAGGCCCGATAAATCTGTTCGGCGACCACTACCCGCACCAGCAGGTGCGGCAAGGTCAGCCGCGACAGCGACCACAACCGGTCGGCGCGGGCGCGACAGGGCGCGGCCAGACCGTCGGGGCCGCCGACCAACAGGCTTATATCACGCCCTTCCTGTAGCCAGCCGCTCATCTGCTGGGCCAGTTCCACCGTACTCCATTCCTGGCCATGCTCGTCTAGGGCGATCAACCGGGAGCCGGTTGGAACCGCCGCCAGCAAGCGTTCGCCCTCCTCACGGAGCGCGCGGGCCACATCCGCGTTCGCCTCCCGCCTGCCGGCAGGAATTTCAACAAGATTGAAGGCGCATTCGCGCGGCAACCGTTTGGCGTATTCGCTATATCCCGCCTTGATCCAGTCAGGCATACGCACACCGACAGCGAGCAGGTGAATCTTCATGGCGCTGGAAAACGTTTTAGCCGTTCACCGTACGGTTGGCGCCGGCCCGATCATGCATCGCCCAAAGCTTTTCCAAATTGTAGAAATCGCGGGTCTGCGGCAACATGACATGCACCACCACATCGTTCAAATCCACCAATATCCACTCGGCTTCCTGTTGCCCTTCGACCCCTAGCGGCCGCACGCCCGCTAGCGTTGATTTTTCCATGACTTTATCGGCCAGCGCCTTCACATGGCGAGTGGACGTACCGCTGGCGATCACCATAAGATCGGTAAAAGTCGCAATGCCGCGCACGTCCAAAATCTTGATATCGTGCGCCTTCAGTTCTTCCAAGGCGTCGGTGATGAGTTTCCGCAAGGCGTCGAGTTGCATGGAGTCCGATTTATCCTCACAAAGTGGCAGGGGTTGAAGGAGTGAGTGGTTGGTACATCGCCCGGTCACGAATGTAGGCTAGCACCGCTTCCGGCAACAGGTAGCGGGGCGACTGGCCGCTCGCCAGCAACGCCCGAATCTGGGTGGCCGATATATCCAATTGGGTTACGGCCTGGAACAAAAGGCGGCCAGCTGGTTGCTGGCGTAGCGCCATGGCGTCTTGGCTAAGATGGGCCGCGACAAACGCTTCTAAAACCGGTGGAAGCGTTTTCGACGACGCCCCAGGACGTTGCATGACGATGAGGTGGCTTAGCTCGCTTAAATCCTGCCAGCGATGCCATGTGTGCAATTCCCGAAACGCATCAACGCCAATGATCAGACACAGCGGCGTATCACCGAGTTCTTCTCGTAGCGAGGTCAGCGTATCCACCATATAGGATCGGCCTGGCCGGCACAATTCGCGCTCGTCGACGACGAAGCCCGCCTGATCGGCGGTCGCCAGACGAACCAGTTTCAGCCGTTGGTCGGGCGTGATCGCCGGCGTGGCCCGATGCGCTGGAATCCGGCAGGGAATGAAGCGGATTTCGGCCAGGGCCAAGGCTTCCAATAATTCCAGCGCCGGGCGCAAATGGCCGTAATGGATCGGATCGAACGTACCGCCCAGAATGCCGATCGGTTTCCGGAGCATCAACCGCGCCTTCTTTCAAGCGGATGCCGGATTGGCTTCATCGGAACCTTAATGGCGGATATGACCATCGCCGAGGACGACGAATTTTAGCGTAGTCAACCCTTCCACCCCGACCGGCCCCCGGGCGTGCAGTTTGTCGGTGCTGATGCCGATTTCCGCGCCCAGGCCGTATTCGCCGCCGTCGGCGAAACGGGTTGAAGCATTAACCATCACCGAGCTGGAATCGACCTCGCGCAGGAAGCGCCGCGCTCGACTGTAATCTTCGGTAACGATGGCGTCGGTGTGGGCCGAACCGTACGCGGCAATGTGTTCTATCGCCTCATCGAGATCCCTGACCACCCGGACTGCCAGAATTGGGGCCAGATACTCGGCATGCCAATCCGCTTCCGTGGCGCACTTCACATTTGCCAACAGATCGCGGGTCCGTTCGCAACCGCGCAATTCCACACCAGCCTCGTGATACATCCGGCCCAAGGTTGGCAAAATTCGCTCAGCGACGCCTTCCGCCACCAGCAGGGTTTCCATGGTATTGCAAGTTCCATAACGCTGGGTCTTGGCGTTGTAGGCCACCGCAATCGCCTTGTCGAAATCGGCGCGGTCGTCGATGTAGACATGACAGACGCCATCCAAATGCTTGATGACCGGCACCCGTGCTTCCCGACTGATCCGTTCGATTAATCCCTTACCGCCGCGCGGCACGATCACGTCGACATAGTCCGACAAGCGGATCAATTCACCGACGGCGGCGCGGTCGACGGTGTCGATCACCTGCACCGCATCCGCCGGCAACCCGGCGGCGGCTAACCCCTGCTGGACACATGCGGCAATAGCGCGGTTGGAATTAATAGCCTCCGAGCCACCGCGCAGGATCGCCGCATTTCCGGCTTTAAGGCACAGCGCGGCAGCATCGGCCGTGACGTTCGGGCGCGATTCGTAGATGATGCCGATCACCCCCAATGGCACCCGCATCCGCCCAACCTGAATGCCGGAGGGCCGGTATTTGAGATCGGTGATTTCCCCCACCGGATCGGACTGGGCAGCCACTTCCCGCAAGCCTTGCGCCATCCCCCGCACGCCTTTGGCGGTTAGCTCCAGCCGGTCGAGCAATGCCGCATCAAGGCCGGCCGCTCGGCCCGCAGCCATATCCTGCTGATTCGCCGCGATCAACGATGCCTCGGCGCTTTCAATGGCTGCGGCAATGGCCAGCAAGGCAGCGTCCTTACTTCGGGTTTCGGCGCGGCCGACGATGCGCGACGCCACGCGGGCGCGCTGGCCAATTTCAACCATATAACGAGCGATGTCGTTGGAAGTATCCGCGTTTGTGTTCATTACCTTACCTAGCAACCGCCACGGCGGGCGTCGGATTATTTCAAACCTTATCCGGCAGCAACTCCAAACCGGCCAGCCGCAATCCGTTCGCCAGCAAGCTGTCCCACGGCGAACCGGTATCGACGCCTTTAATCATCCGGTCGGTTTGGGCGCAAGCGCGCAGCAAACGCTGGCAGTCGGCCAAACTCAAGCGCTGCAAGGCTTGACGGAGCATGGGTTTGCGCTTTTCCCAGACTTTCTGCTCGGCAAGCGCCGCTTCCAGGGATTGGCTCTGGCTCCTGGCGAACGCCAGCGCCGCCAGCCGACGGATCTCCTGATGCAGCGCCCAATTCGCCAGCAGCGGCTCCACCCCCGTCTCGCGCAAACCCCGCAGAATGCGCGCCACCCGCTCCGGCTGTCCGAGCAGGGCGGCGTCCACCCAATCATAGATGCTGTAGCGGGAACTGTCGCCCACCGCCGCCAACACCGCTTCGGCGCTCAACTCGCGACTGTCGGTCAGCAGTAGCAGCTTCTCGATTTCCTGCGCGGCGGCCAACAGGTTGCCTTCGACCCGCTCGACCAACAGCGCGACCGCTTCCGTCGCCGGATTAAGACCGCGTTCCCGCAGTCGGCGTTCAATCCAGCCCGGCAGTTGCCGGAGTTCGACCGGCAACGCCGCCACAACGATGCCCGCGCCGTCCACCGCCGTAAACCAACGGCTTTTTTGAATAGTCCAGTCCAGCTTGCCAGCGGTGATCAGCAATACGGTATCTTCTGGGGGCCGAGCGGCATACTCGCTCAACGCCTGAGCGCCGTGTTCGCCGGGCTTGACATTGCCCATCCGCAGTTCCAACAAACGCTGGTTGGCGAACAGGGAGCGGCTGGCCGCGAGCCGGCGCAACAGGCTCCAATCGAAACCGGCCTCGACGGTCAAGCATTCCCGCTCGTCAAAGCCTTGCTTTCGGGCCACGCCGCGGATCGCATCGGCGGCTTCCATCGCTTGTAATGGCTCTTCACCGAACACCAGATACAGCGGCGCAAGGTTCTTGCGCAAATGCCCAGCCAGCTGGTCAGGACGCAACCTCAAGATTTGACCGCCTGCAACCGGCGTAAGATTTGCCAGGCTAAATCCTCAGCCATGCTGTCCACCAGTGATTCCTGCGCGTTCTCAAACCCAAGCACCCGATTCTCATCGAACAACAAGGCGCGGCTGGTGCTAATTCCTTCGGCTGGCAATAGCGTCTTACCACCGGCCAAACGGACATCATAGGTCACGCTGTAGGCCAAGACATATTCGCGTTTGATGTCGAAACGATCGGCGGCCACCGTGCGCCGACCGCTGTCTTCACTCAAAATAGTGATAATCGCGGTGGCTCGCGATGGATCGCGGGTGATTGTCACGCTGTTGCTGGCGAGCAGCGATTGGAGTTTTCGGCTCAACGCCCCCGGCGGCATTCCGATGCCCTGTTGGGTTTGTACGTAAGTCACGGCCATTTCTGGCGGTAGTTGCGCCTGACCGCGTAATTGGAAGCCGCAACCGACCAGCCACGGCATCGCCAATCCTATCCCCCATCGCACTATCCAGCGCATGACAGCCCCTTTAGCCCTCCCCTAACGTAGAGAGCGGTTCAGCACACCAAGTTGACCAGTTTGCCCGGAACAACCACGATCTTTCGAATCGGTCGGCCTTCGACGAAACGCTGTACGTTGGGTTCGGTTTGCGCGGCCTGTTCGATCGCACCGCGCTCGGCGTCCACCGGCAGTTCGATCTGGCCGCGCAGCTTGCCGTTGACCTGCACCACCAGCGTCACCAACGAGCGCGCCAGCGCCGCCTGATCGGGCGCGGGCCATGCGGCGTTCAACACATCCTCGCCATAGCTCAACTCCCGCCACAAGATATGCGTAATGTGCGGAACGATCGGCGACAGCAATCGGAGTAATAAACCCAATCCTTCGCGGCGCACCCCATCCGCCACACCGTTACCTTCGATTCGCGCCAGCGCATTTAACATCTTCATACCACCGGACACCACGGTATTGAACTGATGGCGGCTAAAATCGAACAAAGCTTGGCGCAAGGCCTCATGGATTTCACGGCGCGCGGCCCGCAATGGTTCATCCAATACAGCGGCGTCTAGCTGACCCGCGCCACGGATAGCCTCCTGTTGTTCGGCGGCATAAACCCATAGACGCCGCAGAAAACGATAGGCCCCAGCCACGCCGGTATCCGACCATTCCAGCGCCTGTTCCGGCGGCGCGGCGAACATCATGAACAAGCGCGCGGTGTCCGCGCCGTACTGTTCGATTAAGGTTTGCGGGTCCACGCCATTCTTGCGGGACTTGGACATGGTGCCGATCCCGCCGTATTCCACCGGCTGACCGTCCGCGACCGCCGTGACGCTCGCCACCCGGCCCTGCTCGTCGCGACTCATTTCCACCTCGGTGGGCGGATAGTAGGTGATGCCGCCTTTTTCACCTTTGCGAAAAAAGATATGGTTTAGCACCATGCCTTGCGTGAGCAGGTTAGCAAACGGCTCCGATACCTTGGTTAGGCCCAGATCGCGCATCACCTTAGTCCAGAAGCGGGAATACAGTAGGTGGAGAATGGCGTGCTCGATGCCGCCGATGTACTGATCGACCGGCATCCAGTAATCGGCCCGCGCATCCACCATCGCGTTTGCGCCCGGCGTGCCGTAGCGGAAGAAATACCAAGACGAATCGACGAAGGTGTCCATGGTGTCGGTCTCCCGACGGGCTGGCTTACCACAGCGTGGACAGGGACAATTCAGGAATTCCACATGCTTGTTAAGCGGGTTGCCGGAACCGTCCGGCACCAGATGCTCTGGCAACAGCACCGGCAATTGTTCCTCCGGCACCGGCACCGCGCCGCAGTCCCGGCAATGAATAATCGGAACCGGCGTACCCCAATAGCGTTGCCGGGAAATACCCCAGTCGCGCAAGCGCCAAATGACCTTTTTCTCACCCAATCCCTTAGCGTTTAAATCGGTGGCAATAGCGTCCACCGCCCGCTCGAAATCAAGGCCGTCGTACTGGCCGGAGTTGATACATACCCCATGATCGGCATACGCCTCGCGCCACGGTAGCAGCGTTTCATCACCGGCGCTGGTGCGAATGACCGGCTTGATCGGCAAGCCAAACTGGTGGGCAAAAGCGAAATCGCGTTCATCGTGGGCGGGAACCGCCATCACCGCGCCTTCGCCGTAACCCATTAGAACGTAATTGGCCACCCAAAGCGGTAGCTGTTCGCCCGTCAGCGGATGAGTGACCGTCAGGCCAGTGGGCATTCCCTTCTTTTCCTGAGTCGCCAACTCGGCCTCGGTCACGCCGCCGCGCCGACATTCCTCGATGAAACCGGTCAATTCCGAATTGTCTTTAGCGGCGTATAACGCCAGCGGATGTTCGGCGGCCACAGCCACATAGGTTGCGCCGAGCAATGTGTCGGCACGGGTGGTAAAGACCCAGAGGATGCCGGACTCGCCCTCACCCCCAACCCCCCTCCCGGAGGGCGAGGGGAGATGATAGGGAAAACCGATCCGCACGCCGTGGCTCTTGCCGATCCAATTCTTCTGCATCAACTTGACCTGCTCCGGCCAGCCGGGCAATTGGTCGAGTTCCGCCAGCAATTCTTCGGCGTAGCGCGTGATCGCCATGTAATACATGGGGATTTCGCGTTTTTCCACCAGCGCGCCGGTGCGCCAGCCGCGCCCGTCGATCACCTGTTCGTTGGCCAGTACCGTCTGATCCACCGGGTCCCAATTGACCGTGCCGGTTTTCAGATAGGCGATGCCTCGCTCCAACATTCGCAAAAATAGCCACTGGTTCCAGCGGTAATAGTCCGGCTGACAGGTCGCCAGCTCGCGCTCCCAGTCCAGCGCAAAACCCAGCGACTGGAGCTGCTTTTTCATATAGGCGATGTTGTCGTAAGTCCATTGCGCCGGGGCAACGCCGCCCGCCATCGCCGCATTCTCCGCGGGCAATCCAAAGGCATCCCACCCCATCGGCTGTAACACATTTTTGCCAAGCATCCGCTGGTAGCGGGCAATCACATCGCCAATGGTGTAATTGCGCACATGGCCCATGTGTAGCCGCCCGCTAGGGTAAGGAAACATGCAAAGACAGTAATATTTCTCGCGGCCCGGCTCTTCGCGCGCGGCAAAGGCTCGATGCTGGTCCCAATAGCGTTGCGCTTCCGCTTCAATGGCTTGCGGATTGTAAGACTCGGCGATCACAGTGATTCCCTGGCTTCAAAACGAAGTGCGGTAAGATAACACAACTTTAAAACCTGCTGACGCGAACGCAACCGCAAACGAGGCTTCCATCCGTGAACGATCAACCATCCCAACGCCCCTCGCTCAGTTACCGCGATGCTGGAGTCGACATCGATGCCGGCAACCGGTTGGTGGACCGCATCAAGCCGCACGCGCGGCGCACCCAGCGGCCTGGCGTTCTGGGGGGGCTGGGCGGCTTCGGCGCGCTGTTCGAATTGCCGCTGGATCGCTATCGGCAACCGGTGCTGGTCTCCGGCACCGATGGCGTTGGCACCAAGCTCAAGCTGGCGCTGGAGTTGAACCGGCACGACACCATCGGCATTGATCTGGTGGCGATGTGCGTTAACGATGTGCTGGTGGTCGGGGCCGAACCTTTGTTCTTCCTCGATTATTACGCGACTGGCAAACTGAATGTCGAGGTGGCGGCGACCGTAATCAAAGGCATCGCTGACGGCTGCGAGCAGGCTGGCGCGGCGCTGGTCGGTGGAGAAACCGCTGAAATGCCGGGGATGTATCAGGGCGATGATTATGACTTGGCTGGCTTTTGTGTCGGGGTGGTCGAAAAATCCAAGATTATCGACCCCAACCGGGTTCAGGTCGGCGATGTATTGCTCGGCCTGGCTTCTTCCGGACCACACTCCAACGGTTATTCGTTGATCCGGAAAATACTGACGGTCAGCGGCGAGCCGCTCAACCAGCCGCTGGCCAGCGCCACGCTCAGCGACGCTTTGCTGGCGCCAACCCGGATCTACGTCAAACCAATCCTGCAATTGCTAGCGCAAGTAGACATACACGCCATCGCCCATATCACTGGCGGCGGTTTGACCGAAAATCTGCCGCGGGTGCTGCCGGCCAATACCAAGGCGGAAATCAATGTCGCCAGCTGGCGGCGGCCAGCGATTTTTCGGTGGTTGCAACAGCGGGGTAATGTCAGCGATGCCGAGATGTGGCGCACCTTCAACTGCGGGGTCGGGCTGGTGGTCTGCGTGGCGCCGGATGTGGTCGATACCGCGCTTACCCTGCTGCGCGGGACAGGCGAAATGGCCTGGCGCCTGGGCGAAATCACGGCTGGCGAGGGTGAAGCCGTCGTGGAGTTTCCATCATGAGGCAAGCGGAAAAAATCCGCCTGGTGGTATTGATCTCCGGGCGCGGCAGCAACTTGCAAGCAATTTTGGATCAAGCCGCCAGCGGTGAATTGCCAGTCGAAATCGCGGCGGTCATCAGCAATCGACCGGGCGTCCTGGGTCTGGACCGCGCGCGGCGCGGCGGCGTTCTCGCCGTGGAGCTCGATCATACGCAGTTCGCCGATCGACCCAGCTTTGAAGCGGCCTTGATCGACGCCATCGACCGCCATCAGCCGAATCTCGTGATTTTGGCCGGGTTTATGCGGGTGCTGACCGCGCATTTCACCGCGCATTATCGGGGTCGATTGCTCAATATTCACCCGTCTCTGCTGCCGAAATTCCGGGGGCTGCACACCCACGAACGGGCAATCGCTGAAGGAGAAACCGAGCACGGCGCGAGTATCCATTTTGTCACCGCCGAGCTGGACGGTGGCCCAGTCATCGTCCAGGCGCGGGTGGCCATACACCCAGGCGATGATCCCGACAGGTTGGCGGCCAGAGTGCTGGCGCAGGAACATCGCCTGTATCCCCAAGCGATTCGCTGGTTTGCGGAAGGGCGGCTGCGCCTGGATGGAGAGCGGGTGCTGTTTGACGGTCAGCCGCTAGACGCGCCCTTGCGGATGGAAAACCTCAGTCCGCGGAACTAACGCCTTTGGCAACAGGCTCATCGCCGCCGATCCGGCTTGGCGTGGGGCCGCTTTGGTGCTTGTATTTGGCATCCTGCCGCTTGCGGTAAGGACGCACCGCCGGCCCGGTCAGAGTTTCAAAACTGATCGCGCAGATGGCCATGCCGGGCCGCAGCGCCAGCGGCAATTTGCCGCTGTTGTAGCACTCCAACACGATAGCGCCGCTCCAGCCGGGATCGATGCGATGGGCGGTGACGTGAACCATCAGCCCCAAACGAGCGAGGCTAGAACGGCCGTCCAGCCAGCCCACCAGATCGTCGGGCACGGTGATCGTTTCAGCGGTGGCCGCCAGCGCCAGTTCCCCAGGATGGATGAAGAACGCCTCCTCCGCGCCGATCTTGATCTCCTTGCTCATAATGCGGTTGATAGCCTGATCGACTGCTTCGCGAGGGCCGCTCAGATCAATATAGGGGGCGGCGTGATCGTTGAACACCCGAAAGCGGTTGCCAAGATGTAAATCCACGCTTACGCCATTGATTCGGCCAGCCATTGGCCGCGGGTCAATGCGAATCTTTCCTTCGTCCAAACAACGTTCGATATCACGGTCACACAAGCGCACTGGCATTTTTCCTTCGCTGAAAAAGGAAGCGCGGCCGGAGCCGCGCCAAGCCTGCTTAAATCAGTATCTCCTTCTAACCTTCACTTTCTTACAACTTTCGTATCTGACTCCATTGCGATAGTAGTGCTTGCACACCGTCTTGTAACGATAAGTCGGTCTTGTGGTGCATATTTTCTTGGATACACCGTGGCTGTAAACGGTGCGGCACGTAGTCCGCGCTTCTGCCTCTTGAATTGGCAGGGCGACCACGCCACCAACGAAAATCGCCAGCAAGCCAGCTTTCAGGAACCCTTTCATTTCAATAAGCCTCCCAAAATCGATGTAGTTTGAAGATGGTCACTCGTCTAAGTGAAACCGAGTTAAGCATAGTTCAAAAATGCTTTACGTACTCTGAATGACAATGTTTGGAAACTTGTGACTGTAATTTTTGGCCTGCAGCGACAATCGGGCGGCGGTGCGACGGGCAATGTCCCGGTATAAGCCGGCGATGCGACTGTCCGGCTCTGCGATCACGGTCGGTTGTCCGTTATCGGTTTCTTCCCGAATGCGAATATCCAGCGGCAAGGTGCCAAGAAAAGGCACGTTGTAGTCGGCCGCCATCCGTTGCCCGCCACCCTCACCGAAAATATGCTCCTCGTGCCCGCATTTCGAGCAAATGTGGAGACTCATGTTCTCGACGATACCCAGCACGGGAATTTCCACTTTCTCGAACATCTTCAATCCCCGCCGCGCATCCAGCAAGGCGATATCCTGTGGGGTGGTCACGATAATCGCCCCGCTGACCGGTACCTTTTGCGATAGAGTCAACTGCGTATCGCCAGTTCCCGGCGGCAGGTCGATGACCAGATAATCCAGCGCTTCCCAGCGGGTATCGCGCAGCAACTGCTCCAACGCCTGCGTAACCATCGGCCCCCGCCAGACCATCGGCGTTTCCTCTTCAATCAGATAACCGATGGACATTGATTGAATGCCATACCTGATCACGGGATTGAGCGACTTGCCATCCGGCGATGTAGGCCGGTCTTGCGAACCCAGCATCCGAGGTTGACTGGGACCGTAGATGTCCGCATCCAGCAACCCAACTTGCGCGCCTTCGAGGCTCAACGCCAGCGCCAGATTGACCGCCGTGGTGGATTTGCCAACGCCGCCTTTACCGGAGGCTACCGCGACGACATTCTTGACGCCCGGCAAGGGTTTTAAGCCGCGCTGCACTTCGTGGGAAATAATTTTGCTCTCAAGCCGAATGACGATATCGGTAACCCCCGGCAGGTTCGCCAACCGCTCGCGGAGGGCGACAACCAGCGCGTCCCGATAACCGGCCGCCGGAAAGCCTAACTCAACATCCAGTTCGATCCGACCATTCTCGGTTTGAATCCGGCGTAGCGATTTAGCCGAAACCAAATCTTGTTCCAGATAGGGATCCACATAGCCCTTAAGGGCGGTTTCCACATCGGCGCGCGTTACCGCGGTCATAGGATTTCCTCTCGATCAAGCCTTCACTGTTAAAATTACCCGCCATCCGATGGATGACAGTCACGCTGGAATGCTGCTAACGTAACGGCCTTTCCGACCCACTGCAACCATCCGTATCATGAGCGATTCCACCACCCGCCGCATCCTCGTCACCAGCGCCCTCCCCTATGCGAACGGCCCCATCCATATCGGTCATCTGGTGGAATATATCCAGACCGACATTTGGGTGCGTTTTCAGAAACTGCGCGGCCACGAATGCTATTACCTCTGCGCCGACGACGCACATGGCACGCCGATCATGCTGCGGGCCGAACAGGATGGCCTAACGCCAGAACAACTGATCGAGCGGGTCTGGCACGAACATCGCACCGACTTCGCCGATTTCCTGATCGAATTTGACAACTACTATTCGACCCATTCGCCGGAAAATCGCCACTACGCCGAATTAATTTACCGGCGGTTAAACGAAGCGGGCCACATCAGCCGCCGAGTGATCACCCAAGCCTATGACCCGGAAAAGCAGATGTTCTTGCCGGATCGCTTCATCAAGGGCGAATGCCCGCGCTGCGGCGCTCCCGATCAGTATGGGGACAGTTGCGAGAACTGTGGGGCCACCTACTCCCCCACCGACCTGAAAAACCCGCGTTCGGTTATTTCCGGCGCCACGCCGATCACCAAGGAATCCTTGCACTTTTTCTTTAAGCTGGGCGATTTCGAGACCATGCTGAAACAGTGGATCGTCAGCGGGCCGATCCAGTCGCGGATGGCCAACAAACTCGACGAATGGTTTTCCGCCGGCTTGCAGGAATGGGATATCTCCCGCGACGCGCCCTATTGGGGTTTCGAAATCCCCGATGCGCCTGGCAAATATTTCTATGTCTGGCTTGATGCCCCCATCGGTTACATGGCCAGCTTCCAAAATTACTGCGACCGCACCGGATTGGATTTCAATGATTTTTGGAAAGAGGACAGCACGGCGGAGGTTCATCACTTCATCGGTAAGGATATCGCTTATTTCCATATCTTGTTCTGGCCGGCCGAACTGACCGGCGCGGGCTTTCGCAAGCCCACGGCGGTAAATTGCCACGGCTTTCTGACCGTGGACGGACAAAAGATGTCAAAGTCCAGGGGCACCTTCATCAAGGCGCGCACCTACCTTCAGCACTTGCGGCCGGAATATCTGCGCTATTACTTCGCCACCAAACTGAGCGACGGCATCGACGATCTCGACCTTAACTTCGAAGACTTCATGCAACGCGTTAACAGTGATCTGGTCGGAAAGCTGGTCAATATCGCCAGCCGCAGCGCCGGTTTCATTACCCGCCGCTTTAACGGCCGCTTGGCGGACACCTTGGCGGAGCCGGCCCTGTACGCTGATTTCGTCGCCGCGGGCGATTCCATCGCTCAAGCTTACGAAGGGCGGGAATTCGGCCGCGCGATGCGGGAAATTATGGCCTTGGCCGACCGGGCCAATCAGTATATCGACGAGAAAAAACCCTGGGTGCTGGCCAAACAGCTCGATACCGCCCCTGAAGTTCAGGCGGTGTGCGGCATGGGTTTAAATTTGTTTCGGGTGCTGATGCTTTATCTCAAACCGGTGTTGCCGGGCGTGGCGGTTGAAGTCGAACACTTCCTGCAAATCCCGCCATTGCGCTGGAACGACCTCCCCAAGCCGCTGCTCGGCCATGCCATCGCGGAGTTCAAACCACTGATGCAACGCATCGAACAGGCTCAGATCGCCGCGATGATCGAAGACTCCAAGGAAAATTACCCGACGACCGACGGGGCGGCCGTTTCGGCCCCACGCCCTTTGTTGGCCGATGACCCCATCGCCCCGACCATCACGATCGAAGAGTTCGCCAAGATTGATTTGCGGGTCGCTCGAATCGTCACAGCGGAAGCGGTAACCGGCGCTGACAAGCTGGTGCGGCTGGAACTCGATCTCGGCGGAGAAACCCGCCAAGTGTTCGCCGGCATCAAATCAGCCTATGCACCCGAAGATTTGCAAGGCCGGCTGACTGTGGTTGCCGCCAATCTGGCCCCGCGCAAAATGCGCTTTGGGCTTTCCGAAGGGATGATACTGGCGGCTGGCGACGGTAACGGTATCTACTTGCTGGCTCCCGATAGCGGAGCGGAACCTGGGATGCGGGTCAAATAATAGCCCCCGCGCAATGGTCTAATGCGCGCTTTTACCCCAAAAGACGGTATGAACCGTTTGCAGCAGAATCACGGTATCAAAAAAAATGCTGTAATTTTTGATGTAATAGAGGTCGTATTGCAATTTTTCACGGGCGTCCTCTTCGGAAGCGCCATAAGGAAAACAGATTTGCGCCCAGCCGGTAATACCCGGTTTCACCATGTGGCGCATTGCGTAAAAAGGGATGTTTTTGGCCAATTTGGCGACGAACTCCGGACGTTCGGGCCGAGGTCCGACAAAGCTCATGTCGCCGCGCAGCACGTTGTATAATTGCGGCAATTCATCAATGCGGGTATCGCGGATAATGGCGCCGATTCGGGTAATGCGCGGGTCTCCCTTGGTCGCCCACACGGCTTTGCCGCCTTTCTCGGCATCTTCCCGCATGCTACGAAATTTGACGACGTTGAATGGATGTCCATTCAAGCCAACGCGGGTTTGCCAATACAAAATCTTGCCGCGGCAACCTGCCTCCAGCCAGATCGCCAACGCGGTCAACAACATGACGGGCAATACCAACACCAACAACGCCAAACTGGTGATCAGATCAAACAAACGTTTGAATACCCAGTTGATCATGGCGAACTGAAACCCTTCGGCAAAGAGCAAATTACTTGGCCGCAAGGCGTCCAGCTGGATTTTGCCCGATTGACGTTCGAAGAATGTGAGGAAATTACTGATCCGAATCCCATCGGTCTTGCAGTCCATCATTTCATCCATGGGAAATCCCTTGCGGCGGTCGTCCATCGCCACCACGATTTCGTCCACGGTCAATTGATCCGCCAGATCATTCAACTTGGTGGTTACCTGAAGTATCCGTTCAGCCGGCACGCTCAGCGTTTCCTCTTCGTGAACCTGGATGTAGCCTAGAACGGAAAATCCGCTGGTTTTATGGCGCTCCAACTCTTCAATCTGGGCGGCTTGCTGGCCCACGCCGAGCACCAACAACCGACGTTTGACATCCGTATGCTTGGAAACCTGGAAAAAAAAGATCCTTAGGCAAACCACGCCAACAAAGGCGGCTCCAAACGCCAGACTAAACGCGCCGCGCGCGATATAAAGATCGGGAATCAGGTAATAAATGGCCACCACGACGAACAAGCCGAGCATGAAGCTGACGGCGACCCGTAGCAGCATATCGCTCCCGCCGTTCCAAAAATTGCGCTCATACAAACCCATCGCGGTCATAATCAGGCCCATGACCAGCACGAACACAAGCGCGCTCGGAATGGTTTCACTAAATAGAGGCACGGAATCTTCCGCGCCCAAAGACCGATATAATGATTGGCCAAGATAAATTGACCAGAACATGTGAAGAAATTCGGCAATCAACAAAGTCAGCAGGGCGCGAGATATGTAGTGTCTAAATATACGCATCATGAGATTTGGATGCTCGAAATCCTTAAAAATAGCAACAGTAGTCAAGCCATAGATACTTAATATTAGTCATCTATCTGGGCATAAATGCACAACAATTAGTATCTTAATGATATCATCAAATGCAATTTCGTACTAGCATCGTAACATGGAGTATCTAATGTTTGACCTTGCCACCACGTCGATTGGTATTGTTGGCCTCGGTTATGTGGGACTTCCCCTGGCGGTCGAATTCGGCAAAATTTTTCCTACCTTGGGTTTGGATATCAACGAAAACCGCATTGAAGAGCTGCGGGCTGGCATCGACAGCACCCTGGAAGCCGCGCCGGAAGATTTGCGCCAAGCCCAGCACTTACGGTTTACCAGCCGGGCCGAGGATCTGGCGAGCTGCAATGTGTATATTGTCACGGTCCCCACGCCAGTGGATGGCTACAAGCGTCCGGATTTCCGCCCGCTCATCGGCGCCAGCACCACGGTCGGCCGCTTGCTGAAAACCGGCGATGTGGTGGTTTACGAATCCACGGTTTATCCGGGCGCCACCGAGGAGGTGTGCGTGCCTATCTTGGAACGGGAATCGGGCTTACGATTCAATGTGGATTTCTTCGCCGGCTACAGCCCCGAACGCATCAATCCCGGCGACAAGGAACACCGCATCACCACCATTCGGAAGATTACCTCCGGCTCCACCGCGGCAGTAGCACACTATATCGACGGACTGTACCAGCGCATTATCGTCGCTGGCACCCATCAAGCCTCCAGCATCCGGGTGGCGGAGGCGGCGAAAGTCATCGAAAACACCCAACGCGATGTCAATATCGCCTTGATCAACGAATTGGCGCTGCTGTTTGATCGCTTGGGGATCGACACCCAAGAAGTGCTGTTGGCGGCCGGTTCCAAATGGAATTTTTTACCGTTCCAGCCCGGCCTGGTCGGCGGTCACTGCATCGGCGTCGACCCTTACTACCTCACCCATAAGGCCCAAGAAATCGGTTATCACCCGGAAATGATTTTGGCCGGCCGGCGGATCAACGATGGCATGGGGGCCTATGTCGCCCTGCGCGTGGTCAAACTGATGACCCACAAACGCATTCCAGTGGTTGACGCCAAAATTCTAGTCATGGGTTTAACGTTCAAGGAAAATTGCCCGGACTTGCGCAACACCCGAGTCGTCGATATCGTTCGGGAATTTTGCGATTACAACGCCCAGGTTGATGTTTACGACCCGTGGGTGGATCGCCAGGAAGCCGTGCGCGAATATGGGATTGAGCCGGTGCAAGAGCCAAAACCGGGCCATTACGATGCGATTATCCTTGCGGTTGCCCACCGGCAGTTTCGAGAGCTCGGCGCCGAACGGATCCGCCAGTTCGGAAAACCCAATTCGGTGCTGTTTGATGTGAAATATCTATTGCCGGCGAATACCGTCGATGGCCGTTTGTAAGGAAGACGGAGAAAGATCATGAAAATTCTGGTTACCGGCAGCGCAGGTTTTATCGGCTCGGCGCTGTCGCTCCGCCTGCTAGAACGGGGAGACGAGATTGTCGGCATCGATAATCTGAACGACTACTATGACGTGAATTTAAAACGGGCGCGCCTGGCGCGCCTCCAGCCCTACCCCGGCTTTACGCCCATCCAGATCAGTCTGGAAAACCGGGATGCCTTAACCGAAACTTTCGCTAAACACCGGCCTCAGCGAGTCGTCAATTTAGCCGCGCAGGCCGGCGTGCGTTACTCTATCCAAAACCCCCAGGCTTACGTGGATTCGAATCTGGTGGGCTTTGTCAATGTGTTGGAAGCCTGCCGCCATCACGGCGTCGAACATCTGGTGTACGCTTCAACCAGTTCGGTGTATGGCGCCAACACGAAAATGCCGTTTTCGGTGCACGATAATGTCGATCATCCGGTCAGTCTGTACGCGGCGACCAAGAAAGCCAACGAGTTGATGGCGCATACCTACAGCCATTTGTACGGATTGCCGACCACCGGGCTGCGTTTTTTCACCGTTTATGGGCCGTGGGGACGACCGGATATGGCCTTGTTCCTGTTCACCCGCAACATCCTGGCGGGCAAGCCCATCGATGTCTTCAACTACGGCCATCACCGGCGCGATTTCACGTATGTCGATGACATCGTGGAAGGCGTGCTGCGGGTTGTCGATCAAGTCGCCGCGCCAAGTCCCCACTGGTCGGGCGATGCTCCCGACCCCGCCACCAGTCAGGCGCCGTATCGACTGTACAATATCGGTAGCCACCGACCCATCGAATTGATGCGCTATATCGAAGTTTTGGAAGATTGCCTGGGTTGTAAAGCCATCAAAAATTTCTTACCGATGCAGATTGGCGACGTACCGGACACCTATGCTGACGTAGACGCCTTGGTGGAAGCTGTCGGTTATCAGCCTGAAACGCCCGTTGAAGAGGGGGTGGTCCGCTTCGTAAGCTGGTATCGAGAGTATTACCGGGTCTAGCGTTCAGCGGTTGGCCACTGCTTCCAGACGCACTGTCCGCCGCTGCTCTGATCCAGCAGCTCCAAATAGCGGGCGTGCGCGGCCACTTCTTCGGCGTCGGCGCGGAGGACTAAAAGCGGGGCGCGATTTTGCGCCATTCTCAGCCTCGCTTCGCGAACCTCACTCCTTTGCGCCGCTCCCGCGGCGTGGGAGATTTCCGGTTCGAACATTGAACTCTGCTCGCGCGTCATCGCCAGATAGACGTCAGCCAGAATTTCGGCATCCAGTAACGCGCCGTGCAGGGTACGCTGCGAGTTATCGATATTGTAGCGCTTGCACAGCGCATCAAGGCTATTGCGCTGACCGGGATGACGGCGGCGGGCTAATAACAAGGTATCCTCGACCGCGCAGAGCTGTTCGAGCGCGACCTGGCCCCGCCCGCACAACCGCAATTCATGGTTGAGAAACCCCAGGTCGAACGGCGCATTGTGGATGACCAACTCAGCCCCTTGCACAAAGGTCAGAAAATCCTCGGCAATGTCGGGAAAACGCGGCTGATTTTTGAGAAAGTCGTTGGTAATGCCATGTACCCGCACCGCTTCGGCGTCAATGCCACGGTCAGGTTGTAAATAGACGTGAAATTGTCGAGTGGTCTGTCGGCGGTTGATCAACTCGATGCAGCCAATTTCGATCACTCGATGTCCTTGGGTCGGCTCCAGGCCAGTGGTTTCGGTATCGAGAATAATTTGACGTTCGCGCATAGCGGAGCCTTGCTCAAGGTTCGGTCGGGGTTGGATCGAGGCGCGGGATCGCGGCTCTGGCAAGCTGATCGACTCGTTCGTTATCAGCCACGCCGCTGTGGCCGCGCACCCATCGCCATTCGATCTGGTGAGGCTGCATGGCGGTTTCGAGCCGTCGCCACAGATCGCTATTTTTGACCGGCTGGCGATCCGCCGTTTTCCAACCACGCTGTTTCCACCCGGCCAGCCATTCGGTAGCCCCTTTCAGCACATATTGGCTGTCGGTGTAAATTCGGACGGACATCGCGCGTTTCAAAGCTTCCAGACCCGCGATCACCGCCCACATTTCCATGCGGTTGTTGGTGGTGTCAACCTCGCCACCGAAGAGCTCCTTCTCATGACCCCGGTACCGCAACAGCGCCGCCCAGCCGCCAGGACCAGGATTACCGGAACAAGCACCGTCGGTAAATAAAAGCACGCGGTCGCCCCAATCATCCATCTCAGGTTGCCACCTGGCCTTCGATTGTTTCCAAATTCAAGGCGGCGGCCAACAAGGCTTGCGTATAGGGATGCCGCGGGCTGGCGAATAGCTGCCGGGCTGGTCCCGCTTCGACCACGCGTCCGTTCTTCATCACCAGTAAATGATTGGCCAAGGCGCGCACCACTCGCAAGTCGTGACTGATGAAGATATAAGCCAGATGGTAGCGGCGTTGCAGCTCGCGCAGCAAATCCACAATCTGCGCTTGCACCGACACATCAAGCGCGCTGGTCGGTTCGTCCAGCACCAGCAGGCGAGGTTGCAACGCCAAGGCGCGGGCGATGGCGATCCGCTGGCGTTGGCCGCCTGAAAACTCATGGGGATAGCGATCCTGCATGGCGGGGTCTAGCCCTACTTCCACCAAGGCTTGAGCAACGTGGGCGCGACGGGCGATACGGTTGCCACTCAATCCATGCACCAACAAGCCCTCTTCGATAATTTCTCCGATCGATAGCCGTGGGCTGAGCGAACCAAACGGGTCTTGAAACACGATTTGCATCCCCTTGCGTAACGGCCGCAGCGTCTTGGCCGGCAGCCCGTCGATGCGGCGTCCCTCAAAACGGATCGCGCCCTCGCTCGACAACAACCGCAACAGGGCCAAGCCGAGCGTGGTCTTACCGGAGCCACTCTCACCGACCACGCCCAGAGTCTGCCCTTCCCGCACGCTCGCGCTGACGCCATCGACCGCCCGGACATGCTCGATGGCCCGTCCGAGCCAATCCTGTTTGAGTGGAAACCAAACTTTCAGCGACTCGCCCGCCACGACTTCCGGGGCATCTTCCCTTTCCGGCGGCGGCTCGCCGCCAGGTTCGGCGGCCAGTAACTGCCGGGTGTAGGCGTGACGGGGACGCGCAAAAACCTCGGCGATGGGGCCAGTCTCCACCACCTCGCCGGCCCGCATCACGCAGACTCGATCCGCCATCTTGCGCACGATGCCAAGATCGTGGGTGATGAACAAAATCGCCATTCCGAATTTAAGCTGCAAGTCTTTCAGTAATTTCAGAATTTGAGCCTGGATAGTCACATCGAGGGCGGTGGTCGGTTCATCGGCGATAAGAAGGTCAGGTTCATTCGCCAGCGCCATCGCAATCATCACTCGCTGGCGCTGGCCCCCGGATAATTCGTGTGGCAAGGCGTCCAACCGGTGGGCGGCGTCCGGCAAACCGACCAGATCCAGCAGTTCCAAAATTCGCGACCGCAACCCGCCCCCGCTCAACCCCTTATGCAAAACCAAGGTTTCACCGATCTGCTTCTCGATGGAATGCAGCGGGTTGAGCGAGGTCATCGGCTCTTGAAACACCATGGCGATCTCATTACCGCGCATGGCCCGCAATCGGGCTGGACTGGCGCCCCGCAATTCTTCCCCGCGCAGGCGAATGCCGCCGCTGGGATGGCGGGCGTGCGGGTAGGGCAGCAGCTGCAAAATCGAGAGCGCCGATACCGATTTGCCAGAACCGCTCTCGCCGACCAAAGCCAGCGTTTCACCGCGATTTAGCACGAACGACACCTGTTTTACCGCCGTCATCGCGCCAAACGCCACTGACAGATCGCGGACTTCAAGTAGCGGAGCGCTATCAGAGATCTGGGATTTCATGGCCGATTCCGGCTCCATTCTTTACCTTACTCATCAATTGCGTCAGACAGATGCGCCCCCGCATTGGCCGCGAGCGGCAACAACGCCTCCAAGCGCGCGGCCCGCTCGGAAGCGGGTAATTGCTCCAACCTTTCCACGGCCCGATAAAAAGCGGTGAATGCTCGCCCTTCTCGCTCGTAGAGCGCTATAAAGGCGGGAACCCAGCGGTAATAGGTGCTGTTGCCGGCCAGTTTAGCGTTGTTGAGATCCTGGTCAAACCAGCGGTCGTAACCGGAATAACCATTCCACGCCCGCTGCATTGCACGATAGCGGTTCCGCAGTTCCCCCAGGATGCGCCCTTTCTCCAGCCTTTTTTCCGAATCCTTCCGGGATGAGGCATAGAGCGTGGCCAGTTGATTGCGGGTTGCCATGACCAACCGCAAAAACTCGTCGTGGCGACGCCGATCCGCCGCGTACTCTCGCTGCTCGCTCACTGTACCGCGTTGGTGCAGCCAACGCTCCGCCCCCAATCGGCCAATGGCGGTCGCAAAGGCTTCGTTGAACGCGGTATCACCGGCAAGGTAGAGGCGCTGGTGCGCCAGTTCGTGAAACATCAATTCCGCCAACCGCCCGGTTGGCCACTGAATGAAAGTGTTCAGCAATGGATCGTCGAACCAGCCTAGCGTGGAATACGCCGGAATATCGGCTACATACACATCGTCGCCCGCTACCCGCAACGCATCGGCGAAGTGTTGCGCCGCTGGTGCGTCAAAAAATCCCCGATAGCTCAAACAACCGACGGCAAGATAACACCATTGCCGCGGCGCCAGCGCCAGTTCCGGCGCGGCGAAGACGTTTTTCACCGCTTGGGGGCGCTTAAGATCGGCGTATGACCGGTAACTTCCATTATCGGGCAAGCCCAGTTCGGTACTGGCAAAACGGCGTAAGGCTTGCGCGGTTTCCAACCGCCGTCGCAAAGCGGGAGTTGTCGCCGGGTCGGCCAAGACCGCCGCTACTGGTCGCCGGGCCTGGAGCAGCTCCCACTGTCCCACGACCGTCTGCCGATAATAGGCCAGATCGGCGCAACCGGACAGAGTCAGCCCAAGACCGGTTACGGCAAAAAGAATGGTAAATCGCACTACACTATTCATAAAACCGTCTAAGGTTTATCAGCCAGCCTGGATTAATCCCGAAAGTTCCCGTAAGGATTTTCTTTTTGTCACCCAATAAACCGATGAAAGCGAGCATGCAGGAGATTTATCTTGTCGGCGGCGCGGTGCGCGACGAGCTGCTAGGTTTCCCGGTCCGGGAGCGCGACTGGGTTGTGGTCGGCGCCACGCCCGCCGACCTGCTGGCGCGTGGTTTTCAGCCGGTTGGCAAGGATTTTCCGGTATTCCTCCATCCCCAAACCCGCGAGGAGTATGCGCTGGCCCGCACCGAACGCAAGACCGCGCCGGGTTATTACGGCTTCAGCGTCCACGCCGAACCCAATGTCACCCTGGAAGCGGATTTGCGACGGCGCGATCTGACCATCAACGCCATGGCTCGCGATGCCGAGGGTCGCTTGATCGATCCATATAACGGTCAGCGCGACCTCGCGGATCGCTGGTTGCGGCATGTCTCCCCAGCCTTCGCTGAAGATCCGGTGCGGATTCTTCGGCTGGCGCGCTTCAGCGCCCGCTACGCCACGTTCGGATTTCGGATAGCGCCGGAAACAATGGTCTTGATGCGCGAGATGGTGGCGACTGGCGAACTGGATTCCCTGGTGCCAGAACGGGTTTGGACCGAAACGGTGCGCGCTTTGAGCGAAGCCCAACCGCAGCAATTTATCGAAGCGTTGCGCGATTGCGAAGCGTTGGCACGAATTTTCCCGGAAATCGACCGTTTGTTCGGCGTCCCTCAGCCGGTGGCGCACCACCCCGAAATCGATACGGGCAGCCATATTCTGCTGGCGCTGGCGGAATCGGTCCGGCTGGGAGCGGATGTGGTCACTCGATTCGCCGTACTGGTTCACGATCTTGGCAAGGGTGAAACGCCAGCGGCGGACTGGCCGCGTCACCTCGGCCACGAACAGCGTGGCGCGAATCTCATTCGGACGCTCTGCCAGCGGCTGCGGGTTCCCAACATGTTCAGGGAATTGGGAGTGCTGACCGCCCGCTATCACACTCACTGTCATCGGGCTCTGGGCTTACGGCCGAAAACCTTGCTCAAACTCTTACAGGGCATGGACGCTTTCCGAAAACCGCAGCGTTTCTCTCAATTTCTGTTGGCCTGTGAAGCTGACGCGCGGGGCCGGCTTGGCCTGCAAAATCGCGCTTATCCACAACCGACCTTATTGGCGCAGGTTCAACGCGCCGCCGCCACTGTCAGCGCCCGGCCGCTGGTCGCCCGAGGTCTCGCTGGCTCCGCGTTGGTGGAAGCTTTGCAACAGGAACGGCTGGCCGCCATCGCCGAAGCCAAACGGTCCTTTGAGGGCGCGATTCGCAGCCCTTCAGGGCATTGAACTGGCCAGCGCTTGGCCTGCAATGATGCAAGCATGATCAATTCTAGCCCTTCATTCGACCGCGCCCATTTTACCCGCGTTTGCTGGTCGATTTACGCCCTCCTGATGGCGTCGTACCTCTTGGTGTTTTTCCACCGCATGGCGCCGGCTGTCGTTTCCGCCGATTTAATGCGGTCTTTTGGCGCGACTGGCGCTGCGCTCGGCTCGTTAGCGGCCACCTATTTCTATCTGTACACCGTCATGCAAATTCCGGCGGGAATCCTTGCCGATACGGTAGGCACTCGATTAGCGGTGACGCTAGGCAACATGGTATCTGGAGCGGGCTCCATCCTGTTTGGTCTGGCTTCCACCTTACAGGAAGCGTCAATCGGTCGGGCCTTGGTGGGACTGGGCGTCTCGGTGGTGTTTGTCGGTCTGATGAAAAGCAACTCCGTCTGGTTTCGGGAGCGGGATTACGGTTTCATCAGCGGTTTGACGGTGTTGCTAGGCAATATTGGAGCCATTCTGGCCGCTGGCCCGCTGGCTGGGCTATTGACGATCTGGTCCTGGCGGACCGTATTTATAGCGCTGGGCGTCATTGCGTTGGCGCTGGCGGCGTTGTCCTGGTTTGGCGTGCGCAACAGCCCCGAAGAGGCCGGTTTCCCCTCCCTGCGCCAACAGGAAGGGAAAGCCCGCCACGCCGGGCGGGAACAACACTGGTGGCATGATCTGATCGGGGTTTTGGCAACCGGTCGCGCCTGGCCCGGTTTTTGGGTCAATCTTGGAATGCCAGGCGGCCTGCTGGCGTTTCTGGGTTTATGGGCGATCCCCTTTCTGCGCGACGCGCATGGCTTGGAGCGATCTGCTGCTTCGCTCTATACCAGCATCGGTTTAGCCGGCTTTGCTTGCGGCGCGCTGTTCTACGGCTGGTTTTCTGATCGATTGCACCGCCGCGGACCGCCCTTGATCGTCGGGACGGTTGTTTACGGCGTGGCTTGGCTCGGCATCGGCTATAGCCACTGGGAACCGGGACTGCTTGGGCTGGCTTGGTTTGGACTATTGGGCTTTGGGGCTGGCGCTTTTGTCTTAACCTTCGCTGCCGCCAAGGAAGTCATGGCACCTGCCTTGGCGGGCATGGCCATCGCCTTGGTCAACACCGGCGCTTTCCTTGGAGCGGCCATTTTGCAGCCAGCCGTTGGCTGGATTATAGATTTAGCCTGGAGCGGCGCGATGGCTAATGGGGTGCGTGTTTACGGGTCCGCGGATTATCGGACGGCTTTTTTCTTGATGCTCGGCGGCGCGCTCCTAGCGCTTGTCGCTTCGTGCTTCATTCATGAAACGCGCTGTCGTAATATCACTTTGTCTGATTGATTAAGCAGTATCAAACTGTTCAATCCGAACTCGCGCCGCCGTGGTCATTATGAGGCTTGCCCTGACGCTGCCCGACTGCCGGGCCGCAGCTTACGCGCCAATAAATTCGGCTGCGGCGTGCCCAACCGCAAGCGCTTGCCATTGGCGAGCGTGATTTCCACCGCTTCCCAACCAGAGACGTTATAGACCCAACCCTCCGCGGTACGATGAATGCCCCACCCGTGAATCACGCTGTTGCGCACTGGCTTGGCCTCCCTAATCTCGGCTAACGGAATGCGTTTTTGAATCAGCCCGACGCCAAACCAAAACCGGAGGTAATCAGCATCGATTACAATGGTTAGGGAATGGAATAATAGGACAGCGACCGCTGTCAGCAGTGGCCCGCCGACAATGATCACCCGGTCGCTCAGCGCCAAACCCAGGCCAACCAGCAACAGACCGGTTAACAAGAGCGAAACGACCACCACAGTACCAAACTGGGTCTGCTTGTAATCCAGGGAATGTGACATCAATCGGCCAATGGAGAAAACAATGATCAAATGTAGCGCGTTGCTCGTCGTATTATCGTTATTTCTTAGTGGTTGTCAGATTTTGGAGGAGGAAGGCAATACCCAAGCTTTCCATATTCCCATTGGGACTCAACTCGATCTGCATCAAGCGCTCATGATTCCGGCGGATCAGGCCGGCGCTTTTATCCAAGGGACTCGGATTGGCGACCGCTACCGCCACGACGCCACCTGTCGGCTAGAAGTCCGCGCGCTCGCATCGGTTCCCCGCCCCGTGCGGGCAGATCGCTTTACCGTCGAGCGGGTCAACCGCGCCTGGGAGATTTTTTCCAGCCGGGGCACGGGTTTGCGGTACGCGCGGTTCGTGCGCGACTTCAAGGAAGGCCCCAGCCTGTTCACTTTCACCACGTATCTCTACCTGCATTCCGAGCAACAGCCGGATGTATTTCGATTGGTATGCAGCCATTTGCAAAATGCAGATCAAAATCCTCGCCACTTAACAGCCAACGAAATACGCACGGTATTGACGCCCATTATGACGCTGCATTAATCGCGGCTTCACTCAACCAGCGCTCGGCTTGGTTTGGCGGGCTCAGTCGCGTAAGCGTAACGTCTCTCATAAATTCCAACAGCCAGAGCGGGGTGATCAGGGCGGCTGCCCCGATCACTTTCATTCCTGGTCAGCGGGATGCTCGGCACTTAAGTCCGCGCTCCATCGTCCCCTTAAAAAATTCAAATCCGTTCCCTCAATGACTTCCCTTTCAAAACCGGCGACCCGTGAAGCAGCCCCTTAAGTATTGATCTTATGGATGGCGCGGCCGTGGACTGACAGGGCCGCTTCATGGATCGCCTCGTACAAGGTGGGATGGCCATGAATGGTGCGGGCCAGATCCTCGCTGCTGGCGTGGAACTCCATTGCCAACACCGCCTCCTGCACCAATTCCGACGCGAACGGCCCAATGATATGGCACCCCAAGAGTTCGTCGGTCTCGGCGTGCGCCAGTATCTTGACCATGCCGACGGCGGCTTCCATGGCCTTGGCGCGGCCATTCGCGCTGAACGGGAAGCTGCCAATCTTATAGGGAATACCCTCGGTTTTTAGCGCCTGCTCGGTTTTGCCGACCCAAGCGATTTCGGGAGCGGTGTAAATCACCCAGGGGATAGCGTCGTAGTTGAGATGACCATGCTGGCCGGCGATGTTCTCCGCCACCATGATCCCCTCCTCCGAACCCTTGTGCGCCAACATCGGGCCGCGCACCACATCGCCGATGGCGTATACCCCCGGCAGGTTGGTTTCGCAAATATCATTGGCGTGGATGAAACCCCGTTCGTCGAGCAGCAATCCGGCTTCGGGGGCAGCGATATTATCAGTGTTGGGCCGACGCCCCACCGATACCAACAACTTCTCGACGGTGATCTCATGATCGCCCGTCTTATCCCGAAATTGTACCTTAACCCCAGCGGCGGTTTTCTCGGTCGCCATGACGCGCGTGCCGAGCCGGATATCCAGTCCCTGCTTTTTGAACTGGCGCAAGGCGTCACGAGCAATCTGCTGATCCGCCAACACCAGAAAATCCTCGACGGCTTCCAGCATGATGACTTTGGAACCCAAGCGACTCCAGACGCTGCCCATCTCCAGACCGATCACGCCCGCGCCGATCACGCCCAGCGTCGCGGGCACGGTGCGGAAATCCAGCGCACCGGTCGAATCGACAATCAAGCCTTCCGCGTTATCCACCCGCGCGGCCCCGATATCGATGGGTTTGGAACCGGTGGCAATGATCACGTTATCGGCGTTGACCACTTCAACCGAACCATCCTGGGCCGTCACTTCCACCTGACGATCAACCAACAGCTTGCCGTGGCCCTTCAGCCACTCCACCCCATTGGCTTTAAACAACGCGCTGATGCCGTTGGTCAATTGCAGCACGATGTCTTCCTTGCGCGCCATCATCTGATCGAGATCGAGCCGGACGCCTTCGATGTGAATACCATGAGCGCCTAACTCGTGTTGCAGGCGATGATATTGCTCGGAGGATTCAAGTAGAGTCTTGGAAGGGATGCAGCCCACATTCAGACAGGTACCACCCAAGGCCGGAGCACCCTTGGAGTTGATCCATTTCTCCACGCAGGCGGTTTCCAGACCGAGCTGCGCGCAACGGATCGCCGCCACGTAACCAGCGGGGCCACCGCCGATGACGACCACATCATAAGTCTTAGCCATGCTTCCCCCGAATGCGAGTGAGTATTCTTAGCAGTGATTGCAATGTAAAAAAGGACTGATTTAACTGTCTCATCAGATCGAAGGTGAGGGTCCGCCGCCGCTGTTCTGGCATCAAGAACGGCGGCTGTCCGCCGCCGTTCTCAGCCATTGATCCAACGTTTTGGAGCGTCTAGACCTGTAACACCAACCGGGCTGGGTCCTCAATGCATTCCTTGACGGTCACCAGGAAGGTCACCGCCTCGCGGCCATCGATCATGCGATGGTCGTAGGAGTGCGCCACATACATCATCGGTCGGATCACCACCTGACCGTTTTCCGCCACCGGCCGATCCTTGGTGGCGTGCATGCCGAGAATACCGCTTTGCGGCGGGTTAAGGATCGGCGTGGACATCAGCGAGCCGAACACGCCACCGTTGGTGATCGTGAAGGTGCCGCCGGTCATTTCCTCGATCGTCAAGGTGCCTTCCTTCGCTTTCTTGCCGAATTCGCCGATGGTTTTTTCGATATCCGCCAAGCTCATCTGGTCGGCGTCGCGCAGGATCGGCACCACCAAGCCGCGCGGCGAAGAGACGGCGATGCCGATGTCATAGTAGCCATGATAGAGGATATCGTTACCGTCGATGGAGGCGTTCACCGACGGATAGCGCTTGAGCGCCTCGATGACCGCCTTGACAAAAAAGCCCATGAAACCCAAACGCACCCCGTGTTTTTTCTCGAAATCGTCCTTGTAGCGGTTGCGCAAATCCATCACCGGCTTCATGTTGATTTCGTTAAAGGTCGTCAACATGGCCGTGTTGTTCTTGGCCATCAACAGTCGTTCCGCGATACGGGCGCGTAGCCGGGTCATCGGCACCCGCTGTTCCAACCGGCCCAGGGCATCGGCCGGCACCGGCGCGCTAGCCGCTGGGATGGTGGGGGCCGGCGCCGGCCGCGCGATGGCAGGCGCGGGGCTTGGGGCGGGAGCCGGTCGGGCTGATTGCCGCCCTTCGAGGAAGGCCAGTACGTCCGCCTTAGTGACGCGCCCATCGCGCCCACTGCCCGCCACTTTCGCGATATCCAGGCCGTGCTCGGCAGCCAGTCGGCGCACCGCGGGACTCAAACCTTCCAAATTGGCTTCGGCCACTGGCGCGGCCGGCACGACTGGCGCGGCGGACACGGCCGGCGCGGGTTCCGGCGCCGCAACTTGCCCATCGGCACTCTCCTCCAAGGTGGCGATGACCTCGCCCGTGGTCACCGCCTCGCCTTCCTGCCGCAGGATCTGGCCAAACACACCATCGGCGGGCGCGGGGATATCGAGCACCACCTTGTCCGTCTCCAAATCCACCAAACTCTCCCCTCGTTTCACCGCCTCGCCCGGTTTTTTCTTCCAGTTGACGAGCGTGCCGTCAGAGACGGATTCAGGCAAAGAGGGGACTTTTACTTCGATGGTCATTTTCTTTGTTCCCTTTGGTTCGGGTCGTTATTCGATCTGGGTTGCGGCAGTTATTGGCCCAGGGCCTGATTGACGAGTTGTTGCTGTTGTTCGACGTGGACGCTGTGATAGCCCACGGCTGGCGAAGCGGAATGCGGCCGACCGGCATAACGGATCTTAAAATGGGGCGGCAGACCCCGCTCCAAATGGTGGAGCGTCTCAAACCACGCGCCTTGATTTTGAGGTTCTTCCTGACACCAGATCAGATCGGTCAGGTTGGGATAGCGCGCGATCTCGGCGAGATAAAGGGCTTGTGGGAAAGGATAAAGCTGCTCGATGCGGATAATGGCTACATGATCCAATTGGCGCTCGCGACGAGCTTCCAACAAATCGTAGAACACCTTGCCGCTGCACGCGACCAGCCGGGTAATTTTGGCCGGATCGTGCGGATCGATTTCCGGGATAATCTCCTGAAAGCAGCCTTCCGTCAGATCTTCCAGGCTGTTCATCGCCAGCCGGTGCCGCAGCAGACTCTTAGGACTCATCACGATGAGCGGCTTGCGGAAGTTGCGTTTCATCTGCCGGCGCAACATATGGAAGCACTGGGCCGGAGTCGACGGCACCACCACCTGCATGTTCTTCTCAGCACACAGTTGCAGGTACCGCTCCAGCCGGGCCGAGGAATGTTCGGGTCCCTGGCCCTCGAAGCCGTGCGGCAACAACATCACCAGCCCGCACATCCGGCCCCACTTGGTCTGACCGGAAGAGATGAACTGGTCGATCACCACCTGGGCGCCGTTGGCAAAATCGCCAAATTGAGCCTCCCAGACGATCAAACCGTTCGATTCAGCGGTGGCGTAGCCGTATTCGAAAGCCAGCACCGCTTCTTCGGACAGAATGGAGTCGATGACGATAAAGTTTGGCTGGCCAGGGTAAAGATTCATTAGTGGCACATAGCTCGTGCCGTCCTTTTGATTGTGCAGCACCGAATGGCGGTGGAAGAAGGTGCCACGACCGCAATCCTGGCCGGAAATACGGACCTGATAGCCTTCCTGGAGCAGGGTGGCGTAAGCGAGATTTTCGGCGAAACCCCAATCGAGCGGCAGCGCGCCCGCCGCCATTTTGCGGCGGTCGTCCATCAGCTTGGCGACGCGGGGATGCGTTTCGAAGCCTTCCGGCAACTTGAGCAAGCGGCCGGACAGCTCGCGGATGGTTTCCAATGGCACGGCGGTATCAACCGGAGCGCTCCAATCTTCGTTGGTGAACGGAGACCAGTCAATGGAATAAGGCCCCTTGGCGTGCGGCAGCGTGGGGCGGGACACCTGCCGTCCGGCATCGAGATCGGCGCGATATTTGGTCTGCATCTCCTGAAAATCGGCGTCGGCAATCACGCTCTCGCTCGCCAGTTTTTCGGCGTACAACGTCGCCGTGGTCTTTCGCGCCCGAATCTTCTTGTACATCATCGGTTGGGTGGCGGCCGGCTCGTCGGCTTCGTTGTGGCCGAGGCGGCGATAGCAGATCATGTCGATGACAACATCCTTGTTGAAGGTCATCCGGTATTCCAGCGCCAGCCGGGTAACGAACAGCACCGCTTCGGGATCATCGCCGTTGACGTGAAAAATTGGGGCTTGCACCATTTTGGCCACATCGGTGCAGTACAGCGCCGAACGGGTATCTAGCGGGTTGCTGGTCGTGAAACCGATCTGATTGTTGATCACGATATGCACGGTGCCACCGGTGCGGTAACCGCGCACCTGCGAGAACTGGAAGGTTTCCATGTTCACGCCCTGGCCGGCGAAGGCGGCGTCGCCGTGGATTAGCAGCGGCATCACCGAATTGAATGGGGGTGTTTCCGCGCCGGGCGCGCGTCGCCGTTCCATGCGGGCGCGCACCGAGCCCTCGACCACGGGATTGGCGATTTCGAGATGCGAGGGGTTAAAGGCCAGCGCCAGATGCAGCGGACCGCCCGGCGTTTCCACGTCGGACGAAAAACCTAAGTGGTATTTGACATCGCCGGTGCTGCCCACCCGACGCTTGCCCTCGAATTCATCGAACAACTCGCTCGGCGACTTGCCAATGATGTTGACCAGCACATTCAACCGGCCGCGGTGAGCCATGCCAATAATGATCTCTTGGATACCCTGCGCGCCCGCCTGTTGGACCAGCTCGTCCAACATCGGAATCAGGCTATCTCCCCCTTCCAGCGAAAAGCGTTTCTGGCCAACATAGCGGGTATGGAGGTAGCGCTCCAAACCTTCGGCGGCCACCAACCAATGCAGCAAATCTTTCCGTTGCGCCCCGGTCAGATCGAGTTGGGCGCGCTGACCTTCCAACCGTTTTTGAATCCAGCGTTTCTCATCGGTCTCGTTGATGTGCATGTATTCGGAACCGATCGAACCCACATACACATCCCGCAGCAAACTCATGATCTCGCGCAAGGTCCACTGCGAGGGGGCCACCAACGAGCCGGTATTGAAGGAGGCATCCATGTCCGCCTCGCTCAAACCGTGATAGCCAGGATCAAGTTCCGGCACTGGCGGCCGATCGCGTAATTTCAGCGGGTCGAGATTGGCGGCTTTATGACCGCGGGTCCGATACGCGTTGATGATGCGCAGCACCGCCGCTTGTTTTTCGGCCGCCGCTGGACTGAGCACCTGCGCGCGACCGACGCCGGCTTGCGGTTGCAGCGCGAGCCGGGCGAAGGAGTCGCGGATCGGGCCGTGGGCCACATCGCGGGCCCCTTGGGTCTGCGCCTCCATGTTTCGGAAATACTGCCGCCAGTTGTCGCTGACCGATTCGGGATCGCTTAGAAAACTTTCGTACAGTTCTTCTATGAAAGCGGCGTTGCCGCCAAACAAAGGCGAACTTTGGCGAAATTGTTCGATGAGTGTGCTCATGGGCGTGATCGACTCCCAGTGATGATAAGGTTTCCAAGAACGTTTTCTAAGGATGGTTGTTCTCAGGTGATACCGAGGTTGGCTCGCTGGCTTGCAAAATCGCGCTCGCGCAAACACCGTGGCAAGGTTCTCATCAAGCCGTGGCGGGCAAGGCAGCCCCAACATAACGTCGCCAGCGGGATCGCGCCGATGGCGCTCTTGAGCCAAGAGGTCACGGTCACTTTCTCAAAAATACCCCATCGGCGAGCGCGTTGGCCTTGCCGCATCATCCTCGAAAGGCATCCTGGAGGAGTTCGCTGGGAAGTGGCGGCGGCGTCCCAAGAGCATGGGGTGGTGGCTGTGGCGAAGAAACATGGCTGATTATAACCAGGGCCTGAATGAGGATACATCTGAATTGTCGCCCGTTTTGATTCATCCTTACAGTTAAAGACCAACTCTCTGAAAATACCGCCAAATAGAGGGTTGGTTCCCAGCAATGATAAAAAACCACCGTATATTTTTGCCATGAGAAATGCTCTGCTGTACATTCTTCCGTGATGGCATCCCAGATTTTCAATGCCAGCAGCGTAGCGGACGGATTTCCGGCTGATTCCGCCGCTTGGGTTTGTTCCATTTAGGAGGGAATCGCAATGGCTGCCACCAATCCCCTCGCGCAAGGAGCCCCCGCGTCCTATCAGGCTAGCGAAGGTGAACCCTATATGGGCGACGCCCAGTTGGCGCATTTTCGCAAGATTCTGATGGACTGGAAAGAAAGCCTATTGAACGAAGTAGGCCGCACCGTCAACCACATGCAGGACGAATCGTCCACTTTCCCCGATCCCAATGATCGCGCCACCCAGGAAGAGGAATTCAGCCTGGAATTGCGGACGCGCGATCGAGAGCGGAAGCTGCTCAAGAAAATCAACGAAGCCATCACGCTGATCGAAACCGGTGATTACGGCTACTGTGAAGGCTGCGGGGTGGAAATCGGACTGCCGCGAATGTTGGCCCGACCGACCGCCACCTTGTGCATTGATTGTAAAATGCTAGAAGAAATCCGGGAAAAACAAGGAAATTAACCACGAATAACGAATACCGTGCCGCCCGATCCTTGATCGCGTCATGGTGGCCGACTCAACTTTAGGTTTCCCATGTTCTTCAACGGACATCGAGCGAGGTCGGTTTGCGCCTTCTCCCACCGGGCCATTGCATTTCGGCTCGCTGGTCGCTGCGCTGGGTAGTTTTCTGGAAGCGCGCCACCGGCGCGGTGAATGGCTGGTTCGGATTGAAGATGTGGATCTATTTCGCGCGCGGCCGGGCGCGGCGGATGCTATATTGCGCGCCTTGGAACGATGTGAACTGCGGTGGGATGGGTCAGTGTTGTACCAAAGCCAACGCACCGAGACCTATCGGGCGGCGCTGGAACCGCTTCTGAACGCTGGGCTGGCTTATCCTTGCACTTGTAGCCGACGGGACTTGGCCGCTTGTCGGCGTGGCGGTGACGGCAGCCCGATCTATCCAGGCTACTGCCGCGCTGGCCCCCGTTCGAGCGCCCGCCCGCCCGCCATCCGGCTCCGCGCGCCTGATGCGCCGTTGGTTTTTCAGGACGCCATACAAGGCGATTACCGGCAATGCCTGTCGAGCGAGGTCGGCGACTTCGTGATTCGGCGCGCTGACGGTTGTTTCGCCTACCAGCTAGCCGTCGTGGTCGATGACGCCGCCCAAGGCATCACCCATGTGGTGCGAGGCAGCGACTTGCTAGATTCGACGCCCCGGCAAATGTACCTCCAACGCTTGCTGAACTTTCCCGCGCCGGAATACGCCCATCTCCCGGTCGCCATCGACCGCCACGGTTACAAACTCAGCAAGCAAACGGGCGCCGCCCCGCTGGATCTCAGCAACCCGGCGCCAGCGTTGTGCGCCGCTCTGGGTTTTCTGGGCCAAGCGCCGCCGCTCGCGTTGTGGCACGAATCGCCGGCGAGCGTCTTAACGTGGGCTCGCGCCCATTGGCGATTGAAACAAGTTCCCGCCATTCTGTCTCGTCAGTGGGGAAATTTTGCTTCAGCCACCTCCAATCAGGCGGGATGCGAGCATTAGCAGTAGCCAGCTGTAGACAAGATTGCGACCTTGAACTAGAAAATAATAGCCGTACCGGATGCGGATGCAGTTTTAGTAACGCTTTTGCTCCGAACGAACGCCATGCCACCAACCAATATCACCAAAGGAGAGCCACGGTAATGTCCGATGTCAAGGTCTATCCCGTACTGGCCGAAGTCGCCTCTCATGCGTGGATCAACAACGACCAATATACAGCGATGTACCAGCGTTCGGTCGATGATCCAGAAGGTTTCTGGGCCGAGCAGGCCGATCAATTCCTCACCTGGTCCAAGCGTTGGGACAAGGTTTTGGATTGGGATTTCACCAAAGGTCATATCCGCTGGTTCGAGGGCGGTAAGCTTAACGTCAGCGAAAATTGCCTGGACCGCCATCTGGCCAAGCGCGGCGACCAAGTCGCGATCATCTGGGAAGGTGACAATCCGTCGGAAGACAAGAAGATCACCTACCGCCAATTGCATCAGGATGTCTGCAAATTCGCCAATGCCCTGAAGAGTCTGGGCGTCAAGAAAGGCGACCGGGTTTGCATCTACATGCCGATGATCCCCGAAACCGCCGTCGCCATGCTGGCCTGCACCCGGATCGGCGCCGTCCACTCCATCGTGTTCGGCGGTTTCTCGCCCGATTCGTTGAAAGACCGGATCATCGACGCTGAATGCAATGTCGTCATTACTTCCGACGAAGGGATGCGCGGCGGCCGCAAGGTGCCGATGAAAGCCAACGCCGACAAAGCCCTGCAAAGCACGCCGAGCGTGAAGAACATGGTGGTGGTCAAGCGCACCGGCGGCAATGTGGCCTGGGACGACGGCCGCGACGTGTGGTATCACGATGTGATGGCCAAGGCCAGCGCTGACTGCCCGCCCGAACCGATGGACGCCGAGGACCCACTGTTCATTCTGTACACCTCTGGCTCGACCGGCAAACCGAAGGGCGTGCTGCACACCACCGGCGGTTATCTGCTGCACGCGGCGATCACCCATAAATACATCTTCGATTATCACGACGGCGATATTTACTGGTGCACCGCCGACGTGGGCTGGGTAACCGGTCATACCTATATCGTTTACGGGCCGCTGGCCAACGGCGCCACCTCGATCATGTTCGAGGGCATTCCCACCTATCCTAACGTCAGCCGGTTCTGGGAGGTGGTCGACAAGCACCAAGTGAACATCTTCTACACCGCGCCGACCGCGATCCGCTCGCTGATGCGCGAGGGCGAGGAACCGGTTAAGAAAACCTCCCGCAAGAGCCTGCGCTTGCTAGGTTCGGTGGGCGAGCCGATCAACCCCGAGGCCTGGGAGTGGTACCACCACAACGTCGGCGACGGACGCTGCCCCATCGTTGACACCTGGTGGCAGACCGAAACCGGCGGTATCCTGATCACCCCGCTGCCGGGCGCCACCGCTCTGAAGCCCGGCTCCGCCACTCGGCCGTTCTTCGGCGTGTGTCCGGCGATGGTGGACGCCGAAGGCCAGTTCCTGGAAGGCCCCACCGACGGCAATCTGGTGATCACCCGGCCGTGGCCGGGCATGATGCGCACCGTGTACGGCGATCACCAACGTTTCATCGACACCTATTTCTCGATGTACAAGGGGCTGTACTTCACCGGCGACGGCGCCCGGCGCGACGAAGATGGCTATTACTGGATCACCGGCCGCGTGGACGACGTGATCAACGTCTCCGGCCACCGCATGGGCACCGCCGAAGTCGAATCAGCGCTGGTGCTGCATCCGGCGGTCGCCGAAGCCGCCGTGGTCGGCTATCCGCACGATCTCAAGGGTCAGGGTATCTACGCCTACGTCACGCTGAAACTTGGCGTCGAGCCAACCGAGGAACTGCGGAAGGAATTGGTCGCCCACGTCCGCAAGGAAATTGGCCCGATTGCCTCTCCAGACGTGCTGCAATGGGCGCCGGGTCTACCGAAGACGCGTTCCGGCAAGATCATGCGTCGCATCTTGCGCAAGATCGCCGCCAATGAAGTGGATCAGCTCGGCGATACCTCCACCTTGGCCGATCCGAATGTGGTGACCGATCTGGTCGATAATCGCGCGGTCAAGTAACCCGAAATTTACCTGACGCAATTCCGCTTTAAACCCGGTCTTTTAAGCGAGGGACCGGGTTTTTTTATGGCCTGACGTTCGGCCAGCGCGCGCCGGTTTCATCAATCCAAGCGCTCACCAGCCGCGCCGGGGTGATATCGAAATACACATTTCTGACCGTTACTGCTGGCCAGTCTGGCAACTTTAGTTCTGACGGCGCCATTTCTTCCAACTCCGGCAAGGCTTCACCAAGCTTGCGCCATTTGAAACTTTCGCAACAGACGTAAAACGGCACACGTTGCTCCCGCGCCGCCAGCCCCAATAAATACGTTCCTGCTTTGTTGACAACCGAGCCATCGGCCAGCACGCTGTCCGCCCCGACCAGCACCGCATCGGCCCGCGCCACAAACAGCGCCATTTGCGCTTCCGTGATGTAGGTCGTCGCCACCTTCCAGGCCGAAAGCTGTCGCGCCAACCGCCGGCCCTCCTCCAACGGCCGCGATTCGGTAATGATCATCCGCAAGCCTCGGTCTTTGAGCAGCCGGCAGGTTTCCAGTACGGTCGAGCTGAGACTATGGGTCATCAGCGTCCGCCCCGCTCCCAGCAGTTGGGCGGCATGGACCGCACTGGTGCGGGCGGCCTGTTGGGAACGCGCGATCAATTCTTCCGCCCGCTCAGCCGCTGCCTGGCGGGCGGCCGCCAAATCCAGCACAGTCTCGCCACTCATTTCCGCCTGCCAGCAACCTAACAGATTCCGAACGGGCGTCATGCTGGGCCGGCTATCCGCCAACTCCGCCGACAACCGCAACAACCCCCGCCGCCACTCCGTTACGCTGTCGGCCGGCAGTTCGCGCGCCGCCTGAGCCAGCACCATCAGACAGCAACGCGCCAGTTCGCTGGCCCCTCGCGCGCGATCATCGCGAATTTCCCTGATTTTGTGGTTGAATTTCGCGATATTCATTGCTCAAAATACCAACCAAAGATCAAAACAAAGTAAGTATCCTACCCCTGCGTCCACTGAGGAGACCGTCATGAGCGATGTTGATCCCATCATCGGCAACTGGTATCGCAATGAAGAAACCGGGGACGATTTCGAAGTGGTTGCTCTTGATGAAGATGCCCAGACCATCGAAATCCAGTACTTTGAAGGAGAAGTGGAGGAGTTGGATCTGGATGCCTGGTACGAGCTGCCCATCGAATCGATTGAAGCTCCGGAAGATTGGTCTGGCCCTTTCGATGAACTGGAGCCAGACGATTTAGGTTTCGATGAAGAAGATGAGTTCGACGATGCGAATGAACTGCTGGACGATGAGGACCAACGCTAAATCGCAGACCAAGCGCTAAGCCGGCATCAAGTACTCTTGCTGGCCTAGCGCTCGCGCCGCGCCCGCGCAAACGCTTCCGCCAAGGCGCTTGGGGGATTGTTGGCTGGCTCCTGATATTCTCGCTGAGACGGCCGGTTTGGCTGTGATTCGCGCCGCTTCGGCTCGCTGGCTGAAGGTTGTAGCGAAGGCGAGCGCGGCGCGGAACTCGCGACCGGATCGCCCGAGCGCATACTGAGCGCGACGCGCCGCCGCTTCAAATCGACTTCCACCACTCTGACCTTGACCACTTGGCCGACTTTCACTATTTCGCGGGGATCTTTCACAAAACGATCCGCCAAGGCCGAAATATGCACCAATCCGTCCTGATGCACTCCGATGTCAACGAAAGCGCCGAAGTTGGCGACGTTGGTCACCACGCCGTCCAACAGCATTCCTATCTGCAAATCCGCCAGTGTCTCCACCCCATCCTTGAATACCGCCGTTTTGAATTCGGGGCGGGGATCACGGCCAGGCTTTTCCAGTTCGGCCAGAATGTCGCGCACGGTCGGCACCCCAAAACGATCATCCGTAAATTGGGTCGGTTGCAGCGTCTTGAGAAATTCAGCATTACCCAACACATCGCGCAGGCCGCGCCCGCTGGCGGCCAAGATGCGTTCGACGACCGGATAAGCTTCTGGATGCACGGCGGATCGATCCAGCGGATTGTCGCCGTTCGTGATCCGCAAAAATCCAGCGGCCTGCTCGAAGGTTTTCGCGCCCAAGCGGGCCACCTTCAGCAACTGTTCGCGCCGCCGGAACGCACCGTTGGCGTCGCGAAATTCGACGATATTACGGGCTAGCGTCGCGTTCAACCCAGCGACCCGCGCCAGCAACGGCCCTGAGGCGGTATTCACATCCACCCCCACCGCATTCACGCAATCCTCGACCACCGCATCCAGAGTACGCGCCAAGCGGGTTTGACTGACATCATGCTGGTACTGGCCGACGCCGATGGCTTTGGGTTCAATCTTGACCAGCTCCGCCAGCGGGTCTTGCAAGCGGCGCGCGATGGATACCGCCCCACGCAGCGACACATCCACGTCGGGAAATTCCCGCGCCGCCAGTTCGGAGGCCGAGTAGACTGAAGCCCCCGCTTCCGACACCACCAGCTTGCGCAGCTTGAGTTCGGGATAATGCGTCATCAATTCAACAGCCAGCCGGTCGGTTTCACGCGAGGCGGTGCCGTTGCCGATGCTCAACAACTCCACGCGATGGCGGCGACACAACTCGGCCAGCACGTGAAGGCTTTCATCCCATTGGTTGCGCGGCACATGTGGATAAACCGTCGCCGTTTCAACCAACTTGCCGGTCACATCCACCACCGCGACCTTGACGCCGGTGCGCAAGCCCGGATCGAGTCCCAGCGTCGGCCGCGCGCCTGCCGGCGCGGCCAGCAATAAATCGCGCAAATTGCTGGCGAATACCCGGATCGCTTCTTCCTCGGCGGCTTCGCGCAACCGTTGTTTCAATTCCGTATCCAGATGGGGCAACAGCTTGACTTTCCAAGCCCAGCGCGCGGTTTCTCGCAGCCAGGGATCGGCAGGTCGGCCAGCGTCGCGAATCTGGCAATGCGCGACCACCAGGCGCTCGCCGGAGTCGGGGTCAGTGGCCGCCGGCTCGCCAATGACCAGCTCCAGTTGCAACACGCCCTCACCTCGCCCTCGAAACAGCGCCAAGGCGCGATGAGACGGGATTTGACGGATAGGTTCCTGATACTCAAAATAATCCCGGAACTTAGCGCCCTCTTCCGCCTTGCCCTCGACCAATTGCGCGTGCAGTACCGCCCGGTCCCAGAGTAACTCCCGCAAGCGCGCCAGCAATTCAGCGTTCTCAGCGAATTCTTCCATCAGAATTTGCCGGGCGCCTTCCAAGGCCGCTTTCACATCGGCGATATCCCGCTCTGGGTTGAGGAAGGCTCTCGCGGCTTGTTCGGGCGCTTGAGTCGGATCGGCCAACAAGCCATGCGCCAGCGGAGCCAAGCCGGCTTCGCGGGCGATCTGCGCCTTGGTGCGTCGCTTGGGCTTGTATGGCAGATATAAGTCTTCCAGCCGGGTTTTGGTATCGGCGGCCAGCAACGCGCTTTCCAGTTCGGCGCTCAGCTGGCCCTGCTCGCGGATGCTGGCGAGAATGACCCCGCGCCGTTCTTCCAATTCGCGTAGATAACCGAGGCGTTCTTCCAGTAGGCGCAGTTGGGTGTCATCCAGCCCGCCCGTGGCTTCCTTGCGATAGCGGGCGATAAACGGCACCGTCGCCCCCTCATCCAGCAGGGCGACAGCGGCTTCAATCTGGCGTTCCTGTACGGCGAGTTCGCGGGTAAGAGCCTGAATGATTGACATATTTCGGAGCCGCGGCCATCAACCTTAGAGCAAGGGTTTTTCCGACACGATCAAACCGTCTTCATCCGCGTAAAGATAGTGCCCGGGCATGAAATTGACGCCGGCGAAACGCACCGGAATGTTCCGCTCGCCCACCCCGCGCTTGACGCTCTTCAGCGGATGAACGCCCAGCGCCTTGACGCCGATGCCAATTTCCGAAATAGCGGCGGAATCGCGGATGCAGCCGTTAACGATGACGCCAGCCCAATTATTTTCTTCCGCCAATTCCGCCAGCTGATCACCCAGCAGCGCGCAGCGCATCGAGCCACCGCCGTCCACCACCAATACCCGACCTTCACCTGGCTCCTCCAACACAGTTCGCACCAGCGAATTGTCCTCGAATACTTTCAAGGTCACGATGGAACCAAAAAACATCGCTTCTTCGCCGTAATCGCCAAACAACGGTTCTGCGATTTGCAGGCGATCAGAAAACTCGTCGCAGAGATCGGTGGTCTTAAATTCCATGGAGGCTACTCTCGCGGATTGAAAAATTAGAATCTCGGCAGTTTAGCACAAGCCATCAACGCTCTAGCGGCTTGTAATCTTCAGCTCGATGCGGCGGTTGCGATGGTAAGCTTCGGGCGTATCCGTCGAATCAATGGGGTGGTATTCCCCCATCCCAACCGCGGCCAACCGCTGGGGCGAAACCCCCTGTTCAATCAGATAATTCACCACTTGCTGCGCCCGCGCCGTAGACAGTTCCCAATTCGATGGGAAGCGGCTGTTGCGGATCGGTGTGCGGTCGGTGTGGCCTTGCACTTCGATGATAACCGGCAAATCCGGCGGCAAGCGCGCGGCCAATTGCTGATACACCATCGCGAACTTATCCAGATCGACGCTGCCCGAGGGCGACAGCGTGGCATCGCCCGATGCGAATAGGACTTCCGACTGAAACACGAAGCGATCACCGACCACCTTGATATCGGGGTTGCCAGCAAACACTTCACGCAAGCGGCCAAAAAACTCGCTGGCGTATTTTTCTAGCTCCTCGACTCGCTCTTGCAGCTTCTTTTTGAGTGCGCTATCCAGCGCTTCAATCCGCCCTTTTTGATCGATGATGATGGCATCGCGGCGGGCTAGATCCTGCTGGTTGGCCGCCAGCGCCTTATTGAGCCGTTCTAATTCCAAGGCCAGCCGGTCGGCGCGGGCGCTGAGCAAAGCCGCTTGTTCCTGCACGCTGGTGACGGTTTCCTCGGCCTTACTCTTGTCGGCGTTCAGGGCCGTCTGCGCCGCCCGCGCCGCCGCCAGTTCATCGCGCAATTGCGTCATCAGCTTGTCGCGTTCCCCGACCGTCGATTCCAGACCCTGGACTCGGCCGCGCAAGCGGGTCGCTTCCTTTTCGGCGTTGCCAGCCAGCCCTTCCAAATGATCGACGATGCGTTGCAATTGGCCGATGGCGGTGTCCTTGCCCATGATTTCGCGGCCGATCAGCACCTCGGTGATGACGAAAACCGTAATCAGGAACACCAGCACCATCACCAGGCCACCCAGCGCATCGGTAAAAGCGGGCCAGATGTTGAACTCGCTGATCGCATCACGCCGGCGGGGCATAACGATCCACATCCCTTGATTCAACCGGCTCGCGCGCCAGCAGCCGGGCAATGGTGCGCAGTTCGTTGCGCAAATCGGCGGTGCGGTCGTTTTCAATATTTTGCAAGGTGATCCGCAACGATTCGATCCGCTCGTTGAGGTTCGCCACTTGCTCGGCGACTCGCGTCACCCCTTCGCCGCGATTGGCCATATACTCGGTGGTTGCCGCCACGCGCTCCAAGCGGTCGGTCGTGGCTTGCAACAACGCGGCCAGATGGCGCGGCGAAATGGTTTCGGTCTGCGCGGTGACAGTCACCACCGGCTGCCACAGTGGGATCAGATCGCTGACCACCAGCGCCTCCAACTGAGCATGATGGTGATTTTGGGCGTGAAACAGTTGCAGTTCCAAAAAGCCCAGCGCCAGCGCCCCCAACAGACCGAACAGCGAGGCCGAAAACGAAGTTCCCATCCCACCCAGCGGCGCGGCCAGCCGATCCTTGAAACTGGCGATCAACGCCATGGTGTCGGTCGCTTTTTCGGCGGATAAGCCGCCGATCACGTCACGCACCCCAGCAATGGTCAATAACAAGCCATAGAAAGTGCCGATCAGACCGAGCAGCACCAGCGCCCCCACCAGATAACGCACCAGCGCCCGCTGATCGTCACCGCGGCTGGCCAGCGAATCCAGCAAATATGGCAAACTGGCGCCGGTATCGCCGTGACCGACCACCCGATAAACCTTTTGCAGAAAGTCGCTCACATTGCGCCGCCATCCCTCGCCCAGCAAAAGCTCGTCAGCCTGAGCTAGCGGTAATTCCCGACGACGCGCTTTCAACGCCACGGCGGCGGCCCGGTCGGCGGCGCGCACATCGAGCAGCGCGCCGGTTATGGCTTTAAGGGTGTAAGCCACCCCGAACAGGAAAGCGGCGGCAATCGTCCCGTTCAAATAGGGGTTGGTTAGAAAAGCGGCGGTCAGCGGTTTCTGAAAAAATAGGCCGAGCGCGGCCAGCGCGGTCAAGAAAACCAAGGATCGCAGCAAATAACGGTTGGCGCTCCGGGTGGTGCGCCGGTCAACAAGAGTCATCGGCATGGGTCATCCATCATCTCCCGAACACAGGGAGCGCACTTTAACAGGATTCGAGAAAATGAGGATTAGGACAGCAGCAGAACCAGGGAATTCTTCACCCAAGATTGATGGCCTTCGGCCAGACACTCGAAGGTTTGTCGTCACCCGGCGAGGCTGTTGAAACGATCCCAGATCCGATCACTCCAAGGCTGATCGCCACCGCATGAAGGCGCCCAGCGCGCGGCCTCCAATAACGCCAGCATCTGCGCCTAACCCAGCCACCGATTCGACTCGATGGCGCGCGGACTCCAGCGGCGGGCAATCCGCTCAGTAATGGGCATTTGAATGACGGCGGGTTTTTGAAGCATGATGAATTGCTGGCAAGGGTTGGCTACCGCCGCTTGATTAAACATGATCGCAAGCAGAAAAAGCGCGAAAATGCTCCTCTCTTTTTCACATTCTTAAATTTCATTCGCACGAGGAACAGCCATGTCTTACCTACAAGAACTCAATGACTATCTCAAGCGCCATGTGCCGCTGTTCCAAGCCATGCAGGCTGCATTGGATCGCTGCGATGAAACGGGCGTGCGAATCAGCGCGCCGCTGGCGCCGAACATCAACGACAAAGGGATCGCGTTCGGCGGGTCAATGGCCGCCATCGCTTCCCTGACCGGCTGGGCGCTCACCCGCGCCACGCTGAACCAGCACGGCGAGAACGCTGAAATTGTCATCACCGATAGCGCGCTGAAATTCTTACGTCCGGTCAGAGGCGAGATCGTGTCAGAATCCGAACAGCCGGAAGCGGCCAAGGTCGAGCACTTCATCACCAACTATCGCCAGCGAGGTAGGGCGCGCTGGACAGTGGAAGTCACTATCCGCGCCGACGATGAACTGGCGATGACCTTCATCGGCCAGTATGGAATTTTCAAGTCTGAACAACTTCGATAGATTGCCATTGATTGACGCGATGCCAGGCGCGGTCATCCTGCGGCAAGGCCGGTCTGAACGCCGTTTCAGCGCGCCGGTGCAAGTAGTGACGGCGTGGCGGCCCGATGAGGTGATTCCGGCGCTGCGAGCCATTGCCGCAGCGGTCGAGCAAAGCCGTTATTATGCGGTCGGCTTCATCAGCTACGAAGCCGCCGCTGCCCATGGGCTTGCGGTCCATCCGCCGTTACCCGATTTACCGCTGCTATGGTTCGGCTTTTACGCGGGCATGGAAACGGTTGACGACCCTCCAGTTGGTATCGCGCCGCCCACGCTCACCTATTCGGTCGGGGTCTGGGAACCCGCTGTTGATGCGATGGCCTACGCCACCGCGGTCGCTCGCATCAAAAATTATCTGGCGGCTGGCGACACCTACCAAGTCAACTACACATTTCCGTTGCAAGCTCGTTTCGAGGGGGCGGCGCGAGCCTTCTTTGATGAGCTGACAGTTTGTCAACCCACTGAATATTCAGCTTTTATCGACACGGGACGGTTTGCGATCTGTTCGGTCTCGCCAGAACTGTTTTTCGAATTGGATGGCGAGCGGCTGATTACAAGGCCAATGAAGGGCACGGCCGCTCGCGGTCGCACGCTGGCGGAAGACCAACTTCAAATCGCCAGACTGCATCAATCAGTAAAAAATCGGGCCGAAAACCTGATGATCGTGGATATGCTGCGCAATGATTTGGGTCGAATTGCGCAGGTTGGCAGCGTGGCCGTGTCCCGCTTGTTCGAGATCGAGCCTTATCCCACGTTGCTGCAAATGACTTCAACTGTCACCGCTCGCACCGCCGCTTCCATCGTCGATATCCTGACCAGTTTGTTTCCCTGCGCTTCAATCACAGGCGCCCCCAAGGTGCGCACCATGCAAATTATCCGTGAACTAGAGACGCAACCGCGCGGCGTCTACACCGGCGCCATCGGCTTTATTGGCCCCCAGCGGCAAGCTCGTTTCAATGTCGCTATCCGCACCGTGCTGATTGACCGCGAACGACGACAGGCACGCTATGGCGTGGGGGGTGGACTGGTCTGGGACTCAAATACCCAGGATGAATACACTGAATGCTTGCTCAAGGCACGAGTCCTGAGCCAGCGGCGGCCCTCGTTCCAATTACTGGAATCGTTACTGTGGGAACCGGACAGCGGCTATCTCCTGTTGTCGGCGCATTTGCAGCGACTGGCGGATAGCGCTGTTTATTTCAACATCCCGCTCGATAAACCCGCCATCGAGGTTGCTCTAAACCAATTGGCCCTTCATTTGAAAACAGCCAGCAAAATCCGCTTGCTGGCCAATCAAGACGCCACCTTCGTCCTACAAACCGAGGCGCTAAGCCGCCGCGCGCCAGCGGAACCGCTACGAATCGGTCTGGCTCGAACGCCAGTAGATTCAAATACGGTTTGGCTTTATCACAAAACCACCCGACGCGAGTTATATGAGGCAGCCCGCGCATCGCGGCCCGACTGCGACGAGGTGATTCTGTGGAATGAGCGCGGTGAGTTGACCGAGGCCAGCATGTCAAATTTGGCGTTGGAGTTGTGTGGAGAATGGGTGACGCCACCAGTGGCTAGCGGCCTGCTGGCGGGTACTTTTCGTGGCTGGTTGCTCGCAACCGCCCAGATTAAAGAGCGAATTCTGACTACCGCCGATTTAAGGGCCGACCGGCAAATTAGCCTGATCAACTCAGTCCGCCGATGGCAAGCGGCTATCCTCATCCCCTGAAACACGCCACGCCACATCATCGAATTTGGAGAATCCCCGAGCGTAAGGGGACACCGCATCTGGCGCGGTCAATTAGGTAAATAACGCCGACCGTGCTACAGTGCCTTGCAAGTTTGTCGCTGTGTGGTCCGGCCCGCACTCCGAGTTTCCCGGCCGATTCGTAACCAAATCGCCGCCCGTGGATCATCCAAACCGAGTTTCTCCTGCAAATCCGTCGTGGTTGTTCTCCTGTCGGGGATTCACTGATTTTCCTTGACAGCCATCAGTTGCCTGCCTGACTGGTTCCGCATTTTGCGTGAGCATGGGCGGATTCAGGAATTTTGCATGGCGCTGTTTCTCTTGGACTGGCAGAGTGCTGCGACTCCGAGAAGCCTAGCCGCATCCTCAATACCGATCCAGCAATCTGGAGGCCACAGCATGAAGATGATTTTTGTCGGCAACCTGCCCTCAGACACCACGGAACAGGAAATCACCCAATTGTTCTCGACCCATGGCCGCGTGCGTTCGTTACGGTTGGTTCGAGATGTATTCAGCGGGGCCTGTCGCGGTTTCGGGTTCGTGGAAATGGAAGGACATGAAGCACGAGCGGCTATCGGGGCGCTGAATGGCTGGGATCTGCGCGGCCAAAGAATCAAAGTGAACGAAGAACGGCCCAAAGAACGATCAGGTGGACGACGACGCTAATATCTGTCTATGGCCGGTTCATGGATGAATCGGTTGCGTATGACATTATGTCAAAATACTTCCCGGTTAGTATTACGATGCCGAATCGGGACTCCATTACAACTACTACAGGGATTATGATCCTCAGACGGGACGGTACATACAATCCGATCCCATCGAGTTAAGCGGGGGGATTAATACGTATGGGTATGTGGGAGGCAATCCTCTTCTATATACTGACTCTCAAGGTTTATCTAATCCTGCATTACTGTTAGGGGGTCCACCTGGGTGGATTATTTTCGGTGGCAGCGCAGCCATACGTATCTTTTGAAAAGTTGGCAATATCACCAGCATCCGACTGACGGCCAACACCCTGACCCGTTCGCCATCGGTCCAGTAAATCAAACAGTGGTCCTCAACGATCAGTTCGCGGATGTCCTCGCGCTGGGCTTCCGGCGTCATCCGGCCCTGCCGAGGGAACTGGGCTAACGACTCCACCCGCTTAAAGCACGCTGCGACAAAGCGCCGTCCGGCAGCGGGCGAAGGCCGGTTCAAATAATCCCTCGCTGAAAGCCAAATCAGCCAGCGCAGTCTCCGCCCAACGCAGCTCAGCCGTCCAGCAAGCGCCGTTGCGCGTCCTCGTGGGCGACGGTCTTACCCTCAGCGGCAGTCGCCAAGCCAAGATCAATCTGCTGCTTGACGTACAACTCGTAGAGAATGTCATCCCAGCTCGCCTGATCGGGCAAGCGGTCGATCACCTGTTTGGCGGTTTCCTTCGCGGTCTGCATGATTCGACTCCTCTCGTGACCTTAAGACGCAAGATCCTGGAGCATGGAGCGCCCGATTTTTGACGATCATGCCTTCCGACACGCGCTTGACCGCTTGTTTGTATGCCGGCGGCAACCGAGAGACCGCCTCGAACTGCAAGCGGAACGCCGCATCGGGGCTGCGTTCGGCCTGCTCGAAAACCAGCACATCCGCACTCACCGACAACGACAGCCGCCGCAGGACATCCAGGGTCGGCTCGATCCATGTTGCCGGACTTAGACCTCAAAATCGACGCTTGGATACAGGACGATCCCATATACTTGCTTGGTAGACTAAACAGAATCAGCCAGCGCCCATCAGCCGTTGCAATGCCTCGCGGTATTTGGCGACGGTGTGGCCCACGATTTCAGCCGGCAATTCTGGCCCCGGCGGTTGTTTGTCCCAATCAAGCGTTTCCAGATAATCGCGCACGAACTGCTTGTCGAAACTGGGGGGATTGACGCCGGGCCGGTGTTGATCCGCCGGCCAGAACCGCGATGAATCCGGTGTCAATACCTCGTCCATCAACACCAGTTGTCCCTGCTCGTCCAGTCCGAACTCAAATTTGGTATCGGCAATGATGATGCCCCGTTTCAGCGCGTAATCGGCGGCTTCCCGATAAATCGCCAGGCTGACCGCTCGTATCCGTTCCGCAAGCTCCCGACCAATAGCGCCAGCAACCGAATCGAAACTGATATTTTCGTCATGGGTTCCCAGGGCCGCTTTGGTGGAGGGCGTAAACAGCGGCTCCGGCAAGCGTTCCGCCATGCGCAACCCCTGGGGCAAGCGAATACCACACACAGCGCCTTCGCGCTGATAATCCTTCCACCCCGAACCGATCAGGTAGCCGCGCACGATGGCCTCTACCGGCACGCCCCGCAACCGTCGCGCCACCACGGCTCGGTCAGCAACTACGGCCCGCTCCACCGGATCGGGCAAAACTTCTTCCAATGTCTTTTCCGCCAGTTGAAGGTGGTTGGGAACCAGATGCCGCGTACGCTCGAACCAGAAATTCGATACCGCCGTCAAGACCGCCCCTTTACCGGGAATTAAAGTGGGTAAAATGACATCAAAGGCAGAGAGTCGGTCGCTGGCCACCATCAGCAAATGCCGATCATCCACTACATACAGATCGCGTACCTTACCGCGATAGATCAGCGGTAAGCCCTTAATCTCGCAAGACGCGGCAACGGCGGATACAGACATAAAGAGGCAACTCCCGCTGGAAAAAGGATCAATGTCGCTTATTGTAACCGGCCGATCGGCGAGACGGGAAACGCCTCTTTCCACTGTCTTGGGTAGATAGTCCGGCTATATCGTCACTCCGATTGATACAGTATGCTTGCAGCCATGAATCTGACCGATACGCTGCTTCCGGCCGACTTGTTGTTCTTCGCCAACTTCGTTTGGCTGCTGGTGCTGTTGCAGGCTTTTCGACAGGCGCCCTGGGGCCAGTTCCTAGCCAGTTCCAAACGACAGCATGTCTTTATGGGTGCTTCGGCAGTATTGTTTTTGATGTGGATTTTCGAGGTGGGCATTCGGCCAGCATTGGGCTTCCACTTCCTGTGCATCACCGTTTACACTCTGATGTTCGGATGGTCGCTCGGCGTAATCGGGGTTAGCCTGATCACGGTGGGCGTGACATTGACCCATGGCGACTGGTCTGCGCTGGCCATGAACGCTCTACTGCTCGGCGTTCTGCCTGTCTCTATCAGCTATGGCATCTATTGCTTGGTATACCGTTACCTTCCCCGCCACCTGTTTATTTATATTTTTCTGTGTGCTTTCCTTAATGCCATCTTGACGGCTGGACTAACGGTTTTGGCGTTAATTACCTTGCTTGTTCTCACCGATGCTTACACCTTCACCCGCATCAGCAATGAATACTTACCTTTTTTACCGCTTTACCTGTTTCCTGAAGGCACGCTCAACGGGATGATAACCACTGTCCTAATCGTTCTACAGCCTGATTGGCTCAAAACTTATGACGATGAAGTTTATCTAAAGCATCAATAAATTGCGGTCGCTATCAATCGAAATAATTTTTACTATTTACAGTTTCCAAATCAAAATAGCTCCTTGAGGTCTCTAAACATTGGTACTGGGAAAATTGTTTGGCGGAACATTTGGTTTTATGGTGGGCGGCCCTATTGGCGCATTACTGGGCGCGGCGGTCGGCCATAATTTCGATCAGCAAGCCCGGAACCCAAGCATCACATCGAAGGGCTTTAACGAGCATAGCCATGTTCAGGCGCTTTTTCTCCAAACCGCCTTTCAATTGATGGGCCACATCGCCAAAGCTGACGGTCGGGTGTCGGAATTGGAAATCGCCACGGCGCGCGCCATTATGGAGCGCTTGGGGCTGGACGCGAGCCAGCGCCATACGGCGATCGAATGTTTTACCGCGGGCAAACAACCAGATTTTGCGATAGCGACCGCATTCGAAACTTTCCAGCAAATCAGCTCCAACCGGCCTAATCTGTTGCAGCAACTATTAGAAATGCAACTCAATATTGCCTATGCCGACGGCAAGCTGCATCCACGGACCCATGCCCAACTGTTGTTTACCGCTGCTGGCGTTGGCGTATCACGCTTACAGTTTGAAGCGCTCCACAGTTTATTTCGCGGCCAGCATCATTGGTCGAAAAAGCAACAGCATAACGATAGCCGCGGCGCAAATAGTGACCAATCTGGACAACGGCGAAGTTACGGTTCGCGGCCAACCGCAGGCGTCAATTCTATTGGACAGGCTTATGCCATACTGGGCTTAAGTCAGGATGCTAATATCAGCGAAATTAAATTAGCTTATCGCCGCCTGCTTAAGAAGCATCATCCAGACAAACTGGCGGCCAATAACGTCTCACCCACCGAGATTAAAAAGGCTACCGAGAAGACCCGCGAACTTACAGCGGCTTACGAACGTATTCGAGAAGCCCGCAACTTCTAACAAGCTATTTTTATAAACAGGCTAGCCTTATACCGGCTGAATTTTCCAGTCAGTTAGATTATCCGCGATTGCCAAAGCCAAACAAGCTACCCAACCAGCCTAGCAAGGATTTTCTCGCTTTTGATTTTGTCTTTGCCGTGCCAACCTTAACGAGATAGTCCCCCATTGCCTTATCATCTTTCATAATATGATCAACCAGCCATTTTTTCAGGAAAAATAATAAGTCATAGCTCGATGCATTCGGATCTTCATCATATTTTTTTACATAGGACTTTACGATCTCAATGAGATTTTCATGTTGCTTTTTATGAATCTTAAGCCCAGCATAGCTGGATATGCTCATTAAACTCTCTTCAGTTGCAAAATGAACCCGAGTATATTCAATTAACCTCACTAAGATTTGATCTCTGGCTTCTTTTCCCCATCCTCCGTCAATAGCCACGCTCATTTCGTTAACCATGGCTGCCAATCCCTTATGTTGCTCGTCAATCTCCTCAACGCCAACACTTAATGTATCCGACCATTCAATAAAATCTTTCATATTCACTTACCTTTTAGCCTAATTCACTTAATTTCTAATTATTAATTAAAAATCAGCTAGTTATCTTAGATATAGTACTTTATACTATACGTTATATTAGATAATTATCGAAAAAGCAATTTATTTATATTACATGTAGTACAGTTTGAATAGTTATACAGTTTAAAACCTTGATGGAATTAGGCTTAGGAACCGCTCGTTTTCAAACCAAGCTATCATTAATATTAAAAATTATTAATTATATTAATAAGTTAACAATAGATCAGCCACAGCATCGCACACTGGACTTAACCACATTACAGAACCCCTCGTTCCGCCAGCGATACAACTTGCCCATCTCCGATGACAATATGATCAAGCAGCCGAATATCGACTAATGCCAGCGCTTCTTGCAACCGTACTGTAATTAACTCATCAGCCTGACTAGGTTCAGCCACGCCGGAGGGGTGATTGTGCGCTATGATTGCGGCGGCGGCATTGTGATAAAGCGCACGTTTTACTACCTGCCGCGGATGGACTGAAGAGCTATCAATGGTGCCAAAAAAGAGTTCTTCGTACTGAATAACGCGATGCTTGTTATCTAAAAATAAAACCGCAAATACCTCATGCGGATGGTGACGCATTTTGGCCATTAAATAACGGCGCGTATCACCCACACTCTGAATGGCATCGCCGCGTTGCAAGGTTTGTTCAAGATAACGACGGGCTAATTCCAACACCGCCTGCAATTGCACGTACTTAGCTGGCCCCAAGCCGGGCGTTGCGCAAAATCCAGTCTGATCCAATTCCAGTAAGATTCGCAATCCACCGTGCTGCTTAAGCAGATCGCGGGCTAGATCGACGGCGCTGCGACCGCGCACGCCAACCCGCAGAAAAATCGCCAGCAACTCCGCATCGGACAGAGCGACCGCCCCCCGTTGCAACATTTTCTCTCGCGGACGTTCATCGTCCGGCCAATCACGAATGGACACCCGCTATTCCTTTTATTAATCAACCTTGCACGGAATGGTCATGACGCGCCATCAGAGGCATTTGTCACAAAGTCTGTATGCAAAAATTTCGCCATTTTTCTGCTCCATGATGAAGCAAGCTCAACGCCCTCAGCACCAGCATGAGGCGCAATACAATAGCAATTCGGCTATAAACTTGGCCTTTCTCACAAGAAATTAGATTTTTTTCATTAAAAAACAAATTATTATTTTACATGGCAAATAGATTGCTTTGCCAAGATCAGATTCATGCTCTCAGCTTCTTTTCGTTTGGTAAGAGCATGAATCGCTGGCGGCTAACGGGAGCCGCCGTTGCGGACTCTGGCGTTCGAATTTGCGTTGTTGCAACGCGCGGTTCGAACGCCTTTTTTAATATTTCCTCTAGCCCTCGCCGTTCAGCTTTCAAAATCGCTCCATTGTTGTGCCTTGACTAAGGGCATTAAACTTACCCTTATCCTCAATTTCTTGCTCTGGAGTCCCGCCATGCCGCAGCCCTTAGCCAAAAAACGTATTTTGCTAGGCGTTACGGGTGGGATCGCCGCCTATAAAAGCGCCGATCTGGTTCGCCGTTTGCGCGAAGCCGGAGCGGAAGTACGGGTGACAATGACCCCCGCGGCAACACTTTTTGTCACTTCATTAACTTTTCAAGCGGTATCGGGTCAAGCTGTACACACCGAGTTGCTCGATGCGCATGCCGAAGCGGGGATGGGTCACATCGAACTAGCCCGCTGGGCGGATTTGGTTTTGATCGCGCCCGCCACCGCCGATTTTATAGCCCGGCTGGCGCACGGCTTGGCCAACGATCTTCTCAGCACCCTGTGTCTTGCCACGGATCAGCCGATTGCCGTGGCGCCAGCCATGAATCGCCTGATGTGGCAAAATGCCGCCACTCAAGATAACCGCCGTTTATTGGCTCGACGGGGAATCAAAATCTGGGGTCCAGGGATTGGCGAACAAGCCTGCGGCGAGATCGGGGCCGGCCGGATGTTGGAACCGGTGGAATTATGCAGTCTGGTTATCGAACAGCTCGGCGGGCACGAGGATAGCGCCGAAATTCAAGCGGACTCCTTCCTCTTAACGCCACCCTCGTCCGTATCGCTCAGCCCTTACGACTTGCAAGGGCTGACGGTGCTGCTCACGGCCGGCCCGACCCGTGAGGCGCTCGACCCGGTGCGCTTTATCAGCAATCGCAGCAGCGGGAAAATGGGCTTTGCGGTTGCTGAGGCCGCCGCCGCCGCCGGGGCGCGCGTTATTCTGGTCAGCGGCCCGGTCAACCTGAAACCGCCGCTGGGAATCGAATGTATTACTGTGGAAAGCGCGGCAGAAATGTACGCCGCCGTCATGGAACGAGTCCGCCAGGCCGATATTTTTATCGCTACCGCCGCCGTTGCCGATTACCGCGCCGCCAACCCCGCCGACCAGAAAATCAAAAAAAGCCGTGATAGGCTGACTTTGGATCTGGTGCGTAATCCAGACATTCTAGCGGAGGTGGCGGCGCTACGTTCCCACCGACCGTTTACCGTCGGTTTCGCGGCTGAAACCCATGAGGTGTTGTCGTATGCAGAGGATAAGCGCCGCCGCAAGAAGCTCGACATGATCGCGGCCAACCACGTCGGGGCCACCGGCAGCGGCTTCGAGAGCGAGCAGAACGCATTGCATGTCCTGTGGGAAGGGGGAGAACGTGTGTTGCCGCTGGTGGATAAAATCCTGCTCGGACAGCAACTGGTGGCCTTGATCGCGGAGCGCTATCAGTTACAGGGGACATCCCAGCACAATTTTTGCTAAGGTTGTAGCTTCGAATTGACGGCATTGCCTACCGCACGAGCCGGAATACGCGTTGCCGGAGTTTACTCAAGCAGTATGAAAACGAACGTGATATGACAGCCCAAGCTATTGAACTGAAAATCCTCGATCCCCGCCTGGGCCGAGACATCCCCCTGCCCGATTACGCCACGGCTGGCTCAGCCGGACTTGATTTGCGCGCCTGTTTGCCGGAACCGCTCACCGTGCAACAGGGCGAAACCCACCTCATCTCCACCGGGATGGCGATCCACATCAGTGATCCCGGCTTAGCGGCGGTGATACTGCCGCGTTCCGGACTCGGCCACAAGCACGGCATCGTGCTTGGTAATTTGGTCGGTCTGATCGACAGCGACTATCAGGGCGAACTATTGGTATCCTGCTGGAATCGCGGACAACATCCCTTCACTATCCACATCGGCGAACGCATCGCTCAGCTGGTTATCGTACCCGTGGTGCAAGCCCGTTTCACCATTGTGCCCGAATTTACGCCCAGCGAACGCGGCGCTGGCGGCTTCGGTCATTCCGGGCGACATTGAATTGGGTATGAATAAATCCATCTTCCGGGAATATGACATTCGCGGCGTGGTCGATTGCGATCTAACGCCCGCGGTGGTGCGTGATCTTGGTCAAGCGGTGGGTAGCCTCGCTGCCGAACGTGGTGAGACCCAGGTGATCGTTGGCCGCGACGGACGGATATCCAGTCCCGCGCTGTGCGAAGCGCTGAAGCTTGGCATCCGCGCGGCTGGCCTGGAAGTGCTGGATTTGGGCGCGATTCCAACCCCGCTGCTGTATTACGCCACCCATGTTCTTGGCTCTAGCCAGGCGGGGGTGATGGTTACTGGCAGTCACAATCCGCCGCAATATAATGGCTTGAAAATCGTCATCGACAAAATCGCCCTGCATGGCGACGTGGTTCGCGATCTGCGCCGCCGCATCGAAACCGGTGATTTGCGGTATGGTAGCGGCGGCGAGCGTTCCGCCACCATCGGCATCGACTACATTCGCCGGCTCGGCGCGGCCTTGCCGCTGTCGAAACCCTGCAAGGTCGTTGTGGATTGCGGCAATGCGATCGCGGCTCACACCGCGCCGCCCTTGCTGCGGACGTTGGGCTGCGAGGTCATCGAACTGTACTGCGAAGTAGACGGGCGGTTTCCCAACCATCACCCCGATCCCAGCGTTCCGGAAAATCTGGCGGACTTGCAAGCGGCGACGCGCGCGCATCAGGCCGATATTGGCTTGGCCTTCGACGGTGACGCCGACCGGCTGGGCGTAGTCACCGATACTGGCCAGATCATCTGGCCGGATCGGGTGCTGATGCCCTTGGCCGAGGAGGTGCTGGCCCATCATCTCGGCGCGGGAATCGTCTACGACATCAAATGTTCCTGGCATTTGACCCGCCTGATCGAACGGCTGGGCGGTCAACCGATCCCGTGGAAAACCGGTCATTCCCTGATCAAAGCCAAGATGCGGGAAACTGGCGCATTGCTCGGTGGTGAGATGGCGGGGCATTTTGTCCACGCTGACGAATGGTTCGGGTTCGACGACGCCTTTTATGCCGCGGCCCGGCTGCTACGCTTGCTGGCCCAGCACGGGGTATCCAGCGCCGAATTTTTCGCCCAATATCCCACCGGCTTCAATACCCCGGAACTGCGGTTGGATATGGCCGAAGACGAACCCTTCACCTTCATGGCCCGCCTTATGGATCACATGGATTTTGGCTCGGACGCGCGAATCATTACCCTGGATGGCGTGCGGGTCGAATTCCCCCATGGTTGGGGCTTGGTACGCGCTTCCAACACCACGCCGAGCCTGACCCTGCGTTTCGAGGCCGACCATCCAGCCGCTTTGCGCGACATTCAAGATCAGTTCCGCCAACGCTTGCTGGCGTTGCGAGCGGATTTGATTTTACCTTTTTGATTTTACTAAATTTAAACCGCCTTTTAGAGGTTCACCGACGCATGGCTCTTGACGCCCAGGCCGCCACGCAAGTGGCGCATGTATTAACCGAATCGCTACCCTATATCCGCCGCTTCTCCGGCAAGACCATCGTGGTCAAATACGGCGGCAACGCCATGGAGAACGAGCAGCTGAAAAACAGCTTTGCCCGCGACATCGTGCTGATGAAGCTGGTCGGTTTCAATCCGGTGGTGGTGCACGGCGGCGGCCCTCAAATCAGTCAGTTATTGAAGCGGATCGGTAAGGAAAGCCGCTTTGTGGACGGAATGCGCGTGACCGATAGCGAAACGATGGATGTCGTTGAAATGGTGCTCGGCGGACTGGTCAACAAAGAAATAGTTAATAATATCAATCGACACGGCGGCTGTGCGGTCGGTTTGACCGGCAAGGATGGCGATTTGATTCACGCCCGCAAACTGACCATCACCCGCCAAAGCCCTGATCTGAAAGTGCCCGAAATCATCGATATCGGCCACGTCGGTGAAGTCGCCAGCATCGATAAATCCATCGTCGAAACCCTGATCGCCGGCAACTTCATCCCGGTGATCGCTCCCATCGGCGTGGGTAAGGATGGACAATCCTACAATATCAATGCCGACCTGGTTGCCGGCAAGGTCGCTCAGGTTTTACACGCCGAGAAATTGATGCTGTTAACCGACACGACGGGGGTGCTGGACAAACAAGGCCACCTTTTGACTGGTTTGGATGCCCGTCGGGTCCAGGAACTGATCGACGATGGGACGATCCACGGCGGCATGCTGCCAAAGGTCGCTTGCGCGCTGGATGCCGTGCGCAGCGGAGTGAAGGCAGCGCATATCATCGATGGACGAATCCAACACGCGGTTTTGGTGGAACTGTTCACCGATGCTGGCATTGGCACTTTAATGCGAGGCTAGCAACACGGAAAGTGGCACCGCCGCTCTCGCCACACCTCGACGCTCCGCCACGACTTGGCTACACTTGCGGAAACCCTTACAAAACTCTGGGAAAAGCCATGCGCCGAGTCGTCTTTAACCAAAAAGGAGGGGTGGGCAAATCCACCATCGCGTGCAATTTAGCCGCTATCGGCGCCGCGCGGGGCCGACGGACGTTGGTGGTCGATCTCGATCCGCAAGCCAACGCCTCTCGTTATCTACTGGGTAAGGTCCTGGAGGATCAGAAGAAAACCCTGGCTCACTTCTTCGACGATATTCTCAATTACAAGATCTTTCCCGAAAAACCAGAGTCTTATATTGTCCCGACCCGCTTTGCCAACCTTAGCGTGATGCCGTCCGATCCACGGCTGGAAGATTTACAAATCAAATTGGAATCGCGCTACAAGATGTATAAATTGCGGGAAGCCTTGGAAACGTTTAAAGGCTATGAGGATATTTTCATCGACACGCCGCCCGCGCTGAATTTTTTTACCCGCTCGGCGCTGATCGCGGCTGACACCTGCCTGATTCCCTTTGACTGTGACGATTTTTCGCGTCGCGCGCTCTACACGCTGATGGATAGCGTGCGAGAAATTCAGGCCGACCACAATCGCGCTTTACGCATTGAGGGCATCGTGGTCAATCACTATCAGGCTCGCGCCAATCTGCCGGTGCGCTTGGTTGAAGAGCTGCGTTCCGAGGGTTTACCGGTCTTGAATGCCTTCCTGTCAGCGTCGGTCAAGATCCGCGAGTCACACGTTCAGGCATTGCCGATGATCCAGCTCGATCCCCGGCACAAACTCACCCGCGAATTTGAGGCGCTTTACAGTTTGTTAGCCACCTGATGGGTTGGGCACATGGGAAAACCCGCCCTCGAAAGCATCTTTTTTCGCAGATTTCCTAGCCTAGCGAGGCCGCGCCATGTCCGATCTCAACCCTGCCATCGTCGCCCGCATCGCGGAAGCCATGCGCCGCGCGCGCCGGCTGCTTTTCATCACCGGCGCCGGTATTTCCGCCGATTCCGGCTTACCGACCTATCGCGGCATCGGCGGCCTGTACAACGATCATGCGACGGAAGATAACTTCTCCATTGAAACTGCCCTGTCAGGGTCGATGCTGCAAGCCAATCCGGCCATTACCTGGAAATACCTGCATCAAATCGAAAGCTGTTGCCGGGGCGCGTGTTTCAACGAAGCCCATTCGATCATCGCGGAGCTACAGAATCATTTTGAAGTCTGCGTGCTGACCCAAAACATCGATGGTTTCCATCGCGACGCCGGCAGCCGCAATCTAATTGAAATTCATGGCGATATCCACGACCTGCATTGCACCCGCTGCGATTATGCGATTACGGTGCCGGATTATAGTAGCCTGGAAATGCCGCCCTCCTGCCAGCGCTGCCATGCCCTAGTACGACCGCGCGTGGTGCTGTTTGGCGAAATGTTGCCACCCCACGCCATTCAACACTTGTACGCCGAACTGGATGAAGGGTTCGACCTGGTGTTCAGCATCGGCACCACTAGTGTTTTCCCCTATATCGCGGGGCCGGTGGTGCAAGCCAGCCAAATGGGCATTCCGACCGTGGAAATCAACCCGACTGACACCAACGTCAGCCATTGCGTTGAATACAAGCTGGCGGCGGGCGCGGCCGTCAGTATGCGGACGATCCGGGAAGCCTACCAGGCAGCACTAAACTAGACCCAGCAACCGCTCCAGCCACCCGACCGCTTCAGCGACGCCCGTGGGGGCCACCGGCGGTTTGATCGGTTGGGCCAGTAATGCCTGTAAAGACGCCAATAAATCGCCACTTGCCAATTGCCGTCGCCCAATCTTGATCGCGTTGCCATGCTCGCTCAACCAGCGGCTCAACCAAGGTTCTTCCGGCCAGTCATCGCGTTCGACGTAGAGGACGGGCGTTCCATTGCAAGCGGCTTCCGTGAAAGCCCCATAACCGGGCTTGGTGAACACCGCATCGCATGATCGAATCAAATCCAGCATCGAACAATCGGGCAATAGCCCCCAATTGAACATATCCTGTCGCGCCACGCCCCAGCTGGGCGGCGTCAACCAGCAAATGCCGGGGAACCGCGGCCACGCCGCCAACGGCGGACACAGGTCCACCCCGCCCAACGCCATCAGCACCACCGTCGTTCCTTGCGCTAAACCAAGCTGGCGGTCAATCTCCGAACGTCGGTACTGTCCCAAAGCCGCGATAGGCCCGATCGGCGCGCCGTTCTGTAAATCCGGCATCGGCATACTGGGCGCTGGCTGTAAAAAAGCGATAGCACTGTTGTAGGCGGTTACCATCGGCGCGCGTAATTCCGCCAAATCCATCGCATCGGCGCCATAACCGGCCAAAATGTCGGCCCAGTTCAGCGAACAGAGCGCCAGAGTCGGTATACCGAGCCGCTTGGCCGCCGCCAAGCTCAGATAAGGAATATCCGCCAATACGCCATCGGGCGCCGCTACCCGCAGCAATTGTTCCTGCCAAGCCAATCGCGCGTCCCATTCGCGGTGGAACGACCGGTAAGCCGCCAAGCTTTCAGGGATTTTTGCCTGTAAAGCATCCACCATCACCATGCCAAAGTCGGCCGCGCCAGCCACACACGCAAAGGGTCGTGCGATGCGCTGGCGCAACACCGCTTCCGGCAATGCGCTTTGCAAGGTCAGCGATACATCGGGCCATCGGTCCTGAAAAGCCACCAGTACCGGCGCCACCTGCGCCAAATGCCCGAAACCATGGCCCGATAGAGCGACATAGAGCTGTTTCATTGTGGCCATCACCCTGCTTCCCAGTCAGCAGACAGTCAGAACGGGGGCTTATCACTACCCTGCGTCGTGGCGAGTTGTATTTTTGATTTGCATTTTCGATTATTTTATGTTAGCAATGACACAATACAACAGTCTTATCCTATCCAACACAATCATTGTCCTTATTGATACAGCCGCCTACAAGCTGATTGGTAACCCAAGAATCATCGGCGACTTGTGGAGGTTCTCATCATGGCGCAGGCGCTTACCCCGGAAAGTCTCAAACGCGGCAGCCAGTCATTTGCAGGGACTTATGGTATCAGCGAAAAAAACCAGCCGCTGGGTTTTACGCCAGGCTTTCGCGATGAGGAAACTGGCGTCATCTACATTTCCTGTTGGCGCGATGGGAGTCCCGCGCCTTTCCACGCGCTGGATGGACTGCCCGATCATCTTGTCCTGGCGCGCGGTCCCACGGGCCGGGTTGTGGCCGTCAAAGCCAGCGTCATCGCTGGTTTTATACGCTGGGGACTCTTCTACACCCGCGAGCAAGCCGCGCACTGTCTCGATTGATTCACTGAACTCAAATCAGATCCGCCATTGAGCGCGGACCCGCCGTTCGGACGGCTCGATCCGGCTAATCCATTGACTATTCCCGCCCATCGCTCTTTATCGTTACAGGCTTAGTTGCAGCCTTATCGATAACTCGCCTTGAATTTAGAAACAGCCCGACTATGGTTTTAAGGACCTGTTGACAAACTGCCAACACCCCCCGCAAGCACGGGCATAGGTTGAAAACTCCAAACACATCACCGATACCCTTCTCGCGCTGTCGGGTGTTTCCGATTATCAAGACCACGCAACGGACTTAATTGCCATGTCGATCAAAATGCTAGAAAAAAGCACGCCAGCATCCTGGCTGACGGAGCTTCCGCCCTTGGGCATGGACGCCAAAAGCATCACCGCCGATTTCAGGCACTATTTCAGCCATACCTTGGGTCGCGACCGACATACCAAATACGCCCACTACATGTACGAGGCCTTGGTCATCACGCTGCGCGATCGGCTGTGGGAGCGCTGGAAAAATACCCGCTATGCCTACGAGGTGGACGGCGGCGTGCGTCGAGCCTACTATCTCTCGATGGAATTTCTGATGGGTCGCGCCCTCAGTAACGCCATGTTGAATCTAGGCGTCACCGAACCCGTCAGCAAAGCCTTGTACGAGATGGGATTGACTCTGGAAGAACTGATCGAATGCGAGAACGACGCCGGCTTGGGTAACGGCGGCTTGGGGCGGCTAGCCGCTTGCTTCATGGACAGTTGCGCCACTCTGCGGCTGCCGGTGGTCGGTTACGGCATCCGCTACGCCTACGGCATGTTTCGCCAGCGGATCGAAAACGGCTATCAGGTCGAGGAGCCGGATCATTGGTTGCGCAGCGGCAACCTGTGGGAGCTAGAGCGCCCCGAATACACCCAGCGCATTAAGTACGGTGGCCGCACCGAGGGTTACATGAAAGCCGACGGCGAGATGGGGTGGCGCTGGATCGATACCCACGACGTGCAGGCGGTGCCCTATGACCTCCCGATCCCCGGCTACAACAATGGCACGGTCAACACGCTGCGGCTGTGGTCGGCCAAAGCCACCGACGAATTCGACTTTGAAGATTTCAACTCCGGCAGCTACACCGAAGCGGTCGGCGCCAAGAATATGGCGGAAAATATCACCATGGTGCTTTACCCCAACGACGCCACTGAAAGCGGCAAAGAGTTGCGGTTGCGCCAGCAGTACTTCCTGGCTTCCGCCAGCCTCCAGGATGTGCTTCGGCAATGGGTGCGGGTGAATGGAGAAGACTTCAGCCAGTTCGCCGCCAAAAATTGCTTCCAACTCAACGATACCCATCCGACGATCAGCGTCGCGGAATTGATGCGGCTCCTGCTCGACGAACACAATCTCAAGTGGGACGAGGCTTGGGGGATCACCAGCAAGGTGATGGCCTACACCAACCACACACTCTTGCCGGAAGCGCTGGAGCGATGGCCGGTGCGAATGTTCCGCCAATTGCTGCCGCGGGTTCTGGATATCATCTACGAAATCAACGCGCGCTTCCTGGCCGAAGTGGCGCGTCGCTGGCCTGGCGACATCGAACGCCAGCGCCGCATGTCACTGATCGAGGAAGGCTACGAGCAGCAGGTGCGCATGGCGTATCTGGCCATTGCTGGCAGCACCTCGGTGAACGGCGTCGCCGCGCTGCACTCAGATCTACTCAAGCAGGGCCTGTTCCGTGATTTTTATGAATTGTGGCCGGATCGTTTCAACAATAAAACCAACGGCGTCACCCAGCGCCGCTGGCTGGCCAATTGCAACACCGGCCTAAATCAACTGATTACCGAAACCATCGGACCGGCTTGGATTACCCAATTGGATGAGCTGCGCAAGCTGATCCCCCACGCCGATAACGCCAAGTTTCGGCAACGCTGGCAGGAAGTCAAACAGAACAACAAGGTCAAATTGGCCAGCCTGATCGAGGCCGACTGCGGCGTGGTTTTCAACACCAAGTCGCTGTTCGATGTGCAGGTCAAGCGCATTCATGAATACAAACGCCAATTGCTCAACCTTCTGCACGTCATTCACCTGTACGACCGAATCAAGCGGGGCGATACCGCTGACTGGACGCCACGCTGCGTGTTGGTCGGCGGCAAATCGGCGCCCGGTTATTACATGGCCAAACTGATCATTAAATTGGTCAACAACATCGCCAAGGTCATCAATGAAGACCCCGATGTCGGCGACAAGCTCAAGGTTGCGTTCCTCCCCAACTATCGGGTATCGGCGATGGAGGTCGTCTGCCCTGGCACCGATCTTTCCGAGCAAATCTCGACTGCCGGCAAGGAAGCCTCCGGCACCGGCAACATGAAATTCATGATGAACGGCGCGGTCACTATCGGGACGCTGGACGGGGCCAATATCGAAATCCGCGAGGAATGCGGCGACGAGAATTTCTTCCTGTTCGGTTTGACCGCGCAAGAAGTGGAGGACCGGCGGCGGGATTACAATCCCTGGTCCATCATCAACGGCGATCCGGACATTGCCCGAATCATCCGTTTGTTGGAAACCGGTCATTTCAACCAGTTCGAGCAGGGCATTTTCGATCCGATCATGCACTCCCTGACCAGCCCGCACGATCCTTGGCTGACCATCGCTGACCTACGGGCTTTCATCGACGCCCAACAGCTCGCCGCGCAGGCCTACCAGGATACCGAAAGATGGACCCGGATGAGCATCATGAATACCGCCACCAGCGGTAAGTTCTCCACCGACCGCACCATGCTGGAATACAACGCCGAAATCTGGAAGCTGAAACAATTACCGGAAATGCCGCTGGGATAAGTCTTCTTCCCGACCCGCGCCCCTCCGCTCGTCGGCAGCGCGAGGCGAGGGGCGTCCAGTTTAAACCATCCCCCGCGACGGGGGATTTTTATTGCCGATTGAATCTTATCAAACGGGCCATCAGCGGGACCGCCATGCGGATACTAGCTATCGAATTCCCGCACAATTAAGGTATAAGGATCACCTTTATCGGAGGCAAGCATGAGCAAGCATTATGATCTCATCGCCATCGGCGGCGGCAGCGGCGGCTTATCCGTTGCGGAACGGGCGAGCAGTTACGGCGCTCGCTGCGCTCTGATTGAAACGGGTCGACTCGGCGGCACCTGCGTCAATGTCGGCTGCGTGCCCAAGAAGGTGATGTGGTACGCAGCCAACCTAGCCCACGCGCTCGATGACGCCGCCGGCTATGGCTTCCGGCTGGATTATTTCGGCTTCGACTGGCGAAAACTGAAAATCGCTCGCGATAATTTCGTGCGCAATATCAATGAATGGTATCTGGGTTACTTAGCGAGGTCGGGCATTGATTTGATCAGCGGTTTGGCTCGCTTCGTGGACGCCCATACCTTGGAAGCCGGCGGCGAGCGGTTCACAGCGGAGCATATTGTTATCGCCACGGGCGGCCGCCCGCAGATTCCCAACCTACCGGGCGCTGAATTCGGCATCAGCTCGGACGGCTTTTTCGAACTGGACACGTGCCCGCAACGAGTCGCCATCGTCGGTAGTGGCTACATCGCCGTCGAACTGGCGGGAGTGCTGCACGCACTGGGGGCCGAAGTGATCTTGCTGGTGCGCAAGGACCAGGTACTGCGTCCCTTCGATGCCATGCTGCGCGAGCAGTTGATGGCTCGCCTGCGCGAGGATGGCATCAACGTGTTGACCCGTACGCAGATTCGCGCGGTGGCTCGGCGGGCCAACGGCTCGCTCAATCTACATTGCGACGGCCAAGCCACTAGTCTGCACGTTGACACCTTGCTCTGGGCTATCGGCCGCACCCCCAATACCGACGCGCTCGACTTGGCCGCCGCGGGGATCACGACGAACAGTGATGGGACTATTCCCACCGATCTTTGGCAAAACACAGCCATTCCCGGCATTTACGCTATCGGCGACGTGACGGACCGCTTTCATCTCACGCCGGTCGCCATCGCGGCCGGCCGCCGACTGGCCGACCGATTGTTCAACGAACAACCTCAGCGTCGCTTAGTTTACGAATCCATCCCCAGTGTCGTGTTTAGCCATCCCCCTATCGGCACGGTTGGCTTGACGGAGGAAGAAGCCCGCAACCAACATGGCGATGCCGTGAAAATTTATCAAACCCAGTTTCAACCCATGTACCATGCGTTCACGGCGCGCCCGACCCAGACGTATATGAAGCTGGTCTGCCTCGGCCCCGAGGAGAAAATCATCGGCTGCCATCTCTTCGGTGAAGGCGCCGATGAGATGCTGCAAGGTTTTGCGGTGGCCATCCGCATGTTGGCGACCAAGCGCGATTTCGACGAAACCGTGGCCATTCACCCCACCAGCGCCGAAGAACTGGTCACGATGCGTTAATCTTGTCATTTCCGAGAACCGCCGTCATGACGATCCGTCCCTTTGAGCAGCATATTCCCCGCATTCACCCCAGCGCTTTCATCGACGATACCGCCGTGGTGATCGGCGATGTGGAAATCGGCGAGGACAGTTCGATCTGGCCGTTGTGCGTGCTGCGTGGCGATATTCAAAGCATCCGCATCGGAGCGCGCACCAGCATTCAAGATGGCGGCGTCATCCACGTCACTCACGATAGCCGGTTCTGCCCAGGGGGCCAGCCCACCATCGTTGGTAACGACGTAACCGTGGGGCACAAGGCAATCCTGCACGCTTGCACCATCGAAGATTATTGTTTGATTGGGATGGGCGCCATCATCATGGATAAGGCTATCGTCCGGGCGCGCGTCACCCTCGGCGCCGGTAGCGTGGTGCCCCCAGGGAAAGTACTGGAAAGCGGCTTTCTTTATGTTGGCAGTCCGGCCAAGCAGGTTCGCGCGCTTAATCCCAGCGAGTTGGAATTCTTGGAGTACTCCCCTCAGAACTACCGACGGCTCAAAGACCGGCACGGAAACTTTTCGCTAGACTCTAAAAAATGACATATTTTGCGTAATTTTTTGATAAAATTATTTCTAGTGTGGGTTAACTTTAGAGTTCTTAATCGGAAAAAACGCAATCAACAAAACAAATCATATTGTGTCGCTAATCCCTGAAAAGACTCAACATTATCAGCGGATTTTTGCTTTGCTATTTTGGAAACAGGAGACTGGGCGTGTTCGAAAAAGAATATATACCGTGGTCGGATCAACTCAGTGTTGGCTTGCAAGAAATCGATGAGCAACATAAAATTCTTATCACCTTAATCAATCGTTTGTTTAACGAAGCCATTCTAAAACGAGCGGACAAGGCTCTTCTCAGCAGCATTTTGGACGAGCTCATACAATATACCTTCGTGCATTTTGCAGTCGAAGAAAGCTTGTTCCGGATTTTCGATTATCCTGATACTGAAACGCATCAAGCGCATCACGATCTCCTCAAGCAAGAGGTCGTTAATTTTAAGAAAAAATTTGATAACGGCATGCCAATCGATGTCGAGCTGATGAGTTTTCTCAAGAAATGGATAACGCAGCACATCATGCTGGACGATAAAAAATACACGCCTTTTTTCCTAGGAAAAGGCTTCAAAGCCAAATGGACCAAACAGCAATCATGGATGGGAAAAATCTGGAATTCCTTAAAATCCTAATGACACTTCATATACCCGATGCTATTTTTCGATGCGCAATCCTTTATTGACCTCTCACGATCTCCCTTCCTATTCCGCCATTCAACCCGAGCATGTCGAACCAGCCATCGACCGTTTGTTGGCTGAAAACCGGCTGAAAATCGAGCAGTTGCTGGCTGCTAACTCTACTTACACCTGGGGCAATTTGCTTGAGCCGCTGGAGGAATTGGAGGATCGCCTGAATAAGGCTTGGTCTCCGGTTAACCACCTGCATTCGGTGCTCGATTCCGATACTTTACGGAGCGCCTATAACCTCTGCCTGCCCAAGCTCAGCGCCTACGCCACCGAACTTGGCCAACACGAAGGGTTGTACCAAGCCTATCGCCAAATCGCTGCGGGGCCAGAGTACGGTCAGCTCGATGCAGCGCAACGCAAGGTCATCGACAACGCCTTACGGGACTTCCGTCTGTCCGGTATTGCCTTGCCATTGGAACAGCGCTCCCGCTATAAGAATATTCAGCAGGAATTGACCCAACTCAGCGCCAAGTTCGCTGAAAACGCATTGGATGCAACCCAAGGGTGGAGCAAGCATCTGACTGATGAGGCGCAATTGGCGGGCCTTCCGGAATCGGCGCGGGCGCTGGCCCGGCAAACCGCCCAGCAACGCGATTTGGCAGGCTGGCTGTTAACGCTGGAATTACCTTCCTACCTACCGGTATTGAACTATGCCGACGACCGGACATTACGGCGGGAAATGTACGATGCCTATTGTACTCGCGCCTCCGACCAGGGGTCCAACGCCGGCCGTTGGGACAACGGGCCGGTGATGGAGCGCATCCTGGCGCTGCGCCACGAACTGGCGCAGCTGCTCGGTTTCCGCGACTATGCCGAATATTCTCTGGCCACCAAGATGGCCGACTCACCCGATCAAGTTTTGGCCTTCCTTAACGATCTCGCCCAGCGCGCCCGACCGCAGGCCCAGCGGGAATTAGACGAATTAGGCGATTTCGCCCGCGACCAGTTTGCAATCGAGCGGCTGGACGCTTGGGATATCGGCTATTACTCGGAGAAATTGCGCCAGCACCGCTATCAACTGTCACAGGAAGAATTACGACCCTATTTCCCGACGACTCGCGTCCTACCGGGCCTGTTCGCGGTCGCGGAAAAATTGTTCGATATCACCGTTCGCCCATTGGACGGGGTGGAGGTATGGCACTCCGATGTGCGCGCCTATGAAATTGTTGATACCGAGGGCGTCCGACGGGGGCGCTTCTATCTGGATCTATACGCCCGCCCTCACAAACGCGGCGGCGCCTGGATGGACGGCTGTCTGGCGCGGCGGTTGATCGATCGAGCGGTGCGGCTACCCGTCGCTTATTTAGTGTGCAATTTCACGCCGCCGGTGGGAAACGACCCAGCGCTGCTAACCCATAACGAAGTGGTGACCCTATTCCACGAGTTCGGTCACGGCTTGCATCACTTGCTGACCAAAATCAACTATCTACCCGTTGCGGGCATCCATGGTGTGGAATGGGACGCCGTGGAGCTTCCGAGCCAGTTTTTGGAAAACTGGTGTTGGTCGCGCGAAGCCTTAGCGCTATTGACCGGGCATTATCAAACCGGCGACCCGTTACCTGACCCCTTATACCAACGGATGCTGGCGGCCAAAAACTTCCAAGCCGGCATTTTCATGGCGCGGCAGCTGGAATTTGGCCTATTCGATTTCCGGCTGCACCGGGATTACGAGCCAGCGCGCGGCGGACAGGTGCTGGAGGTGTTGGATAAGGTGCGTAGCCAGGTGGCGGTTATCATTCCACCAGCCTACAACCGCTTTGCCAATGCCTTTACCCACATCTTCGCTGGCGGCTACGCCGCGGGCTACTACAGCTATAAATGGGCCGAAGTGCTGTCGGCGGACGCCTTCAGCGCCTTCGAGGAAACCGGGGTTTTCGACCCCTCGACCGGGGCGCGTTTTCGGGAAAGCATCCTGGAAGTCGGCGGTTCGCGGCCCGCATTGACGAGCTTTGTCGCCTTTCGCGGCAGAGAACCCCGCATTGAGCCTTTATTGCGGCTCAGTGGAATCGCGGCTTAAAAAGCCTTAAAGTTCTGGCGTCGCCATGGTCATCAAATGACGCCAGCGCCCTTTTTGAAACTGGAATAACCGGCTTCTTTATCCACAGTGACCTTGACGCCACTCACGCCCAAATTAAATTGTAAGCCCTGGGTTCGAGAATCCAGCCGCATAATGACTTTATGCCGCCATTTCGCTAGCGAGAAGCGGTAGTAGCGCTGGCTTATATAACCAGCCATCAAGACCTCAACTTCCGCTCAATATACCCGCCTCCAAAAGGGCGGACATCGGTCGCCACCATGCCCGCTCGGCGCGCTCCTTCCAGCCCCGAATCGGCATCCTCGAACACCTGACAAAGCGAAGGATCGACCCCCAACCGGTGCGCCGCCTCTAGGAATAAGCCGGGATCGGGCTTAGACGGCAAGCCATCGTCGGCGGTCAACACAACCGGGAACAAATCGAGCAGGCCAGCGGCTCGCAACGCCCGCTCCACATTGGGACGATTGCTACCCGAGACGACCGCCATCGGCAGTTCGCCATGGTAGCGTCGAGCCAGCGCCGCGATGGGCTCCAGCGGCCTGGTCTGGTCTAATAGCGCATAGGTGCGCTGTTCCTTCTCTTCAGTAAATTGCTCGATATCGACCTGCTGGCCGAATTGTTGGTTGTACAACGCGACGATTAAATCCGTGGGCTTGCCGTTGTGTTGGACCATAAACGCCAGGGGACAGTCCAAGCCACGTTCGGCGAAGGTCTGTTGCCAAGCGGCATAATGTAAGGGCAGGGTATCGGCCAAAGTACCATCACAGTCGAAAATAAGCGCTTGAATACCCTCGACAACCTCCAAACCAGCAACCGTCGCAAGATCCGCCATTTTGGAAAGCCTCAGGTGCGTGGCGGACGCAGTACGACAGGCGGGACCGGTTTTGCCTCTTCCTGTTCCGGTTCATCCATCGCCTCCAGCGATAAGCCCGAACCGCCAGTTGACTCGGTCCCGCTCACCGCGCCGCCCGACAAGTTGATCTTCAATCGCAAATTGTTGGCCGAATCGGCGTTCTTGATGGCTTCCTCGAAGCTGATTTTGCCGGCCTTATGGAGGGCGAACAAGGCTTGGTCGAAGGTCTGCATCCCCAATCCGGTCGATTTTTCCATGATCTCTTTCAAGGTGCTAACCTCGCCCCGCTTGATCAAGGTCTCGACCATCGGCGAATTAAGTAAAATTTCGATGGCCGCCACCCGTTTACCGTCCACGGTCGGGATCAAGCGTTGCGAAACGAAGGCGCGGAGATTGCCCGACAGATCGGCCAGCAACTGCGAGCGCCGCTCCTCCGGGAAAAAGTTGATGATGCGGTCGAGGGCTTGATTGGCGCTGTTGGCGTGTAAAGTGGAGATCGCCAGATGCCCGGTCTCGGCGAAAGCCAATGCGTGCTCCATCGTCTCACGGTCGCGAATTTCACCGATCAAAATGACATCGGGGGCCTGTCGCAGGGTATTTTTGAGGGCGTCGGCATAGCTGAGCGTATCGACGCCCACCTCGCGCTGGTTGACAACCGAGCATTTATGGGGATGGACGAATTCGATGGGATCTTCGATGGTAATGATATGGCCGCCGCTGTTGCTGTTGCGATGGTCGATCAAGGCTGCCAGCGAGGTTGATTTACCCGAACCCGTGCCACCGACAAACAGGATTAGGCCGCGCTTTTCCATGATCACCCGCGTCAGGATCGGCGGCAACCCCAGCGCTTCGACGCTGGGAAGCTCCGTTTTGATGTTGCGGATCACCATTCCCACTTCGCCGCGCTGCTTGAAAATATTGATTCGAAAACGACCGACGCCAGGCTCGCCGATGGCCAGATTCATCTCCATCGTCTTTTCAAATTCGGCGATTTGGGCCTGATCCATGACCGAATAAGCGATTTGCTTGACCCGACCTGGCGGCAGCATCTCCTTATCCAGCATGCGCAACATCCCCTGAAATTTACCGCAGGGCGGCGCTCCGGTACTCAGATAGATATCAGAACCATCCCGGCGCGCCAGAATCAACAGAAAATCCTTCAGTTCCATCATTGCTGTTTACTCAATGTCGTAGTCAAACCTGCTTGAAAATCATTCGGCTGCCGCCGCATGACCGCCACGCCGAGAATCACCGGCCCCTTCACCCTCCGGCGTCACGGCGTGGACGCCCCCGAAATAGACATCGCGCACCGCCCAACAGTTGAACGGCCAGCGTCCAGCCAATGACGCCAGCGCCGCGGGGTCGAAACCTGGCTCCAGTTGAACCTGTCGGCCGTCCCAATGCAGCCGGGGCGCTTCGACGGCGGCGCGAAGATCGAAACCGAAATCCACCACGTTACTGATAACCTGCACGAGCGCCGAACGAATCCGCTTGCTGCCGCCGCTGCCTAATACCAACCGTAACCGATCCCCGGCCAGCAGCAGCGAAGGCGCCATCATCGACGCGACTCGCACGCCCGGTGGGCTACCATGGAAGCCTTCCGGATGCAGATCATCTTCACCCATCATGTTGTTGAGCATGATGCCGGTCTCGGCGGCAAAGCAACCGGAACCCTCGCCATTGGATGTCGTCATGCTGGCGGCATTCCCTTGCGCATCGCAGACGCTGATGTGTGTGGTGCCGCCGCAAGCGGTACGCACGCGTTGCAGGCTTTGCGCGAAGCCCGCTTCATCCATCGCGGATGGACTGGGAGAACCCGCCGCCCGGCGGCGATCAACCTCCTCCATCACGGCCGTCAGCAGCGCAAGGTGAGCGTGCGAACCAAAGCCAAGATCAGCGACCTGGCGCGCTTCCAACAACCGCAATGATAGCGCGATCAGCGCGCCGCCCAATGACGGCGGTGGATTGGTCAGCAACCGGCAACCGCGATAATCAATTGTCAGAGATTCGCGCTCGATAACTCGATAGGCGGCCAAATCGGCCGCGGTCAACCAACCCGCTCCCTCGCGCATGTCACGGTCGATACGCTGGGCTAGCTCGCCTTGATAAAATTCTCGCTCGCCATCGTGGGGTAAAGTTTCCAAAAAAGCGGCCAGCGCCGGGTTGCGCAGTACATCGCCTTCCCGCAAATAAGCACCCGACGGTTCGAACAAGGCCCGCCCCACTGTGGTCAAGGTCATGATCGGCGTCAGCAAATCCAGGAAATACGCCTGCTTGGCGTTGATCGCCAAACCCTCGCGCGCCAACTGAATCGCCGGCGCTAACACCTCTGCTAGCGGCAACCGACCCAGCCGTCGATGGACATGGAGATAGCCTTTGAGGGTGCCGGGCACAGCGACCGAACCCATGCCGACGTTGAAAATTTGTTCGCTGCCGGGGAATCGAACCGTCACTGGCAAGAAATGTGGGTCCAGCCCACTGGCCGGCAATCCCTGTCCCGGCGTGTCCACAAAGAAATCGAACAGAACCGATTGGCCCTGGGCAGTACGGGCCAACAGAAAGCCACCCCCGCCGAGACTGGTTAGTGCTGGCTCTGCGACAGCGGCGGCAAATCCAGCGGCCACTGCCGCATCAAAGGCATTACCACCAGCGCCGAGAATGCCACAAGCGGCCTCGGTGACGCGGGAATGGCCGCTGGCCGCGCCACCCCTAGCAGATGATCGGAGTTCGCCCATCAGCGAATAAGCTCAAACCTGGGTCGGGTTTCAGGTCCGGTTGGCTGGTCGTCGGTGCGGCGTGCGGCTGCGGGGACGATGTTCGCCGCCAGGAATCGGTGGCCGACGACGATCCAGCCGCTTGGGCGGCTTGTATTCCGTCAACAAGTCTTCGCTAACCGGCAAGATAGGGATTTTTTGCCCGATAAACTCCTCGATGTCTGGCAACGAGTAAACGTACTCTTCACAAACGAAACTGATGGCGTCGCCGCTAGCCCCGATGCGGGCGGTGCGACCGATCCGGTGGACATAATCTTCGCGATCCTGCGGCAAGTCGAAATTGATGACGTGGGTCACATCCGGGATGTGCAAGCCGCGCGCCGCCACATCGGTAGCGACCAGGATCGGCAACGCGCCGCGCTGGAACGACTCCAGTAAGCGTAATCGTTTGTTTTGAGGAATATCACCTGATAATACTTCCGCCTCATAACCATTGCCTAGCAGGTAGCCGGTAACCCGATCCGCCGAGCGCTTGGTATTAACGAAGATCATGGTGCGCTTGGGGTCATGCTGGCGCAACACGCCAAGCAGCAAACCAATCTTGTCGTGCGCCGAGACGTGGTAAAGCACTTGACGGACTTTATCGGCAGTGACATGTTCGGCCTCGATCCGAATCACTTGCGGATCGTTCATATGCTCATAGGCCAGCTCCATCACCCGGTTGCTCAACGTTGCGGAAAATAACATATTGATCCGTTGGCCGGCCGGCGGCATTTTGCGCAGCAGATACCGAATATCGGTGATAAAACCGAGATCGAACATGCGATCGGCTTCATCCAACACCACCACTTCGATATTGGATAGGCGGTATACTCCTTGTTTGAAGTAGTCGATTAAGCGGCCAGGCGTGCCAATCAGCACATCAACCCCGCTTTCAAGCTGGCGGCGCTGGCTGTCGTAGCCGGTTCCTCCGAAAACCGCCACGAATTTCAAACCGGTGTAGCGGCCGATCAGTTCGGCGTCTCGATGAATCTGCACCGCCAGCTCGCGCGTGGGCGCGAGGATGATCGCCCAAGGCCCGACGGCATCCTCCACAATGGGTGTTTCCATCAGATGATGCAGGGCGGCCAGCAGAAACGCGGCGGTCTTACCGGTGCCGGTTTGGGCCTGGCCGGCGACATCCTGGCCCTTGAGCGCCAATGGCAAAGTGGCCGCCTGGATCGGCGTGCAATGGACGAAACCAGCGTCGTTCAAACTTTCCAGTAACGAATCGTTTAAGTGAAGTGACGAAAAAAGGACTTGAGTTAGATGATCTTTTTGCATGAGCGAGTAACGATCCCGTGTCAGCAGGGGAGTAGGAGGGCTCATGGCGAGCCCGAATCACACCAGGCCAAACAGAAAGAAATTTGTCCCCTAGCTAAATATTTTGCCACAATATCCTCTAGCGAACGCCGCGCGCCGTGGTTTTTTCGGCTGCCCCATGGCATCACCCCTTGGAATCCATCTGATCCAACCCCACTTTACCGGGTCCCGCATCGCCAGAACAACCCGCGCGCGATCCGAAGGCCAGCTCTATTTGCAATCTGGAGAACTACCCCATGAGCGAGCACATCTTGCATATCACCGATGATTCTTTCGAAACCGAGGTCATTAAAGCCGACAAGCCGGTCTTGGTGGACTACTGGGCCGAATGGTGCGGCCCCTGCCGGATGATCGCCCCAATCCTAGACGAGATCGCCGGCGAATACGCTGATCGGATCAAGATCTGCAAATTAAATGTGGATGAAAACCAGAATACGCCTCCCAAGTACGGCATTCGGGGCATTCCAACATTGATGCTGTTCCGCAATGGCAACGTTGAGGCCACCAAGGTCGGCGCGCTGTCCAAATCGCAGTTAGTCGCCTTTCTCGACAGCAGTTTGCGCTGAAACTTTCCACGCGGCGTCCTTCAAGGGTAGACGCCGTTACGCGGCCGTGCTAGCTTAACCGGCACGCCGCGCTCGCCATTCTCGCTATCGTTCCCGATAACACTTCGCTTCTGGCCTTTTTCCGAGACGCGAACCCTGGATTCCTCCCCCTGCCGGCGCATCCTTCCAGCGCCAGCCGCTTCGAGCCTCTAGCTTCCATGAATCTAACCGAACTTAAAAAGAAATCCGCCGCCGACCTCATTGCCATCGCGCAGGAACTCAAACTCGAAGGGATGGCGCGATCCCGCAAGCAAGATGTGATCTTCGCCATCCTCAAGGCGCTGGCCAAAAGCGGCGAGGATATTTCGGGCGACGGCGTGCTGGAAATACTGCAAGACGGCTTTGGCTTCCTGCGCTCCGCCGACAGCTCCTATCTGGCCGGCCCCGACGATATTTACGTCTCTCCCAGCCAGATCCGCCGTTTCAATCTGCGCACTGGCGATACGGTCAGCGGCAAGATTCGCCCGCCCAAGGAAGGCGAGCGTTACTTTGCCTTACTGAAGGTCGGCGACATCAATTTCGAACCGCCGGAAGCCTCCAAGAACAAAGTCCTGTTCGAAAACCTGACTCCGCTACACGCCGACGAACGGCTAACCCTGGAACGCGGCAACGGCAGCACCGAGGACATCACGGCGCGAGTGATCGACCTGATCGCGCCCATCGGCAAGGGCCAGCGCGGTTTGATCGTCTCGCCGCCCAAGGCCGGCAAGACCATGATGTTGCAAAACATCGCCCAGAGCATCGCGACTAACCATCCCGAATGCTATCTGATCGTGCTGCTGATCGACGAACGGCCGGAGGAAGTGACCGAGATGCAGCGCTCGGTGCGCGGCGAGGTGATCGCTAGCACCTTCGACGAACCGGCCACCCGCCATACCCAAGTCGCCGAGATGGTCAACGACAAGGCCAAACGACTGGTCGAGCACAAGCGCGACGTGGTGATTCTGCTCGATTCCATCACCCGGCTGGCGCGGGCCTACAATACCGTGGTGCCCGCGTCCGGCAAGGTGCTGACCGGTGGCGTGGACGCCAATGCGCTCCAGAAACCCAAGCGCTTTTTCGGCGCGGCGCGCAATATCGAGGAAGGCGGTTCGCTGACGATCATCGCCACCACCTTGATTGACACCGGTTCCCGCATGGACGATGTGATTTACGAGGAATTCAAGGGCACCGGCAATATGGAAATCCATCTGGATCGACGAATTTCCGAGAAGCGGGTGTTTCCGGCCATCGATATCAACCGCTCCGGCACCCGGCGCGAAGAATTGCTTACCGATCCAGACGATTTGCAGAAGATGTGGATTTTGCGCAAGCTGCTGCACCCCATGGACGAGTTGCAGGCAATGGAATTCATGCTGGATCGCCTCAAGGCCAATAAGACCAACAAAGAATTCTTTGAGGCGATGAAACGCTGATTCGGCCTCTCCCTCATTCTTTCCACATCTCCCGACTCACCATGAATCCCGTTGCCGACTCTAGTGATTTCCAAACACCGCGCCGCCCGACCTTGCCCCGTTTGCTAGCCCTGCCCTTTTCAGTGATTCCCAGCTCGATCCACTCCACTGTGCTGATTACTGCTTTGAATCGGCTATTGGCCAAGCAGATTCGTGAAGGCGAATTCGAGTTTCTGCGTGATCGGGTATTGGCGATTCAGGTACGGGACGCCAAGGTCACTTATCAGCTCCGTTATGCAGGTCCCGCTGGTTTCGTAGCCTGCCAGCGCAGCGAAAAACCGGATTTGTCGATCAGCGGCACGATCTACGACTTTCTGGCGCTGGCCACCCGCCGCGAAGATTCCGATACCTTATTCTTCAACCGGCGCGTGGTGCTGGAAGGCGACACCGCGTTGGGATTGGAATTAAAAAACTGGCTCGACGGAATGGATTTTGAAGCCCTCGGCGGGCCGTTGCCACCCCTGTTACGCGCCACCGACCGAATGATGGGCGCTTACGAGCGATTCAAACGCTAATCCGCCCAAACCAAATCGCCACCATAGCGCTCGCGCAAAGGGTTGGCCCGAAATAGCGCACCGCGGTCGATTTAAATCGTGAGCCAGGACGCCAGTGGGGTTCAACTCTGGCGCACCTTGGCCCAATGCTCTTCCAATCGCTTCACGGATACAGGCGCGACGGTTTTCAATTCCTGGGCGAACTGTGAAACGCGCAACTCTTCCAACAACCAGCGAAAGCGTAGCAATTCAGGATCGTGCTTTTCGTCAAGGGCATTTCGTTCGGCCCGCCGTCGCCAGAGCGCCGACAGTCGCACGATATCGCCGCTGCGCTGACGGTCTTTGTCCGGCGCGTGCTTGAGTTTTTGCAAGCGCACGCTGATAGCGCGCAGATAGCGCGGCAGATGCGGCAGCCACTCCGGCGGGGTCTGGCTGAGAAAACCCGGATACACCAGCCGCGCCAGTTGCTCGCGCACGTCCGCCAGCGCCTCGGCCCAGACGGACGATTCATCGGCGGTTAACAACCGTCTCACCTCGTGATACGCGGCCAAAATGACGGCGGCGGTCTCGCATATCTCGGCCCTGACGGCGAACAGTCTCGCCTTGCCTCGCTCCACTAAGGCGTCGAACGACTCCCGGTTGCGCGGCAAGGGCTGATCGGTCAAAAAAGCCCGATCTAGGATGACGTTCAGTAGATCTTCCCGCAACGCCTCCTGCGTCCCCAAACCGACGTAGTGCAGGGTCATCTGTTGGAACTTCGGCAGATCGCGCGCCAGTTGCTTGTAGGTCGATCCCAGCCGCCACCCGATCAAGCGCCGTAAACCAACGCGAGTCGCCGCCTCCGCTCGCGCCAGCGAATCCAGTAGACGCAAGGCCAGCGTGCCGTCCGATTCCGCCACCAAGGCCGGATAGCCCCGCAGATGAATGCTGTTGCGGATAAAACTGACTTCCTCGGCCAGTTCCCCAAAATCCCAATCACGCAGCCGCTCGCGCTCGAACTCCGGGGTCGGTAGCGCGGCGAACTGGCTGCGCGCCTCGCCGCGCAATTGCGCCTGAATCGCGCCCCAATCGCGACCGATCGCCAGCCCCTTGCCATCGGCATCCACCACTTGCACCCGCATTCGCACATGCATGGGTACGGTATCCAGGTCCCAAGCCTCCTCAGGGATCCGCACCCCGGTCATTTTCTCCAGGCGCTCGGTCATCGCCTCGATCAGCGATTCCCTCCCCGGTTCGATCACCTCCAGCAAGGCTTGCACGTAATTCGGCACTGGCACGAAGTTACGCCGTATCGCTTTCGGCAAGGACTTCAACAAGGCGGCCATCCGTTCCGCCCGCAAGCCCGGCACCAGCCAATCCAGTCGCTTGGGATCAACCTGATTGACCGCCGCCAGCGGCACGGTCAGCGTCACGCCGTCATCGTCCGCGCCGGGCGTAAATCGATAAGTCAGCGGTAATTGCAAGCCATCGAGATCGAGATGGTCGGGAAAACGCTCACCATCGGTCACTGGTCCCGCCGCTGCTAGCAGCGCCGCGCGGTCAAGAAACAGCAGACGCGGATTTTCCCGCTCTACTTGTTTGCGCCAAGTCTCGAACGCGGGACCACTGTAAATGCCTTCGGGAATCCGTTCCCCATAAAAGCGGTACAGCGTTTCCTCATCCGCCGTCAGATCGCGGCGGGCGCGTACCTCCAGTTCTTCCAATTCGGCTAGCAAGGCTCGGTTGTGCTGAAAAAATGGCGCTTTGCAATGGAAATCACCCTCAACCAGCGCGTGTCGGATAAAAATTTCTCGCGCCAACGCCGGATCGAGCGGCCCATAATTGATCCGACGATTGCTGATGATCGGCAGACCGTACAATGTCACCCGTTCGAGCGCTGTCACCTGCGCCGAGCGCTTCTCCCAGTGCGGTTCGGCGTAGCCACGCTTGAGCAGATGGCCGGCCAACCCTTCCACCCATTCGGGATCAATACGGGCCACGGTGCGAGCATACAGGCGGCTGGTCTCCACCAGCTCCGCCGCCGCCACCCAACGCGGCCGTTTCTTGAATAGCCCGGAACCGGGAAACAGATAAAAATTGCGACCCCGCGCACCGACATAGACGTTTTCCTCTTGCTTTAAACCAAGCTGGCCCAGCACCCCGGCCAGCAATGCCCGATGCAGGTTAGGGTAAGGGGCGGGTTCCTCGTTCGGTCGCATCCCCATTTCAGTAGTAAGGCCGAGCAATTCATGATGCAGGTCGCGCCATTCCCGCAGCCGCACGAAGGACAGGAACTCGGCCTGACACAGGTTGCGCAATTGATTCTTGGACAGTTGCCGGACCTGCTCGTGGTAGTAATCCCACAGCTTGAGCAAGGCCAGAAAATCGGATTGCTCATCCCGAAACCGACGATGTTTCTCGTCGGCTGCTTGTTGTTTTTCCAGTGGCCGCTCGCGCGGATCTTGCACGGCCAGCGCGGCGACGATGATGAGCACCTCGCGCAAACTGCTTTCCCCTCGCGCCGCCAGCAGCATGCGGCCTAATCTTGGGTCGAGCGGTAACTTGGCCAGTTGTCGGCCTAGCTCGGTGATGCGCCGCTGCTCGTCCACCGCCTGTAACTCAAACAGCAAGCGAAACCCGTCGCTGATCTGGCGCGAATCGGGCGGATCGACGAAGGGAAATTCTTCCGGCCGACCCAGATTGAGCGCGCTCATCTGCAAAATCACCGCCGCCAGATGGGTGCGAAGAATTTCGGGATCGGTAAACGGTGGACGAGATTGATAGTCTTCTTCAGCGTACAGGCGGACGCAAATCCCGGCCATCACCCGACCACAACGACCGGCGCGCTGGTTGGCGCTAGCTTGGGAAATTTTCTCAATCGGCAGGCGTTGAATCTTGCCGCGCGGGCTGTAGCGACTGATCCGCGCCGTGCCGGGATCAATCACGTAGCGGATACCAGGCACCGTCAGCGAGGTTTCGGCCACGTTGGTCGCCAGCACAATTCGAGGCCGGCCATGCGGCTGAAACACCCGGTTTTGCTCGGCGGCCGATAGCCGGGCGTACAGCGGCAAAATTTCGGTGTTGGGCGGATGGTGCTTGCGTAAACTTTCGGCGGTTTCCCGAATTTCGCGCTCGCCGGAGAGAAAAATCAGAATGTCACCCGGCCCTTCCCGCCAGACTTCATCCACCGCGTCCAGAATTGCCTGTTGTAAATCGCGGTCGCGCTCGTCCTCGTCCGCCGCGATTAACGGCCGATAGCGAAGCGCTACCGGATAGGTGCGCCCGGACACTTCGATGATTGGCGCATTGTTGAAATGGTGGGAAAAGCGTTCGGGGTCAATGGTGGCCGAGGTGATGATGAGCTTTAGATCGGGCCGACGCGGCAACAACCGCCTCAGATAGCCCAGCAGGAAATCGATGTTGAGGCTGCGTTCGTGGGCCTCATCGAGGATGATGGCCTCGTACTGTTCCAGCAGGCGGTCGCCTTGCGTTTCCGCCAACAGGATGCCGTCAGTCATCAGCTTGATCGCGGCATTCGGCCCGGTGTGGTCGGAAAAGCGCACCTTGTAGCCGACTTGGCCGCCGACCGTGGTATTCAGTTCAGCGGCAATCCGCGTCGCCACCGAACGGGCGGCGATTCGGCGTGGCTGCGTGTGGCCAATCAAGGCCGCCGCGCCGAGTCCAAGCGACAAACAGATTTTCGGCAACTGAGTGGTTTTGCCGGAGCCGGTTTCGCCGCACACCACCACCACTTGATGGTCTCGGATCGCGGCGGCGATGGCGTCGCGATGCGCACTGATCGGCAGACTGTCATCAAACTCGGGCGTCGGTAGGGCGGCGCGGCGCGCTTGCAAGCGCGCCACAGCGGCATCGACCTCGACGCGGAGTTGCTCCACGCCGCGATCTACCGGCTTACCGTCGCGCGCGCGCTGGCGCAACCCGCGCAGGCGGTGGGTAAATGCGCCACGGTCGCGAATCGGACAATCCACCAATCGTGTTTGTATAAGGCGAAAAACGTGTTCCACAACGAGCTCAATATTTTGTTTGCAATAGTGTAAACCTACCCAACAGGGAAGCGGCGCGCATTTTTGCACTAAGCTTGTGCAAACGCACACAAAATTTGCTTGCGGAACTGCATTCTTTGACGTACTTTCCGGCGCGGGTAGAGGGTGAGAAGAACCTCAAAATACCCAACGTCGACCCTCGGTTAGCTGGCAGTTCCGCGATGCCGCGGAAGCGCCGATGGCCCGGCTGAAAAAATATTTTGTCTTTGAGGTTGTCTTAATGAGCACTGGTACTGTGAAATGGTTTGACGAAGCGAAAGGTTTCGGTTTCATCGCCCCGGAGGACGGTAGTAATGACGTATTCGTCCATTACTCCGTGATCGAGGGTAAGGGTTTCCGCACCTTGGCGGAAAACCAAAAAGTCGAATTTGAAGTCAAAGCCGGCCCCAAAGGACCACAAGCCACGATGGTTAAAAAATTCGCGGCTGAAAAATAAAACACGTTCCACCAACCCTTCAGCCGAGGCCCCGCTGCGCGGGGCTTCGTCGTTTTAACCACTTCGCTATAATGCCTCGCCCGCCTCACCTGACAGAGCCGTATCGTGATTGAAAAACTCCGCAATATCGCCATCATCGCCCACGTGGACCATGGCAAGACCACGCTGGTAGACAAACTGCTGCAACAGTCCGGCACGCTCGGCGACCGGGCCGCGCCGCCCGAACGGGTGATGGACTCTAACGCCCTGGAACGGGAACGCGGCATCACCATTCTGGCCAAGAATACCGCTTTGTATTGGCGCGACTATCACATCAATATCGTGGATACACCGGGCCATGCCGACTTCGGCGGCGAGGTCGAACGGGTGTTGTCGATGGTGGATTCGGTGCTGTTGCTGGTTGATGCCGTGGATGGTCCGATGCCGCAAACCCGCTTCGTCACCCAAAAAGCCTTCGCCATGGGCTTCCGGCCCATCGTGGTCATCAACAAGATCGACCGGCCGGGCGCGCGACCCCATTGGGTGCTGGATCGCACCTTCGATCTGTTCGACCGCTTGGGCGCGACTGATGAGCAACTGGATTTTCCGGTCATTTACGCCTCGGCCCTGCACGGTTATGCGGGCTTGGACGAGGCGGCGCGGGAAGGCGACATGGCCCCGCTGTTCGAGACCATCATCAACCATGTCAGACCGCCAGCGGTCGATCCCGCCGGCACGTTTCAACTGCAAGTCAGCTCGCTGGATTACAACAGTTACGTCGGCGTTATCGGCATCGGCCGCATCCGGCGGGGTAAAGTGAAGACCAACACGGCGGTCACGATCCTCGATCCGAACGGCAACCGCCGCAATGGCCGCATCCTGCAAATTCTGGGCTTTCAGGGACTGGAGCGGATTGAATTTCCCGAAGCCTCGGCGGGTGACATCATCGCTTTCACGGGCATTGACGGCCTGGGCATTTCCGATGTGATTTGTGACCCCACCGCCGTCGAGCCACTCCCCCCACTCAAGGTGGACGAACCCACCATGAGCATGACTTTTCAGGTCAATACCTCACCGTTCGCGGGCCGCGAGGGCAAATATGTCACCAGCCGCCAGGTGCGCGAGCGGCTATACCGTGAATTGATCCACAATGTCGCGTTGCGGATCGAGAACACCGACGACCCCGACAAATTCAAGGTCTCTGGCCGGGGCGAGCTGCATCTGTCGATCCTGATCGAAAACATGCGCCGTGAGGGTTATGAATTGGCGGTCTCCCGCCCGGAAGTGATCGTGCGTGAAATCGATGGTGAGTTGCACGAGCCTTATGAACAGTTAACTGTCGATGTGGAGGAACAGCATCAAGGCACGATTATGGAAAAGCTCGGCGAACGGCGCGGGGACTTGCTCGACATGCAGCCCGACGGCAAGGGCCGGGTTCGCTTGGATTATCTGATTCCGGCGCGCGGCCTGATTGGCTTCCAGACCGAATTTCTGACCGCCACGTCCGGCACCGGTCTGCTCTATCATGTGTTCGACCGCTACGGCCCACTCAAAAAAGGCGCTATCGGCGCACGGATTAACGGAGTGCTGATTTCCAATTCCACCGGCAAGGTACTGGCCTACGCCTTGTTCAATCTTCAGGAGCGCGGCCGGTTGATGGTTGGCCCCGGCGATGAAGCGTACGAAGGCATGATCGTCGGCATTCACTCTCGCGACAACGATCTGGTCGTCAATCCGCTCAAGGCCAAACAACTCACCAACATTCGCGCGGCGGGTTCGGATGAAAATATTCTGCTGACCCCGCCGGTGCGGTTGAGCCTGGAACAGGCGTTGGAATTTATTGATGACGACGAACTGGTGGAAGTAACTCCAAAATCCATCCGTCTCCGCAAAAAACTGTTGCTTGAACACGAGCGCAAGCGGGCAGGACGACAGGGAAGCTAAGCCAAAATCATATTTCGTCCTGAAGAAGGCGGGAGCTGATCCTCTGTGCCGAGCGACTGCTCCCAGCCATTTCAACGGTTGCAACGGCGTGGTAACTGGGAGGAAATCTGCTTTACTTTGCTCAAAGGCTGCTATCAATCCCGCCCAAAACTTCTGAGGAAGGAGATCGCCGTGGCAGACGATTCGCTAGTTCCAGTCTTGATTGCCGACATCCAAGGCAAAGAAATTATCGAAGCTTATTACCAGCGGTGTGGTCTGGAAACGATCGGGCCGGGCCGAATCAAAACCGGCGAGATTTTTACCTTCTCCAGCCTTGAAGATCTGTTTGACAAGCTGCTGGCTAACGACGCTAAAACGCAGATTGCGGTCAGTCACGGCAGCTCCGAACACGGACTGCTTATCAAATTCGCCAAGGAATCTAAATTTACCGCCACCGGCGCCGTGATTGAAACGCTTTCTGTGTTAGCTGATCTGGCCAAGAAAGGCAGTCTTGCGGCGGATAATGAGCGGCTTAGCAACGTCGCCCAAATGATGGGCGTGACAGTCGCCACCGCCCAACGCTTGCTGGAAAAAATTAATAAGCTGCGCGCTAAAAAGCTGATCCTACACATTCGCGGCTGCAATATCGGCGCTAATGTTTCCCTGCTGCGCGCCTATAAAACCGCGCTCGGCGCCGCCGCCCTCACTGCCCCAACCGTGCGGATGGTCTATGCCGGCGTCAACCCGCGCAAGCCCCCCAAAGGCGTATCGATGGGGGATCTAGTTGGCGATACCAAGCCAAAACTCCCGAAGACCCGGCGGCGTCTCTTTCCTTGGCCAGAAAATTCCCATGTCGGTCCGATCATCATCGACATCCGCGACATTGACGGTCATACTCAATTGGAAACCACTGCCTTTATCAACGATCCACCCCTCACTTCTCACTGGGCCGCAAAATTGAATGGCCAGTGGCGGCAAGCGCCCAATGCAGCCAAAAGCAACTCCTTTATATTACCGGTCCTGTGGGACAACACCGAAACCAGTTGGCACGCGCCACTGGAAGAAGGCTATCGCCAGAAATTAGTCATGGTCTGAATAGCTGCTCTGAATGACCGAATCACTTTTCGTCATCGGTAGGTAATTTGTATCGAGAATAAAACAATCGCTCTCTTTACGAGTCTTTCTTGTTTCACAGATCGCATCGATTAATTGTTCTCTTTTCTGGCATGATGATAAAGTAATAACAGCCGTTTCAATGACACAAACCCCGAATGCGGGCATCGTGGTGCGGCTCAAAAAAACCTGGGAGACAAAAATTATGTCAGAACAAAAACTTGGAAATCCAGCCGTTGTCGGCCTAGCCGGCTTCGGCCTCACTACCCTCGTACTGCAATTCCACAATGTCGGTTGGATGCCCAGCATCGGCCCAGTGGTGTGGCTGGGACTTTTCTTCGGCGGCCTCGCTCAAATGATCGCGGGCTTGCAGGAAATGAAAACCGGTAATAATTTTGGTTACTGCGCCTTCACGTCCTACGGTACCTTCTGGATTTCTCTGTGTTTCATTCTGCTAGGCAATAAATACGACCTATTCAAAGCCGGCACTGAAGATGTGGGTTGGTTTCTAATCGCCTGGACCCTGTTCTCGATCATTTTGTGGATTGGTTCACTACGCATTCACGGGGCGATGGCCTTTACCTTCACTACATTGGTCATTGGCTTCATCTTACTGGATCTGGCCCATTTCGGTTATCCAGGCTTAACCGTGGTAGCGGGCTATGAGCTGATGATTTGCGCTTTCGCGGCTTGGTACATGATGGCGCGCATCATCCTGAACGAAATCTATGGTAGAGAAGTCCTGCCAGCTGGAAAGCCTTGGGTTTCCTAAGCAAAACTGGCTTTCTCATGGTTGCCGTCAAATTTTTGGAGGATTTAAAAATGCGAAAAACAATGCTCGGCTTCGCCGGCCTCGCCCTCATCTTGAGCGTCACACCGGCATGGGTCGGCGCCGCCGACTCCGCGGCCACTCCCGATGAAGTGATCGCTAAAGTGCATGAAGCCGTTCAGTACCTGAAAGATAAAGGCTTGGCGGGATTTTCGGATTTTAATAACAACAAAGATGCCCGCTGGGTATGGAAAGATAGTTATGTGTTCGTCTATAGCTGCCGGGACAACGTGATGATCGCCCACCCGCTGCGGCCCGATATGGTCGGCAAACCGATCCTGCAAATGAAGGACGACAAAGACCATTTCCTGTTCCAGGATATGTGCAAGTCCGGCGCTAACACCGATGGGGGCTGGGTAGAGTATTGGTGGCCGAAACCCGGCGAGGCCAAGGCATCCCGCAAGATCTCCTACGTCCACAGCGCCGAGGTTTCCTTCAAACCGGATATTCAGGTCGGCTCTGGCATTTATGATGACAAGATGAGCGTTGAGGAACTGAACAAGCTCGCTACCCAGGCCAAACAACCGAAGAAAGACGCCCCCTAAGGTTTGTGCTAAGTTCTAAACCCTGCCCAACCGCCTCACGATCGAGGCGGTTTTTTATTCATCCAACGACTTCTTGGCCGGTATGACGTTGGTATTGCTCCGGTAGATCATTTGCTCGTAAACCCGGTCTTTGGGCGGCTTGTCAGTCATCTGTTCGCGGCCCTGATTATCGCGCCAGCGGTAAAGCGGTCCGGTATACTCTGGTAACCCAGGAATCCAACTCTGCGCCCAGGTCGGTATGCTCTGAGGCGTGGTATACCAGTACAACCAAAGCCCACCCAAGATTCCCAGAACGATCAATAGCCACAAAGGCGCTCCGCCTGCTTGCCGATATCGGGTTGCGCTCACCGCAATCCAGGCTTGACGCACACTAGAGTTCAGCGGATTGAATCGGTTATCAACTTGCATCTCTCGCCTCTGATTCACCGCCAATCGCCCCGTAAGGCGATCACTCGCTCGCGCAACACAGTTGAAGTCGCTTGCGCTGGCGGAACCAACTCTCCAACGACCAACTCGATCCTCGACCAGAACCGGCGCGGGAAATGACCCATCGCCTTTCCATGGCGCCGACTAAAGAAGCTGCCCCACAACCCGCGCAGCGCCATCGGCACCACCGGAACGGGCGTGCGCTGAAGGATGCGCTCGATGCCGGTCTTGAATGAGCCGATTGCTCCATCGGGCGTCAGCCTGCCTTCTGGAAAAATACCCACCACCTCCCCTTTTTCCAGATAATCGGCCACTCGTTCGTAGGCCCGTTTTAAAACTTCAAGGTCATCGTGGGCCGAAGCAATGGGAATAGCTCCCGCGGTACGGAACACAAAATTCAATAATGGAATCTTGAAAATTTGGTAATCCATGACAAAGCGAACCGGCCGTCGACAGCAGCCGCTCACGACCAAGGCATCCATCAGACTGACATGGTTGCACACCACCAGCACCGGCCCTCGATCAGGAATATTATCGAGCCCTACCGCCTTGAGTCGATAACCCACGTTCACCAGAATCCACACGATGAAGCGCATCAGGAATTCGGGAACCAGCGTAAAGATGTAGATGGCCACCACCGCGTTGAAAACAGCCATCACCAACAACAATTGTGGGATCGTCAATCCCTGCTGTAGCATCACGACGGCGATCAGCGCCGCCGCCACCATGAAGACAGCATTCAGAATGTTATTCCCCGCGATCACGCGCGACAGATGCGTCGGTTCGCTGCGCTGCTGCACCAAGGCGTACAGCGGCACGATGTAGATGCCGCCGAAAACCCCGATCAATACGATATCGAGCACCACCCGCCAACTTCCCGGCTGGCTCAAAAAAGCCCCTACTTCCAGCAACTCTCTTCCCGGCAAGGGGACTGAGGGCGTAGCGAAGAACAAATCCACTCCGAACACGGTCAGACCGATGGAGCCAAACGGCACCAAGCCAATTTCCACCATCCGCCCGGACAGCCGCTCACACAATAGCGAGCCGATGCCGATGCCGACCGCGAATAAGGTCAGCAACAAAGTCACGACATGCTCACTACCGCCCAAGGTCAGCTTGGTGAAATTAGGCAATTGCGCCAGATAAACGCTGCCCAGAAACCAAAACCAGGAAATTCCCAGTACCGATTGAAATACCGTGAAATTCTGGTGAGTCAACTTAAGAATGCGCCAGGTTTCGGTCGCCAGATTCCAGTTTATTTCCAAATCGGGCGCGGCGGGCGCGGCTTGGGGGATTGCGAAGCTGCTCAAAAACCCAAGAACAGCAATCACTATGACAGCGACCGACACCCACACATGCCCGCCTTGCCAAGCAATCAAAATGCCACCGAGCATGGTGCCGAGCAGGATCGCCATATTGGTGCCCATTTCGATCCAGGCATTGCCGCCCACCAGCTCCTCCGGTTTCAAGTGCTGTGGCAGGATACTGTATTTCACTGGCCCGAATAGGGTCGAATGCAATCCCATCATGAACAACATCGCAATCAATAACGGCATGTTATTCAGCATAAATCCCACGGCCGCGCCGAGCATGATGGCGATTTCCAGCAGCTTGACCCAGCGAATGTAACGCGATTTTTCATACTTGTCGGACAGCTGGCCCGCCGTGGCCGAAAATAGAAAGAACGGCAGCACAAATAAACCGGAGCAAAGGTTGATGAGGGTATTGGCGCGTGTTGGGTCGCTAGCCGCCACCTGAAACGCGATCAAGATAATCAGCGCGTTTTTGAATACGTTGTCATTGAACGCGCCCAGAAACTGGGTGATGAAGAAGGGCAGAAACCGCCGTTCCTTCAGCAGGGTGAATTCGTTATCGTGAGCCATCCAGCGCAGTGCTCCAGGAGTGGGAGGTTGCCATCAAGTTTAAACGATCCGAGCAAATGGCTGTGTCTTGGATTGTTGCTAAGTCTGTGGCTGACTGATGGCTTGGACGGCGCGGAAACACCAATGCCAGGGTTCATACCGATATCCCGCCGCATTACCGTAGGGATAGGACAGGGTAAAGCCGAAGCTGTCAGCGTTTTCACAGAGCCAAGCGAAGGCGGCCGTGGTCTCGAACTCAGCTTGCAACACATTGACGCCTTCGGTCGAAATGTCGACGGCTCGACCGGTGTGATGCTCGCTGTACCCAGGCGGAGCCAATACTTGTAGGACGTCCTCCAGGCTCAAACCGCGCTCCAATCTTAGGGCGATCACTTCGGCTTGGCGGGCGACGCTACGAAAGGCGGAGAGGATATGAATATCGATTTCCACCTCGCGCGCGGCTGCCTTCATCCGCCGCCACGCCTCGGCGGCCCCTGGGATGAGAAGGTGGATGCGGCCGTTCGGCGCGATTTCGGCTTGCACCAGCTCCATCGCTTCGGCATGGCATACAAGATGGCGTCTGGCCAGCAGGCCCGGTGAAATTTCCAAGCGCCCCATAATTTCGGTCAACAAGGCTCCTTATTTTTCATTAGCTTAAGCCATTTGGACAAGGGGTTCGCGCTAAACTCCGATAACTTCCGGGTCGATGGAATCTTGAAACCCGTCCAAATCTATCGGAGCTTCCTAGAAACGAGTCATTGGCATACGACCCAACACTGTAACTGAAAATCGGTTTTTCAGAATCGCCGTGGCCGCGTTGATCGAGCGCTAGAATACGATAGCTGTCGCTTAAATAAAGAGTGGTTGCTGACCGAAGGATTGGATTCAGTAGCGCCATGCAAAAAGATGATAGCCTAGGTCGCGTGGACCGACATCCACCTAGGGCGAGCCCCAGTCTTGCGATTGATCTGTCTCGCCCGCAAATCAGCCAGCCTGCGCCAGAGCGAATAAACCTGCATTGTTTGCGCTTTTGGTAGATGCTTGAACTAAAGACGGCTACCCGCAAAAACACGGACTAACCCAGCCTCAGGCCAATGGAGCGTTTTAATGGCTCCTCAAACAATTAATCAGCATTAATACTTTAAATTATAGAGTATTTTTGGAACTCCACCATGCGACCTAACACCCACGACCTGCTGACTCGCGAAGCGACTGACTGGCATCTCCAAGGATTGATCAACCGTTCCCTGCTCGATGTCCTGCTCGAACGCTATTCTCCTCGCGGCCAATTTTCAACCCGGTTGCTTAAATGGTTAGGGGTGTTCGCCATTTTCCAACTGGGCTTAGCGGTGCTCGCTTTCATCAGCCTGATGGCGAACTCGGCCAGCATGGCGGCGCTGCTGATGGGTGGAATCAGCGCCGCTCTGTGGTACTTTGGCGTACGAATGGCCACCGACCCACACCGCCGCTATCCCTTCACCGGGGCGGTGCTGGTCACCGCCAGTTTGGCAGCGGCATTTGGGACGTTTGTGTTGATCTACATCGTTCTGCGCGGCCAACCGGAGGGAGGCGCCATACCCACACTGATGCTGCTCACCAGCGTGCTCGGCGTCTTGACTGCTTACGCCCACCATTTACGCTGGCCTCTGCTGCTGGCGTTGCTGCTGTTCTTCCACGGCTTGGGAGCCTGGCACACTTACGGCGGTCATGGCGCTTACTTCGCGGACATTCAAGATCCCACACTGATGGCGCTCATCGCCCTTGTCACCATTATGCTAGGGATCTGGCACGAGCGCCGCCTGGAAACAGGTCCACTACGGCGTTGCATTGGCTTTGGGGGGCTGTATCTGATCTTCGGGCTGCTGTATCTGAATCTGTCGTTATGGTTTCTGACGCTGCCCACGGGACCGCTGGCGTGGGTACTGGTCTTTACCGCGAGCTGTATCGGCCAAATCATCGCTGGCGCCCGACTACATGATGCCCGCTTCACCGGGTTTGGCATCGTTTTTCTGGCGATCAACGTCTATACCCGCTATTTCGAGCATTTCTGGGATCGACTGTCTCTTGGATTATTTTTTCTAAGCGGTGGCATACTGGCCATGGGATTAGGTTATGCCTTTGAGCGTTGGAGTCTTTCCGGCCACCCGGATCAGCAACCATGAACCCGGCATCCCCTAACCGCCGCGTCCGCTGGGAATTGGACGAACTGCTGCGCGAAGGTCTGCTGGATGAAGCGGCCCATGCAAAATTGCGCCAACGTTATCCAACCGAGGGCTGGGATTGGCGGTCGCTGGGCCGTTGGTTTCTGATTTTTGGCGCTATCAGCGTCATGGCCGGACTGGCGATTATCGGCCGACGGTTTTTTGAGTTTACCCTGACCAAACTGGCGGTGTTGCAAGCCATCTCCCTGCTCGCCACTTTCGGCGGCGCGCACTGGCTCAAGCAATCGCATTCCGCGCTGGCCTGGACCGCGCGTAGCTTGGAATTGCTGGGCGGATTGGTGTTGATCGGTTTGACCTTCAATCTGGGAATCCTGTATTCCACCGGTTCCGGCAACTGGCCAGCCTTGCTGTTGATCGATCTGATCCTGATCCTTGGGTTGAGCTACGCGCTGCGCAACTCCTTACTGTTGGTGTTGGGCGCCATCGTGTTTTTCTGCTGGTTTGGCGGTTTTACCGGCTACGCCTCCGGTTGGGGCGCGTACTGGTTCGGCATGAGTTACCCCTTGCGCTTTCTGATGGCGGCGGCGGCGATCATCGCCATCGCCATCATCCATCAGCAAAGTGAAAGCGGCTTGCTCGCGCCATACCGGGGTTTCTGCAAAGTCTGGTTATCCAGTGGCTTGTTCTTTGCCGAAATGGCGCTGTGGCTGCTGTCCCTCTTTGGTAATTTCGATCTAGAGAACAGCGGTTGGCCTCTGGCGAGCACCGCCGAGTTGTGGCTGTTCAACGGGCTGTGGGCCAGCTTGAATCTGGCGTTGCTCGGACTGGGCGCGCATTTTACCCTGCGGATGTTGACCGGCTATGGCGCGACCTTTCTGACCATTCAAATCTACACGCTGTTCTTCGCCCATCTAGCCGAAGATTTTGGATTGCCGCTGAGCTTGCTCGTCGCGGGAGGAAGCGCATTGGGATTGATTTTTTACCTGGAACGGCGGCGGCGCGAAAACGGTTAAGATAGCGCTAACCCCCCGATCAGAAGAACTGGAATGCGCCTGCTGCACACCTCGGACTGGCACCTCGGCCAGAGTTTGCACACCTTCGAGCGAAGCTATGAACAGCAATGCTTCTTGGCGTGGTTGCTGACTACTCTGGAAACCGAGCAAATTGACGCTTTGCTCATCGCCGGAGATATTTTCGACCATACCAACCCATCCGCCGCTGCCCAGCAGCAATTTTACCGCTTTCTGACCACGGCCAAACGGCGTCTCCCACAACTGGACATCGTCATTATCGCGGGCAATCACGATTCGCCGGGGCGGCTGGAAGCGCCCGCTTCGCTGTTTGATGCTTTCGATGTCACGGTGGTGGGCCACGTCACCCGCGACGCCAAGGGCGATATTGAACCTGACCGGCTGGTGGTGCCGCTGCGAAACCGCCGCCGTGAAATCGCCGCCTGGTGCCTGGCCATTCCTTTTCTACGGCCCGGCGATGTGCCGCGGGTGGAAACCGCCGGCGATCCCTATCTGGAAGGCGTTAAGCTGCTCTACCGGCAAGCCCTGGCGGTGGCGCTAAGCCGCCAAGAGCCGGGCCAAGCCATTATCGCGCTCGGCCATTGCCACATGAGCGGTGGTTTGACCTCCGAGGAGTCGGAGCGGCGCATTGTGATCGGTGGGGTGGAGGCATTACCGGTGGAGATGTTCGATCCCGCCATCGCCTACGTGGCGCTCGGTCATCTGCACCGCGCTCAACGCGTCGGTGCCCAAGCGCGAATACGTTACTCCGGTAGTCCGTTGCCCATGTCATTTGCCGAAATCCATTACCACCACCAAGCCATACGGATCGATCTGACTGGCCAATCGGTTCATGAAATCACCGAGCTTGCCATCCCGCGCTCGGTTGAACTGTTACGGATACCCGAACATCCTCTGCCTATTACCGAGGTCCTGGAGCAACTGGCGCGGCTCGATCTACCCGATCAACCGCTGCAAGCGCAACCTTACCTAGAAACGCCGGTATGGCTGACCGGCCCAGAGCCGGGCTTGCGTACTCGGATCGAGGCGGTGCTGGAGGGCAAATCGGTCCGTTTGGCGCGCATCAATCCCAGCTACGGCGGTCGTGAAGATCAAAACCAGTCCCTTGCTGACGGTCCACGGTCGCTAGACGACCTGGACCGGCTACAGCCAGACGATATTTTCAGCAAATTGCATTGGCGGAAATACGGCGAGGAGCCTTCCAACGAATTACTGGCGGCTTTCAGGGAGCTGTTGCTGGCCAATGGAGAGCGCGGCTCATGAAAATCCTTGCCATTCGCGGTAAGAATCTCGCCTCGCTGGCCGGCGAGTTCGAACTGCTGTTTGATCAGGAACCGCTGGCTTCCACTGGCCTATTCGCCATCTGCGGCCCCACCGGCTCCGGCAAGAGCACGCTGCTCGATGCTCTGTGTTTGGCGCTTTACGATGAAACGCCGCGCCTGACCCATGCGATGGGAAAAAATATCAATCTGCCGGATGTGGGGGATGAAACCATTTCCCCGCAAGACCCCCGCAATCTGCTGCGGCGCGGCGCGGGCGAAGGTTTCGCCGAGGTGGATTTCGTGGGCAACGATGGAATTGCGTATCGCGCCCACTGGAGCGTGCGCCGCGCGCGGGGCAAGGCCGCCGGCAAACTGCAAAATACCGAGATGCGCTTCCAAACCCTGAGCGGCGAACAGCGCCTCGGCGGCGTCAAAAGCGAAGTCCTAGCGGCGATTCAAGAACGGCTCGGCTTGTCATTCCAGCAATTTACGCGCGCGGTGCTCTTGGCGCAAAATGAATTCGCCACCTTTCTGAAAGCCAACGACAACGAACGGGCGGAACTACTGGAAACACTAACCGGACTGGATGTTTACAGCGGTATTTCCATCCGGGCCTTCGAGCGGGCCAAGGCCGAGCAACAAGCGCTGGAGTCGATCAAAAGCCAATTGGCCGGCCAACACCCTCTGTCAGCCGAACAACGCGCTGAGCTAGAGCAGGGACTTGTCACCGCCAGGGCCGATTTTGCCGCCTTGGAGCACCGTAAAATCGAACTGGATCAACAATTACAGTGGCACGAGAGCTGGGAAAAGCTGCAACAGAGTGAACGGCAGGCGCTTGAAACGGTGCAAAAAACCCAAGCCGACCAGCAAGCGGCAGCCGACCGGCAACGCCAACTGGCGCAAATCGAAGCCGTACAAGAGGCTCGCCCTCTAGTCGTTGAGATTGACCGTCTGATCCGGGATACCGAGAAGAGCCGGCTGGCCATTTTCAGCACGGAAGAACAATTGGCGGCCGCGCGGCACATCCGCCAACAAGCCGAGGACGGGTTGGCGAAAGCAGCCGACGCCCTGGCCCTGGCCGAGAAAAACGCTCATCAGGCTCAACCCAGCCTCAACCGCGCCAAGGAACTGGATGCCGAAATCGCCACCCTCATTCCCGGTCACGCCGCCGCCGCCAAAGTGCTGGCCGAGGCGCGGCTCGCGGCCAGCACCGCCCAAGAAAAGCTCGACGCGCAAAACATTGAACGCGCCCGGACGGTGGAGGCGCTGATCGCCTCGCAAGGCTGGCTTGCCACCCACGAGTCGTTACGGCGACTGGCCGAGGATTGGCCGCGTTGGAACATGTTATTCGACGAGGCCACCAGAGCACAAAAGAGCCTAGGTGAAACCGAGCAGGATAGCGCGGTGAAGCAGCAAGAGGCGCAAAAACATCAGCGGCTGTGGGATGAAGCCGCCAGCGCCCTCACCAAAACGCAAACGGCTTTGCAAGAAGCCGAAATCCGGCTGCAAAGCGCGATCCAAACCCTAGCCAGTTTCGATGCCGACGAGCTGGCGGGCCGCCGGGCCGCCGCTGAAATCCGTCGGGAACAGATCGTTAGTGGAGAACGGCTTTGGAACGCCTTAACCAGTTCGCGAAATCGCCAACAGATTCTGAACGAGGAGGCCTATCTTCTCCAAGAAAAAATCACTCGCGCGGAAACGGTCTTGTCGCAAACCCAGATCGACAAGGCCGCTGCCGCCGCCCAGTTGGAACAGTCGGAAAAACTTCTCAGAATCGCCGAAGCCGCTTGCGCCGAAAATGTGGAAGCGCTGCGGGAACATCTGGAAGCGGATTTACCCTGCCCGGTCTGTGGCGCCACCGACCATCCCTATGCGACCGGTGACCCACCTTCCCTGGTCATGCTGGCCCGCCTGAAGGATGAAGTGGATGTCTGCCGCAAGGCGCTCGCCGTGTTGGACCGACGGGAGACAGCCTGTCAAACGCAGCTTGAAAGCACCCGCCCGCGGTTGGCGATGATCGCTGGCGAACAACACGCCTTAACCGAGGCGATTCAAAAAGATCTCGACAGTTGGAGTATCCATCCGGTCGGACTCGAGCTGAGCACCGTGGCGCCAGCCGAGCAGGTGAAATGGTTCGCCACTGAAAACCAATCGGTACGGGATCAGTTCGCGGCCATCACCGTGCAAGAAAATACGCGCCGCCAAGCCAATAAAGCCAGGGATGACGCGCAAACCGCGCATAATCGCTGCCAGCAGCAGTATTCAGAGGCGCGTGATGCGTTGAATACCGAGCAAATGGCTCTGGATCAAGCGGCGCAAGCGATCCAAAAGGTGCAAGACCAGCAAGCCGAACTCGCCCGGCAATTGAGCGAGCGCCTAGCCGCCTTGGATACCGCCTTCCCCGAGCAAAGTTGGCGGTCAGCCTGGTGGGCCGACCCACTCGCTTTTCATCAACAGTGCCGGGAACAGACCGATCAATGGAATAACCAACGCAAAACAATCGAACAACTGCAAATCAGTCTGGTGACTTTCGATATCGAGATTAAAAATCTGGAGGCGTCGGTTAGCGAACAAACGGCCCGCCTATACCGAATCGCCGAGTTTTTTGCGGAAGCGGATCGTAATCTCCAAACCAAGCGCCAACATCGGCAAGATTTATTCGACGGACGCCCCAGCGTGGAGATGGAGGCTGACCTGACTAAAGCGACTGAAGAAGCCAAAACCGGTCTCCAGCATCAAGATAAAGCGGCCAAAGCGGCGGCAACCCAACAGGCCAGCGCCGAAGCAATTCTCGGCCAGGCTCAGCGAGTTCACAATGAGAGTCAACAAGCCGCGCGGGACGCCGAGACGGCGCTAGAACAGTGGATCGCTCGCTTTAATGCCGATCATCCCGCGCAACACTTGGACCATCCACAGCTAACGGCGCTGCTGGGCCACGATACGCTATGGCTGAGCCAGGAACGGGAGGAGCTGCGCCGACTTGCGAACGCCGTGCGCGACGCGGAAACGACGCTTCGGGATCGTCAGTTAAAATGCCAGGAACACGAACAACAACAGCCCACACCGAACCCTGCCCAAGTAGTGGTGCGGGCCGAACAAACCCATACCGCGCTCGCGCTGGAGCAAGCCCGGCAACATGTTATCGAACTGGAAATCGACCTGCGCCGGGACGATCAGCGCCAGGCCGCCGCCGCGCGGTTGCAAGACGAGATCGCCAGGCAAGAGGCGCAAGCCGGCATCTGGCAAAAACTGGATGCCCTGATCGGTTCCGCCAACGGCACGAAATTCCGTAACTACGCCCAACAATTCACCCTGGATGTGCTGCTCGGTTACGCCAACCATCACTTGACCGACCTTTCCCGCCGTTACCGTCTGGAACGGGTCAAGGATTCTCTCGCGTTGATGGTGGTGGATCAGGATATGGGGGATGAATATCGCTCGGTTCACTCGCTATCGGGCGGCGAATCGTTTCTGGTGTCGCTGGCGCTAGCCCTGGGACTGGCCTCGCTCTCTTCCAACCGAGTTCAGGTGGAATCGCTGTTTATCGACGAAGGTTTCGGCAGCCTGGACGCCGACACCTTGCGGGTGGCGATGGATGCCTTGGATCATTTACAGGCGCAGGGCCGCAAAGTTGGCGTCATCTCCCATGTGCAGGACATGACCGAGCGGATTGGGATTCAGATTCAAGTACGGCGTCAATCCGGCGGCCAAAGCCGAATCGAGGTTCGCGGCATTTAACGCGCCGCTAACTCGCGAAAAAGGTGTTTACCCGCTCTAGATTACGCGTGCGGGGCATCGGCGGCAGGCTATTGAGGAAGACTCGGCCATAGGATTTGGTGGTCAGGCGAGGGTCGCCCAACACGAGGACACCGCGATCCGTCACGTCCCGAATCAGTCGGCCTACCCCCTGTTTCAGGGTAATGACCGCTTGTGGCAGCTGGTAGCTTAGGAAGGGATCTTCGCCGCGCTGGCGCAAGGATTCGATGCGCGCCTGCATCACTGGATCGCCCGGCGCGGCGAACGGCAGCCGATCAATGACCACGCACGACAGCGCTTCGCCACGCACGTCCACTCCCTCCCAGAAGCTGGCGGTTCCCAGCAGCACCGCGTTGCCCAGTTCTCGAAACTCACGCAGCAATGCGGCTTTTGGCCGTTGGCCCTGCACCAGCAGCGGGTATTCAAATCGCCCCAGTAACAACTCCGTTGCTTCGCGCAAGGCCCGGTAACTGGTGAATAGCAAAAACGCCCGCCCCCGGCTCGCGGCTAATACTGGCAATACCGCTTCCATCAGGGCCATCGTGAAATGCGGCGAACTGGGATCGGGTAATCCCGGCGGGTGGTAAAGCAAGGTGTTGCGGGCAAAATCGAAAGGACTGTCCAGCCGCAGCGCTTCGTAATCATGCAAACCCAGGCGGGCCGAAAAGTGCTCGAACGCCTCACCCACCGCCAGCGTCGCCGAGGTAAAAATCCAGGCGCCCGGCTGGGCTTCTACTCGGCCTTGGAACGTTTGCGCAATATCCAGCGGCGTCAAACTGAGCGTAAAGCCCCGTCCGCGCGTCTCAAACCAGCGCACGCTGTCCGGGTTACTTTCCTTCCCAGTCAACAAGGCCAGGCGCTGTTCCAAATCTTCGCCGCGCCGGTAGCAATTCTCCAGCCCCCTGCTCCGCTGAGCGGCTTCTTTCAGGGCTTCGCGCAACCGGTCCAAGGCCCCGCTGACGGCGGTAAGCGCTTCTTGCACCGCGGGCAGATCGGCTATCTCCCGCCACGGCGCGCGGCGATCCGCCAACCCCAACGCTTCCCGGAGCGTGGCCACGGCCGGCTCCAATGCTTCGGCCCGTTGCCGTAGCCCAACGAAATCCGCCGCATCCCGCAGTTGCTCCACGACCGTATCCCGCGCCAGTTCGCTCAATTGCCGGCCACTCAGGGATTTTCCAAAAAAATGGCTGGCGATCTCTGGTAGTTGATGGGCCTCGTCGAGAACGAAGGCTTCCGCCCCAGGCAATAATTCAGCAAAGCCGGTCGTTTCCTTGAGAGCCATGTCGGCGCAGAACAAATGATGATTGATCACCAGCACGTCCGCCGCTAGCGCTTCGCGCCGGGCCTTGGCCAGAAAGCAGTCATTGAGTCGCGGGCAATCCTGCCCCAGACAGTTATCGACGGTTGAAGTGACGCGCGGCCAAATCAGCGAAGTTTCGGGCACATTGGAGAGTTCGGCGATATCGCCGTGACGGGTACGGTTCGCCCAAGTGCGAATGCGGCGCAATTCGGCCACTTGTTCGCGCGTTCCCAGTCGCCCATTCTCTTCGGTGCCTTGCAGGCGATACAAGCAGAGATAATTGCTGCGTCCTTTCAACAACGCCACCCGCACCGGAATCGCCAAGGCTCGCCGCACCACGGGCAAATCCTGCTCGTAAAGCTGATCTTGCAAGTGGCGGGTGCCGGTGGAAATGATCACGCGCAGTCCAGCCAGCAGCGCGGGCACCAGATAAGCATAGGTTTTTCCGGTGCCGGTGCCCGCCTCGACGATCAGCGTCCCATTGCTGTCTAACGCGGCGGCAACCGCCTCGGCCATTTGTCGCTGTGACAGACGCGGGGCGAATCCCGGTATCTGTTCCGCCAGTGGGCCATTCGGCCCCAGCAGCTCGGCGGCGTTCAAGCCAACGCCCGCTGTCAGTGTCAGGCCTTAATGGGATAATTGCGAGGCGTGCGCTTCTGCCTCCTCAGCGCCAGCCGCATTACCAGCGGCCTTGCGGGCGGAGCCGATCAACTTCCAGTTGCGGGACTGCAGCGCTCGGTTACCACCAGCGAGATTATTTGATTTAGTGGCCAACGATTCAGCCTGTTGGTACTGGCCCTGATGCAGGCGAATCTGCGCCAAGTCGTGCCAAATACCGGCGTTACGCGGCTCGATGCGCAAGGCCCGCTCCAAAGCAGCGCCTGCTTTATCCAATTGATTGCCCTTGACATATTTGTCAGCACTTTCCAGCAAGGCAACGACCGCCTGATTCCCATCACGGGAAATTTCCGCCGGCGGCAAATCGGCCGGTGGGGAAGGCGGTGGCGCGGGCTGGGCCGGCCGGGGCGCGGCGGGCTCTGGGGTTGAAACCGCCGGCGGCGTCGCCAGCGCCACTGTGCCATTGTCAGGAGCGGGGGCGCCCAAAGATTCCGGCGCGGGCGTTGGCGTCGCTGGCGCGGGTGTTGTCGGCGCCACGGGCGGCGGCACTGGCGGCGCTGTCGGCGGCCTCACACGGTGCGTCGGCGGAACCACTGTCGCTTGTGGTTCTGGCAGCGAACCCGGCGCCGCATTGGGCCGGCTCTCCGCCGGATACGGCGTAGCAGCCCCCGGCGGATAAGCCGGCGATTGATACCCGTCCTCGGCAAACCGCCGTGAACCCGGTGGCGGAGACGGACTTCCTGAATCAGTCGGATAAGGCTGTGGCGTCGCGTCATAGGCATCCGAAGCGGACGGTGGATAGCCGTAGTTACTTGGCCGGCCTGGAGAGGAAGACGAATATTCTCTTGGTAAAAGCGGATCTTCTTCATAGCTTGGCACTGGCCCGGTGGGCAACGGCGCTTGGCTGGGACGGGCGGGCCGACGCGCGCTACGATCCACTACCGGCGCCCTGCCGCTAGGCTTTGCGATCTTTTGCGGGGGAAAATAGGGCGGCGTCGAACAAGCACTGATCCCCAACGCCAGCGCCAGAACACCCCAGCACGGCTTCAAACGTATATTCATCAAATCATCCCCTCACAAGCTTGAGATTCCCGGCTTATAACCGACCGACCCACACGTTACGGACAGCGGATTTTACTGTAGTTTTTCGCTGTTTGAACCGCCCGTCAACCGACGGACCAGCCAACACCCGTAGGAATTTCATTCCATCAACCGCTCGAAAAAGTCATTCATTTCGCCGCGCTGTTTCTTGGCGCCGGACGAAGAAGCCGCCGTGCTACGGGTAGGGCGTTTCACCTGCCGAGCGACCGGCGGGCTGCCGCAAGAACCCCCGCCTTGGGGCGCGAACCCCGCTAGGAACGGTATGCGTTGGCCACTCCGACAACCTTCGCCCAGGCGCAAGCCGCTGCGGGGATTCACCCAATATTCCTCGACGCCCGGCGGCGGCGGCGTATCCAAGGGCTCCAGCTTCAATCCGGCCATCAGGTTCATCCACACCCGCAAAGCACCGCTACCGCCACTGAGGCCAGTGGGCCTGTTATCGTCACGCCCCAGCCAGACCACCGCCAGCCGATCCCCGCTGAAACCGGCAAACCAGCTATCGCGATAATCGTCGGTGGTGCCGGTTTTACCCGCAATTTTCAAATCGGGCGAGATTTTGCTTTTCATGGCGCTGGCGGTTCCCGCTTTCACAACCTGCTGCATGGCGTTAGTCACCAAATAGACCGGCCCCGGATCGACCGCCTTGTCAACTTCCAGGGCATAATGTTGCAGCGATTGCCCGGTCGCGTTGGTGACCTCGCGAATCGCGCGCAAGGGAATACGAAAACCGCCGCTGGCGATCCCTTCGTAAACCTGGGCAATCTCGAACGGCGACATGCTCACCCCGCCCAACAATAACGAGGGATAGGGTTTCAAATCTCGATCAAAGCCTAACCGTCCGAGCATCTTGACGACATTGATGACGTCGATATCCAAACCGACCCGCACCGCGGGAATATTGTAGGAGCGGGCCAAGGCGTCGCGTAAAGTGACTCGACCATGGTAGCGCCGGTCGTAATTGGCGGGACGCCAACGTCGGCCACCCACATTATGCACCAAGGGGCTGTCATTGATCAGAGTCGTCAAACTGTAGCGATCAGGCTGCTCCAGCGCCGCCAGATAAACCACCGGCTTTAGCAGTGAACCGGCCAAGCGTTTGGCGTCGAGCGCCCGGTTAAAACCGATAGCCTTCGGCTCTCGATCACCGACCAGGGCCAGCACCTCGCCGCTTGGCGTATCGACGATGATGGCGGCGCCCTGCAGCGGCCGCGCCCTGGGTTGGCTCCTTTCCAACGGAGACAGACTCGTTTCCAAGGTGTTTTCCGCCCGCGCTTGAATTCGTGGGTCAAGCGTGGTGAAGACCCGCAATCCCTCCGTGATCAAATCCTCCGCTTTATAGTATTGACGCAACTGGCGCTGCACCAATTCCAAAAAAGCCGGGTAGGCCGTGATGCCGCTAGCGACCTTGGGAGTCAGATCCAGCCCCATCTCCTCGGCCACCGCCGCATCCTCCGCACCGATCAGATTTTGCTCGACCATCACATCCAACACCAGGGAGCGTCGTTCCCTGGCCCGGTCGGGATGTTTGCGCGGATCGAAGTAGGAAGGTCCCTTGACGATGCCAACCAACAAAGCCATTTGATGCAGATCGAGATCTTCCAATGGGATGCCGAAATAAAACTGGCTGGCCAACCCGAAGCCGTGTATCGCCCGACTGCCGTCTTGGCCAAGATAAATCGCATTGGCGTAAGCTTCGAGGATTTCGTCCTTGCCGTAACGCGAATCGATCAAAATCGCCATCAGCGCCTCATTGATCTTGCGCTTCATGCTGCGTTCGTTGCTCAGAAACAGGCTTTTCACCAGCTGTTGGGTCAAGGTGCTGCCGCCCTGCACGGCGCGTCCCGCCCGCAAGTTGGCCAGCAGCGCGCGAACGATGCCTTTGGGATTGACGCCAGCATGCTCGAAGAAAGCACGATCTTCGACCGCCAGCAGGGTATCCACCAGGATCGAGGGCAAATTCTCGCCCTTGAGCAGGATGCGATCCTCGTAGTGCGAAGGATAGATACCCGCGATTTCGGGCGGATCGAGCCGCAGCAACCCCGGCTTCTCCTTCTCATCTAAACTCGCCAGATCCACCAGAATATTACCCGCGAACACCACGCGAACCTTGCGCACCGGCTCGGTACCGTCCCAGAAGGCAAAATCGCGGGTCATCAGTTCAAACGTTTCCCCCTGGCGCGCATAGCTACCCGGTTTGGTTGGGCTTTCGCCGCCATCGGGCGGCGGCGCGCACGATCCAGGCGACCGGCGCTTCGGCTTGCGCCGATAGGGGTGCTTGCCGCTTTCGGCCGGCGCCGGCGTGGGATCAACCGGGCAGTTCACGTCGCGATAACCCAGCAATCCAAGCTCCTGCGCGAAGCTGTCGGCACTGAGTGGCATGCTTTCGAACAGCTCAAGAGGGCGGGCATAAACTTTGGCCGGCATGGCCCAGCGCTTGGCATCGAATTCGCTGCGGATCACCGCATCCAAATACAGCATGTAAAAACCGACTCCCAATACCCCTAGCAGTATTCCGCCCAATACAAGCGAAGTCATTAACGAAAACAACGAGCGGCCTCTTCGCCGGGGGCGCTTCTTGGGGGTGGGAGATGCTTTAGCTCTAGCCATACTGGTTCCAGTTCATCCTCAATGGGTTTAGCCCATCTCGATCATTGTGCCTTATCCGACGTTTCATTTTCCCGATTTTGGAATCCGCCGCGTGCCATCCAGCCACTCTTTAGAAGACCAGACGGTCCTGATCGCTTCACTCCAAGATCCGGCATACTATCCACATCCGGCGCCAGCCGTCGAACATTTGCAGACCCATATTTCACACATCCTGCTGACCGGCGAATTCGCTTACAAAATCAAGAAGGCGCTCAATCTCGGTTTCTTGGATTTTACCAGTCTGGAGCAACGGAGATACGATTGCGTGGAGGAACCGCGCCTGAACCGCTGGCTGGCTCCAGACTTACACCTTGATTGCGTGTCTATAATCGCCAACCAAGCTGGCCGGGATCGGCCAGCTTGGTTGGCGATCCCATCGAATGCGCCGCGCGGATGCGCCGTTTTCTCCAAGGCGCGCTGCTCGACCGGGCTTGGCGGTCGGCCAATTGCAACCCCAGCATCGAGATCTGTTGGCGCGCCAATTGGCCACTTTCCATCATACCGTCTCCACCGCCGCTCCCGATACGCCCTTCGGGCCGCCCATACGGGTCCGCCAACTCATGGTGGAGATTTTATCCAGACCCGGCTCCTACTGACCGACCCCGCCGACCGCGAGGTGTTAACCGCCGTGGAGCAATGGACGCTGGCTGCTTTCAAGCACCCTTGCTATTGATCACCCACGGCGTCTCTGGTTCCGGCAAATCACGCCGGGCCCACAATTGCTGGAGCGCTTCCCCAGCGCCATCCGCATCCGCGCGGACGTGGAACGCAAACGCTTGTTCGGCTTCGACCCACTGGAGGATAGTGACTCCACCCTTGGAGAGAAACTATACACCCCAGACGCCACCGCCCGCACTTATCAGCGCCCGTACGATTTAGCGCGGATTGTCTGCTCGCGGTCAGTCAACCGGCGCTGGTGGACGCTACTTTCATAAAACGCGCGCACCGCCAGCTTTTCCGCGATCTGGCTGTTCGGCGCGGGGTAGCGTTCATCTTGCTGGATTGCGCGGCTGATCCCGATACGCAGCGAGCGCGAGTCACAGCGGGCCAGCAACGCCGGGACGACGCGGCGGAAGCCGATGTAGAGATGTGCTCTACACAGCTCCAGCCTGACGAACCGCCATCGGCTGATGAGAACCCCCCGCGCACCAGCGACGACGCTGATCTCGAACGACTCAAGATGGCTATTGCCGCCGCACGAGAGGGTTTGCCGCTCGCTTGATAGCCTCGGTTATAAGGAACAATTTTAGCGGTAACGCTTAACCAGAATGAAAATCACAGAGGAAATTCCTGCTGACGGACAGGGAGGTTCGTATAATTGGTTTTTTCACCGCGGAATGATGGGGGCGTGATGGCGAAGTATGGCGTTTACGGGATCGGCAATGCCTTGGTGGATATGGAGTATGAAATTGAGATCGCCGATCTGATGGCGCTGGGCATCGACAAGGGAGTCATGACTCTGGTGGATGAAAACCAGCAGTTGCGGATGATGAATCATCTGGCGTCACACCCCCACCAGCGTAGCTCAGGGGGCTCGGCCGCCAATTCGATGATCGCGGTTAGCCAGTTCGGCGGCGCCAGCTTCTATTCCTGTAAAGTCGCGGGAGACGATCTCGGACACTTCTACATGCAGGACTTACTCGACGGCGGGGTGCATACTAACCATCATACCGAGAAAGAACCCGGTCATACGGGACGTTGCGTGGTGCTCGTCACACCAGACAGCGACCGCACCCTGTGTACCTTTCTGGGCATCAGCGGCGGCTTGTCCGCCAAGGAGTTGGTCGAAGAGGCGCTGCGCGATTCAGCCTACTTCTACATGGAAGGCTATCTGGTCACTTCGGACACTGCTCGCCAAGCCTGCATCACCGCCAAGGGCCTTGCCGAAAGCGCCGGGGTCAAGACCGCCATATCTCTGTCCGACCCCAACATGGTGCGCTTTTTCAAGGACGGACTGTTGGCGATGATTGGGCCGGGCGTCGATCTATTATTCGCCAACGAAGATGAGGCCAAAGGTTTAGCCGGCGCGGTTGATTTAGACAACACGGTCGCTTATCTGAAAACCCTGAGCAAAGAGTTCGCAATCACCCGGGGTTCCCAGGGGGCGCTGGTTTGGGATGGTCAAACACTGATTGATATCGATCCGGTCAAGGTGAAAGCTATCGATACAGTCGGCGCCGGAGATATGTTCGCCGGGGCATTCCTTTACGGCCGGGTCGAGGGCTGGGACCATCGGCGCGCTGGCGCTCTCGCGGCGGCGGCGTCAGCCCGCTTAGTGACCAGCCTGGGGCCGCGAATGCCGGCGACTGATGCGCGGGCTATCCTGCAAAGTTTCCTCTAACGAGACTTGAGTCCATTTTTTCTGGCCTAGCCCCTATCGCACGGAAAAGACCTGAATCGCCAAAGACTTCAGTCCGGCGGCAACGTTCGCTTAATCCGATACATCTCCCGCGTCTTCACCGCTCGCCCGCGTAATTGCTCCGCCAGCGCCGCGCGGGTTAGGCGTTTGACTTCCTTGAGTACCGACGAATGATCTAGGACGCCATCGCGCAACGCCAGTAAACCGTGCCCGGAAATGGGTATACCCGCCTGAGTTTGGTGGGCGGCGAGCGGTCCCTGATCCAAGATATAGCGATAACGCGCCTCCGCGACAATCGGCGCCCCGCTGACGGCTTCCCGATCCAGTGTCAAACCATAACCGAGTTGTTCTAACAGCTTCTTTTCAAAGCAGCGTAATCCCGGCTCTTCATCAGATAGTCTCGTCAGATCATTTAACAAAGTTTGGTAGGCCAGGAACAGTTCGGGCAGCGGATCTTGGCGCGGTAACAACCGCACCAATAGCTCATTAGCGTAAAAGCCAGCCAACAGCGGCTTCGGCGGTAAAGGCTTCGGCCGTTCCGCTTCCTCGGCGGCGGTCAAGGTCGCTAATTCCCCAACTCCAGTCCAAGACAGCAGCAACGGCACGAACGGCTGCAACAGCCCTTTCAGCCGTGATCGTGGCGAAGTAGCGCCGCGCGCCACGAGCCCTAATCGGCCGTACTGGTGACTGAATATCTCCAGCAGCAAGCCGGTATTAAGGTAAGGACGACGGTGCAGGATGAAAGCGGACTGCAACAATACGCGCATGCGACAAAATCGCCCGAGCGGTAGCCTCAACCCGCTCCAAGATCAGCATAACCCAAGCTGCGCAAGGCTTGTTCGTCATCCGACCAACCTTCGCGTACCTTGACCCAAGTCTCCAAGAATACCTTGCGGTCAAACAACTGCTCCATGGCCTGCCGGGACTGACGGCCCACTTCACGTAGAGTCGCGCCATTCTGGCCAATTACAATTCCTTTCTGGGTTTCGCGTTCCACCCAGATTATCGCACCGATACGAAGCAGCCGCCCTTCTTCGATAAACCGTTCGATTTCGACGGTCAGGGCATACGGTAATTCCTCTCGCAGCAATCGTGTCAGCTTTTCTCGAATCAATTCAGCCGCCAGAAATCGCTCGCTGGCAGTGGTGATCTGGTCTTCTGGGAATAGGAAATCGCCTACGGGCAGCAACCCGCTGATCAGCTGCTCTAGCGCGGCGACGTTATCGCCGGTCAATCCCGCCAGCGGCACCACCGCGGTAAAATCCCGCTCTCGCGCCCTCGCCGCCAGGAACGGTAACAGGCGGGATTTATCGCCAATTCGATCCACCTTGTTAACCGCGAGGATTACAGGGCCAGCAAATTCCGCCAGCCGCGTCAGCACGTCTTGATCTTCTTCGGTCCAGCGCAAGGCTTCTATCAAAAAGATCACCACATCGACATAAGCCAGTACGCTGGCCGCTGCCCGATTCAGGTAGCGGTTCATCGCCCGCCGGGCCTGACGGTGTAATCCCGGGGTATCCACATAGACGATCTGGGCTTCAGATAGCGTCTTGATACCGAGAATCACATGGCGAGTGGTTTGCGGCTTCGGGGCGGTAATGCTGAGTTTCTGACCGATCAACCGATTCAATAGGGTAGATTTACCGACGTTGGGCCGGCCCAATAGCGCAACGTACCCCGCTCGCGCGGGACTTTGCGCGCTCATTGAATCCGCGCCAACAGCTGGCGGGCCGCTTCTTGCTCGGCCTTGCGCCGGCTACTTCCCTCCGCGACCGCACGCGCTTCGGCGACCACGCACTCCACTTTGAAGCTTTGGGTGTGCGGCTCACCTCGAATTTCCAGCACGTTGTAAATCGGCAAAGCCTGCTGCCGGGCCTGTAAATATTCTTGAAGCAGCGTTTTGGGATCTTTCAACTCATTGGCGCTCAACAACCGCGCCAAGCAGTCTCGATAAAGGGATACGATCAAATCGCGGCAAGCGCCGAGTCCGCCATCCAGATAAACCGCGCCAAAAATAGCTTCCATGGCGTCCGATAAAATAGATTCGCGACGAAATCCACCGCTTTTGAGTTCCCCCGGTCCAAGATAGAGCCAGTCCCCCAATTGCAGGTTACGCGCCAGTTCCGCCAAAGTTTCCCCCTTTACAAGGCTAGCGCGCAAGCGGCTTAGCTCGCCCTCGCTCGCTTTGGGATACTGCTGGAAGAGATATTCAGCAATCACCATGTTCAACAAGGCATCGCCTAGAAATTCCAACCGCTCGTTGTTGCTGGCCGAGGCGCTACGATGGGTGAGCGCTTCAACCAGCAATGCCGGTTGTTGAAAATTATAGCCGAGGCTGGCGCACAGCTGGGAAGCAGGGAGGATCACGGATTCAGCGGAATGGATTCGTTGACTTTAAGCACGACCGACAAGCCATAAAACAGCGCTCGCTCATCCTGGTATACCAGATCGAGCACCCGCCCGCCACTCTCGTTACGGATCTTCAGATCACGGGCGGTGAGATTACTCACATAACCGATATCGAAGCGCTTCTGGATTCCATTGTGGATGTCCTGCGCGCTCATCTGCGCCAATTGTGGCTCTTTACGGATGCTTTCGATCGTCGATTTGATGGAATAATATTGGACATACATGGGTACTACTTTCATCGCGATCAGGGCGATGAAGGCGATCACGATAATCAGCAACAACATGCCGATCAAGGTCATGCCGCGCTCACTTTCAAGGCATTGATTGGTGCTAAACTGTTTTGCCATTCCACACTTCTCCCCGATACTGGCTTAATTGATGGCGTTCCCAATTCGATTACAGTAGCCGTTAAAGGTAATACAATCCAAGTTCATCCAGATAAAAAAGGCTTTCCCAATCAAATTTTCTTCGGGCAGCACGCCCCAATATCGGCTGTCGGCGCTATTATCGCGATTGTCGCCCATGACGAAGTAATGACCGGCCGGCACCTGATAGCTCCAAGCGAAAGCGCCATCCGCTTCCCGGCGAAGCTGGAGTCCCGACCAGAGACCTCCCAACCCCCAGCGACTGTTGGCGAGTAGTTGAATTCGATGCGCCACTTCACCCAGTTGCTCGGTAAATTGCCGGTAAGCTGTTTCCTTGGCGCCATCGTCCGATAAGGAGCTCAAGGGAACCGGCTGCTCATTAATGAAAAGCTGGTTGCGACGATACTCCAAACGATCGCCGGGCAAACCGATCACGCGTTTGATATAAGCCACTGCCGGCTCTGGTGGGTAGCGGAACACCACCACATCCCCGCGCGCCGGCTTGCCCTCTCCAGCCAACTTGGTATTGAGCACCGGCAAGCGCAGCCCGTACGCAAATTTATTCACCAGAATAAAATCACCCTTGAGCAAAGTCGGCACCATCGATTCCGACGGAATGCGGAAGGGCTCAACCACAAACGACCGCAAGACCAGCACCGCCAGAATGACTGGAAAAAACGATTTCGATAAATCGACATACCAGGGCAGATGCACCGCCGCATCGGGGATCTGCCTACCGCTTCCGGCCGCCACCGCACGGACGCGACGCGGCGCCAACACCAGGGTATCCAACAACCAAATACCGCCCGTCACTACAGTCAGCATCACTAAAACAGCCGCAAAATCAATATTCATAGGCACAATGCCCCAAAAGCCCAAAGTTTCATGAGTTCTTTTCCATTTGCAAGACCGCCAGGAAGGCTTCCTGCGGAATTTCCACCTTGCCGACCTGCTTCATGCGCTTCTTACCCGCTTTTTGTTTCTCCAGCAGCTTGCGCTTGCGGGTCACGTCGCCGCCGTAACATTTGGCCAGCACATTTTTACGCAGTGCCTTAACGGTGGTGCGGGCGATGATCTGGTTACCGATGGCAGCTTGTATAGCGACTTCAAACATCTGTTGGGGGATCAATTGCTTGAGCTTAACGGCCAAATCACGGCCCCGGTACTGAGCCTGCTCACGATGGATGATGACCGACAGCGAATCCACTCGCTCGCCGTTGATGAGCACATCAAGCTTGACCAGCGGCGCGGCCTGGAAGCGTTCGACGCTGTATTCGAATGACGCAAAACCGCGACTGACCGATTTCAGCCGGTCGAAGAAATCCAGCACGACCTCGCTCATTGGCAATTCAAAACTCAGTTGCACTTGGCTGCCGGCGTAATGCAGGTTCCGTTGCACTCCCCGCTTCTCGATGCACAAGGTGATAATCGCACCCAGATAATCTGGCGGAGTCAGGATATGCGCGATGATAATCGGCTCGCGAATCTCGGCGATTTCGTTGCTCGGAGGCAGTTTGGCGGGATTGTCAATCTTGAAAATCTCGCCGCCGACCGTCAACACCTCGTAAACCACGGTCGGCGCGGTGGTGACCAGATCGAGATTGTATTCCCGCTCCAACCGTTCCTGCACGATCTCCATGTGCAGCAGGCCCAGAAACCCGCAACGGAACCCAAAACCCATCGCCTGTGAGGTTTCCGGTTCAAAGTGGAGCGAGGAATCGTTCAGCCGGAGCTTTTGCAAGGCTTCGCGCAAGTCGCCGAAATCATCCGATTCGACCGGAAACAGTCCGGCGAACACCCGCGGTTGCACCTTTTGAAAACCAGCCAACGGTTCCAACGCTGGCCGGTCCGCCCCGGTAAAGGTATCACCGACCGGCGCGCCGTCGATGTCCTTGATCCCAGCGATGACATAACCGACATCGCCGGCGCTCAGGTTGGGTTGTTCGCTGCGCTTGGGGGTAAAAATACCGATCGATTCCACTTGAAAGATTCGGCCCGAAGACATGACCTGAATTTTCTGCTTGGGGACGATCCGCCCATCCACCACTCGCACCAGCGAAATCACTCCAACGAAATTGTCGAACCAGGAATCGACGATCAGCGCCTTGAACGGCCCCTCGCGATCGCCTCTTGGGGCTGGAATGCGCTCGACAATATCCTCCATCAGCTCAATCACCCCCAATCCGCTCTTGGCGCTGACCCGCATGGCGTGGGTGGCGTCCAAGCCGATGATGTCACCGATCTCGTGAGCCACTCGCTCCGGATCGGCCGCTGGCAAATCAACTTTGTTGATGACCGGCAGCACTTCCAAGCCTTGCTCGATGGCGGTGTAGCAGTTGGCGACGCTTTGGGCCTCAACACCCTGGGCGGCATCCACCACCAGCAAGGCACCTTCGCAAGCCGCCAGCGAGCGGGATACTTCGTAGGAAAAATCGACATGTCCCGGCGTGTCGATAATATTGAACTGGTAGGAGCGGCCGTTGCGGGCGTTATAACGCAACGATACGCTCTGCGCCTTGATGGTGATGCCCCGCTCCCGCTCCAAATCCATCGAATCGAGCACTTGCTCGGCCATTTCTCGCGCGCTCAGCCCCCCACAGATTTGAATGAAGCGATCAGCGAGGGTGGACTTGCCGTGGTCGATGTGCGCGATGATCGAAAAATTACGAATGTGATCCATGAAATCCACAGGTACTTTGGCCGCTGGGTGGTCTTTTCCCGAAATCGTCAAGCATGCGGGGGAAATAAACAAAGCCCCCACCACCACCGGCGCGGAGGCTTGTCAATACTCAGTTTTGGAAGGAGGATTATAGCGTCATCAAGACAAAGAAAGCACACCGCCCGCCGTCGGTCGGCGTAATACCATGGGCTGGTAACGAACATCGTCGCGAAACCGCCGGGACAACACGCGCACGGCCATAAATCCAAGCCCCAGTCCCAAGAGGCCCGAGAGCAACACCAATTCCTCGCCAGCCGTGGCGAAAACGGCCTGTCCCAGCATGGCCCCAGCGAATAATAGCGCCAAGGGTAACAGATAAGCGAGTAAAGCGCTGCGTAACAGCGCGCCGTCGGCCATGCCAACCACCACTTCATCACCCGGTTGCAACGACAAATCGGACAGCGCCCGCACTCGGATCGACTTACCTGCCCAAATTTTTGACAGCGCCGCCGTGCCGCAACCCCCGCTGGCATGGCATCCACCACACGCAGACTGGCGCTGGATTTCCAACCAGGCGTAACCCTGGCCGACATCGATCACCACCGCCCGTTCTTCAATCATGGTTTATGTTCCTCCACCACGCTCTTGCTGTCGGCGGGATCATAGAGCATCGAAGTAGCGATCCCCTGCACGGTGGCGGCCGGCACCTCGCCCACCACCAGGATTTGGTAATCGTCCATCTTGGCGCCGAACGCATTCATGGAACCCAATTGAGAGCCTCCTTGCAAAATAGGCGCGGCACCATTCAGGCGCTCCAAAAATACCGAGACAGTGGCCAAGCCATCGGCAAAAACCATATGCTCGGTGGGATGCTGCCCAGACGCTTCCATAAAGCGATTGTGCAGGATCTTGACGAACCCCGCCGGCAATTGCCCCACTTTCCAAGCGGAGTGCGCGACCGGTGTTCCCGCCAGCGGCTTTGAACTTTCAAAGGTTTGGGCCGCTGGCTCCGATGCGGTGCCCTCAGCCGAAATCAAAGATTTAAAAGCATCCTCACTGATCTCCGGCTTGAGCTGAAAATCAGTAAACATCAGTTGCTCGATGGGATAATCCTTGTCGTCCAACAGCGCCGAACGCAATAACATGCCATTCCGCTGATCGAGCCACAAGCGATAGCCATACCGAAAGGTATCGCGCGGCTTGATAGCCACCACCTGCACATCCACGCCAGCGGCCCGATCCTGACCTGCCAGCTCAAAATCATATTGGTTTTCCAGCTGCCCAAGCTCGCGGGGAATCGATATGGGGAAGCGAGAATAGCGGTACTCGCTACCCGCAAAACTGGCTTGCTGGCTCGGCAGCAAACGGATCACGCCATCGCTTTTAACCAAAATTTCCCGCAACGGTCCAGTCAAGGAAACCAGGCGTTGCCGCTCGTTACCCTGGCCACCGCCGTGCACGAGGCGCATGGCCTCTACATGCGGCCCCTGAATATAGACGAAGGTGCCCTCGTAATTCAGGTTTTGGGTGGCGTGCATCATCCGCTCCAACCAATGCTTGGCTTCCTCGGTGGATTGGGCGCCATTGGCGGACAATGGCGAACCGGCGGCCAGCGCCACCAGGCTGCAACGCAATAACAGTTGCTTCATTCGGAAGATCAACGGTTGGGCTGATAGCCGACCATGCGCGCGTAAGACGCCGCGCCGTTCACGCTGCTCAAAGAGGCATAGCTGTTATGATTGGCGAGATAGTTGTTCAAGCGAGACCCAAGGGGGTCTTGCGGGTTATGCCTTGGCTGACTGCTTACCATACCTTGTCTAGCCGAAGAAGCGGCGGGGGGAGCCGCTGACATTACGGTGGCAAACGAGGTGGTGGCAGCGGCGGGAAAAGTATTATCGGTTTCAGTCAGGTTTAGCCCATACCAAGCCACCAATACCACCGAGGCCGCCAATCCAAACCCAGCAACGGGTTTATACCAAGCTGGCAGCGGCTTGGCTGCTGGCTGGAGCGGCTGTTCAGACGCGATCGCTTGACGGATGCGGGCCGCGAAACCGGTATCGAACGCATCCGGCAAATGACCTTGCAGGGCGTGGCTGATCAGATGATAGCGCTCCCAACAATCCCGTGCATCCTGATCCCGGATCAAGCGGCGCAAGACCAAATCGATTTCCCGTTCTTCCAGTTCCTCATCAATGATCGCTGAAAGTTGGCTTGTCGCAATATTGATATCGATTTCGGACAGCACCGGTGGTTGTTCAGCCGTTTTATCAGCCATAACTCTCATCTCAAAGCTAGCTTAATAGTGGACGCAATTTGGCGTCGATCGATTCTCGGGCCCGAAAAATCCGGGAACGCACCGTACCGATTGGACACCCCATGGTTTGGGCGATTTCCTCATAGCTCATCCCTTCAAGCTCACGCAAAGTAATCGCCGTGCGCAAATCTTCCGGTAAATCTTCGATCACCTTGAACACGGTCGCGGCGATCTCATCCTTCAACAGCAGGCGTTCAGGAGTTTCATACTCCTTTAGCAGGGACTGCCCCTCATACTGCTCGGCCTCTTGGGCGTCGATGTCGGAACCCGGCGGACGCCGGCCTTGAGCCACCAAGTAATTCTTGGCGGTATTGATAGCGATACGATAAAGCCAGGTGTAAAACGCGCTGTCGCCGCGAAAGCCTGGCAGTGCCCGGTAGGCTTTGAGGAACGCTTCTTGTGACACATCCAACGCTTCACTGGGATCGTGTACATAGCGGGAAATCAGCTTAATGATCTTGTATTGGTACTTGCGCACCAGCAGATCGAATGCATTCTTATCGCCTTTTTGTACCCTCTGGACCAGATCGCGATCCAAGTGAACTTCGCCCATTCGGGCTGGCTCCTTTCGGCTCAATAGCAATCTCCGCGCGATCATGACGGTAGACAAATACCCGCCCCGTTAGTTCGCAGTCGCGCCGGGATATGGTTATAGTGTGCGAGCAACGCAGTGGCGGGATAAAGTCGAGGCTCCGGCTAAAACCCCCGGCGGCACCTACTCCAACAACGATAACCTATTCAAGGAGTCGCTCACAAGTCATGGCCACCACTCCTGTCTTCACCGACGTTCTGATTATCGGCTGTGGCGCCGCGGGTCTCAGTTTAGCGCTACGGCTGGCCGATAGCGCCCGCGTCGTCGCGCTGGCCAAGGGCCCGCTGTATGAAGGTAGCACTTATTACGCTCAAGGCGGCGTATCGGCGGTACTGGACGCCGGCGATTCCATCGAATCGCATGTGCAGGACACTTTGATCGCTGGAGCCGGTCTGTGTCACTCGGACGCGGTTCGTTTTACCGTCGAGCACGGCCCAAAAGTAATCGAATGGCTCAGCGCGCAAGGCGTTCCATTCACGATGGAAGCCAATCCCGAAGGTGGCGCTGATTATCACTTGCATCGCGAGGGCGGCCACAGCCACCGTCGGATCGTCCATGCCGCCGACGCGACTGGCCGCGCCATCCAGACTACGTTGGAAGAACGCGCCCGTCAACATCCTAACATTACGCTCCACGATCACTACAGCGTCGTCGATTTGATCGTCAGCCGTAAGTTGGGCCTAAATGATAATCGCTGCCTGGGCGCTTATGTGCTGAATCGGCAAAGCGAGCGCGTCGAGGTGATCGCGGCCCGCTTCGTGGTGTTAGCCACCGGTGGGGCGAGCCGGGTCTACCTGTACTCCAGCAATCCGGACGGTTCTACCGGTGATGGCATCGCCATGGCGTGGCGGGCGGGTTGTCGGGTAGCCAACATGGAATTTATGCAATTTCATCCCACCTGCCTCTATCATCCGCAAGCCAAGTCTTTCCTGATCTCCGAGGCGGTGCGCGGCGAGGGCGGCGTCTTGCTGTTGCCCGATGGCAGCCGGTTCATGCAAAACTTCGACCCGCGCCAAGAGCTGGCGCCGCGCGATATCGTCGCCCGCGCCATCGATCACGAAATGAAGCGCCTGGGCGCTGAATGCCTGTATCTCGACATCAGCCACAAACCGGCGGATTTTATCCACGCGCATTTCCCCAATATCGACGCCAAATGCCGGGAACACGGTTTCGATATGACCAAGGAACCTTTGCCGGTGGTGCCGGCGGCGCACTACACCTGCGGTGGCGTATTAACCGATCTGGCTGGCCGTAGCGATGTGGAAGGGCTTTACGCCATCGGCGAGGTGGCCTTTACCGGATTGCACGGCGCCAATCGGATGGCCAGTAATTCCCTGTTGGAATGCCTGGTGTTCGCCGCCGCCGCCAGCGCCGATATCAGCCCTCAGCTACCCCACAGCCCCATCCCTCCGGAACTGCCGGAATGGGACGAGAGCCGGGTCACTGACTCCGATGAAGAAGTGGTGGTCGCTCACAACTGGCAGGAATTGCGGCGCTTCATGTGGGATTACGTCGGTATTGTCCGCACGGACAAGCGCTTGCAGCGCGCCCGGCACCGGGTGGAATTGCTGCTGCGTGAAATCGATGAATACTACGGAAACTTTCGCATCGACAACAATTTGATCGAATTGCGCAATTTAGCGCTGGTTGCGGATTTGATCATTTGCTCGGCGCTGGAACGCAAGGAAAGCCGAGGGTTACATTACACCCTTGACTATCCAGCGGCAAACGATGATTCACCGCCGCGCGACACAATCCTGGTGCCCCATAACTTTGCTGGAAAAGGATGGAGTCCCCGGTGGCAAAACGCTGTTTGAAGCCCTTGATTTCAAGGAGCGGTATCCGCCCACTCAGCCTTTCGGGAGACCCGCAGCCAGACTCGCAATCGGCGCAAAACTTCTGCATTGGTGGAATCCGGCAGCAGAGTCAGCGACCGCCGCCGGCCATCTTCCAGGCGGAAATTTAGAATCACAATCGCGGGATGCGCGTAAGCGGCGATCAATTGGGCCTGATGGATCGCGCCATCCCCGCTTTCAAGCCGCCAGCGTCCATCCAGCCATTCGATGCGCGAGACAAAGCCGCGGCTGCGGCGCAATCCGTTGCGAAAGGCCATTAAGACGACCGACAGCCCCAGGCCAGCAATGAATCCCGCCTTGATCCAAATGGCCAGGCTGGAAAGGAGCACGGCGATGACCGCCATTAGATGGAGCATGCCGCCACCGATCAGCAACCACCGCGAGGGCCGCACCGCCAAGCACGGGCTTGGAAAGTCGCGCATCTTTGAACGGCCGCCATCAGAAACGTCCAGAAGACCGGTTCAGCAGTCTACCGAAGGATGGCTGATCAAGGCCCGCATGACGGTCACCACCCGCGCCGCCGCCGCATCCGTCGGCGTCTTTCGTCCGACCATGTAGCTCATCAGCAGCGGATCTTGCAGTTCCAGCAAATCGGCGAAGGCTTGCTGTTCCTCCAGCGAGGCCGCGAGATAATGTTGCTCCAGATAGCCTAAGGTCAACAGATCCAGTTCTTTCATGCCGCGCCGGCAGCGCCAGCGCAATTTGCCCAGTTGTTCGCTCACAGTTCGCCTCTCCCATAAAAAAACCCCTCACCCGCGTCACGGGGAGGGGTCAAGCATAAGGAAATTAGTTTTAAAACCGAAGCGATTTACCGCCGCTCCACCATCATCTTCTTGATTTCCGCGATGGCTTTCGCGGGATTCAAGCTCTTCGGGCAGGTCTTGGTGCAATTCATGATGGTGTGGCAACGATACAGCCGGAACGGGTCTTCCAAATTATCCAGGCGCTCACCGGTGAATTCATCGCGGCTGTCCACGATCCAGCGGTACGCCTGCAATAGAATCGAGGGTCCCAGATAGCGCTCGCCATTCCACCAGTAACTCGGGCAACTGGTCGAGCAACAAGCGCACAAAATACACTCGTACAGGCCGTCCAGCTTGGCGCGGTCTTCCTTGGATTGCAGGCGCTCGCGCTCCGGCGGCGACGTGATGGTCTGCAACCAAGGCTTGATCGAGGCATATTGGGCGTAGAAGTGGGTCAAATCTGGCACCAGATCCTTAACGACGGCCATATGCGGCAGCGGGTAAATCTTCACCTCGCCCTTAACGTCGTCAATCGCTTTGGTGCAAGCCAGGGTGTTGGTGCCGTCGATATTCATCGCGCAGGAGCCGCACACCCCCTCGCGGCAGGAACGCCGAAAGGTCAGCGTGGCGTCCATCTCGTTTTTGATCTTGAGCAAGGCATCGAGCACCATCGGGCCGCAGGCGGCCAGATCCACCTCATAGGTGTCCATGCGCGGGTTTTCGCCGCTATCGGGGTCCCAACGGTAGATATGGAAGCGCCTGACATTCTTGGCGCCGGTACCCGCATAATAGGTCTTACCCGTGCCGATGACGGAATTAGCCGGAAGATTGAATTGAGCCATGGCGTCATCCTCTCAGTAAGTGCGCTTCTTGGGTGGAATGTATTCCACCTCATCGGTCAGGGTATAGGTGTGAACCGGCCGATAGTCGATAGTCACTCCACCCTTCTCATCCAGAGAGGCCAGGGTGTGCTTCATCCACTGCTCGTCGTTCCGATCCGGGTAATCCTCGCGGGCATGGCCGCCACGGCTTTCGGTGCGGTTGTAGGCCGACTTGATCGACACCATCGCGCACTCCAGCAAGTTGTCCAATTCCAGTGTTTCGACCAGGTCCGAATTCCAGACCATGCCCCGATCGGTGACGCCGATATGCTCGAAGCCGGCGTACACCTCTTCCAGCAGCTTGATGCCCTCGGCCATGGAGTCGCCGGTGCGGAACACGGCCGCATGGTTCTGCATGGTCCGCTGCATCCGCATCCGCAGACTGGCGGTGGGATTTTCGCCCTTGGCGTTACGCAGCCGGTCGAAACGGTCGATGATCTTGTCCACGGCCGCTTGCGGCGTTGCTTTATGATCGGTGTTGGATTGAATCAGTTCGGCGCAGCGGATGGCGGCGGCGCGACCAAACACCACGATATCAAGCAGCGAGTTGGACCCCAGCCGGTTCGCGCCATGCACCGACACGCAAGCCGCTTCGCCGATGGCCATCAAGCCGGGAACGATATGATCGGGATTGCCGTCCTTAAGCACCACCACCTCGCCGCGATAGTTGGTCGGGATGCCGCCCATGTTGTAGTGCACGGTCGGCAATACTGGAGCCGGTTCCTTGGTGACATCCACCCCGGCAAAGATGCGGGCGGTCTCGGCGATACCCGGCAAGCGCTCGTTGATGACGTTAGCGCCCAAGTGTTCCAAATGCAGATGGATATGATCCTTGTGCTCGCCAACGCCGCGCCCTTCGCGGATTTCGATGGTCATGGAACGGCTAACCACATCGCGCGAGGCCAAATCCTTGGCGTTTGGCGCATAGCGCTCCATGAAACGCTCGCCGTTGGAGTTAGTCAGATAACCGCCCTCGCCCCGGCAACCCTCGGTCATCAGACAGCCGGAGCCGTAGATGCCAGTCGGGTGGAACTGGGTGAATTCCATATCCTGTAACGGTAAGCCGGCGCGCAACACCATGCCATTGCCATCGCCGGTACAGGTGTGGGCGGAGGTCGCCGAGAAGTAGGCCCGGCCATAGCCGCCGGTCGCCAGCACGGTCTCATGGGCGCGAAATACATGCAACGTACCCTCGGACAGATCCCAGGCCACCACACCACGACAGGCGCCGCTGTCATCCATGATCAAATCGAGGGCGAAGTACTCGATGAAAAATTCAGCATTGTGACGTAATGCTTGCTGGTATAGCGTATGCAAAATGGCGTGACCGGTGCGATCGGCGGCGGCGCAGGTGCGCTGGGCGGTGCCTTCGCCGAAGTTGGTGGTCATGCCGCCGAACGGCCGCTGGTAGATTTTGCCTTCCTCGGTGCGGGAGAACGGCACGCCGTAATGCTCCAGCTCGATCACCGCCGGAATGGCTTCGCGGCACATGTATTCGATGGCGTCTTGATCGCCGAGCCAATCGGACCCCTTGACCGTATCGTAAAAATGCCACTGCCACAGATCCTGGCCCATGTTGGCGAGCGCCGCCGACATGCCGCCCTGGGCGGCGACCGTATGACTGCGAGTGGGAAATACTTTGGTCAAACAAGCTGTCTTCAGGCCCTGCTGGGCCATGCCAAAGGTAGCGCGCAAGCCCGCGCCGCCAGCGCCGACCACGACCACATCGTAATTATGATTGATTAATTTGTATGCGTTGGACATGAAACCTCAGCCTCCAGTGGTGGGCGTCAGGCGAGCGCGATTTTGAGCACGCTGATGATGGAGATGGCGCCCAGCAGGAACAGTACGAACTGCGTCACCAACAGGGCGACATACATGGCCCATTCCGGCCGCACGTAATCCTCGTAGATGACCTGCATGCCCAGCTTGGCGTGATAGAACACCGTGAATAGAAATGTCACCATCAGCCCAGCGTTGACCGGATTACTCAGCCAATGTTGCAGCGTCTGATAGTCCGCGCGAACCTGTCCCAGCAGGGAAATAACGAACCACAACACCAGCGGCACCAGGGCGATAGACGTTACGCGTTGCATCCACCAGTGATGGGTACCGTCTTTGGCGGTGCCCAGTCCGCGAACGTAAGCGAGCGGGGTACGGATACTCATGATCTCTCTCCTTAGGGCGCGGCGATCAGCCAGCTCAGCACAGTTAAAATGATGGAAGACCACACCACCCACCAGCCGGATTTAGTGGCCTCTGTCATCTCAAAACCGCGGCCGGCATCCCAAAACAAGTGCCGGATGCCATTGGCCATGTGATAGAACAACGCCCAAGTCCACAGAAACAGAAACAGTTGCCCCAGCATTGAACCCAGCACCGCCTGGGCGTGTTTGTAAGCTTCGGGGCCAGAAGCCGCCGCCGCCAGCCAGTACACCAGCAACAGGGTGCCGACCACCAGACCGGCGCCCGTGGCGCGGTGCGTGATGGATAACACCGAGGTCATTTGAGGCTTGTAATAAGGGCCGATCATGAACGGCGACAGCGGCCGCTTGTTGGCTGACATAGGTATCTCCTCTAGTTATAAGTGGGGAAGTCAGGAGTTCTTTATTGTGCGATGCAAAATTCAGTGGAATGCTACCCCCATTTCAGGGGTCATCACAATGGGAATCATGGGATGACGCAACGATCAGCAAAGCGCGAGTCATTCGCCAAGAAAACGAAAATCGGCTAAAAATCGATGCAGCGTCCGGCTTTTTCCCAATCACCGTAGCGGGTGGGTTCGGGGCCTTTGGGGCCGCCGTATTCCTTGGGTTTGTTGGATTGTTCGGCGGGTTGAGAGCCGTCGGAAGCCGGAGATGGCGGCGGCGGTAGCGTTGTCTGCGTGTCGTTCTTATTCATGACAACTCACTAAAACAGGTTAAGGGATGGTGTAAGACAACCATCCTCGCCCCATCCGCCCGCGCCGCCATGAGGGAACCCCAGGCGTAGTACCCTAGCGCGGTGGTGGGAAATTAGTCTATATTCTTAGGGATATTATGCCGCTCGCCGCTGCCAAACGCAATTGACCGACGGGTGTCAGTTAAAGGCTGTCTGGCCGTTAGAGGCTGGAAAGACAACGGGATTTCATTCAATGAATGTAAAATGGCGCACCGTTCTTGAACCGGCCGGCGCTGTATTGGCGTCAGATCAGGTAGTAAGCTTCGGTGAGGTGGAGACTGAATTGCGCTCGGCGTTAGCGGGCGATATTTGCTGTGATTTGTCGCATCTGGCGCTGATCGCGGCGCGCGGCGCTGACAGCGAAACCTTCCTGCAAGGCCAGCTAACCTGCGACCTGCGGCAAGTCACGGCGGATCGTAGCCGCATTGGCGCGTATTGCACTCCAAAAGGCCGAGCGCTGGCTTGTTTTCGTCTGTTCCGCCGGGATGACGCCTACTCTCTCGAACTGCCATGCTCTCTGGTCGAACCGACGCTGGCGCGTTTGCGTAAATACGTGATGCGGGCCAAAACCACCTTGGAGGATGCCAGCGATGCGACGGCGCGAATGGGAGTGGCCGGAGCGAATGCCGGGCGTCTGCTGGTGGAGCACGGCGTGCTCGCTACCGCGGAGATGGCGGCGGACACGGTTTGGCAGCCCGATAACCTCACCGTTATCCGCCTATCCGGCTCGGTTCCGCGCTTTGAGTTGCACGGCCCGCCTGAGGCACTGGCAACGCTTTGGAGCAAGCTGGCCACCAACGCCGTTCCGGTCGGCGCGGAAGCGTGGCGGCTGCTCGACATTCTAGCGGGCACGCCGGTCGTATATCCCGAAACGGTGGAAGCCTTCGTGCCGCAGATGCTCAACCTGGACTTGCTCAATGGCGTTAACTTTCAGAAAGGCTGCTATACCGGACAGGAGATCGTGGCCCGTACCCATTATCTGGGCAAGCTCAAACGACGGATGTTTCTAGCGCGAGTGGATAGCCCTACCCCGCCCCGCCCCGGCGATCCGCTGTTTTCGCCACGCGCTGGACCGAGCCAGAGCGCCGGGCAACTGGCCGACGCGGCTCGTCACCCCGATGGCGGCCATGCCGTGCTGGCGGTGGCGTCCATCGAGTTTGCCGAACAAGGCCCGCTGCAACTGGGCGACGCCAACGGCCCAGCGCTTCGGCTGGAGCCGCTGCCTTACCGCTTCGAAGCAACCAGCTAATCGTCGGCCGGTCCCCAACCGGCTAATGCCTTCCAGCGGTTGACGATCAGGCAAAACAGCTCCGCCGTGCGCTCGGCATCGTAAATCGCCGAATGCGCTTCGCGTTCGTCCCAGCGGATGCCCGCCGCCTGTAACGCCCGCGCCAACACTGTTTGGCCGTACGTTAGCCCAGCCAGCGATACGGTGTCGAAGCTGCTAAAGGGGTGGAAGGGGTTGCGCTTGACCTTGGCGCGCGCGGCGGCGGCATTCAGAAAAGCCAAATCAAAAAAAGAATTGTGGCCTACTAAAATGGCGCGGGTACATCCCGTTTCGCGCATTTCCCGGCGTACTTCCCGAAAGATGTCCTCCAATGCCTCACGTTCCGCCACGGCAAAGCGAAAGGGATGATCGGGATCAATCCCGTTGACCGCCATTGAGGCCGGATCAAGCCGCGCGCCTGGAAAGGGTTGGACATGGTGGGCCAGCGTGCCAGCAGGACGTAAATCGCCTTGCCAATCCATGCGGATGATGACCGCCGCGATTTCCAATAAGGCATCGGTTTGGGCGTTGACGCCGCCACTTTCGACATCCACGATAACTGGGAGAAATCCTCGAAATCGACGGGCAATAAGGGCATTCGGTGCGGGTAGGTTCATGCGCGCAGCATAACGGATAGCCTACTAGAACGCATCCGCGCCGTATCGCGCTCAACCCGGTGTGTTGTGTTCAATCCAACGCCATCCGGCCACAGTGTCCTCGCGCTTCCAAAACGGTGCTTTCGATTTCAGCTCTTCCATCATCCACCGACAGGCGGCAAACGCCGCCGCTCGATGCGCCGACCACACCGCCACCAAAACGATGGGATCGTTTGGTTGCAACTCGCCGACCCGATGGATCACCAGCGCATCCAGCAGTGACCATTCCCGACTGGCGGTTTCGGCGATTCGCCGCAAATACCGTTCGGTCATGCCAGGATAATGCTCCAGCGTCATCTGGCTGACCATCGTTTGTTGGTTGTAATCGCGCATGGTGCCGATGAAGATCGCCGTCGCACCGTACTGCCCTAGCAATTGATGCTGGTCGGTTTGATAGCGCCCTAATTCCGCCAGCGGCTCGAAAGGTGTCTCTCGCAGCTCGACCCGCATCCCCTATCCCCCCGTTACTGGCGGGAAGAACGCGACTTCATCGCCATCGCTAATCGGTTGTTGCAGGCTGGCGTACTCCATATTTACCGCGGTCAATGTATTCGGCGGCAAAGGAATTTCTGGCCACAACGCCGCCCAAAGTTCCGCGATCGTCGTTCCTTCAGCGGCGGAAAATCGATCCTCGGCCCGGCCCAGGCGGTCGCGCAGGCTCGCGAAATATTTGACTTGAATGCTCATTAGCGGTGCTCTCAGCAGATCACTGGATAGAATTTTTATCCGCAACGATCAAATTAGACAACGCCAACCAGGGAATGGATGCTCTCAACGTAATCGCCAAAGCGGCCGGTCTTCTCGGTCAATCAGACCGTATTGGAGCAACCACATCCGCGCATCGTCAGCATCCCGCGTAAACCAAGCCTGGGCCGACCCCAAACGGAAGGTATAGCCCCAAGCGTCCATATCCGCGCACAGGCGCGCTCGTCCCACGCTGGGCAACAACTGATCGGCGAGCAAGATTTGTAAATAACAGACGCCATTCTCCTCATCGCACTCACCGCCCGCATCGGTATCCAATCGCCCACGCCGCTCTTCATCCATACAGATGTAATGGCAGGCTTCGTGCAGGGCGGAATGCACCGGCGTATCGTCACGGAGGAACAAACAGTCGCCGATCAAGCCCGCTTCGCTGTCACCCCAATAGCTGCCGGGAATTGCGCTATCGGGCGGCACCCATTCGATGCCCAACCCGTAACGGCCCAACAGAACGGCGAGGGCCTCGCGAGCCAATTCGGCGCAGGTCAACACGGCCACTTCAGGTGACGATTTTTTCATGAACGATAAAATATATAGTGCGGTTATTGCTATGAAAATAACCAAATAGAATAAAAAGCAGATATGAAAATGCAATATATTTCTGGTAAGCTGCGAGGTTTAGAATGGGTTTCCACTTTCTTATTTGGCACTGGCCCGCCTCCCTACCGTAATCGTTGTTTGAGGATACGTCACCCCCATGAGCCGAAGCTATTTATTTACCTCCGAGTCTGTCTCGGAAGGGCATCCCGATAAAATCGCCGACCAGATTTCCGATGCCGTGCTGGACGCCATCCTGGCGGAGGATGCCAACGGTCGCGTCGCTTGCGAAACTTTGATCAAAACCGGCGTCGTGGTTCTGGCGGGCGAGATTACCACCGCGGCTTGGGTCGATTTTGACCAGATCGTGCGCGATACCGTGGTCGGCATCGGCTATGACAATTCCAAGGTCGGCTTCGATGGCGCAACCTGCGCGGTGCTCTCCTGTATCGGCAAGCAATCGTCCGACATCGCCCAAGGCGTGGACCGCAAAAACCCGGAAGAGCAAGGGGCGGGCGACCAGGGCCTGATGTTCGGGTACGCCTGCAACGAAACCGATGTGCTGATGCCCGCCCCAATCACCTATGCCCATCTGTTGGTGCAGCGTCAGTCCGAGATGCGTAAAAGCGGCGTGCTGCCCTGGCTGCGACCGGACGCAAAAAGTCAGATCACCTTCCGCTATCAGAATAACAAGGTTGTCGGCATTGAAGCAGTGGTTTTGTCGACCCAACACGACCCGGATATCAGCTACAAGCTGCTATGCGAAGCGGTGATGGAGAATATCATCCAGCCGGTGCTGCCCGCGGAGTGGCTGGACAAACACACGCAGTACCATATCAACCCAACCGGCAGCTTCGTGATCGGCGGTCCGGTGGGCGACTGTGGCCTGACCGGTCGTAAGATCATCGTCGACACCTACGGTGGCGCGGCGCATCACGGCGGCGGCGCGTTCTCCGGCAAGGACCCGTCCAAAGTGGATCGTTCCGCCGCTTACGCCGGCCGCTATGTCGCCAAGAACATCGTCGCCGCCGGATTGGCGGACCGTTGCGAAATTCAGGTGTCCTACGCCATCGGCGTGGCCGAACCGACCTCGATCAGCGTCAATACCTTCGGCACCGGCAAGATCGACGAAGATCGGCTGGTGGATATCGTGCGCGGCCATTTCGACTTGCGGCCTTATGGCTTGGTCAAGATGTTAAATCTGATCCGGCCGATCTACAAAAAGACCGCCGCTTATGGCCATTTCGGGCGTGAAGAGCCCGAATTCACCTGGGAAGCCACGGATAAAGCCGATGCGCTACGGGATGCGGCGGGACTTTAACCTTCGATAGTTTTCTCGCCCCCATGCCGAGGGGCGCTGCAACGGCATCGGCCGTCAGGCTCGGCATGGCGCGGCTTTCCAAAAAGCCAACGGCGCCCGTTCAACCGTATGAGGATACGTTATGAACGCCGTTGTGCGCGAAAAACCTTTTAACGATTATTACGTTGCCGATTTATCCCTCTCTGAGTGGGGCCGCAAGGAAATCGCCATCGCTGAAACCGAGATGCCCGGCCTGATGGCGATCCGGGCCGAATATCAGGCCCAACAACCGCTGAAGCACGCCCGCATCGCTGGCTCACTGCACATGACTATCCAGACCGCCGTGCTGATCGAAACGCTGGCGGCGCTGGGCGCGGACATCCGCTGGGCTTCTTGCAATATCTTCTCGACCCAAGATCACGCCGCGGCGGCAATCGCCGCCGCCGGTATTCCCGTATTCGCCTATAAAGGCGAATCCTTAGAGGAATATTGGGATTTCACCCATCGCATTCTGGAATGGCGCGACGGCGGCACGCCGAACATGATTCTGGACGATGGCGGCGACGCGACTTTGTTGATCACGCTAGGCGCCCGCGCCGAACAGGATCGCTCACTGATCGCCAACCCAACTTGCGAAGAAGAGCAGGTTCTGTTCGCCGCCATCCGTAAACGGCTGGACAGTCAGCCCGGTTGGTATTCCAAAGTGCTGGCCAACATCAAGGGCGTGACTGAGGAAACCACGACTGGCGTGCATCGCCTTTACACCATGGAGAAGGAAGGACGGCTGCCTTTCCCGGCCATCAACGTCAACGACTCGGTGACCAAATCAAAATTCGACAACCTCTATGGCTGTCGGGAATCGCTGGTGGACGGGATCAAGCGCGCCACCGATGTGATGATCGCCGGCAAGGTTGCGATGGTGCTCGGCTACGGCGATGTCGGCAAGGGCTGCGCGCAATCACTGCGCGGGCTAGGCGCGACGGTTTGGATCACTGAAATCGATCCGATCTGCGCCTTGCAGGCGGCGATGGAAGGCTATCGGGTAGTCACCATGGATGAGGCGGCCGACAAAGCGGATATTTTCGTCACAGCCACCGGCAATGTCAGCGTTATCACCCACGCGCATATGGCGCGGATGAAGAATCAGGCCATCGTCTGTAACATCGGCCATTTCGATTCGGAAATTGAGGTGGCGAGCCTGAAACAATATCGCTGGGAAAACATCAAGCCACAGGTCGATCACATCATTTTCCCTGATGGTAAGCGCATCATCCTGCTGGCCGAGGGACGGCTGGTCAATCTGGGTTGCGCCACGGGCCACCCCAGTTTCGTGATGTCCAATTCTTTCACCAATCAGACGCTGGCCCAGATCGAATTGTTCACGCGAGGCAAGCGCTACGAGAACAAGGTCTATGTATTGCCCAAGCATCTCGACGAAAAGGTGGCTCGACTGCATCTGGAGCGAATCGGCGTCCGGTTGACCCAACTCACCCAGGAGCAAGCGGCTTACATCGGCGTCGCGGTGGACGGGCCTTATAAAGCCGAAAACTATCGCTACTGAGTGGCCGTCTTCCTGAAAGAATCAGGAACAGGGCGCGGGGTTTCCGCGCTCTTGATCCATTTCGGCTAGGCTTTTCAGCCCCTTGACTTCCCGATATTCCGGTCATTTCCTCATGGAATCCCAGAAACGCCGCCCCCAGATTTTCAGTTGCGAATTTTTTCCACCGAATACCGATACCGGTATGGACAACCTGGCCGCTGCTCGCAAAGCGCTGATGCGACTACGACCGGCTTTCTTCTCAGTCACCTACGGTGCGGGCGGCTCGACCCGCGAGCGCACTTTCGAAGCGATTCAAGGCATATCGAAAAATAGCGGCGTCGATGCCGCGCCCCACCTAACCTGTGTCGCTTCGACGCGGGTTGGGGTTCGCCAGATACTGGAGCGCTATCGCGCTCACGGTATCCGCCACCTCGTCGCGTTACGGGGCGATTTACCGTCTGGGATGCGCGAGTTCGGCGAATTCCGCTACGCCAATGAATTGGTGCAATTTATTCGAATGGAAACCGGAGATTATTTCCATATCGAAGTCGCGGCCTACCCAGAATTTCATCCCCAAGCCACCAGTCCTGAACACGATCTACTGAATTTCAAGCGCAAGGTTGACGCCGGCGCCAACAGCGCCATCACGCAATATTTCTACAACCCGGAATCCTATTTTCGTTTTGTGGACGATTGCGAGAAGTTGGGGTTGGATCTTCCGATTGTGCCCGGCATTATGCCGATCACCAACTTCACCCAACTGGCGCGCTTCTCCGATAATTGTGGGGCAGAAATCCCCCGCTGGATTCGCAAGCGGCTAGAAAGCCACGGCGATGACCGCGATGCGATCCGCGCTTACGGGCTGGAAATTGTTACCGACCTGTGCCGTCGCCTGCTGGAGGGCGGAGCGCCTGGATTACATTTCTATACGATGAATCAAGCTGGACCCACACTCGCGATTTGCGAACGCTTGGGCTTGATCTACGATTAGCTGAACATCTCAACCCAAAACGCCCTTTCCAGCGATGAGCCAGAAAGGGCGTTCCTTAACAAAAATTACTCAGCCGAAGCCAGACTGCTTGGGTTTATTGGGGTGCTAACAGCGCCTTCGCATCCGGACCCAGCGGTAACACGTAGTCGTAAGAGGAGAGGATCAGGTTATCCGTGGCACGGATCAGGCGAGCCTGCACGAACACCGACTGCCGAGCGACCGCATAAGTACCCACAATCACAGCAGCGGCGTTATGCGATTGGCTGATCTCTTTAATCGAACGGGACAACATAAATTCGCCAGAACCTTCCTTGATGAAGATGTTGTTGCGCATCTTCAGCTCAATGACCGTAAAACCTTGCTGCGCAAATTGAGAACCAATCTGTTCGCCAATCACCCGCCCTAAAGCGGACGATGCATCCAGATTGTTGATGTCAACGAAGGTTGCCGCCAGCAACGGATCACGCCGCTCCTTAAGCCAAGGCGCCCGCGCCAGCAGCGCATCAGCGGCGTTGTGGTTGGCATCGATGAGATTCGTATCTCTAATGATAGGGCGAACAGGTACCTCCTCGGAGGAGGAAGCGCACCCCAGAATACCCACGCTGAAGGCGACTAATAAGGTCGCGACCCCGCGCAAACGCATCACGTTCCAATTCATGGTCTAAGCACCTCTAAATAATGCAGCAAATCAAGTTACAGCATGTCATGGGCATTGCAGCCCTGAAGTGCATCCGACCATATCTATGATGCGGCTTGGCGACGGTTGCATGGCAATATACTGGCCCTTGTCGCCAATATAATAAATATTGCTATACCGAATCAGATAGCGATCAGCGTTCATCACCGACACATTGACGATAACCTCATGCTTGATGATATCTGGCAACCGATCCGTCACTACCTGCATGTCGTAGGTTACTGGATAACCCCCGGCCGGGTTGGTGGTCACGATAAAGCCCCGTTCAACCAACCGCGTGGTCAGCAAATTGTGAAATCCGGCGCTGGCGTCGCTGTGGTGTTTCGGTTGATGGACGAACAGCGTAACGAGCGGCCGGTTTTCAGGAACAACCACCTTTTCGCCCGGCTTGGGCGGCGGACCGATCAACGCATCACGTAGCCAATCAGCCACATCAATCGCCATCACATCCCAGTGATGCGCTGATTGCATCTTTTGCTGATAGGTGAGCGGATAGCCTTTCTCAACAGGGATTGGGACGGTGCAAGCCCCTAACCCAAGGCAGAGGATTACAAAAAGAGCATACGAAATCTTCATGGTTTCTCCCTCGGTTTTTGTATCCGTTTATCGGCGGTACATACCTAAATTTTAGTCGGTTATACCACTGGTTCCACCCCTTTACAACAAGGTTTCCATTGACCTTCGTTTCTGTCTCGGAACACTTTCTCAGCTTGAGCGGATTATCAGAAGAAACAAGGCGTTATCCTCACCATAAAACACACTATATTGTACTAATTTATCAAAAAAACCACATCATATAGAAATTTTCTGAATATTTTTCCTGTGTTCAGGGTGTATTTTCTTCGTTAATTACGACTAAAATCTGGCAGTCTAGCTCCCTGAGAGCTAATTCAAACGATGCGACAGTCCCCCGAACTGATAGCTGTCACCTTAGCAATACTGCCCCATCAACTCCAAGGAGAAGGCCGGCTTATGAAAACCGCGCATTTACAGCCTGTAGGCCGACCGACCGCCGCCGCCGACGTAACGCTACAACCGGCATCCTGGGACATTTGGGATAAAAAATATCGACTTAAAACCAAGGAAGGACTGCCGATCGATGAGACTATCGACGGTACCTACCAACGGGTAGCCAACGCGCTAGCGGAGGTTGAGGCGACTTCGCAATTGCGCGAAGGCTGGTACGAGAAATTCCTGTGGGCTTTACGACATGGCGCCATCCCGGCGGGGCGCATCATTTCTAATGCTGGAGCCTTGGAACATAAGCCTGCCACCTCGACCATTAACTGTACGGTTTCCGGTACGATCCGAGATTCGATGGACGATATCCTACGCAAGGTCCATGAAGCGGGATTGACGCTGAAATCCGGGGCTGGCATCGGTTACGAATTCTCCACCCTACGGCCAAGGGGCGCTTATGTTTCGGGCGCCGGGGCTCACACTTCCGGGCCGCTGTCGTTCATGGATATTTACGACAAAATGTGCTTCACCGTGTCGTCGGCGGGCGGGCGGCGCGGCGCTCAGATGGGTACTTTCGACATCGGACACCCTGATGTGATGGAGTTCATCCGCGCCAAGCGCGAGGCCGGCCGACTCCGCCAATTCAACCTCTCCTTATTGATCACGCGTGATTTTATGGAAGCGGTCAAGGCGGATGCGGACTGGCTGCTGGCCTTCCCACTGCTCGCGAAGGAAGCCGAGCAAGACGGCATTGATATCCAGGATCCCAACACCATTGTCTGGCGCGACTGGCCAACCACGGAAGGGTTAATCACCAACGAGATTGGTCAGGTCGCCTGCAAGATTTATCGGAAAATTCGCGCCCGGCGGTTGTGGGATGTCATTATGGCATCCACCTACGATTATGCCGAACCCGGATTTATCCTGATCGACCGGGCGAACGAGATGAACAACAACTGGTTTTGCGAGAATATCCGGGCGACGAACCCATGCGGCGAACAGACGCTTCCGCCCTACGGTTCTTGCTTGCTTGGCTCGATCAACCTGACCCAATTCGTCCAAAACCCGTTCACGGAAAAAGCTCGCTTCGACTGGGATACCTATCAAAACGTCGTCGCCATTTTCACTCGAATGTTAGATAATGTAGTTGAAATCAACGGCTTACCGCTAGAACAACAACGCCGGGAAATATTCAACAAACGCCGGCACGGCATGGGTTACCTGGGATTGGGTTCCACCTTGACCATGCTCGGCATGAGATATGGCGCGCCGGAATCGTTGGCTTTCACCGAAAAGGTCACCCAGGAAATGGCCCTGACTGGTTGGCGCGTCGCCTTGGAACTGGCGCGCGAGAAGGGACCGGCTCCGATCCTGGAGCAGGATTTCACTGTCACCGCCGAGATGCTGCGCAAGCGCCCGGAAATGATGCGCGACGGCATCAAGGTCGGCGATAGCGTCAAGGGCAAGGTGCTGCATGCTCGCTACAGTCATTACATGCAACAAATCGCCGAGATCGAACCGGAGCTAGTCGAGGAACTGGCCCGCGTCGGTGCCCGCTTCACCCACCACAGCTCCATCGCGCCCACCGGCACCATCGCACTATCGCTGGCCAACAACGCCAGTAACGGTATCGAACCCAGTTTTGGCCATCATTACTTTCGCAATGTCATCCGGCCGGGAAAAAAAACCAAGGAAAAAATCGATGTCTTCTCTTTCGAATTACTCGCCTATCGCCATTTAGTCAACCCCAAGGCGATCGCCGGCTCCGTATCGCCCGAGGAGCAGTTACCGAGTTACTTCATTGCGGCTGATGAGGTGAGCCCAAAGCAACATGTAGATATTCAAGCGGCCGCTCAAAAATGGATCGATTCCAGTATTTCTAAAACAGCCAATGTCCCAACTGATTTTCCATATGAGGCTTTCAAGGATATCTACTTGTACGCCTACGAACAGGGTTTGAAAGGTTGTACCACCTTCCGCTTTAACCCGGCGGCGTTCCAAGGCGTGCTGGTCAAGGAGCAGGATCTAGCCAGCACTTTCTATCGCTTCGTACTGGAAGATGGGTCAGAAATCGAGGTCAGGGGCGACGAGGAGATCGAGTACGACGGCGAGCTTCACACAGCGGCAAATCTGTTTGACGCGATCAAGGAAGGGTATTACGGGAAATTTTAAGGAAAAGATTACACGCTAAAACGAGGAAAGCGAATCTCAGTAACAACACCTAAAAGCCGCGCCACCGGGCTTTCGGTGGATCTTTACCCGTTACCGACGAGTGAAGAACTCGACCCGAGTGCTTGATACTTGGGATTATGGATACGAGTGCTGGGCCTTCCTGGTCAGAGCTTGATCCAAGCACTAGTTGGGTTAGCGCAGCGTCTAACCCAACAAGCAAAACGTTGGGTTATGGTCTACGGCCTAACCCAACCTATTCAAGCTACAATTAACTTAAGTCAGTTTTGATCACTCGCTAGACTTACGACCGCACACTGGAACAGGGCCATGGCTATCAAAATCGACAAAAAAATCGTTGCATACAGCGTCGTCAAGCCCGATGCCTCACTCTCGCCAGCGAGCGGCCCAACCCAAGCCGTGCAACAGATGCACGAAAGCGTGGCTCGACCCGAGGTGCTGCCCGGCGCGACCTACAAGGTCAAAACCCCCCTATCCGATCACGCTTTGTACATCACCATCAACGACATCGTGCTCAATCCTGGCACCGAGCACGAAGTGCGACGCCCTTTTGAAATCTTCATCAATTCCAAGGCGATGGAGCACTTTCAGTGGATCGTTGCCCTGACCCGCATCATCTCGGCGGTTTTCCGCAAGGGTGGCGATGTGACTTTTCTGGTGGAAGAAATGCGTTCGGTGTTCGATCCCAAGGGTGGCTATTTTAAAAAAGGCGGCAAATACATGCCCTCGCTGGTGGCGGAAATCGGCGATGTGATCGAATCACACATGCGTTCAATCGGCTTGCTTAAGGAAGAAGGTCTGGACGAACATCAACGCAAGATGCTGGTCGAACAGCGCAATAAATATGAAGTCGGCATGAAAGCTATCGAGGACGCGGGTGAAAACAGCTTTCCACCGGAAGCCACGCTTTGCGGCAAATGCCAGACTAAGGCGGTCATCGTTATGGACGGTTGTCTAACTTGTCTAAACTGCGGTGACTCCAAATGCTCCTAAACCTCATGCAGCGCCCATTTAAAAACTCCAGCCGTTCTGAGACCCATGATGATAGAAAAATTACCTGACCAGATGCGGGTCATTGAAATCACCGAACCCGGCGGTCCAGAAAAACTCGTTCTCAAACAGCGTCCACTCCCGCAGCCCGCCCCTGGCGAAGTTCTGATTAAAGTGGCAGTCGCGGGCGTTAACCGCCCCGACTGCTTGCAGCGCCAAGGGGGCTATCCACCACCGCCTGGCGCTTCCGATATTCCAGGTCTAGAAGTCGCCGGTACTATTGTCGGGCTGGGTGAAGGCGTTGCGAACTGGAAGATCGGCGATGCGGTTTGCGCTCTGCTGACTGGCGGCGGTTATGCTGAATATTGCACCGCGCCCGCACCGCAATGCCTACCGATCCCGAATGGATTGACCGTGCAACAGGCTGCCGCGCTGCCGGAAACCTTCTTCACCGTCTGGAGTAATATCTTCGACCGGGCGCGGCTGCAACCCGGTGAAACCTTGCTGGTCCACGGCGGCGCCAGTGGAATCGGCACTACCGCTATCCAGCTAGCCACCGCCTTGGGCTCGCGGGTCTTCGCCACCGTTGGCGGCGTCGAAAAAATTCAACCCTGCTTGGATTTGGGCGCTGAGCGGGTCATTAACTACCGCGAGGAAGATTTCGTCCAAGTGATTAAGGAACTGACTCGCAACAGAGGAGTCGATGTCATTCTTGACATGGTGGGTGGCGATTACGCGCAGCGCAATCTCAGCGCGCTAGCCGTCGAAGGGCGGCTTGTCTTTATCGCTTTCCTGCGCGGCGCTAAAATGGAGCTGAATCTAGCGCCCGTAATGATGAAACGCCTCACTATGACTGGCTCTACCTTACGTGCTCGCCCAGTGGAACATAAAGCGCCCATTGCCGAAAGTCTACGAAACAACGTGTGGCCCCTACTCGCTAACGGCACTATCAAACCCATCATTGACCGCATCTTTCCATTAGCGGAGGCCGCTGACGCTCACGCTCTGATGGAATCCAATCGCCACATCGGCAAGTTGTTGCTCCAAATCGGCTGATTCAACCTCTTCCCGCTCGCCGGATTCTCCATCCCATTCCCAACGATTATTGAACATTTCGTGGATGCCATTTCGGTCATCTACGAAATTTTTAATTTTGCGTTGCAACAAAAGTGTATTTGTGCTGTCATTTAAGAAAATCATTTCCCGCTCCGACGGTGATGGAATCATCTGTTAAGCGGGTACTCATAAACTACTATTATTCTTATCAATGGTGCCGTCCGTTGTTAAGCGGCCCAATGACAATCAAGGTTAAATGGGAAAATCATTCCGTTATTGCTACAGGTGAGAGGTTAAAAATCATGCGCGGAACTAACAAGCTCCAGCAGCCGCTGGTATGGTTTGAACACGGCGGGTGGTGGTTCAAGGTGCTCGGCGAATGCTTCGGCCCGTACAAGGAGATGATTGAAGCTCGCTACAATCTTTTGGTTATTCAAGGCCTAAGCTTTCAGCTTCGCCAAGCTATTTCCCATTAGGATTAAAACATGCTCTCGATCTGCTGCTGGACCATGAATCGCGGCAAGCGAGCACCTAGCAAGATCTGATCGCTGAATCATGCCCAAAGCTACCGGAGCAGCGCTTACTCCCCAGAGTTACGTGGCGGCAAGCGGCAATTTGTACAGCCTGGCTGAACAAAACCTCAAAACAAAAAAACCGGGATTCCCCGGCTTTCTTGATAGCTCGCATGTGGAGCAAAACCCTTTCAACCGCCTTCACTCCGCTGCGGCTATGGCTGGCCGATCCAGCAATTCGACATAGGCAAGGGGTGCGTTATCACCGACCCGGAACCCGCATTTCAGGATACGCAAATACCCACCAGGCCGCGACTGAAACCGAGGTCCCAATTCGTTGAATAACTTGGTGACTACTTCCCGATCACCTAAACGGCTGAAGGCCAACCGTCGATGCGCCACACTATCGCGCTTGGATAGCGTGATTAACGGCTCGGCGATCCGGCGTAATTCCTTGGCTTTAGGCAAGGTGGTGCGAATGGCTTCGTGGGTAAACAGCGAAGCGGCCATATTACGCAACATGGCCTTACGGTGGCTGCTGGTCCGATTGAGTTTACGACCGGCTTTGCGATGGCGCATGATACAAATTCCTTAATAACTCAAAATCAGCTATTCAAAATCAAACGGATGCAATCAATCGGAACGCTCTATTCAAGCTCATCGGTATTGGCCGCCGTTTGAGAATCCGATTTAGAAGGCCTATCCGTCTCCAAAATATCAACCGAGGCGCCTGCTGGGCGGCGAGCCGCCGCACGCTCCTCCGCCTGCTCCAAGTTCAAACCTGGAGGCGGCCAATTATCAACCTTCATGCCCAAGGCTAATTTATATTTAGCCAGCACATCCTTGATTTCAGTCAAAGACTTCTTGCCGAGGTTCGGGGTCTTCAGCAACTCCGACTCCGTTCGTTGCACCAAGTCGCCAATATAGTAAATACTTTCCGCTTTCAGGCAATTAGCGGAACGTACAGTCAACTCGAGATCATCCACTGGCTGCATCAAGACCGGATCGATATCCACCAGCGGCGGCGGAAGCGGTTCATCGCGTTTGCCCTTAAGATCGACGAACACCGACAATTGCTCTAATAAAATTTGAGCCGCGGTGCGAATCATCTCTTCTGGATCAATCGTCCCATTCGTTTCCAGCGTTAAAACCAACTTGTCCAAATTGGTGCGTTGCTCGACGCGCGCGCTCTCGACCCGATAGCTGATCCGCTCGACTGGACTGAAGGAGGCGTCCAGCCGCAACCGACCGATCGAGCGCGTTTCGCTATCGGCGCCTTCTCGCTGGGTGGCTGGCCAGTAGCCTCGGCCCCGCTCAACCTTGAGCCGCATATTTAATTCGCCGCTCTTGGTGAGATGCGCGATAACGTGATCGGGATTCACAATTTCAACGGCATGACCGCCGGCCATATCGCCAGCGACCACTGGCCCAGGGCCTTTTTTGGTCAGGGTCAAATTAGCCTCTTCAACCCCTTCCTGCAATGTAACAGCCACGCCTTTAAGATTGAGCAGGATGTCGATGACATCCTCTTGCACGCCTTCAATTGTGGAGTATTCGTGCAAGACCTGATCAATTTCACATTCGACGATAGCGGCGCCGGGAATGGAAGAAAGCAAAATTCGGCGCAGGGCATTGCCGAGCGTATAACCAAAGCCACGCTCCAGCGGCTCCACCGTCACTTGCGCCAAGCGGGGCGCCAGTTTTTCCACCTCGACACGAGTCGGTTTTAGCAAATCAAACGCGCCCACCATCCGCTTTCCCTCGGAGTCCATCACTTGGAGTAAAGCTCTACAACCAAGGATTCGTTGATATCAGCAGGCAAATCGCCGCGATCGGGAATACGCTTAAAGACCCCGCTCATCTTACTCGCATCCACCTCGACCCACTCCGCCAAACCGTGGCCTTGAGAAAGCTGCAAGGAATACTGAATACGGGTTTGATTGCGGCTCTTCTCGTGAACCGCCACCACGTCTTCCGGCTTGATCTGATAAGAAGGGATGTTGACCCGCTGGCCATTGACGGTGATTGCCCGATGAGAAACCAATTGCCGGGCTTCAGCCCGCGTGCTGCCGAACCCCATTCGATAAACCACGTTATCGAGTCGGCATTCCAACAGCCGCAACAGATTTTCGCCAGTCGAACCCTTGCGGCGAGCGGCTTCCTTATAGTAATTGAGGAACTGCCGCTCCAACACGCCATAAATCCGGCGTAGTTTCTGCTTCTCGCGCAGCTGCAGCCCATAATCGGAAAGACGGGGGCGTCGCGCGCCGTGCTGGCCCGGCGGCCGCTCCAAATTACATTTCGATTCCAGCGGGCGGGCCACCGACTTTAAAAACAAATCCACGCCTTCCCGACGGCTCAGCTTACACTTGGGACCAAGATATCTCGCCACGGTATCACTCCTGGATCAGACGCGACGGCGTTTCGGTGGGCGACAACCATTATGCGGTATCGGCGTCACGTCCATTATACTCATGATCTTGAAACCGGCGGCGTTCAAGGCCCGCACGGCGGACTCTCGGCCGGGACCCGGCCCCTTAACGTTAACTTCCAGATTCTTAACACCAAACTCCTTAACCACGTTACCCACCCGCTCGGCGGCTACTTGGGCGGCGAAAGGTGTACTTTTGCGGGAACCGCGAAAACCTGAACCCCCGGAGGTAGCCCACCCCAAGGCATTTCCCTGTCGGTCGGTAATCGTAATGATGGTGTTATTGAATGAGGCGTGGATATGGGCGATGCCATCCACCACATTTTTTTTGACGCGCTTGCGCGTTTTAGTAACTGGTTTTGCCATGCTCCAACCTATGCCAGCGGAATTCCAAAAATTTCAGGCGGCTTATTACTTGCGAATTGCGCGGCGCGGGCCTTTGCGCGTCCGCGCATTGGTGCGGGTGCGCTGACCGCGCACTGGCAAGCCGCGCCGATGGCGCAGGCCGCGGTAGCAACCCAGATCCATCAACCGCTTGATGCTCATCGACACCTCGCGGCGCAAATCCCCCTCGACGCTATATCGGCCTACTTCAGCACGTAGTGCGTCAACCTGGGCTTCAGTCAAATCACGAACCTTGATCTCCGCGGCGACTTGAGCAGCCTCGCAAATCTGACGCGCGCGAGTCTTACCAACCCCATAAATTGCTTGCAGCGCGATCACCGCATGTTTGTTGACTGGAATATTAATGCCTGCAATACGGGCCATGCTTAAAGCTCCTCCCACCGTACCGGGTGCCTGCCGCGCAAAGAGCGGAAGTATAGCTTACCCAGCAAAGTAAACCAATAATAAATCGCAATATCAGCCCTGCCGCTGCTTGTGGCGGGCATCCTTGCAGATCACCCGCACCACGCGATCACGTCGGATGATCTTGCAGTTACGGCAAATTTTTTTGACCGAGGCACGCACTTTCATCTTGATTCTCCAAAAAAATTCGACAGGCGTCGCGCCAATTTACCGACTCGAAACCAACCAGTTGCGGGCGTTCAACGCATCAGGCCCTGGCCTTTAAAACCGCCCTTTTTTAGTAAGCTCTCATATTGATGCGACATGAGATGAGCCTGCACCTGAGCCATGAAATCCATGACCACGACGACAATAATCAACAACGAGGTGCCGCCAAAATAAAACGGAACCCGCCAATATAAGATGAGAAACTCAGGCAGCAGACAAACGCCGGTGATGTAAAAAGCACCGATCAGCGTCAATCGGGTCAGTACTTTGTCGATATAAGTCGCCGTTTGAGCCCCTGGCCGGATACCGGGAATAAAAGCGCCAGATTTCTTCAGATTGTCGGCGGTCTCCTTGGAATTGAAGACCAGCGCGGTATAAAAAAAACAGAAGAACATGATCAAGCTGGCATACATCAAAACATACAGGGGTTGCCCTGGCGACAGCGCTGAAGTGATACTCCGCAACCATTCCATGTTCGGCGTGCTGCCCAAAAAGCTACCCAAGGTAGCCGGAAACAAAATCAAGCTGGACGCAAAAATGGGCGGAATCACCCCGGACATATTGAGCTTGAGTGGCAAATGGGTCGTTTGCGCCGCATACATCCGTCGACCTTGCTGACGTTTGGCGTAATTGACGGTGATTCGACGCTGGCCACGCTCGACAAATACCACGAACCCTGTTACCAAGACCGCTAGCGCCAATAAAAACAGCACTAAGATGACATGCAGCTCGCCCGTTCGCGCCAACTCTAAAGTCCCGCCCACCGCTTGTGGCAATCCCGCCACGATGCCGGCGAAAATAATCATCGAAATCCCGTTACCAATGCCGCGTTCAGTCACCTGCTCGCCGAGCCACATCAAAAACAGCGTTCCAGTCACCAGGCTAATGGTTGAGGTGACAATAAAACCGATACCGGGTGCGATCACGACCGAAGTGCCGCCAGCCATCTGGTTTTGCAAGGCAACGCTCACGGCAACGCCCTGGAAGGTAGCCAGCACGACCGTCAGATAGCGCGTATAGCGTGTTAATTTATGGCGGCCAGCCGCTCCACCCTCCTTACGCAACTGCTCCAACGACGGTACGACCATCGACATTAACTGCAAAATGATCGACGCCGAGATATAGGGCATCACCCCCAGCGCGAAAATGCTCAAGCGGCTCAAGGCCCCACCCGAAAACATGTTAAACATGTCAAGAATGGTGCCGCGCTGTTGGTCGAACAGTTGCGCCATCGCGTGGGGGTCGATGCCCGGCACCGGAATATGTGTGCCGATTCGAAACACCACCAACGCTCCCAGTAGAAACAGGAGGCGCTGTCGCAATTCAGTCATTTTGCCGAGATCCGGCAGGGCTGTCGCCATCTTTAGATTACTCGAGGATCGTCCCGCCAGCCGCCAACACCGCCACGCGGGCGCCCGCGGTCAAAGCCAAACCACGCAAGGTTACCGCCTGACTCAGTTTACCGGAGACGATCACTTTGGCTTGTTTAGTGAAGATTGGCACTATGTTGGCTGCTTTAAGGGCCGCCAGATCGATCACTTCCGCCTCCACTTTGGCTAAAGCGCCCAATCGCACCTCGGCAGTCTCTTTAGCGGTCATCGACTGAAAACCGCGCTTTGGCAAGCGCCGCTGCAAGGGCATCTGGCCGCCTTCGAACCCCACCTTGTGATAACCACCAGCGCGGGCATGCTGGCCTTTGTGGCCGCGTCCGGCGGTCTTGCCAAGCCCAGAACCAATACCGCGCCCGACCCGCGGTTTGTCCGGCCGACTGCCGGCGGCGGGTCTTAAGGTATTAAGACGCATGGGTTCAAGCCTCCTCGACTTTAAGCAGATAAGAAACCTTGCGGATCATACCCCGGTTTTCGGGTGTATCGATGACTACCGCGCTGCTGTGCATCCGCCGCAGTCCCAACCCGCGAACGCAGGCTTGGTGCGCGGCCAGCCGCCCATGCACGCTTTTAACCAGAGTGACTTTCAGTTTGTCGGCCATACCGCTCAACTCCGAATTTCGTCGATGGTCTTGCCGCGCTTGGCCGCCTGATAATCCGGCGACTTCATCGTGCTCAAGCCGCGAATGGTCGCCCGCACCACATTGATCGGATTACGTGAACCGACACATTTCGCCAGCACATCCTTAACGCCCACCACCTCAAACACGGCGCGCATGGCACCGCCCGCGATGATGCCGGTACCTTCCGAAGCCGGCTGCATGAAGATTTGAGCAGCTCCGTGTTCGGCGGTAACTGGATACTGCAGCGTGGTGCCATTGAGCGGGACGTTACGCATGTTCTTGCGCGCCTTGTCCATCGCTTTTTGAATGGCCATCGGCACTTCACGCGCCTTGCCATAACCCAGTCCGACCCGGCCGTTGCCATCGCCAACCACGGTCAAGGCGGTGAAGCCAAATTGCCGCCCCCCCTTGACAACTTTGGCTACCCGATTGACGGCAATCAATTTTTCTTGCAAGCCGTCGGTATTTTGAGAGCCTTCTACATTTGTCGCCATGCTTGTGTTCCTTAAAACTCCAAACCGTTCTCGCGGGCGGCATCAGCCAAGGCCTTCACCCGGCCGTGATACATAAAGCCGGAGCGGTCAAATGCCACTTTGGCCACGCCGATCGCCTTGGCCTTTTCCGCGATCGCCTTGCCCACCAACTTGGCGGCCGCGATATCGCCGGTGCTCTTAAGCGTCTGACGAAGCGCGGGATCCAAGGTCGAAGCGGCCGCCAAAGTACGATCGCCGGTCGGTGCTGGAATGATGATCTGGGCATAGATGTGGCTCGGCGTGCGATGTACGCAAAGCCGATGAACACCCAATTCGCGGATCTTGTACCGGGTCCGCAACCCGCGCCGCAAGCGGGCGGTCTTCTTGTCGGCTGCTTTCTTGTCCATGGCGAGTCCTTACTTCTTCTTGGCTTCTTTCAGGATGATGGTTTCATCGGAATAGCGCACGCCTTTGCCCTTGTAGGGCTCCGGCGGCCGATAGGCGCGGATTTTGGCGGCCACTTCACCGACCTGCTGCTTGTCCACGCCCTGGATGATGATCTCCGTTTGGGTCGGGGTCTGTATGGCGATGCCGTCGGGCACCTTGAACTCGACTGGATGGGAGAAGCCCAGGGTCAGATTCAGCACCTTGCCTTGTGCCTGAGCCTTGTAGCCCACACCGACCAGTTGCAGTTTGCGTTGAAACCCTTGGGACACGCCGATGACCATATTATTGAGCAGAGCGCGCATGGTGCCGGTCATGGCCCGATACTTGGCCTCATTAGTCAATTGGCGCGGGCTGACCAGTAATTCGCCATTTTCCTGCCGCACCTCCACCCAGGGATGGATGTGCAGTTCAGCCAAACCGTTCTTGCCTTTGAGGGCAATAAGCTGACCCTCGATGCTCACGCTGACACCGGTGGGCACGGGGATGGGCTTCTTGCCGACCCGTGAGGTACGGATCTTGATTTCCTTGATGACGGTTGCCATGCGTCTACTCCTTTACGCCACAATACATAGCACTTCGCCGCCGTGTCCGGCGGCGCGGGCGGCGCGGTCGCTCATCAGCCCCTGGGGCGTCGATACGATGGCGATCCCTAAACCGTTCATCACCTTGGGCAACTCATCCTTGCCGCGAAATACCCGCCGGCCGGGACGGCTGACCCGTTCGATCCGGTCGATGACCGGTTGTCCCTCGAAATACTTCAAAGTGACCGTCAGTTCCGCCTTGCTAGCATCGGTTCGAGCCAGGGCAAAGTCGCTGATATAGCCTTCATCGCGCAACACCCGCGCAACGGCCATTTTTAGTTTGGAGGCGGGCATGGCAACCTGCGCCTTAGCCGCCGCTTGGGCATTGCGGATACGCGTCAGCATATCCGCGATGGGATCGGTCATACTCATCTTGTCAAATCACTCCACGGAGTCAGTCTTGGGCCGTTGCGGGACGCCCCTGAACTTAAGCACTCAATACCAGCCCGCGATGGGCCGGATTTACCAGCTTGCCTTGTGTAATCCAGGCACATCGCCGCGCATGGCGGCTTCCCGCAATTTATTGCGGGCCAAGCCGAACTTGCGATAAAAACCGTGAGGCCGGCCGGTCAGCCGGCAACGGTTGTGCAGCCGGCTCGGACTCGCATCCCGGGGCAATTCCTGCAGTTGCCGTTGCGCTTCCCGCCGCTGTTGGTCACTGCTGGCGGAATCGCCCAAGATGTCCTTCAGCGCGCTTCGTTTGGCGGCATATCGCGCGACAATGCGCGCCCGCTTGGTCTCGCGGTTGATCATACTCAGTTTTGCCACACCCTAATCCTCAGTTCCGGAAGGGGAAATTAAACGCGGCCAACAACGCGCGCCCTTCTTCATCGTTACGGGCGTTGGTGGTGATGGTGATGTCGAGACCACGAATTGCATCAATCTTGTCATAATCGATTTCCGGGAAAATGATCTGCTCTCGCACTCCAAGGCTGTAATTGCCGCGGCCGTCGAAAGCCCGCGCGCTAAAGCCGCGAAAATCGCGGATACGCGGGATGGCGACATTGATCAAGCGATCCAGAAATTCGTACATCCGGTCGCGCCGCAAGGTGACTTTGCACCCGATCGGCCAGCCGGCACGGATCTTGAACCCGGCGATCGACTTGCGCGATAGCGTCACCACCGGCTTCTGACCGGCGATTTGGGTCAGATTGCCGACCGCATGTTCCATGATTTTCTTATCGGCGACCGCCTCGCCGACGCCCATGTTTAAAGTGACCTTGGTGATGCGCGGCACTTCCATGATATTGCCGTAGTTGAACTGCTGGAGCAGTTTCGGCGCCACCGTCTCACGATAATACTGTTGCAATCGCACCATGGCCGCCTCCTCAGACATCCACGACTTCGTTATTGGACTTGAAGTAGCGCACTTTCCGGCCATCTTCCAGCACCCGGAAACCAATCCGGTCTCCCTTGTGGGTAACGGGATTGAACAGCATCACGTTGGACACATGAACCGCCGCCTCACGCTCGACGATGCCGCCGGCGACACCGCGGGCCGGATTTGGTTTGGTGTGGCGCTTGATCATGTTGATGCCGGCCACGATCACGCGATCACTGTCCACCACCCGCATTATCTTGCCGCGCCGGCCTTTGTCTTTGCCGGCGATGACGATGACTTCATCGTCTTTTCTAATTCTACGCATTGCCGCTTTCCTCCCGTCTCACAAGACTTCTGGAGCCAGGGAAATGATTTTCATGAACCGCTCGCTACGTAACTCGCGGGTGACTGGCCCGAAGATGCGGGTGCCGATCGGCTCCAACTTGTTGTTGAGCAGCACCGCCGCATTGCCGTCAAAGCGGATCAGGGAACCATCCGGCCGCCGCACTCCCTTACGGGTGCGCACCACGACGGCGTTATAGACCTCGCCCTTGCTCACTTTACCGCGCGGGATCGCATCCTTGATGCTGACCTTAATGACGTCGCCGATGTGAGCGTACCGACGGTGCGAGCCGCCCAACACCTTGATGCACATCAGCCGACGAGCGCCGCTGTTGTCGGCGACATCCAACATTGTTTGCATCTGAATCATGGTTCTACATTCCGGTTACGGTGTTTGAAAAGCGCCAGCGGCCAACCCGCACGCCAGCGGCAACGCTCATTGGGCGCGCTCGACCACGCCGACCAGAGTCCACGCCTTGGTCTTGGCCAGCGGACGGCATTGCTTGATGGTCACCAAATCGCCTTCCCGGCATTCGTTTTGCTCGTCGTGGGCGTGCAGCTTGGTGGTCCGCCGGATGTATTTACCGTAAACCGGGTGTTTGACCAGCCGTTCGATCGCCACGGTGATGGTCTTGTCCATCTTGCTGCTGGTCACGCGTCCGGTCAGCGTACGTTCCGTCTGTTGGATTTCGATCATCATGCCTTGCCTGCCTTTTCACCCATTACCATTTTGACTCGAGCGATATTTCGCCGCGCCCGCCGGAACAGATGGGGTTTGCTAGATTGACCGGTGGCCCGTTGCATCCGAAGGTTGAATTGCTCCCGCAACAACGCCAGCAGTTCCTGCTTTAATTCGTCTTGATTTTTCTGTCGCAGCTCGCTCGCGTTCATCACATCACCGTCCGAGTCACAAAAATCGTTTGTACGGGGAGTTTGGCCGCCGCTAGACGAAACGCTTCACGGGCGATGGCCTCGGTCACACCCTCCACTTCATACAACACACGGCCCGGCTTGATCTTGGCTACCCAAAGCTCAACGTTACCCTTGCCGCTGCCCATGCGCACCTCCAAGGGTTTTTTGGTGATGGGCTTGTCCGGGAAAATGCGAATCCATACCTTACCGCCACGCTTGATATAACGGTTGATGGCTCGCCGCGCCGCTTCGATCTGGCGGGCGGTCAACATCCCACGCGTGGTGCACTTCAACCCGTATTCGCCGAAACTCACCCAGGTGCCGCTGGTGGCGACGCCGGTGTTGCGCCCCTTGCGCTGCTTGCGGAATTTCGTTCTTTTCGGCTGTAACATAATCCGTCTCGTCTATAAACGAAGGAACTCCGCGTCAGTCGGCGCGGAGTTCTGTAAGCATTCGATTAACTGGCAGCGGCCTTTTCGGACTTTGCCTCGCCTGGCCGGTCGAAACCAAAGACCTCGCCCCGGAAAATCCAGACCTTGATCCCAATCACGCCATACGTCGTTTGGGCTTCGGCAAAGCCATAATCGATATTGGCGCGCAACGTATGCAGGGGAACGCGACCTTCGCGAGTCCACTCGCTGCGCGCGATCTCAGCGCCGTTCAAACGGCCCGAAACTTGTATTTTAATCCCCAATGCGCCCAAACGCATAGCATTTGACACCGACCGTTTCATCGCCCGTCGGAACATGATGCGCCGCTCCAACTGTTGGGCTACCCCTTCCGCCACCAGTTGCGCGTCGAGCTCCGGTTTGCGGATTTCCTCAATGTTAAGCTGCAAATCCTTGATATCTAAACCCATCATCCGAGCGACCTCCTTGCGCAGGGCTTCGATATCTTCACCTTTCTTACCGATCACCACCCCGGGACGAGCGGTATGGATGGTGATGCGCGCCAGCTTGGCCGGTCGTTCGATCTGAATGCGGCTGACCGAGGCATTAGCCAGCTTCTTCTTCAAATACTGGCGCACTTTGAGATCGGTCTCCAACAGATCAGGAAAATTCTTGCTGTTGGCATACCATTTGGAAGTCCAGTCGGAGGCGATTCCCAACCGTATGCCCGTCGGGCTGACTTTCTGACCCATGTCGCTCTGGCTCCTGTTATTCGGCTACGGTCACGGTGATATGACTGGTGCGCTTGACGATACGATTGCCACGGCCCTTGGCGCGGGCGTGCATCCGCTTCAGCACGGGACCGCCGTCCACTTGGATAGTGGCCACCTTCAATTCGTCAATATCAGCGCCTTCGTTGTGTTCAGCGTTGGCAATGGCTGATTCCAAGACGCTCTTGATCAGCTGGGCGGCTTTTTTATTGCTGAACGTCAGCAATTGTAACGCCCGCTCCACTGGCAGGCTGCGCACCTGGTCGGCCACTAACCGGGCCTTCTGTGGCGAAATGCGGGCATGTTTCATAATGGCGACAGCTTGCATTGGAACGCCTCTCTATTTCGATTTTTTATCGGCGGCATGGCCGCGATAAGTGCGAGTGGCGGCAAACTCGCCTAGCTTGTGACCCACCATATTTTCGGTAACCAGAATCGGCACATGCTGACGACCGTTGTGCACCGCCATGGTCAAGCCCACCATGTCGGGCAAAACCATCGAGCGGCGCGACCAGGTTTTAATTGGCCGCTTGACATTGGTCGCAATCGCCTGTTCCACCTTCTTGACCAGATGGAGATCGACAAACGGTCCTTTTTTAATCGAACGTGGCACGTTACTTATCCTCTCGGTTGCCCGTCATCTTGACGGGACGGCCGCTAGCTTGGATCCGGGCGGCCCTTGGCATCATTTCAGTTTACGCCGACGCACGATCAATTTGTCGGTACGCTTGTTGGAGCGGGTCTTGTGGCCCTTGGTGGGCAAACCCCACGGCGACACTGGATGGCGACCGCCGGAGGTGCGGCCCTCACCGCCGCCGTGCGGATGGTCGACCGGGTTCATGGCGACGCCGCGGACCGTGGGCCGGATGCCCCGCCAGCGCTTGGCGCCGGCTTTACCGAGCGAGCGCAAATTGTGCTCTTCGTTACCAACCTCGCCGATGGTGGCTTTGCAGTCTACATGCACCTTGCGGATTTCTCCCGACCGCAACCGCAGGGTGGCGTAGCTGCCTTCGCGAGCCACCAATTGCACCGAGGCGCCGGCGCTGCGAGCGATTTGAGCGCCCTTGCCGGGCCGGAACTCCACGCAATGCACTTGGCTCCCAACCGGCACGCTGCGCAGCGGCAAGGTGTTGCCCGGTTTGATCGGCGCGGCCGGACCGGACAGCAAGCTGGCGCCGACACTCACTCCGCGCGGGGCGATGATGTAGCGACGCTCGCCGTCAGCGTAAAGCAATAACGCAATGTGGGCGCTGCGGTTCGGATCGTATTCCAGCCGTTCGACTTTGGCGGGAATATTATCCTTGTTACGTTTGAAGTCGATCAATCGATAATGCTGTTTGTGGCCGCCGCCCTGATGCCGGGTGGTGATGCGGCCCATATTGTTGCGACCGCCGCCGCGAGTTTGATTTTCCAGCAAAGGCGCGTGCGGCCGACCCTTATGCAGGTTCGGATTGACGACCTTCACCAGGAAACGCCGGCCGGGCGATGTCGGTTTGGTCTTGACGATTGGCATCGGATTTACCTTTGTCTTAGGGGACGGGGTGAGGAGCCTTCACTCATTCCGCCACTAGAAAATCAATTTCGTGGCCAGCTTCCAAGGAAACGTAGGCTTTCTTCCAGTCCGAACGCTGCCCGAACCGCCCCCCGAACCGCTTGCGCTTGCCCTTGATATTAAGCACTGTCACGCCCTTGACCTTGACGTTGAACAAGAGCTCCACCGCCCCCTTGATTTCGGGCTTGGTCGCATCGGGCAGCACTTTGAACACCACCTGATTGTAGCGCTCGGAAATCCGGTTGGTTTTCTCGGAAACATGCGGAGCTAACAGGATTTGCAACAACCGTTCCTGACTCATGCCAACCACTCCCCGACGCGCTGCATCGCACCCACCGTCATCACCACCTTATTCGATGCCACCAGACTGACGGGATCGAGTCCGATCGTATCAGTCACGGCCACGTCGCGTAGGTTACGCGCCGACAGGTAAAGATTGAGATCCACTTCTTCGCTGACCAACAACACCCTACCCTGGCCAGCTAATCCCAGATCGGCCAGGCGGACAATCATGTGCTTGGTCTTGGATTCCGGCATTTCGAGCGAATCGACCACCAGCAACCGGTCCTGGCGCAACAGCTCCGAGAAGATGGCGCGCATCGCGGCGCGGTACATTTTCTTGTTGACCTTCTGGGAGTGGTCCTGGGGGCGAGCCGCGAACGTGACGCCGCCGCCCCGCCACAACGGACTGCGAGTCGTGCCGGCGCGGGCCCGCCCGGTGCCTTTTTGTCGGAACGGCTTAGCGCCGCCGCCGCTCACTTCGGAGCGGGTTTTCTGGGCGCGAGTGCCCGCCCGCGCGCCCGCCAGATAGGCGACCACCACTTGATGCACCAAACCCTCGTTGAACGGTCGGGTAAAGGTTTCATCAGCCAGCGTGACCTGACCAGACGCCGCGCCGCTCGCGTTTTTAACCTGAAGTTCCATATCGCCTCCTCAGCGACGCACTTTGACGGCGGGCTTGATCATGACATCGCCGCCCTTGGCGCCGGGTACAGCGCCCTTGATCGCCAGCAAATTGCGCTCGACATCAACTCGCACCACTTCCAAGTTCTGCACGCACCGCCGCGCCGCGCCAAGATGGCCAGCCATTTTCTTTCCCTTAAATACGCGGCCAGGGCTTTGATTCTGGCCGATGGAGCCAGGCGCGCGATGCGACAGGGAGTTACCGTGGGTAGCGCGCTGGCTACGGAAATGATGGCGCTTGATCGCGCCAGCGAAGCCCTTGCCGATGGTGGTGCCAGTGACATCCACCTTTTGGCCGGCCTCAAAAAGATCAACCTTCAGTTCAGCGCCGACGCCAATCTCAGCACCCTCGTCCGCGTTTAGCCGGAACTCCCATAAACCGCGACCTGGAGCAACCCCCGCCTTGGCGAAATGTCCGGTCATCGGTTTGGTGACGCGGCTGGCGCGGCGAGTACCGACCGTGATTTGCAATGCGCGATAACCGTCGGTTTCTTCGGTCTTAACCTGCGTAACGCGATTGGGTTCGACCTCAATCAGGGTGACGGGAATTGAGGCCCCATCCTCCGTGAACAAACGAGTCATACCAGCCTTGCGGCCGATGAGTCCTATTGCCATTGTTATAAACCTCTTTAGCGACGACCACGGGCCAGAGGAGGGAAAGGCGTCCCTCATGGCCCGGACTGCATCCGTCTAATTCAATTTAATTTGCACGTCCACGCCGGCGGCGAGATCAAGCCTCATCAGCGCATCGACCGTCTTGTCGGTAGGATCGACGATATCCATCAGCCGCTTGTGCGTGCGCAATTCGTACTGATCGCGGGCGTCCTTATTGACATGCGGCGAAATCAGCACCGTGAACCGCTCCATCTTGGTCGGCAGCGGAATCGGGCCGCGTACTTGCGCGCCGGTGCGTTTGGCCGTTTCGACGATCTCCCGCGCCGACTGGTCGATCAGCCGGTGGTCGAACGCCTTGAGACGAATGCGAATGCGTTGGCTGGTCATGGCGCTCACTCAATAATCTTGGCGACGACGCCGGCGCCGACGGTGCGGCCGCCCTCGCGGATGGCGAAGCGCAAGCCTTCATCCATGGCGATGGGGGCGATCAGACTGACCACCATCCGCACGTTGTCGCCC